>Ga0070741_10012094_pt1 | contig 15707 bp, 16 predicted proteins | sample Coa_R1_4_FD_66440 | JGI IMG/M metagenome (GOLD analysis project Ga0070741, IMG submission 66440) | Surface soil microbial communities from Centralia Pennsylvania, which are recovering from an underground coalmine fire - Coalmine... | ecosystem: Environmental > Terrestrial > Soil > Unclassified ...
GAGCGCCGCGTCCTTCTCGATGTGCTTGCGGTACTCGTCGAGCGTCGTCGCGCCGACGCAGCGGAGCTCGCCGCGCGCGAGCATCGGCTTGAGCATGTTCGCGGCGTCGACGGCGCCTTCCGCCGCGCCGGCGCCGACGATCGTGTGGAGCTCGTCGATGAACAGGATCAGCTCGCCCGCGGCGTTCTGCACCTCCTCGAGGACGGCCTTGAGCCGCTCCTCGAACTCGCCCCGGTACTTCGCGCCGGCGAGGAGGCCGCCGATGTCGAGCGCCCAGACGCGCTTCCCCTTCAGCGACTCGGGGACGTCGCCGGCGACGATCCGCTGCGCGAGCCCTTCGACGATCGCGGTCTTGCCGACGCCGGGCTCGCCGATCAGGACGGGGTTGTTCTTCGTCCGGCGCGAGAGCACCTGGATGACGCGGCGGATCTCCTCGTCGCGCCCGATGACGGGATCGAGCCTGCCGGACTCGGCTGCTTCCGTCAGGTCGCGCCCGAACTTCGAGAGCGCCTGGTACGTGCCCTCGGGATCCTGCGAGGTGACGCGGCGTCCGGCCGTGACCTCGGCGATCTTCGCAAGCAGCTCCTTGCGCGGGACGACGTCGAGCGCGAGCAGGAGGTGCTGGCTTGCGACGTACTCGTCCTCGAGCTTCTTCGCCTCGTCCGCAGCGCGGTCGAGCACCTTCGAGAACGCCGCCGAGACGCCGGGCTGCTGCTGCGCGCCCTCGATGCGCGGCTTCTGCGCGAGCGCCGCCTCGGCCTGCGCGCGCAGCGCCTCGGCGTCGGGGACGAGCTCGCGCGGCAGCTCCTGGTCGAGCAGCGCGAGGAGCAGATGCTCGGGATAGAGCTCGGGGTTGCCGTTCCGGCGCGCGAGCTCCTGCGCCGCCGCGACGGCCTCCTGGGACTTGATGGTCAGTTTCGAGAAGTCCATTACTTCCTTTCCGGCAGCCGCTCCTCGCGGTAGACGACGAGGTCGCGGCGGTACTGCTTGTGGACGTTTTCCACTTCCTGGCGGAGCTGCCGCTGCAGGCGCTCGACCTGCGCGTGCGCCTTGCGCAGCTCGTCCTCGAGCCGCAGCACGAGCTCGACGCCGGCGAGGTTGAGGCGGAGCTCGCTCGTGAGCCGCTGCACGATCCGCAGCCGCTCGATGTCGGCCTCGGAGTAGAGGCGCGTGCCGCCCGGCGTCCGCTTCGGCCGGATCAGCCCCTTCTGCTCGTACATCCGCAGGGTCTGCGGGTGCATGCCGACGAGCTCGGCCGCGACGGAGATCATGTAGATCGGCCGGTCGTCCATCAGGCGTGCCTCCGGCGGTACAAGAGGATCGCGCCCGCGACGAGCGCGAGCACGAGGGCGATCCCGATCCAGCCGCCGATCCGCCCCGCGGTGCTGATCCCGTTCCAGAGGAAGATCCAGATGAAGACCTTGCCGAGGATCCCGGCCTTCGCGAGGCCGATCCCGCCGGCCGCGACGCCGCCGCCGGCCGCCTTGAGCCCCTTGCGCTGCGTGCGCTCCTCCGCCGTCTCGGGCTCGGGCGCCTCGCGCGGCCCCTGCTCGAGAAGGTCGTCGTGCTTCGACATCAGCCCTCCACCTTCTGCAGCTCCTCGAGGAGCTCGCGCTCCTTCTTGTTGACGCGCTTCGGCACCTGGATGCGGACGCGGGCCAGGACGTCGCCCTTGCCGGAGCCGCTCAGGCGCGGCGCGCCGCGGCCCTTGATCCGCAGGAGCTTGCCGTCCTCGGAGCCGGCGGGGATCTTCAGCGAGACGTTGCCCTCCGGCGTCGGCACCTCGACCTTGCCGCCGAGCGCGGCGGTCGGGAACGTGACCGGCACCTGGACGACGAGGTCGTCGCCGCGGCGCTCGTACGTGTCCGACTTCGCGACGCGCGTGACGACGACGAGGTCGCCGTTCGGGCCGCCGTTCGCGCCGGCCTCGCCCTTCCCCTTGAGCCGGATCTTCGTGCCGTCCTTGACGCCGGGCTTGATCTTCACGGTGTAGTTGCGGAGCCGCCGCTCGCGGCCCGAGCCCTTGCACTTCTTGCACGGCTGCTCGATCACGGTGCCGTTGCCGCGGCAGCGCGGGCACGGCTGGGAGAGCGCGAAGAGGCCCTGGCTCTCGGAGGTGACGCCGCGGCCGTTGCACTGCGGGCAGATGACGGGAGCCGTGCCGGGCTGCGCGCCCGTGCCGCCGCACGTCGAGCACGCGACGGTCAGCTCGACCGGGACTTTCACCTCGCTGCCGCGCAGGGCGTCCTCGAAGGAGAGCCTGACCTCGGTCTCGACGTCGGGGCCGCGCGTCGGCTGGGGCCGGCCGCGGCCGCGCGGCTGGCTGCCCAGGTTCCCGAAGATGTGGCCGAGGACGTCGCCGAGGTCGCCGCTCCACTCGAAGTCGCCGGGGCCGAATCCGCCGGGACCGCCGGCCGGGCCGCGCCCGTTCGTCGAGCCGAAGCGGTCGTACGCCTTCCGCTTCTCCTCGTCGGAGAGGACGTCGTAGGCGGCCTGCACCTCCTTGAACTTCTCCTCCGCCGCCTCGTCGCCCGGATTCGCGTCGGGATGGTGCTGCCGCGCGAGCTTCCGGTACGCCTTCTTGATCTCGTCGGCGGAGGCGTCCTTCTTGACGCCGAGCGTGTCGTACAACGAGCTCATTCGGAGACGATCACCCGCGCGGGCCGGACGACGCGGTCACCGAGCTTGTAGCCCTTCTGCACGACGTCGAGGACGGAGCCGCTCTCGACGTCCTCCGACTGCTGCGCCGCGATCGCCTCGTGAACGTGCGGGTCGAACTTCCCGTTCGTCTCGATCGGCTTCACGCCCTGCCGTTCGAGCAGCGCCGCGAGCGAGCGGTGGACGAGGCGGACGCCCTCCTCGAGCTGGGCTTCCTCGTGCTGCTCGGCGGCCGCGAGCGCGCGCTCGAGGTCGTCGACGACGGGGAGCAGCTCCGCGAGGAGCCGTGCGTTGGCGAGCGCGACGTACTCCTCGCGCTCGCGCGCCGCGCGCTTCTTGTAGTTGTCGAAGTCGGCGGCCAACCGCAGGAGGCGCTCGTCCTCTGCGGAGGCAGGTGCCTGGCTCGGCGCAGCCGTGCCAGGCTCCCGACTTTCGTCCTGCGCCGTGCCAGGCTCCCGACTTTCGTCCTGCGCCGTGCCAGGCTCCCGACTTTCGTCCTGCTGCTCGTCGGTCACGAGGTCGGAGCCTCCTCCTCGTCGACGACCTCGTACTCGCCTTCCTCGACGACCTCGTCGTCGGAGGAGCCGCTCGCGTCGCCGTTGCCGCCGCCCGCGGACGCCTGCGCCTGCGCCGACGCCTCGGCGTAGAGCACCTCGGCGAGCTTGTGCGACGCCTCGGTCAGCGACTCGGTCTTCGCCCGGATGTCGGCGAGGTCGTCGCCCTCGAGCGCCTGGCGCAGCTCCATGATCCGGCCCTCGATCGTCGAGGCCTCGGACTCGTCGAGCTTGTCCCGGTGCTCCTTGAGCGAGCGCTCGGTCTGGTAGGCGAGCGTCTCGGCGAGGTTCTTCGTGTCCGCAACCTCGCGCATGCGGTGCGCTTCGTCGGCGTGCGTCTCCGCCTCGCGGATCATGTTCTGCACCTCGTCCTCGGTGAGGCCGGAGCCGCCCTCGATCTTGATCTGCTGCTCGTTGCCCGTCCCCTGATCCTTCGCGGTGACGTGGATGATCCCGTTCGCGTCGATGTCGAACGTGACCTCGATCATCGGCATGCCGCGCGGCGCCGGCGGGATCCCGACGAGCTGGAACTTGCCGAGCGTCTTGTTGTACGCCGCCATCTCCGACTCGCCCTGCAGGACGTGCACCTCGACGGAGGGCTGGTTGTCCTCCGCGGTCGTGAACGTCTCGGACTTCTTCGTCGGGATCGTCGTGTTCCGCTCGATGAGCTTCGTCATCACGCCGCCCTTCGTCTCGATCCCGAGGCTGAGCGGGGTGACGTCGAGCAGGAGGATGTCCTTGACCTCGCCCTTGAGGACGCCGGCCTGGAGCGCGGCGCCGACGGCGACGACCTCATCCGGGTTGACGCCCTTGTGCGGGTCCTTGCCGACGATCTCCTTGACCTTCTCCTGCACCGCCGGCATGCGGGTCATGCCGCCGACGAGGACGACGTGGTCGATCTTCGAGGCGTCGAGGCCGGCGTCGGTGAGCGCCTGCTTCGTCGGGCCGACCGTCCTCTGGAGCAGGTCGGCGGTGATCTCCTCGAGCTTCGCACGGGTCAGCTGGAGGTCGAGGTGCTTCGGGCCGTCCTGCGTCGCGGTGATGAACGGGAGGTTGATCTGCGTCGTCATCGTCGACGACAGCTCGATCTTCGCCTTCTCCGCAGCCTCGTAGAGGCGCTGGAGCGCCATCCGGTCGGCGGAGAGGTCGATGCCCTGGTCCCTCTTGAACTCCGCCGCCATCCAGTCGACGATCGCCTTGTCGAAGTTGTCGCCGCCGAGGTGGTTGTCGCCGGCGGTGGACTTGACCTCGAAGACGCCGTCCCCGAGCTCGAGGACGGAGACGTCGAACGTGCCGCCGCCGAGGTCGAAGACGAGGATCGTCTGGTCGGAGCCCTCCTTGTCGAGGCCGTACGCGAGCGCGGCCGCCGTCGGCTCGTTGATGATCCGGAGGACGTTGAGGCCGGCGATCTTGCCGGCGTCCTTCGTCGCCTCGCGCTGCGCGTTGTTGAAGTAGGCGGGGACGGTGATCACCGCGTCGGCGACGTCCTCGCCGAGGTACGCCTCCGCGTCGGCCTTGAGCTTCTGGAGGATCATCGCGCTGATCTCCGGCGGGGCGTAGTCCTTGCCCTCCGCCTTGACGCGCACGTCGCCGTTCGGGCCCTTGACGACCTCGTACGGGACGATCGTCATCTCCTCCGTCACCTCGTCGAACTTGCGTCCCATGAAGCGCTTGATCGAGAAGATCGTGTTGGTCGGGTTCGTGACCTGCTGCCGCCGCGCGGGGGCGCCGACGAGCCGCTGGCCGTCCTTCGTGAACGCGACGACGGACGGGGTCGTCCGGCCGCCCTCGGCGTTCGGGATGACGGTCGGCTCGCCGCCCTCGAGCACGGCCATGCACGAGTTCGTCGTGCCGAGGTCGATGCCGATGGTCTTCGCCATGATTCTGTTGTGCCTCCTCTGGTGAGAAAATCTAAGTGGCTTTATAGCAGATACAGAGCGGGCCCGCAGTGCGGATCAGGGTCTTCGCGGATGCTCGGGCGGCGCGCGCCGCCGAGACTGCGCGAGATGAGAGCGACCGCGAAGCTCGTCCCCGGCACGCTGCGCAACGAGGTGCTCGTCCGCGACTCCTTCCTCCTCGAGACGGACGAGCCGCAGAGCGTCGGCGGCGAGGATACGGCGCAGACGCCCCACGAGCTCCTCGCGGCGGCCCTCGCGGCGTGCGTCTCGACGACGCTCGCGATCTACGCCCGGACGAAGGGCTGGGAGCTCGGCGACGTCCTCGTCGAGGTCGAGTACGACGCCGCGGCCACGCCGCGGCACTTCCGCGTCGACATCCGCCTCGACGGCGACTACGACCCGGACCAGATCGCGCGGCTCGAGACGGTCGCCGCCGCGTGCCCGGTCCGCCGCGCGCTCGAGTCAGGCTTCGCGATCGAAGAGCACCTGCACGCGTCCGTGCTCGTCTAGCGCTTCTTGCCCTACCGAAACGCCCCGATCAGCGCCCCGCCGGCGACGATCAGGCCGGCTCCGAGGACGAGCCGCTTCCCCACCACCTCGGAGTCGCGCAGGAGGAGAACCGAGAGGGCGACGCCGACGAGCGACTCGATCGCGACGAGCGGCGCGACGACCGTCACCCTGCCGCGGTAGTACGCCTCGAAGAGGGAGACGTACGAGCCGCCGAAGAGGAGCCCCGCCGGCACGAAGGGCAGCCACCGCCGGGAGAAGCCCCGCCGCGCCCAGAGGACGACGAGCGCCCCGCCTCCGACGAGCGCCGCCGCCGCCGCGACGCCGGGCGGCACCGACGTCCTCCCCACCGCGAGATGGCGGACGAGGTTGTCCCGGATCGCGAACAGGGTCGCGCCGGCGAGCGCATAGAGAAGACCGACGCGCCGCAGGTGAGCGGGCCGCTCCTGCTCGCGGGCGAGCTCGACGCCTCCCGCGACGACGAGCACCGCGCCGGCGACGAGCGGCACGCGCGCCGGCTCCCCGAGCACGGCGAGCGCGATCGTCACCGAGACGAGCGGCGCCGCGCCGAAGACCATCGAGACGCGTGAGGCACCCGCTTCGCGGATCGCCACCGTGACGAGGATCTGCGCCGCGCCGGGCGACAACAGCCCCGCGAGGAGGAACGGCCAGGCACCGCCGAGATGCCAGCCGCGCGACGGCGACTCCGCGGCCGCCGCCACGAGCGCGACGCAGATCGCGGGGACGACGGTTCCCATCGTCCCGAGCGCGACGTCGCGCTCGCGCTGCAGCGCCATCCGCAGCGCGACGCTCATCGCGCCGAAGAGCAGCGCCGAGAGGAGCGCGAGCCCGACCGCGATCAAGCCGCTTCCAAGGCGCCCTCGGGAGGTCGCCGCCCGTGCGAGAAAAGTGGGATGAAGACGTGCGCGAGCGGGCCGATCGCGAGCGCGTACGCGAGCGTCCCGACCCCGACCGTGCCGCCGAGCAGCCAGCCGGTCGCGAGCACCGTCACCTCGATTCCCGTCCGCACGACGCGGATCGAGTGGCCGCGCGCCGCGAGCCCCGTCATCAGCCCGTCGCGCGGGCCCGGCCCGAGCCCGGCGCCGATGTACAAACCGGTCGCGACCCCGTTCAGGAACACGCCCGCCGCCAGGAGGACGATGCGTATCCCTAGCCCGTGCGGCGCGTGCACGTGCCCGAGCACGAGGTCCATCGTCCCGCCGACGGCGACGACGTTGCAGAACGTCCCGATGCCCGGGCGCTGCCGCAGCGGGATCCAGAGGAACAGGACGGCGACGCCGACGAGGATCGCCCACGTCCCGATCGCGAGCGAGCTCTGGCGCGCGAGCCCCTGGTGGAAGACGTCCCACGGGTCGAGCCCGAGCCCGGCGAGGACGAGCAGCGACGAGCTGAAGCCGTAGAGCAGCAGGCCGGCCGAGAGCTGGAGGAGTCGCAGGCGCACCGCCGGCAACGCTACGTGGCGGTACCGCTGCAGCGCATCCGACCGCCGTAGGTACGCTCGACGACATGGCAATCGAGGGGTCGGCCAGCCTCGCTGTGCGCCTGTCCGAGGACGCGCTCGAGCGCTTCCTGCGCTACGTCCGCATCGACACGCAGTCGGACGAGGACTCCGAGACGTACCCGAGCAGCCCGGGCCAGCTCGTCCTGCTCCGGCTGCTCCGCGACGAGCTCGAGGAGGCGGGGCTCGAGGATGCCGCGGTCGACGAGCACGGCTACGTCACGGCGACGCTGCCGTCGACGGTCGACCACGACGTCCCGACGATCGCGCTCTTCGCGCACGTCGACACGGCGCGCGAGGTGAGCGGCGCGGCGAACCCGCAGCGGCTCACGTACTACGGCGGCGAGATCGCGCTCGGCGACTCGGGCCACGTAATCCGTCCCTCCGAGTCTCCCGAGCTCGAGCACCACGTCGGCCACGAGCTCGTCACGACCGACGGCACGAGCCTGCTCGGCGCCGACGACAAGGCCGGGGTCGCCGAGATCCTCGCCGCCGTGGCCTACCTCGCCGCGCATCCCGAGATCCCGCACGGGCCGGTGCTCGTCGTCTTCAACCCCGACGAGGAGATCGGGCGGGGAGTGATCCATCTGCCCGTCGACCGCCTCGGCGCCGCGGCGGCGTACACCGTCGACGGCGCCACCGCCGGCGAGATGCAGTCGGAGACGTTCTCGGGCGCGCAGGTGCGAATGCGGATCCGCGGCCGCGCCATCCATCCCGGCTCGGCGAAGGAGGAGCTCGTCAACGCGCTCAAGATCGCGGCCGACCTTGTGGAGCGGCTCCCGGCGGACCGGCTCTCGCCCGAGACGACGAACGAGCGCGAAGGCTACGTCCACCCCGTCTTCATCCAGGGCAGCGCCGCAGATGTCGAGCTGCGCTTCATCGCGCGCGACTTCGACGACGACGCGCTCGCGGGACACATCGCCTTCCTGCGCGGGCTCGCCGAGCAGGCATGCGCCGACGAGCCGCGTTGCACGATCGCGGTCGAGGACCGGATCCAGTACCGGAACCCGCGCGCCCGCATCGAGGAGCATCCGGAGATCGTGCGGAACCTCGAGCAGGCGATCCGCCGCGTCGGGCTCGAGCCGAAGCAGACCGCGATCCGCGGCGGCACCGACGGCTCGGCGCTCACCGAGATGGGCCTGCCCACCGCGAACATCTTCACCGGCGGCCACGACGCCCACAGCGAGCGCGAGTGGATCTGCGTCGAGGACATGGGCCTCGCCGCGGCGACGCTCGTCGAGCTCCTCCGAGTCTGGGCGGAGTAGGCGCCACACAGCCGGGTACGCTGGCGGCGTGGAGCCGCTTCTCGATCGCCTCGGGCGCCCGCTCGAGACGTTGCGCATCTCGGTCACCGATCGCTGCAACTTCCGCTGCGTCTACTGCATGCCGAAGGAGGTGTTCGGGCGCGACCACGCGTTCCTCGAGCGGAAGGAGCTGCTCTCCCTCGAGGAGATCGCCCGCGTCGCCGGGATCTTCGCGAGCCTCGGCGTCCGCACGGTGCGGATCACGGGCGGCGAGCCGCTCGTCCGTCGCAACGTCGAGCATCTCGTCGAGCTCCTCGCCGCGATCGAGCGCCCGGACGGGAGCAAGCTCGAGCTCGCGCTGACGACGAACGGATCCCTCCTGCCGCAGAAGGCCGCGACGCTCGCGGCCGCCGGGCTGAGCCGCGTCACGGTGAGCCTCGACTCGCTCGACGAGGACGCCTTCCGCGCGCTGAACGACGTCGACTTCCCGGTCGAGCGCGTGCTCGAGGGGATCGACGCAGCGACCGCCGCCGGCCTGCCGGTCAAGGTGAACGCCGTCGTCAAGCGCGGCGCGAACGACGGCGACCTCCTCGGGCTCGCGGAGCGCTTCCGGGGCAGCGGCCACGTCCTCCGCTTCATCGAGTACATGGACGTCGGCTCGACGAACGGCTGGCGGCTCGAGGACGTCGTCTCGGCGGACGAGATCGTCGGCCGGATCGGCGAGCGCTGGCCGCTCGAGCCCGTCCCCGCCGACCCGGACGCGACCGCACGCCGCTTCCGCTACGTCGACGGAGCGGGCGAGATCGGCGTCATCGCCTCGGTGACGAAGCCGTTCTGCGGCGGCTGCTCCCGCGCCCGGCTCTCGGCCGAGGGCCGCCTCTACACCTGCCTCTTCGGCGCTCGCGGGCACGACCTCCGCGCGCCGCTCAGGCTCGGCGCGACGGACGAGGAGCTGACGGAGACGCTGCGCGGGATCTGGGGCCGGCGCACCGACCGCTACTCGGAGCTGCGGACGGCCGAGACGGCCGCGCTGCCGAAGGTCGAGATGTCGTACATCGGCGGCTAGGCGCGGCGGCGAACCCGGATGCGCTCCGGTCACCACTCCGACTAGAGTTCGGGGCGATGGAGCGGGTGGTCGCACTCGGCCGTAGGGTGCTGCCGCGCGGTTGGGCGGATTTCGCCCTCCAGGTCGGCATCTGGTTCGGCTTCTACTTCTCGTATCTCTTCGTGCGGAGCCTCGTCGACCGCAACCCGGCGGAGGCGTACGGCAACGGCCGGCGCGTGATCCATTTCGAGTACCGGCTCACCCACCATCTCTTCGAGCTGACGGCGCAGCGGATCGCGGACTCCTCGCATCTCTTGCTCACCGCCGCGGCCTGGACGTACTGGAACTCCGAGTTCACGGTGATCGGGTTGACGCTGCTCTGGGTCTATCTCCGCCGGCACGACCGCTTCGCCCGCTTCCGCAACACGATCCTGCTCGCGAACCTCATCGGGCTCGTCGGCTTCGCGGTGATGCCGACCGCGCCGCCGTGGATGTTCCCCAAGGCGGGCTTCGTCGGCGGGGTCAACCACTCGAGCGAGCTGATCCACACGCTCGGCAACCAGTACGCGGCGATGCCGAGCCTCCACGCGGCGGACGCGCTCATCGTCGGCGTCGTCCTCGCGCTCAGCTGCAAGCACCTCTGGGCGAAAGCGCTCTGGGCGCTCTGGCCGCTCTGGGTGTGGTTCTGCGTCATCGCCACCGCGAACCACTACGTCCTCGACGTCCTCGCCGGAATCGGCGTCGCCGTCGTGTCGCTTGCCGCTACGGCCGGGGTGCCGCGCGCCGTCCACAAGCTTGGCCCGGTCATCGCAAACCTGCTATAGTCAGGCATAGCAGGATCGCTATGTTGGAGATGAACGCGACTCCGAAACTCCGCCGCGTGAAGCAGGGCTACACGGACGGATTCCGCTCCCTCGCCAGCCGCTCCGTGACTGGTCTCGCACGCACCCGTGTGACGCCGAACGTGCTCACGGCGGCGGGCGTCTCGCTCTGTCTCGCGGCGGCCGTCCTCGTCCCGTTCGAGAACCGGAGCCCGTGGCTCGTCTACTGGCTCGCGGCCGGGATCTTCGTCGTCGGCTCGCTGCTCGACATCCTCGACGGCGCGCTCGCGCGCGCGGGCGGGAAGTCGACGCCGTTCGGCGCCTTCCTCGACTCGACCACCGACCGCGTCGGCGAGGGCGCGATGCTCGCCGCGATCGCGCTCGTTTTCGCCCGGCACGGGCGGGAGTGGGCGGTCGTGCTCGCGGTCGCCGCCGTCGCGGGATCGTTCCTCGTCTCCTACACGCGCGCGAAGGCCGAGGCTCTCGGCCTCCGCGGCGACGTCGGTCTCGGCTCTCGCGCCGAGCGCGTCGTCGTGATCACCGCCGGGCTCGTCTTCGCGCCCTGGGGCGGACTGCCGTGGGCGATCGTCGTGCTCAGCGCGACGGCGTGGCTCACGGTCGTCCAGCGCGTCCTGCACGTCCGCACCCAACTTCGGGCCTGGCCGGAAGGGAACCCGCAAGCCGATGCCGAGCGAAAAGCAAGCAATGGAAGGACGCAGGGAGCGTGAATAGCAGCGCTATTCACGCTCCCGAGGACGCCCCAGTGCGCAGCTTTGCAGCCGGCAGCGGCGCGGAAGTCCCTTCTGGTCTGGCCCTTACCTCCGGAGGTTCCAGTGGCTTCGACGAACGGTAGAGCTCGCCTCGACGACGGCAAGGTCCGCGTCGCGATCATCGGCGTCGGCAACTGCGCCAACTCGCTGTTGCAGGGCGTCGAGTACTACAAGGATGCGCAGGACGACAAGTTCGTCCCCGGCCTGATGCACGTCAACCTCGGCGGCTACCACGTCCGTGACGTCGAGTTCACGGCGGCGTTCGACGTCGTCAAGGGGAAGGTCGGCGAGGACCTCGCCGAGGCGATGTGGGCGCATCCGAACAACACGATCAAGTTCGCCGACGTCCCGAAGACGGGGATCAAGGTCTCGCGCGGCATGACGCACGACGGGCTCGGCAAGTATCTCTCCGAGATCGTCGAGAAGGCGCCCGGCAAGACGGACGACATCGTCGGGATCCTCAAGGAGACGCACACCGACGTCGTCGTCAACTACCTCCCGGTCGGCTCGGAGATGGCGACGAAGTGGTACGCCGAGCAGATCCTCGAGGCCGGCTGCGCGATGGTCAACTGCATGCCCGTCTTCATCGCCCGCGAGGAGTACTGGCAGCAGCGCTTCGTCGACGCGGGCGTGCCGATCATCGGCGACGACATCAAGTCGCAGGTCGGCGCGACGATCACGCACCGCGTCCTCACCTCGCTCTTCCGCGAGCGCGGCGTCCACCTCGACAAGACGATGCAGCTCAACGTCGGCGGCAACTCCGACTTCCTCAACATGCTCGAGCGGGAGCGGCTCGAGTCGAAGAAGATTTCGAAGACGAACGCCGTCACGTCGATGCTCGACTACGACCTCGGCAAGGAGAACGTCCACGTCGGCCCGTCCGACTACGTGCCGTGGCTGACCGACCGCAAGTGGGCGTACATCCGGATGGAGGGCTCCTCCTTCGGCGACGTGCCGCTCAACGTCGAGCTCAAGCTCGAGGTCTGGGACTCGCCCAACTCCGCCGGCATCGTGATCGACGCCGTCCGGATGGCGAAGCTCGCGCTCAACAACGGCGTCGCGGGCGCGCTCGTCGGGCCGAGCTCGTACCTGATGAAGTCGCCGCCGCAGCAGATCGTCGACGACGAGGCGTACGAGCTGACCGAGGAGTTCATCAAGCAGAACGCGCGCGTCGCCGGCAAGGCCAAGGACAAGGCCCCGGCCAAGGCGTGACGCTCGAGCTACGGGCCGCGAGCTCGCTCTCCACGGGCGAGCTCGCGGCGCTCTTCAACGCGGCGTACGAGGGCTACCTCATCCCGTTCCACGTGGACGAGAACACCGTCCGCATGATGACCTCGGCGTTCGACCTCGATCCTGAGGCGTCGCGCGTCGCGCTCCGGGACGGCGAACCGGTCGGGCTCGCGAACCTCGGCGTCCGCGGCGAGGACGGCTGGGTCGGCGGGATCGGCGTCGTCGCCTCGGCGCGCCGCTCCGGTGTCGGCGAGGCGCTCATGGACGCGCTCCACGAGCAGGCGCGCGAGCTTGGCCTCCGCCGCGTCTGGCTCGAGGTGATCGTCGAGAACACCGGCGCGTTCGCGCTCTACGAGAAGCTCGGCTACCGGACGGTGCGCGACGTCGAGGTCTGGTCGTTGCCGCTCTCCGTCACGGAGCAGGTCGACGCCGAGGACGTCTCCGCCGCGGACGCGCAGGCGCGGCTGCCCGAGCAGCGCGAGCCGTGGCAGCGGGCGGACGAGACCGCGGCGAGCTACGGCGACGCCCGCGGGCTCGTCACGGACACCGGTGCCGCGCTCTACCGGCAGCCCGGCGAGCACGTCCAGCTCCTCCGGCTCGCGGGCGAGGCGGAGCCGCTCCTCCGCGCCCTGCGCGTCCTCGGACCGGTCAGCATCCTCAACCTGCCGGTGGACGACCCCGCCGCGCCGGTGCTGCGAGAGCTCGGCGCGACCGTCGTCGTCCGCCAGCACGAGATGTTGCTCGAGCTCTAGCCGGCGCTGGGCAGAGGCGCCGTGACGAACGGGTGGAAGACGAGCGTCGTGCCGCCCGGCACCTCTCGCGGGACGCGCGGCGCGTCCTCGGGGACGACGTCGACGTCCGGCGGAGCAGTTGCGTCGACCGGCTCGAGCTCGAACGTCCCTTCGCCGATCGTGATCCGAAGCGGGACGCCGCGCGGCGGGGGCTCATCCAGCTGCCTCCAGATCTTCCCGGTGCTGCCGCGCTGCCAGAACAGTCCGCGGCACTCGCGATAGAACGCGGCGATGTCCTCGGGCAGGTCGGCGTCGTTCTCCTTGTCACGCCGGAGCGCCTCGTCGAGGTCGTCGTCCTCGGAGAGGAGGATCTCGCCGAAGGCGCCGGACACGAGCCCCTCCACCTGGTAGACGCCGTAGTAGCCCCAGCCGGCCGGGACGAGGTGGTCGACGTAGCGCTGGTTGATGCGCTCCTCGAACTCCCGCGCCTGCGCCACCGTGACCCCCGGCGTCCGCTGGCCGATCATGATCCCCACGAGCACGCGGCGACTCTACGCCTCCTCAGGGCAGGCAGCTCAGCCAGGTCGCCGGGCTCGGCTGGTACTCCGACTCGACGCTGAACCGGACCGCGGCCGGCCCGGACTCCTGCCCGTGCGAGCAGACGAGCGGATCCGGGCCCGGCTCGAGGACGAGCGCGACGTGGTGGCCCGGCGGCGGCCCCCAGACGACGAGGTCGCCCGGCTGCGCCGCGTCGGCCGCGATCGCCTGCATGTGCTGGAGGAGCGTCCCCGTCCAGCCTTGTCCGGAGTAGCCGAGCCCGTTCGGGTCCGGCGCGCCGGCCCAGGCGTAACAGAGCGTCGCGAAGCCGGAGCAGTCGGTCGAGAGCGGCAGCTTGCGCGGCTCGTGAAGCCCGTCGATCGGGCGGAGCTGCGCGTAGTGGATCTGCGGCTCGTTCGCGATCCCCCACTGCGCGTTGGCGACGATCTGCTCGCGCAGCGTCAGGGCCTGCGCCGCGTCCCGCTTGAGCGCCGCGACGAAGCGCGGGCCGGCAACGCCGGTGCAGCGCGTGTACCCGAGCGCCTGCTTCGCCCTGCTCACCGCGGCGGCGGTGAGCGGGCCGTACTGCCCGTCAGCCGGGCCTGGGTCGTACGGCGCGAGCAGCTTCTGCAGCGCCTTCACATCCGGGCCGGTCAGGAGCGGGTTCGCGAGGTGCAGCGTCCGCACCTGCGTCGTCGTCGTGGCCATCCTCGTCCTCCCCTGTCAACCGCAGGCGAGCCGCAGGCCGTGGGGAACCTAACATGGAGCCGAATGCGCGTCGCCCTCGTCACGCCGTTCGCCTGGTCGCAGCCGCACGACGTCAACGAGCACGTGGACGGGCTGGCGCGCGAGCTGCGCCGCCGCGGGCACGAGGTCACCGTCCTCGCGCCGTCGAACACCGGCCGCGACCTCGCCCAGGGAAGACGTGTCCTCGTTAGTGACAACTTGTCACTTGGAGATTTCGTGGCGCTCGGTCCCGCGGTGCCGATCTCGCGGCGGAGCCGGATGGGCGTCCCCGTCGGCGTCCGCGCGAGCCTCTCGCTCGCGCTCGCCCGCGGGCAGTTCGACGTCGTGCACGGCTTCGAGCCGGGACTGCCGAGCCTCTCCTATCTCGCGCTCCGCGACGCGAGCGCGCTCACGGCGGCGACGTACTTCTCCCCGGAGCGGCTGAGCTATCCGCCGGGCCGCGCGCCGCGGGAACGCCTGCTCGGCCGGATCGACGCGCTGCTCGCGGCGACGCCGGAGGTCGCGGAGGCTGCGGCGGCGCGCTTCCCCGGCCGCTACGAGCTCGTGCCCCAGGGCATCGACCCGGAGCTGTTCGCGCCCGCGCGGAAGCGGCAGCTCGTCGTCCTCGAGTGGCGCCAGGCAGAGCGGCCCCTCCTCCGTGCCCTCGAACGCGAGCTCGAGCAGCATCCCGGCTGGGAGCTCGTCCTCCTGCGCACTCGCACGCCGTCCTCGCGCCCAGCCGTCCCGCGCCGGCTGCGCGGCAGGATGCGCGTGCGGACGGCCCGCAGCGGCGCCGCCCGCGCCGAGCTCCTCCGCCACGCCGCGATCTTCGTCCCCGCCCTCGACGGCCTGCCGCGGCTCCTCGCCGAGGCACAGACCGCAGGCGCGGCGATCGCCGTCCCGCCGGGCCGCGCCGAGCAGCCCGAGCTCGCCGCCGCCGAGACCGGACGCCTGATCGAGGACGAGGCCTTCCGCGCGCGCCGCGCCGAGGAGAGCCTCGCCGCCGCGGCGACCCAGACGACGGAGAAGCTCGCCGACCGCGTCGAGGAGGTCTACGAGCGCCTCGCCGGCCGGCGCCGCTCGCGCACCCGTCCCACCGAGCCCGCGGAGCGCGACTGGATCCTCGCCGACCTCCATCTCCACACGAGCTGGTCGCACGACTGCTCGATCGAGGTCGACGAGCTCCTCGACCACGCCGAGGCCCAGGGGCTCGGCGCGATCGCGATCACCGACCACAACGTCTTCGGCGGCGCGCTCGAGGCGGTGGAGAAGGCGCGCAACCGCCGCCTCACAGTCATCCCCGGCGAGGAGGTGAAGACCGCCGACCAGGGCGAGGTGATCGGCCTCTTCCTCAAGGAGGAGATCCCGCGCGGCATGTCGTTCGGGGAGACCGTCGAGGCGATCCGCGCGCAGGGCGGGCTCGTCTACCTCCCCCATCCGTTCGACCGGATGCACGCGATCCCGGAG
>Ga0070741_10012095_pt1 | contig 15706 bp, 8 predicted proteins | sample Coa_R1_4_FD_66440 | JGI IMG/M metagenome (GOLD analysis project Ga0070741, IMG submission 66440) | Surface soil microbial communities from Centralia Pennsylvania, which are recovering from an underground coalmine fire - Coalmine... | ecosystem: Environmental > Terrestrial > Soil > Unclassified ...
AACCGCCAGCCGATGCTGCGCGTCATCGGCAAGCATCGCGAGGCGGCGTACCGGATTCCCACCGAGACCGTCGAGCAGCCGCTGCTCACCGCGGCGCGTCGCGCCTGGGACGAGGCCCACGAGCTGGGCGCGGTGCACGGCTACCGCAACGGCCAGGCCACCGTGCTGGCCCCGACCGGGACCATCGGCTTCATGATGGACTGCGACACCACCGGCGTCGAGCCCGACATCGCCCTGGTCAAGTACAAGAAGCTGGTCGGCGGCGGCATGCTGAAGATCGTCAACGGCACCGTGCCGCAGGCCCTCAAGCGCCTCGGCTACGGCGAGGCCGCGGTCAACGACATCGTCGCCTACATCGACGCCAACGACACCATCGAGGGCGCGCCGCACCTGCGCGAGGAGGACCTCGCCGTCTTCGACTGCGCCTTCCAGCCGGCCAAGGGCAAGCGCTCGATCGCCTGGCAGGGCCACGTGCGCATGATGTCGGCGGTGCAGCCGTTCCTCTCCGGCGCCATCTCCAAGACGGTCAACATGCCGTCGGACTCCACCGTCGACGACGTCGAGCAGGCGTACATCGACGGCTGGAAGATGGGGTTGAAGGCGCTGGCCATCTACCGCGACGGCTCGAAGCGCTCGCAGCCGATGGCGACGACGATGGACAAGACGACGGGCACGCGCACCGCCTCGGAGACGGTGATCGTCGAGCGCCCGCTGCGCCGGCGGCTGCCCGAGGAGCGCCAGGCGCTGACCCACAAGTTCGCCATCAGCGGCCACGAGGGGTACATCACCGTCGGCCTCTACGAGGACGGCACCCCTGGCGAGATCTTCCTGAAGATGGCCAAGGAAGGCTCCACCGTCAGCGGCCTGATGGACTCCTTCGCCACCGTGGTCTCGATGTCGCTGCAGTACGGCGTGCCGCTGACCGCACTGGTCGACAAGTTCGCCCACGCGCGCTTCGAGCCCTCCGGCTTCACCGGCAATCCCGAGATCCCGATCGCCAAGTCGATCATGGACTACATCTTCCGCTGGCTCGCCTCGCGCTTCCTCCCCTGGGAGGAGCGCGACCGGCTCGGGATCATCCGCCGCGACGGCACCGAGATGGGCGAGGAGCCCGCCGTCGACACCCGCATCGCGCCGTCGGGGCCGCGCGCCTCTGCTGCCGCCCCCTCCGATCAACCCGCCGCTGCACTCACCCCCGTCCCCGTCGTCCAGCGTGCGGCTCCGACGGCCTTCCTCAACCAGGAGGACGCCCCCTCCTGCTCCGACTGCGGCTCCCTGATGGTGCGCTCGGGCGCCTGCTACAAGTGCCTCAACTGCGGCGCCACCAGCGGCTGCAGCTGACCCTCCGCTAGCACTTCAAACCTCTGGCCGGGGGTTCGGTCCAACGACGGACCGAGCCCTCGGCGCCAGCGGGTCGTGGGCGCGGAGGATACCCTCCAAATCCGCGCGGACTTGACCGACAATTCCCCGGTCGAGAGGGCGCGGAGGCAGAACCGTCGTGAACCCCGTTTCCTGGGCCTGGGACCACGGCCTGCTGCCCGCGCTCACCTGGCTGGTCGGCGGCCTCGACCGGGTGTTCGACAAGCCGGTGCTGAACCGCATCGGCGCCTTCGGACTGGCGGTGATCGCCGCCACCGTCGCCATCCGGCTCGCGCTGCTGCCGATCGCGGTGCTCAGCGCCCGCCGCGCCCAGCGCATCGCCGCCAGCCGCCGTGTCTACGACGCCGCGCGGTCGTCGCTGAGCCCGCGGCTCTACGGCTCGCCGGGGCGGCTGCGCGCCGAGCTGAACGCGCTGCGCCGCGCGGCCAGCGTGCCGGTCTGGCTGCGCCTGCTGGGCCTGGTGCCGCTGGTGGTGCAGTACGCGCTGGTGGTGGCGCTGTACTACGCCATCGCCGACATCGGACGCTCGCTGCCCGGCGCCAACCTCGGCTTCGCCGGCATCGGCAACCTCACCCAATCGCCGGCCGACGTGTGCTGCACCACCGCCCCAGGGCAGCACGGCAACTACGTGGCGCTGATGCACGCGCACCCGGGCGCGCTGGTGCTGCCGCTGATCGCGGCGGTGCTCACCTACGTGCAGTACTGGCTGGGCACGCGACGTCCGGGCGTGGACCTGAGCCGCGAGGAGCGGCATGCGCGGCGGGCGCAGCGGCAGACGGCGCTGGTGTATCCCGTGCTCGTGTTCATCACCGGCATCGCCGTGCCACAGGCGGTGGCCCTGGTGTGGATCACGCAGATGCTGGTGATCGCGGCGCAGAAGCCGCTCGTCGCGCGGCTGGCCAGGTGGCATCGCGGGCGGCGGGAGCCACTCGACCTGCGCCGCCCCGCACCTGAACCGGCGGTGGCGACATGAGCCCGGACCCGCCTCCCGGCTTCGGCGCCGATCCCGGCGGGGGACAGCCGCCTGCGCCGCTGCCACCCGACGAGGTCGGGGAGGACTCGATCACCACCGAGGTCCCCTGGTCCGTCGAGGACTCCGAGGCGAGCGCCGCCATGATCACGATGCACGGCGCGAAGTCGCTGCTGCAGGTGGAGGCGGGCGAGGACCCCATCGTCACCGGGAAGCGCCGCTTCAGCGCACCGTCGTTGCATCCGGACGCAATCGACGCCTACTACGGGCAGTACACCACGGCGCGCGAGCAGCTGGTCGCTCTGCGCAATGACCCGGAGCGCTGGGGCCGCGTCGGACCGGAGATGCGGTCGCGCGTGGAGGTGGCGCTGGGCGAGGCGCTGCCGTCTGCGGACTACTTCGCCTACCGCGCGGCGGTGCTGGAGCTGACCGCCACGACCGGCATCGCGCCGGACACGGGGCGGGTCGACCCCGAGGCGTTCGGCAATTCCCACTTCGGGGACGCCAACCGGGCCCAGGCGGCGCTGGGGCGCGCCAACCAGGCGATCGATCGGCTGCGCGCCACCGGCCCGGACCCTGCGTTGAGCCCGCAGCAGCAGGGATTGGTGGAGCAGGCGCTCAGCCGCCCGCTGCCACCGGACTTCTGGTGGGCCGAGCAGGCGGGGTGGATCAGCGGCAAGCAGGCCGAGCCCGCGGCGCCGGCGGCGGAGCTTGCCCACGCGGAGTCCGAGTTCGCCAAGGCGGAGCAGGAGTTCCGGGGGAGCGTCACCGAGGTGGACGTGGCGCCGCCCGGGCACGCGGACCCTGCCGCGGCGCCGCGGGCCGAGCCGTCCGCACCGCCCGGCGATCCGATGGCGGACTACGGGATTCCCAGCGTCGACGAGATGCTCGGCGACGTCAGGGAGTTGCAGATCTCCGGCCTGGAGTTCCCCGACGAGGCGGGCGGCGAGCGCGCGGCCGCACCGGATGCCTTCGATCCGGGCGGGGTGACGCATGAGATGCCGGGGGTCCGGCCGGCGGAGGATTCGTTCGCGCAGCACCCGCCGCCCGCGCCGGCCGTCGAGCCCGGCGAGCCCGCGGTGCAGCCGCAGGAGGATCCCTTCAAGCACGTCGACGCCTGGACCGGCGAGGAGACGTCGGGCGACCCCTTCCGCCACGTCGACGCCTGGACCGGCGCGGAGGGCGTCGCGACGCGCGGCGACGGGTTCGATCCGGGCGGGGTCACGCAGGAGATGCCCAGCCGCGAGGCCGCCGCCGAGTACGGCATCGGCAGCGTGCCAGAGGCGCCGCACCAGGCGCCGGTGACGGAGCTGCAGCCCGGCGAGATCGAGTTCCCGCCGGAGACGGCAGCAACGCACGAGCCGGCGCCGGCCGCCTCGGATCCGATGGCCGACTACGGCATCGGCGAGCCGCCGCGCGGCGGCGTCGCGGTCGAGCCGCCACCGGCCGGTGTCGATCTGGAGGGCAGCGTCCGCGAGGAGGCGGCACCCAGCTTCGACCGCGCCAACTCCTTCGACGCCATCAACTACGAGAACGCCCGCCAGACCCTCGCCCGCGAGATGGGCACTGTGCCCGGCGACGACCTGCAGGCGTCGATCGCGCGCCGCAGCGGTGACCCCGCCGTCGCGGACGCCGCCTACGCCCAGATGGAGGCGTCGCGGCAGAGCCTCGTCGACCGCCTCGGCGAGACGGGCGGTCTCGACATGGTCGATCCCGTCGACCGCCCGCTGGTCGACAGCATCCGCAGCACCGAGCTCCCGCCCAAGGAGCTCGTCGACCTCAAGGTCGCCAACCTCGACCTTCTCGCCGGCACGGGTGTCGACCCCCACACCGGCAAGGCCCATCCGGAGTTGCGCGACGGCGCAGCCTTCGGCGACGAGGCGTCGATCCGCGATGCGGCGGCGCGGCAGTCCGCGGCCCTCGACGCGCTGAAGGCGCAGAACGGTGCAGGCCTGACCGGACCCGACCGCACCTACTGGGTCGACCACCTCAGCCAGCAGCCGATGAACGGCGACGCCTGGGTGGCGGTGAGCAAGAGCCCGCCCGCCGACCTCGTGCCCTTCACGCCCGGACAGGACGCGTACGCCGCCGACCGCGCCAAGAACATGATGGACCTCTACGCCCGGGACACGCTGGCGCAGCTCGACAGCGCCTCGCGCGCCGTCGCCGGTGAGCCCATCATCGACGTTTCAGTCAACGCTGACGGATACTTGCAGCGCAACGACTACGCCTCGCTCGCCGACGCACCGCCGGAGTTCCGCGACACGATGGCGCGCGAGTACGGCGAGGCCATCGGCTCCCTGGAGCAGATGTCGGATGCGTTCTGGTCGTCGCTCGATCCGGCGGTGGCGGACCGGCTGCGTGCGCACATGGAGGCTCCGGTGTTCGAGCCGCCGCCCCCTGCGCAGGCGGTGGTGGAGGCGCCGCCCGCCGGCCGGGGTGGCGCGGCGCAGGCGGAGCTGCCGCCCGCCGATGGCGAGACGCCGCCGACGCGCGGCAACGAGGCGGTGGCGTCGGGAGAGGAGACGGGACCGACGCGCGGGAACGAGCCGGTACCCGGCGCGGCGCCGCCGGCGGATGCTCCGGCGGCGAGCGGACAGGTCACGACGATCCTCGAGGACGGTCTGGCGGGCGTCGTGGGCGGCGACCCGTCGGGCACGGGCTCGGCGCCGGCCGCAGGTGGCGAAGCGCCTGCGACGACGGGCGGCCAGGCGGCGACGCCTGCGGGAGAGCCGCCAGCCACGGGACAGCCGCCGGCCGCGGCACAGCCGCCCGCAGCGTCCGGCGACGCGCCCTCCGCCACCGGCTCGCCCCCGCCGGCCGCAGCCGAGCCAGCCGGCAGCAGCGGCCAGGCACCGACCGGGTCGGGAGAGCCGCCAGCCAGCGGCCAGGCGCCGAGCGCGACGGCCGAGCCACCCGCCGCCACCGGCTCGGCACCGCCGGTCGAGCCTCCGGCCGCCGCGGGTTCCGCGCCCACCGCCCCCGGCGACGCGCCCGCCGCCGCAGCCTCAGCCCCGCCCCCGCCTGCGGGCGACCGCCCCATCGGCACCGCCCAGCCCGCCACCCCCGGCGAGCCGGCGTCGGTCTCCCCGGAGCCGACCGGCGTCCACCAACCGTCCCCGACCGCCCCCGATGCCCCCGCTCCCGCGAGCTACGGAACCGCTCGCGACACCGCCGCCGCCCCGCCTCCCGTCTCCCTCACCGAACCGCACCCGACCTCCGCAGCGCCAGCTCCACCCAGCGCCGGCATTCCGGCCCCCGCGCACCCCGCCCCCGCGACCGCTGCTCCCGCCGGTCCGCAGGGCGGCCCTCCAATCCCGCCCGACGTCCAGGTCCCCGAGCCGCCCCCGGCGCCCCCGCCCGAAGCCCCAGCGCCTCCGCCGCTGGACCGCCAGCCCATGCCCGCGCCGCAGCCCCCCGACGCCCAACCCCCTCCTGACCAGGGCGGCACACCCGTCGAGGGCGACACCCCGCAGGGCCACGACACCCCCGCCCCCCGTGGCAAGGAGCCCGGCGCCGTCGAGCCCGGCCCGCGTCCCGCCGGAGGCACCGAGCCGCCACGCCCCGGCCCGGGCGGCACCGACACACCGCGCCCGATCGGCGGCGACGGCACCCGCCCCATCGGCGGGCGCACCGGCGGCGGCGAGACCCCTGCGCCGCCGCCCGAGGGCGAGCACACCACCCCGGAGCCCGAGGGCGGCGAGCAGAAGCCGGCGCAGCCAGACAGCAGCGGTCGCACGGAGGAGCCCCACGGCGGCGGGGAGGAGACACCCGCCCCTCCGCCTCCCGAGGAGCCGCCGCCGGTCACCAAGGAGTCGCTCCTCGCCGACGCCAGGACCGCGTTCGAGCAGGCCGGCTACAAGGACGTCTCCATCACCGCGCAGGACGACGGGACCTACCGCATCCAGGCCACCGACCCCAAGGGAAACGCCGTCGACGTCAAGGTGGGCTCACCGGACGAGCCCTGGATCAAGAACCCGCCCAGCGAGTGGCCGCACGGCGCCGCCGGCGTGTTCCAGAGCGCGATGACCGGCCTGATGGTCTGGGACGCCGTCGACAACGTGCTGGCCAACGCCGACCCCGAGACCGCCTTCGCGCTGATGGACGCGTACGCGGACGCCTGCAAGGCGATCGCCGACGCCAACCGCACCGGCGATTCCACCCAGGCCGTCGCCGAGCTCTCCAACCTCATGAAGAAGCTCACCGACCTGGCCGGCCCCCTGGCGGGAAACGACGCCGCCACCGCCGCCTGGAACGTGGCCATCCAGAAGTTCGTCCAGGCCTTCGCCGCGGACTACGTCACCAACGGCAATCCCAAGGTGGTGCGCGCGTACCTGCAGCAGTACATGAAGATCAAGCGCTGGGTTATGGTCGAGCGTGGCAAGTACCGGCGGCTCAAGGGCATCCTCGAGTCGGAGGAGGGGGAGCGCCTCATCGGCGAGGACCTCACCGGGTTCGAGCTCTTCCCCGGTTTCACCCACGCGCGCAACGTCTACCGCTGGCTGAAGAGCAAGGTCAAGCCGGGCTCGAAGAAGACGGCCACCGGATCGGGCACGAAGGGTGGCGCCACCGCGCAGGGCGACGGCACGCGCCCCGTGCGCCGGCGTCCCGTCCCGCAACCGGAGGAGACCCCTGAGCAGAAGCGCAAGAAGCAGGCCGACCAGCTCGTCGCGCGCGCCGCCGACGACGTCAAGGTCATCAACTGGTGCGACGAGCAGATCCGCGACGAGCAGAAGCAGATCGACCAGCTGGGCACGAGGTACGCGACCGGCACGGGCAGCTACGACGACTACGCGAAGGCCGTCGACGACCACCAGGCGGTCATCGACCGCCTCAACGACCGCCGCTACCAGGCGGAGGCGGACCTCAAGCGGGCGCAGGCGGAGGCGCAGGCCACCGGCGTGCAGCTCGGCCCGACGGCGACCAACTACCCCGACTCGCAAGCCGCGCGCGACTACCAGACGCTGGTCGACCTCGACGTGGAGATCGAGAAGCAGCGCGACAAGGTGGCCACGCTGCTGCCCAAGGCGCGGGCCGCCCAGCCGCCCTACGAGGAGCAGCCCGAGTACAAGGAGTACGTCCGCGAGGGCTGGACGCTCATCGAGATGGAGCAGCGGCGCAAGAAGATCGCCACCGGGCTGGAGGGAAAGGGCGTCAAGGTGCCTCCCACCAAGTACCCGGACAAGCCGCCCGGGTACGTCCCCGAACCCGGGGACAGGACGCAGGAACCGAAGAAGGCGCCGACACCGACCGGCGGCGGCGCGGGAACCGGTCCCGGCAGCGGCCCGGACTCGCCTCCCCCGCCACCGCCCCCACCCGATCCCCCCCCGCCGCCGCAGAAGGGCACCGGTTCCACCGGCGTCAAGCAGGCGGCCACCACGGCCGTCGCCGTGTGCGCCATCGGCTTCGGGCTGGGCTCGTTCCTGGGGCCGAGCGGCGGCGGCACCACCACCTCCGGGGGCGGGCAGCCCACCGCGGCGGTGACGGCGAACCAGGTCGCCGCCCAACCGGTTCTTGTCACCCCTGACCCGAACGCACCGCGGCCGCCGGCGATCGTCTCGCTCACCTCGAACCCGATCGGGGACGGCGGCACCAACTTCTACCAGGTGAGGGCCGAGGGTGCGATCACCTCGTACAGCTGGGGGTTCGCCGTCGACCCCAAGTGCGGCACGCTGCAGGTGTCGCACGACCCGGCGGTGATCTGGGACCACCATCCCTGCGACAGCACCCAGGAGAGCGAGGCGGTCGTCCTCTCCTGCGTGCAGGGTCCTGGCGGAGTCGCCGAGGCCACCGTGCCGGCGCTGGCGGCCACCGGCTCGTCCGGTCCCACCACGGGCGGCTCCTCGCTGTCCAGCCCGCCGCAGACGGGCGGCGGCAGCTGCGACAGTCTGGTCGCCAATCACCAGACCAAGCCGCCGCCGCTGACGACCACGCCGGGAACCGCCCCCGGGCCGCCGCTGGCGGGCGTTCCCACGGGCGTCGCTCTCGCCGACAGCGCGGTGGCCACCACCACGACGGGTGGCGCCAACGGCGGCCTGGTCGCCGGCGGGGCGCTGCTGCTGGCAGGCAGCGGCGTGGTCGCGGTCCGGCGTCGCAAGAAGCTCCCGCCCTACCCGTGCGGCCCGGAGGAGGTGGCGCTGGGCAAGGCCTGGGACGAGCTGCAGAAGATGGGCAACCAGCTCAGCGACGCCCACAGAGCACTCGACCGCGCCGACAAGGAGCTGATGGACGCGCTGCACTACGACGACGCGCTGCGCGCCTATGTCTACGCGCTGCAGAGCTACTGCGACATGCTGCAGCAGTACGTCGACCAGCTGCAGCAGTCGGTCGACCAGCTGCAGACCAATCTCGACAACGCCTTCAACGAGCTCGACATGCACGGCGTCCCCGCCGCCAAGCTCTCGCACCGGCAGAGGCCGGGCTGGGTGAAGGTGGCCACCGGTCTCTGGGCCGCCGATCAGAAGACGGCCGGCATGGCCGGGGCGGCCGTGGACCCGAGCCAGGCCACCATGGACGTGCTCAACGCAACGCTGGAGCTGGACAACGCGGAAGCCGACCTGGAGATCGCCGACTCCGACCTCACCGACTGCACCTTCAAGCTGGACTTCGCCGAGGGCGACCTCAAGGACGCCGACGCGCAGGTGCAGACACGCGTCCGCGCCTACGCACAGGCGAAGGAGGACTACGCCGCGGCGCAGGAGCGGTACAAGCAGGCCAAGGCGGCCTACGACGCAGCGCTGGAGGCGCTCGGCGCCTGCCGCACCAAGTGGGCCGCGGACGTCAAGGCCGCGGAGGCCGCGCCGTGAAGATCCTGACGATCTACCTGCGCACCTACGGTCAGTTCGCCGCTCAGTTCCTGGGCTCGCTGTTGATTGGAATCGGACTGAGCGCGCTGGTGCTCCCGTCGAGCAGCTCCGCGTCCGCGTCGCCGTCGCCGGCCGGCGGCTTCGTGTACCTCGCCGCGGCGTGCGGTGATTGCGCGGGAACGCTGGCGATCCAGAACGTCGAGGTGCAGAAGCGCGCGGGCAGCACGCTGTTCGTGCTGGGCGGCACCTGGCCGGCGACGGTCGACGCCATGGGCTCGACGGGCGTGCATCTCGTGGCCGGGAACGTCGAGGTGCGACTCAAGCCGCACGGGTCGCAGAACGCGTTCGAGCTGGCCACCGCGACGGTGAACGGGCAGCCCATGCCCGCGGGCGCGGTCGCGGCGGGAATCAGCCGGCCGTACCTGCTTATCAGCGTGAAGGGGTTGCAGGCGCCGCTCCGCTTTCACCTGGCGCTGAGCGAGGGCGCCGCGGATCACGACCGCGTGCCCGCCTCCGGTGAGCTGTCGTGGAACGGCAGCTCGAAGCCGGTCGCCACCGCGCCGCAGGTTGCCCAGGCGTCGCCGTCCGCGACGGCCGCGCCCATCGCGGTGGCCACCGCGACGCCCCTGCCGGTGCCGACGGTGACGCCGAGCGGCGGCGTCGACTTCCTCGGCTTCGTGGAGGCCTGTGGCGCCACCATCCCCACGTCGTCGTTCGCGCCCGAGCTCGGCATCGTGAGCACCGCCACCGGCCAGGGTCCGGAACCCGGCGACAGCGTGGTGACTCCCTACGTCGACCTCGGCCTCGCAGGCGCGCTGCCCTCCTCGACCGTGCAGCGCTCGCCCTTCGTCATCGTCATCGCGCTGCAGCCCGCAGGCACGCGCGCGGCGCCGCCGGAGCCGAATCCCACCGCCATCGACGGTGCCGGCAGCACGCAGCTCTTCGCCTATTGGGACGGCACCCAGTACCAGGGCCTGCTCCGCCAGCGCACCGGCTCCGGCCCGTGGGTCCAGCAGCACACGCGCTTCGGCATCACCGTCGGCGGCACGCACATCCGCATCTTCTGGACCGGGTTCACCCCGGGCAGCACCGTCGCCGCGGTCACCGCCAATCCGCAGGGTTGCGCCTTCAAGCAGGTGGGCTGAGGTCCCCCTCGATCACCTCCGGAGTGAGGCCGTGGGCGGCGAGGATCGTCGCCGCGCGGCCCTTGTCGGACTGCGCCAGGGCGAGAAGGATGTGCTCGCTGCTGAGCGCCGCCTGGTGCTCGCGAGCGATGCGCGTCGCCACGTTGAGCAGCTGCATGGCGTCGTACGTCTCGTGCTGCGTCCTGACCTGGGCGCTAGGCCCTCAGCCCTGCGCGCGGTCGCGGTCCCAGAAGTGGTCGGCGCGCTCGCGGGAGCCCGTCGACGCAGGGTCGTACCCGGAGTCGATGAGGCGCGACGGGTGCATGCCGTCGACCATGCCCATGAAGGGCGGATGGATGCTGTAGCCGAGCATCTCGCGAATGCGCGGCGAGTAGTCGAGGGCGTGCCGGCCGACAGAGAGCATCATGTTCTCCTGCTGCCGCGCCCAGGGCTGGCAGTACTGCGGCGAGACGCACAGGCGCCGTCGCGGCGAACGATTGGCGCCGCCACGATGCCACAGCGTCCCGCTGAACACCACGACGGAACCGGCGGGCATGGTCACCGGCACGCGTCGCGCGTCCTCCCCGGACGGCAGCTCCGACGCCCATGCATGCGAGCCCGGGATCACCTCGGTGGCGCCGTTGGCCTCGGTGAAGTCGTCCAGCGCCCAGATGGTGCTGATCGACACCGGCGGCCGCGGCCGGGGCAGGGTGTAGAAGCCGTCGTCGAAGTGCCAGGTCTGCGCGGTCTCGCCGGGCAGGAGGTTGATCGCCAGCGCCGCGGACAGCAGGTAGCGCGGCTCCAGCAGGGTGTCGACCATCGCCAGGACGTGCGGGTGCTCGACGATCGCCGCCATCGCCGGCACCTTGGCGAGCAGGGCGTAGACGCGCTGCGTGCGCAGGCCCTCGAAGTCGTTGCGCCCCAGCGGCGCGCCGCCCCCGAGGAAGGGCGTGAGGCCCTCCAGCACGGCGTCGAGCTGGTGCGGCGCCAGCAGGCCCTCGATCACCACGTAGCCCTGGCGGGCGAAGGTCTCCAGGTCGGCCGCGACGCGGCCGGAATCGGGCGGGGCGATGGCCATTGCCGCAGCCTGGCGCACCACCGGCGCATCGGTCAACCCCGACCGGCTACCATCCCGCACACCCATGGCCACCACGACCGACGCCCTCACCCACGCGCTCATCCCCTCCGAGGAGGAGCTCTCCATCCGCGAGGCGGTGGCGGCGATCTGCTCGCAGTTCGGCCGCGACTACATGCGGCGCAAGGTCGAGGCCGGCGAGCCCGCCACCGAGCTCTGGGACGCGCTGGCCGCCCAGGGCTTCCTCAGCGTCAACATCCCCGAGGAGTACGGCGGCGGCGGCCTCGGCATGCTGGAGCTGGCCGCAGTCGGCGAGGAGATCACCGCCTCGGGCTGCTCGCTGCTGCTCATCGTGGTCTCGCCCGCCATCGTGGGCACCATCCTCGCCAAGCACGGCACCGAGCCGCAGAAGCAGCGCTGGCTCACCGGCATCGGCAGCGGCCGCACCAAGATCGCCTTCGCCATCACCGAGCCGGACGCGGGCACCAACTCGCACAACCTGGCCACCTCGCTGACGCCCACGGGCGACGGCTACCGACTGAACGGTCAGAAGGTGTTCATCTCCGGCATCGAGTCCGCCGACGCCATCCTGGTGGTGGCGCGGCTGCGCAGCGAGGACGGCTCGCTGGGCCTGCCCGCGCCGGTGATCGTCGACGTCGACGCGCCGGGCCTGCAGCGCACCATGCTGCCCATGGCCATCCGCGGCGCCGACCGCCAGTGGCAGCTCTTCTTCGACAACGTCGAGATCCCCCGCGACCGCCTGGTCGGCGGCGAGGAGCGCGGCCTGCGCATGCTCTTCGACGGGCTCAACCCCGAGCGGGTGATGGGCGCCGCGATCAGCAACGGCATCGGCCGGCTCGCCCTCGACAAGGCCGCCGAGTACGCGCGCAGCCGTACCGTGTGGCAGGCGCCGATCGCGACGCACCAAGGCATCGCCCATCCGCTGGCGGAGGCGAAGATCGAGCTGGAGCTGGCCCGGCTGATGACCCGCAAGGCCGCGGCGCTCTACGACGCGGGCCAGAAGGGCGCCGGCGAGGCCGCCAACATGGCCAAGTATGCCGCGGCCGAGGCGGCCATCAAGTGTGTCGACCGCGCGATCCAGACGCACGGCGGCAACGGCTTCAGCCTCGACTACGGCCTCACCGACCTCTACTGGGGCGCCCGCGTGGCCCGCACCGCACCGGTGTCCCGCGAGATGGTGCTCAACTACGTCGCCGAGCACTCGCTCGGCCTGCCCAAGTCGTACTAGACGACGGACAGGTCGACGTCGACGTTGCCGCGCGTCGCGTTGCTGTAAGGGCACACGCTGTGCGCCGCCTCGACCAGCTCGCGCGCCTGCTCGACGTCGATGTCCGGGATGTGCACCTGCAGCGCCACGGCGATGTTGAACGCACCGCTTCCCTGCGTCCCCAGGCTGACCCGCGCGGTGACCGTCGAGGCGCTGGTGTCGACGTTCTTGCGACGGGCGATGAGGCCCAGCGCGCTCTGGAAGCACGCCGCGTACCCGGCGGCGAAGAGCTGCTCGGGGTTGGTGGCGCCGCCGGGACCGCCCAGCTCCGCCGGCGGCCGCACGTCGACGTCGAGAATGCCGTCCGACGAGCGGACGTGGCCCTCGCGGCCCCCGACGGCGGTGGCCTCGGCGGTGTAGAGGACCTTGGCGATCCTTCTTCCGGTGAGCTCGGCGGTCTCGGACATCAGCGCACTCCCTTGGCGAGCGACCCGCGCGGCGATCGGGGTGGCGGGGTCGCGGCCGCCAGTATGCACGCAGCGGCCCTCAGGGCATCGCATTGAGCGCGGCGACAAGGCGGGCGCAGGGTCCGTCGACGCCGTTGCGCGCCATCAGCGGGGTGAGCGCCGCGGGGTCGGCGGGATAGCGATCGCGGCGTCCTGGTGGCACCGCGACCTGGAGGTCCAGGGCGGGACGCACCACGGCCATGGCTCGGGTGAGGTAGTCGCGGTCCGCGTCGCTCAGCGTCGCGCCGCGCAGCATCTCCTCGACGCCGCCCCACCTGCGCACCAGCTGCGCCGCGGTGCCGGCGCCGACACCCTTCAGGCCGGGCAGCCCGTCGGAGGGGTCGCCGCGGAGGATTGCGAAGTCGGCATATCGACGTCCCGGGATGCCGTAGCGCCTGGTCACCTCCGCCTCGGTGATGACGCCGAGCCCGGTGCGCTCGGGATACAGCACGCGCACGCGCGGGTCCTCCACCAGCGCGAAGAGGTCGCGATCGCCGCTGACGACCTCCACCTCGCCCTCGACCTGCGCCGACCAGGCGGCGATGACGTCCTCCGCCTCGTGGTCGGGCACGCCCACCATGTCGACGCCGATGGCGGCGAGCAGCTGGCGGATGATCGGCATCTGCGGGATGAGCGCGGGCGGCATGGGTTCGGCGACGCGATGCGCCTTGTAGGTGGGGATGAGCTCGACGCGCCAGCGCGGCCGCCAGTCGGCGTCGTCGGCGACGGCGACGTGTCGCGCCCGGCGCTGCGTGATCAGCGAGGCGAGGCGGTCGAGGAAGCCGCGCACCGCGTTGACCAGTCGGCCGTCGGGAGTGCGCGCACCGTCGGGGGGCACGCCGTGGAAGGCGCGGAAGATCAGGCTCGAGCCGTCGACCAGCAGCCAGTCACACGCCATGGACGGCAAGGATGTCGAGCGGCGCGACGTGGTGCGCCGACTCGGCGTAGAGGCACAGCGCGTTGGCGAGGCGCAGCTGCTGCGGGGTGCGGCAGCGGACGCGCAGCAGCTCGGGTGAGCAGACCAGCACCGCGGCGCAGTGCGCACGCGAGACGGCGACGTTGAGACGGTTGCGGCTGAAGAGGAACTCGACGTTGCGCGGCAGGTCCTCGACGCTGGAGGTGGCCATGGAGTACACCGCGACGGCGGCCTGGCCGCCCTGGAAGCGGTCGACCGTGCCCGCGGTGGCGCGCCCGCCCAGCGCGCTGCGCAAGCGCTTGACCTGCGCGTTGTAGGGCGCGACGACGAGGATGTCGCCGGCGTGCAGGGAGCGCGTGCTGCCGCGCGAGTCCGTCCATCGCGCGCCGCGGAGCTGCTCGACCAGCGCCTCGACGGCGGCGACCTCCTCGGGCGCGGCGGTGCGGTTGCCGCTGTGCTCCACGAGGACCAGGTGCGTGCCGGTCGGGTGCAGCGGCGCGGCATCGTCGATTCGCTGCCGCGCGCAGTCGGGGTGGGCGGTGAGCCGGCTGTCGTAGAAGGCGTCGGAGACGAAGCCGCAGACGTCGGGATGCATGCGGCGTGTGACCGGGAGAAGGACGCCGCGGTCGATCGGGATGGTGTCGTGCCCGGCGAGGACGTGGTCGAGGGCGCTCACCTCGGCGCCGTCGGGATGGACGCCCTGCGACGGCTGGGCGAGCTGCTGCGGGTCGCCGAGCAGCACCAGGTTGCGTGCCGCCGTGCCAATGGCGCAGACGTTGGCCAGCGACATCTGCCCCGCCTCGTCGACGACGAGCACGTCGAGCATGCCGTCGAGCCTCTCGTCGGCGAACAGCCACGGGGTGCCGGCGACGACGTCGACCTCACCGGCGTCGAGCGCCGCGGCGACCTCCCCGTTGTGCGCGGCGCGGCGCACCCCCTCGACACCGCACGACTGCGCCTCGTCGCACTTCTGCACGATGCGCACGGGCTGCCGCTTGGCCCCGGCGACCTCGCACACCGCGCGCAGCAGTGTGCCGATGGCGCGGTGGGACGTCGCCGACACGCCGACGCGTCTCCCCGCGCGCACCATGGCGACGATGGCATGCGCGCCGGTGTACGTCTTGCCGCAGCCGGGTGGGCCCTGGACGGCGAGGCAGGAGTGGTCGAGATCAGCGACCAGGCGGCAGGTCACGGCCACCGGATCGTGGCCCTCGGGCACGAGAGGGACGAGGCCCGGCAGCCAGCCGTGGACTCGTGGTGGCCGCGCCAGCAGGAGGTCGCACACGGCCGCGTACCGCTGTGCGCGATCGATCCCGCCGGCCAGCACCGCGTCGGCGACGCGTCGCAGGGCCGCGCGCATCGCCGGTGTGGGAATCGGCTTCGAGGGCATCAGCGCGGTGGGATGCGGCTCGCCGTCGAAGGACGGACCGCGCTTCAGCTCGACCCGCCCCGCATCGTTGTCGATCGCGACGACGTCGCCCGCGCCGCGTCCGGTGCGCGGGTCCTCGGGCTTGTCACCGGTGTCGAGCTTGTGCTCCTGCGCGGGGTCGAATGCAAAGGCGTGCACGGTGCTGCGCTTCTCGGTGCGGACCGGCCCGAGATGCACCAGCCCGCCGAGCGCCTCGGTGTCCTCGAGCAGGTCCTCCTCCGACATCTCGCGACGCGCGTGGTAGGCCCACCATGCCGACTTGTCCTCGCGGC
>Ga0070741_10012096_pt1 | contig 15706 bp, 10 predicted proteins | sample Coa_R1_4_FD_66440 | JGI IMG/M metagenome (GOLD analysis project Ga0070741, IMG submission 66440) | Surface soil microbial communities from Centralia Pennsylvania, which are recovering from an underground coalmine fire - Coalmine... | ecosystem: Environmental > Terrestrial > Soil > Unclassified ...
CTGGCGCACGCGCGAGGGATCGCGTGAGCGGACATTTTCGCTGGGCGAGCTCAAGCGCGACGTGTTGGAATTTGTGCCCGGTCAGAAGGTTTGCTACGTGACCGATGTGAGCGGACACGAGCGCAATCGTCGCAAGCTCGAGGCCTTCGTGCAGGCCGCGGATCTGTTGTTCATAGAGACCGTTTTTCTGGACGCCGATCAGGAACTTGCCACCAGGAAGGCGCACCTGACGACCACACAGGCGGGGGCGACCGCGCGGGCGGCGGGGGTCAAGCACGCGGAGACGTTTCACTTTTCGGCGCGGTACCGCGATTCTGGGGCGGAGGCGCATTATCGGGAGTTTGCACATGCCTTCTCGCATTGAGGACTACGCGCTCATTGGTGATTGCGAGACATCCGCGCTCGTGGCGCGTGATGGGTCAATTGACTGGCTCTGCTGGCCGCGTTTCGATTCGGATGCGTGCTTCGCAGCTCTGTTGGGCGGTTCCGAGCACGGACGTTGGCTGATCGCGCCCGAGGGGGCGACACGCACGGCGCGCTCCTACCGCGGTGACACGCTCATCCTGGAGACCCGGTTCGAGACGCCCGAGGGTGTCGTTTTGGTGGTGGATTTCATGCCGCCGCGCAGCGGTCATTCGCACCTGGTGCGGCTCGTCATCGGTGAGCGTGGTCGTGTGAAGGTGCGCACGGAGCTCATCGTAAGGTTTGGTTATGGCGCACTGGTGCCCTGGATCAATCGTCAGGAGGACGGCACTGTGCGCGCGATCGGAGGGCCGGATCAGGTTGTGTTACGCACCCCGGTTGCGCTGAGTCATCGAGAGCAGCGTCTGGAGGGGGAGTTTGCCGTTGGCAAAGGCGACGTAGTTCCCTTTACCCTGACCTATGCGCCCTCACACCTGGCCCCGCCCGACCCCAAGGACGCACAGGAAGCTCTGCGAGCGACCGAGCGTTTCTGGAGCGAATGGGCCGAGCGCGCTCGGATCGACGAGGGCGAGCGGCGCGGTGCCGTCATGCGCTCGCTGATTACCCTGAAGGCACTGACGCACGCCTCGACAGGCGGCATCGTGGCGGCTCCCACCACCAGCTTGCCGGAAACACTCGGCGGCATACGCAACTGGGACTACCGCTTCTGTTGGTTACGCGATGCGACGTTATCGCTGTTGTCGCTGATGAACGCCGGCTTCTACGAGGAGGCGGGCTCCTGGCGCGATTGGCTGCTCCGGGCGGTTGCGGGCGTGCCCGCGCAGGCCCAGATCATGTACAGCATCACGGGCGAGCGACGGCTGACCGAATGGCAGATCGATTGGTTGCCTGGGTACGAGGGTGCAAGGCCCGTGCGCATCGGCAACGGTGCGCACGGCCAGATCCAGATCGACGTGTATGGAGAGGTCATGGATGCGCTCTATCAGGCGCAGCGCGGCGGACTAGCCAGCAGCGCGGACGCCTGGGCCTTGCAACAGGCCTTTCTCGAACATCTGGCGCGGATCTGGCGGGAACCCGACCGCGGAATCTGGGAGAGCCGCGGGCCGGAGCGGCACTTCACCTTCAGCAAGGTGATGGCGTGGGTGGCATTCGATCGCGGCGCGCGCATTGCACGCGAGTTCGGACTGCAGGGTCCCGTGCAACGTTGGAGTGAGGTCGCGCGGGAGATCCATGAGGAAGTCTGTCGCAAGGGTTACGACCCGGACCTGGGGAGTTTCGTGCAGTCGTACGGCTCGAAGTGGCTCGATGGCAGTCTGCTCCTGTTACCCACCACCGGCTTTTTGCCCGTCGATGATCCGCGTATCGCGGGGACGGTGCGCGCGGTACAGGGCCGGCTGCTGCAGGACGGATTTGTCATGCGACACGATCCGGCCGAAGTCGAAACCGGTCTGGCGCACGGCGAGGGAGCATTTCTGGCCTGCAGTTTCTGGCTGGCGGATGCCCTGATCCTGCTCGGCAGGGAAGAGGAGGGCGCGCGCTTGTTCGAGCGTCTGCTCGCGTTACGCAATGACGTTGGGCTGCTCTCCGAGGAATATGATGTGCGCGCCAAGCGACTCGTGGGTAACTTTCCGCAGGCGTTTTCGCACATTGCGCTCATCAACACCGCGCAGAACCTGGCGCGCCGTCAGAAACCGGCGGAACAGCGCGCGGGGAAGGCAACGCCGGGAGCGTGAAAGGCAACACCCTGGCGTCAGCCCTTGCGCTTCCTGTTGCAGAACTTCGCTACTCGCTGAGCCGCGTCTGGCGCCAGGCCTTCGTTCTTGAACAGGTCGAGCGCGTAGGCGTCGCGTAATGTCAGGCCATCGGTGTCGATGAGCGCCCGCTTGATCACATGGTTGGCGTACCAGGAATTGGCCAGGATGTCGGCGCAGAGGGCGCTCAGCTCGGTTTCGAAGCGCTCGTCCGGGAAGCAGAAGTTCGCCAGGTGCATGGCCTGGGCTTCCCGGCCCGAGTAGCTGCGCGAGGTGAGCATCATCTCGGCCGCCTTGGCCGTGCCGATCCGATGCGGCAGGCGCAGCGTGATCCCCCAGACGGGCGTCAGCCCCCAGCGGGCGTACACGTCGCTGAAACAGGCCGATTCGCTTGCAACGATGAGATCCGCCGCGAGCGCCAGCTCCAGCGCTCCCGTCGAGCAGTGGCCCTCGACGGCGGAGATCACGACTTGTGGTAGGTTTGCGAGCTTGTCGATGACCTCGGAATGGTAGTGCGGCTTGGCGTGCGCCTTCACGTATTCGAGCACTTCGTTCATGTCATAGCCCCCGGAGAAGTTTCCCTGGGCTCCCCGCAAGACGACCACGCCCACAGTCTTTCTCTGCCGGAGGATGGTTTCGACATGCTCGTCGAGTGCTTCAAACACTTCTTTTGAGAGCGCGTTGCACTTCTCCGGGCGATTCAATGTCAGAGTGGCGATGCCATCCTGGTCGGTGCGCACGATGAGATCGGTCATAACGGGCCTTTTTGCGAGCGATTCCACCAGCCGCCGCCGAGCGCCTGAAACAGTGCTGCCGTATCGGCGTACCGGTTGGCCTGAGCCTGCGCCAGGCTCAACTCGGCTTGTTGATAGGTTTGTTCCGCGTTGAGAACGGAGACGAAGCTGATCGTTCCCAGCTCACGCTGTTTGCGAGCGAGATCAAACGCGGCCTGTGCCGCGCGCGCGCTTTCGGCGTTCGCCCGCAACGCGTCGGCATCGGACTGTAGCGCGCGCAAGGTGTCAGCGACATTCTGGCAAGCAAGAATCACCGCCGCACGATATTGCGCCCCCGCTTGGTCCAAAGCGGCGTCGGCCGCGCGGTGCTTGTGGATCAGGGCGCCCGCATCGAAGAGTGTCTGCGTCAGGGAAGCGCCGAGATCCCAGAACCCCGTGCCCGTCTTGAACAGGTCACTCGCCGCGAGAGCAGTCGAGCCCCAGTTGCCCGTAATGGCGAACTGCGGCAGCAGGTCGGCCAGGGCTACGCCCGCCTGCGCGGAGGCGACATGGAGATTCTCCTCCGCCTGGCGTACGTCGGGCCGCTGCTCCACGAGTTTCGAGGGCACGCTCACTGGGAGATCGCCGGGGAGGGTGAGCTCATCCAGTTGGAAGGTTTCCCGCGGCTCCTCGGCAGGGAGCTTCCCCAGTAGAGCAGTCAGAGCGTCACGCGCCTGCCCCAGTTGCTTTTGCAGCGGTGGCAGTGTGGCGGCGGTTTGCGCGTCAGTGGCTTCCTGGGTGAGGACCTCGAGGTTGCTCACAGTCCCCAGGGTTTGCTGCTGTCGTACTTTCTCGGTGAGCTCGTGTTGCAGCCCCAGTAGGCGCTCGGTCGCGGTGATCTGCGCACGCAGGCCCGCTTCCTGTATCGCGGTCACCACGACGTTGCTGCTCAGGGTCAGGTAGGTCGCCTCGAGTTGAAAACGAGTGCTGTCGTCCTGCGCACGTGCCGCCTCCACTGCGCGACGGGTCGCCCCGAAGACATCCGGCATGTAGCTCACCGTGAGCTGCGCGGTGTAGAGGTTGTAGTAAGGGTTCGCTTGCGGCAGGGAGGTCGGATTGGAGATCGTGCCAACCGCGTTCTTGGCGCGCTGGGCATTGAATTGCCCTTGGGCGGTGGGCCAAAACGTCGTCCGTTGCGCCAGGTACAGCTCGTGCGCTTGGCGCAGGGCCGCCCGAGCGGCCTCGATATTCGGGTTGGCCTGCAAGGCCTGCTCGACCAGCCCATCGAGCTTGTCGGATTTGAATACCGTCCACCATTGCGCCGGAATATCCATACCGGGCACCAGATGCTGCGCGTTGCCGCCCGGGATCGGAGTCTCAGGTATTTCGGTGCGCTTTGAAGCATTTCCGTAGTCGGTCGCGGTGGGCGGTGTCGGGCGTTTGAAATTGGGGCCGACGGCGCACCCAGTGAGTCCGCCGGCCGCAAGCGCTCCGACGGTGGCCGAGGCGACGATGGCCTGAGTCAGTGCCTTCATGTCGGATGCCACACGGTTCGGCCGTGACGCGCTTCAGCCCAGTGCTCGATGACATGGTACATGGAGGGCAGCACGAATAGAGTCAGGATAGTCGCCACCGCAAGACCACCGACTACAACCGTCGCGATACCACGCTGCACGTCGCTTCCCACACCCGTATGGAGGGCGGCCGGTAGCATGCCGAGCGTCGCGACGGTCGCAGTCATCAGGACCGGGCGCAGGCGCTCGGTCGCGCCTTTCATGACGGCTTCGTGCAGCTCAAACCCGGCTTTCCTGAAGCGGTTCAGGTTGGCGACCATGATGATTCCATTTTGTACCGCTACGCCAAACAGTGCGATGAATCCGACGCCGCTGGCGACGTTGAGTGTCTGGCCCGTCAGGTGGAGCGAGATCAGGCCTCCGAGGGTGGCCAGCGGTACGACTCCCAGGATCAAGGCTGCCTGGCGGAAGGAGTGGGTGCCCACCGTGAGCAGAATCAACATCAGGCCCATGACCATGCCCAGGATCACCAGCAGACGCGATTCGGCGCGGCGCTGATTCTCGAACTGACCGCCCCATTCCAGGCGCACCTTGTCGGGATCGAAATGCACCTTGGCGGCGATGCGCTCCTGCGCCTCTTTCAGATACGACGTCAGGTCGGGATCGCGATTGTCGATACGAATGGTGAGGTTGCGTTGTCCGTTCTCGCGAGTCACGGTGCTCTCGCCGCTGCGCACGCGGATCGCGGCGATCTGCGCGAGCGGTATTTGTGCTCCACTATTCGTGTTGACGAGCAGGTTGCCGAGCGCCTCGGGCGTATTGCGCGCCTCGGTGGTGTAGCGGACTGTGAGGGGGTAGGTGCGCTCGCCGACGTAGACGGTCGATATCGGCGCCTGCCCGACTCCTGTCTGAATGACGTTCTGCACGTCCGTCATGTTGATACCGTAGCGCGCGGCCTTCTCGCGATCGAGCTTGATTTCGATCTGCGGAATCGGTGGCTCCTGGAACAGGGACGCGCTGGAGGTACCGGGAATACTGTAGAGCACGGCGACGATCTGTCGACCCACATCACGGAGCATGTCCAGATCGTCGCCGTAGACCTTGATGACCAGTGGGCTGTGCGCGCCGCCGATCAGGTCATTCACCCCATCGATGATCGGCTGACTGATGCCGATATCGAAACCCGGCAGTTTCCGGGCGAGATCGCCGGCCAGGCGATCGACGAAGGCCTTCTTGCTTTCCCCGCCGGGCCAGGTTTCGTAAGGTTTCAGGCCTACCGGCGCCTCGATGTGCGACATGGTCCAGGAGTCGGTGCCGTCATCGTTGCGGCCGACCTGGGTCACGACGTAGGACACTTCCGGGTACTTCAACACCGCGCGTCGCAACTCGCTGGCCATATCGCTCGCCTGGTTCAGCGCCAATCCGGTTGGCATCTGTACTTGCAACCACAAGGAGCCTTCGTCGAGATCCGGCAGGAATTCACGGCCGACCGTTGCGCCGAGGGCGATGACCGCGAACAGCGCGAATGCGGTCACGCCATAGATGATTCGCGGTTGGTCCAGGCAGGCCTGCAGGACGCGCTCGTAGCCCTGGGTCAGCTTTTCCAGCCAACGGTTGTGGTAGACGCGGCCGGGCTTGCGAAATGCGTAGTAGGCGAGGCCGGGCACCAGTGTCAGGGTGGTCAACAGCGCCCCAAACAACGCGTAACCCATCGTGTAGGCCATCGGGGTGAAAAGCTTCGCCTCGGCACGCTCGAACGAGAAGAGCGGCAGGTACGTGGTGATGATGATGAGGCTCGCGAAGAAAATCGGCCGGGTGACCTGGACCGCCGCCGCCTTGATTTCGCTCTCACTCAACTCCTCCTGGGGCGTCGCTTCGCGCCGGCGCAGGATGGCCTCGGTGACCACGATGGCCCCATCGACGAGAATGCCGAAATCGATGGCGCCCAGGGAGAGGAGGTTCGCCGAAACCTTGGTGAGATTCAGGAAGGCGAACACCGAGACGAGCGCCATGGGGATGGAGACCGCCACCACGAAGGCGCTGCGCGGGCTGCCGAGGAAAATGATCAACACCAGGAACACCAGGGCGACGCCTTCGCCGATCGTGCGGCCGACCTTGCTCACTGTCATGTGAACCAGGTCGTCCCGATCGCTATAGGGGACGATCCGCACGTCCTGTTTCGCGAGCCGGCGGTTGAGCTCAGCCACCTTGGCGTGAATGCCCGCCAGCGTGCGCGAGGGGTTCTGATACTTGAGCATCAGGACGATGCCCTCGATCGTATCCGGGTTGTTGTCCTTGCCGACGATGCCCTCGCGCTCCTGGTGACTCAAGGTGGTCTTGCCCAGATCGCGCACCAACACCGGTGTGCCCTTGACCTGGGTGACCACGATGGAGCCGATATCGGCCAGGGTATGGATCAAGCCCACGCCGCGGATCACGTAACTCTGGTCGCCGCGTGAAACGCGGCCGCCGCCTGCGTTGGTATTGTTGTTGTTGATGGCGTTGATGACATCCGTGATCCCGAGCCCGTAGTGTTCGAGTTGCCGGGGATCGAGGTCGAGCTGGTATTCGCTCGTGAAGCCGCCGAAGTTGGTGTCTTCGACCACGCCGGGCACCGATTTGAGCGCGGGGATCACCGTCCAACGCTGGATCTCCGAGAGCTCCTGGAGGTTGCGCGTGTCGGACTCGATGGTGTAACGGAAGATCTCCCCACCGGGGCCGGCAACCGGGTCGAGCGAGGGCGCGGCGCCCGGCGGGAGCACGGTCTGGCTGATGCGCTCGAGCAGGCGTTGGCGCGCCCAGTAGTCCTCGTAGCCGCCGCGAAACAATACGGTGATGAGGGACAGCCCGAAAGTGCTCGTGGAGCGCATCAGGAGCAGTCCCGGCGTGCCATTGATCTGCCGCTCGAGCGGCACGGTCACCAGCTGCTCCACCTCCTCGGCGGCAAGGCCGGGCATCTGGGTGGTGACCTGGGCCGCGACATCCCCGAGCTCGGGATAGGCCTCGACCGACAGGGTCTCCCACGCGTAGACCCCGAATGCCAGCAGCAGCGCGGCCAACACGATCATCGCCACCCGGCGGTGGAGACAGAACCCGACGAGCTGGTCAATCATTGAGGAGGAGTCCGCCCTTGACCACCACCTGTTCGCCGGGTTTCACACCCGAGTCGAGCGCGACGCTGGGTCCTTCCTCGAGTTGCGTGTTGATCGTGCGACGCTCGAAGGTCCAGGGCGCCGTGGCCACGAACACGGTGGTGCGGTCATTGTTCATCAACAGCGCCGAAGTCGGCAGCACGACGCGCGTCTGCTTCGGCCCGAGCAGGGTTACCGAGGCGAACATGTTCGGCTTCAGAGCGACATCCGGGTTCGCGAAGGCGATGCGCAGCTTGTCGCGCCTGGAGTCGGGTTCAACGACATCACTGACGAACAGCACCTTGCCGTGGAGCACCTTGCCGGGATAGGCCGACAAGGCAACATCCGCATCCTGGCCTCTTGCGACCACGGCCAGGTCCTTCTCGGGCACCATCGCGGTGACCCAGACCGTGCTCAGATCCGCCACCGTCATGATCGGTTGGGTCGGGTCGTTGATCATGTTGCCGCTGGCGACGTTGAGCGAAGTGACGCTGCCGGATACGGGCGCCTGAATCGTCAGGAGCGTGGAGTGGCGCTCGCCCACAGTGGGCATCCCGAGCGTCTTCAGGCGCGCCTGCGTGCGGGCATAATCCGCGGCCGCCTGGGTGTTGTCACTGCGGGCCTGGTCGAGATCGCGCGTCGATGCGGTGCCGAGCTTGAACTGCTCCTCCTGACGCGTGAGGTTCTTCTTCGTCAATTGCAACGAGTCGGCTGCCTTGTCGTAATCGTCGTAGGCCTGCCCGAGATCGGGTGAGTCGATCACAGCGAGTACCTGTCCCCGCCGCACCCGGTCGCCAAGGGCCACCTTGATCTCCAGGACCCGTCCGCCGAGGGGTGTCAGGATGGCCGCGGTGCGTGCCGGGTCTGACTCGACCACCGCGGGCAGCACCAACCTGGGGCTGACCTCCTCGGATTGCGCCGCGCTCACCGTGAGCCGTTTGCGCAGCGGCGAGCTTGCGGGGATGACGATCCGATCGCCCTCGCGTACCAGCAACTGGGGTCCTGGGTCCTTCGTATTGTTGGTGCCCCGGAGGCCGAATCCCCGCGTGAGGAAGGCGGCCACCAGAATCACACCGAGCGCGATGCCCCCCCAGAGAAAGGCGCGGCCCCAGGCATTCGGGGCGTGGTCGTGGATCTGCATGACAGTTCTGTTACAGGTTGGATGGCGTGTTCTTGGGCGGCATCCTACATTGGCACAGGGGCGGGCGCGCGCGGAAGCCGCGGCGCATCAGCTGCTGGATGAGCACCTTGCATCCGCGGCCCCGGCGGGTTGCTGAGTGAGCAGGTCTGGGAAAGGCAACTGAAAGCTTTGCGGCGGGGGGTATCAGCTGGTGCGGCCGGTACCCCCCCCGGGCCTGAGATGCGGCGCAGAGGTCTAGCCGGTCCGAGGTGCTGCTGCTGTCGGCCCCCTCGCCCGTCCGGCTCGAAGACGCGCAAGATGTCGGCCCGGGAACGCGGCCGCGGGCATGCCGGTCCGCCTGGGCCGCGGTGGCCTCGACGACACTGGAATCGCTTACGCCATCACCGCCGATTTTGCGCCACCACGGCCTATTGAACGAAGCGGGCGAGGTCGGGCTCGCATGTCCGACGATCTTGCGTCGTGGCCATCCTCGCTGTGGTGTTGGTCCTCCTGTTACGAATCAAGTACAAGTCGGACCGAAATGGGGTTATGGTAGTGGCTCGAGAATCCATCCAGCCCAAGGACGAAGCGCAATGCCTGGCTATCTCGAGGGTCTCGCCGATGCTGTCATCGCGGCCGCCTACTTCTCGATTGCGCTGACGTTTCTCTACCTGATCCGGCGGCGCCCGGACCTGCAATTCAACTGGAGGCTCGCATGCTTCACCGTGTTCATGGTGGCTTGCGGCGTCGCACACATGATGGGCGTCTGGACTTTCTGGCCGCCGATCGATGGGCTTTCCGGCGCGGTGAAGGGGGTTATGGCGCTTGCGGCTGTGGCAAGCGCGATCCTGCTGGTACGTCTCGTTCCGACCGCGGTGCATTGGCCCAGTCCCGCCGCCCTACAACGGGCCAACGCCAGTCTGGAGCGAGAAATCGCCGCGCGCAAACGAGCCGAAGCCGATGTCCGTCGCAGCAACGAGTTGCTGGAGATCCGGGTTGCCGAGCGGACCCAGGAGCTGGAAACCGCCTATCGCAGCTTGCGGGACACCCGACAGGCGGGCATGCAGCAAGAGCGGTTGCACTCCCTGGGGCGGATGGCCCGTAGCATCGCGCATGACATCAACAATGCGCTGACACCGGCCACCCTCTACACCCAGTCGTTGCTCGACCATGACCGGAGTCTGAGCCCCGAGGCGCGCGAGGATCTACGTGTCATTCAACAGGCGATCGAAGAAGTGACCCGCACGGTCGGCCGCATCAAGGACTTCTACCGAGGCCATGACGCCAATGCGGCACGTGTACCGATCCAGGTCGATCTGCTTTTGGAGCAGGTGATCGAGCTCACACGATCCCGTTGGGCGGACATGCCGCAGGGGCAGGGCGTCATCGAGCTGCGTAAAGAATTTGCGGCGCAGGTGCCGCCCATCGTGGGTGTGCCGGGTGAGATTTGCGATGCGCTCATGAATCTGGTGTACAACGCAGTTGACTCGATGCCTCGGGGTGGGACTCTGACAGTGCGCTCTTACGGAACGCCCTATCATGTGACGGTGGAAATCGCTGATACCGGTGTTGGGATGACCGAGGAGGTTCGCACGTTTTGCCTCGATCCCTTCTTTACCACCAAGGGTACGCGGGGGACCGGCCTGGGGTTGGCAACGGTCTACGGAATGGCGGAGCGCCACCGCGCGGTGCTCGAGATCGATAGTGAGCCCGGATCGGGCACGGTGGTCCGGCTGGTTTTCCCTGCCGCCGCCTCGACAGAGCAGATCGCGCCTGTGACCAATGCGCCGCGACGGCCAGCCACCGGCTTGCGGATCCTGGTAGTCGATGACGACCAATTGCTCCGCCAGTCCATGCGCGCGATTCTCGAAAGAGAAGGGCACCGCGTCTGCGTCGCTCATGGCGGCCGCACGGCCATTGACCTGTTCACGGCTGCGCTCCGGCGTGGGGAGAGTTTTGACGCCGTGATCACCGACCTCGGCATGCCCAACGTTGACGGCAGAGCCGTGGCCTCGACGGTAAAGGACCTCTCTCCCGACACACCGGTCGTTCTGATGACGGGTTGGGGAGAGCACCTCCGCGATGGCGACAACCTCCCGTCGGGGGTGGATCAGCTCCTCAACAAGCCAGCTAAGCTTTCGGAGCTGCGCGGCGTTTTGGCCGAGTTGGTGCCCGCGTCCGCTTGGCGCTCGGGCGCGCGCGGCGACCCGTCAATGCCGCTTGCAGCACCCGGGCGTGATTGATCCGCGGATCGTGCGCCGCGTACAGCAGCGTGACCGGCTTGCCCTTGCCGAGCTTGCGAAGCTCGGTGAGCGCCGGGTTTCTCTGGAGCTCGCTGGTATAGCGCCGACTAAAGGCCTCAAACCGCTCCGGGTCGTGGTGAAACCACTGGCGCAGCGGTGTGCTGGGGGCAACATCCTTCATCCATAGATCGACGTGCGCATTGGCCTTTTTCACCCCTCTCGGCCAGAGACGATCGACGAGAACACGGGTCCCGTCGGAGGGACTCGGGGCCTCGTAGACCCGTTTGATCTGGAACCCCACGGCGCAGGCGACCCTCGAGCTATCCAGCGTTGCGCGGCTTGTAGGAATACTTCTGGCCGGCCACAGAGGCCTGGTACAGCGCGCCTCCTTTCACGATCGTGAATACCGCCATGCCTTTGTAATACTGGCCGGCTGTGGCCGCATCCTTCTTTCCCGCGCTGACGTCGCCACTGACACCCTGCGTACCGGCCTGCCCGCCGGCCGCGGCGGTGATCGCCACGACTCTGACGCCGGCGTCGAACTCGAAGTTGCCTTTGGTGAATTCCTCGAAGGCGCGCTTGTCCTGGAAGAAGATGATTTGGCTGTATCCCTCACCCCCGGCCTGGAATCCCACGCTGACCTGGGTGAGGGCGGTGTCACCGACGTATTTGCCGTGCTCGTAGACGCGACCCTTGCCGTGTGCGCCACCGACGACAAAGGCTCCCTTCCCAATGGTCGGGAAGACGGCATAACCGTAACAGTCATGGAAGAATGCGGCGCTCTCACCCGCATGTCTGAACAGGTCGATGGTCGCCTTGTAGTCAGCGTCATCGCTGGCTGCGGCCACGCCGGTCACCAGCAGCATTGCAAGCAACACCATTGAATGGCGCAGCATCGTCATGGTCTTCATCGATTCTCTCCCGGGAGGTGCCAAATGGTGCTTCTGGCGTCTATCCGAATACGACCTAGTTTACGGCGATTGCGGAGCGGGGCGCAGGCGTTCCTGCGACAATGCGCTGTTGTCCTACAGACTCTTGTGGGTTTCGCGCATCTTTTTTACGGGCCTGCTGCCTCGGGGTAGACTAGGGACATGACCTCACGACGCAATGTGCTTGGTTACGGCGTAGCCGCCAGTCTGGCGATGGCGTTTCAGGGGATCGCCCGGGGTGCCGCTGGAAGTGATGGCACGCAGCTACCGCTCATCACGAAGGCGATTCCCTCGACGGGGGAGAAGCTGCCCGCGGTCGGGTTGGGTACGGACCAATTCCGCGAGAGTGAGCGCGCCGCCATCCAGGCGGAAATCCAACGTATGCAACAGATGGGCGGGACCGTCATCGATACCGCCGCCGCCTATGGGGATAGTGAAGCGCTCATTGGTGAGGCTGTGGCGGCGCTCGGAATCCGTGACAAGCTGTTCCTGGCGACGAAGCTGACCGTCAATGAGGCAGGCACCGGCACACGCTCCGGTGAGGAGAGTTTTGCCCGCTCGTTACAGCGCCTGAAGACCAACCGGGTGGACTTGCTGCAGGTCCATAACCTGGAGGGTGTGGAAGCTCTGATCCCGGTGATGCAGCGGTGGAAGAAGGAAGGCAAGATTCGCTACATCGGGATTACGACCTCGCGGGTGGGGCAGCACACCCATATGATCGAATACATGCGCCAGTACCCGCTGGACTTCGTACAGGTGGATTATTCGATCGCGAATCGTGATGCTGCCAAAACACTGTTGCCGCTCGCGATGGAGCGTCGCATTGCCGTACTCGCCAACATTCCTTTCGGCTTTGGCTCGGTGCTGCGCCAGGCACAGCTGCGCAAGCTCCCCGATTGGGCCGCCGACATCGATGTGACGAGTTGGAGCCAGTTTCTGCTGAAGTACGTGATCTCGCACCCGGCGGTCACCTGCGCCATACCCGGCTCCACCAAGGTGGAGCATCTCGAAGAGAACCAGCGCGCCGGGCGTGGCAGGCTGCCGGATGAGGCCATGCGCAAGAAGATGGAGGAGGTCTGGGACGCAGGCTGAGGCCGGCGCGGCGTTCGTGGCGCGCGCCCTCCCGCTACTGATAGCCGCTTGCGTCTTTATGCCTTGGCGCTGCGGTAATCGCCGCGCTTGGACTTGCGGTGCTGGATCTCGCGCTCGTAGATGCCACACCGCAAGACCACCCGCTCGTAGCCAATTCTTGGGGTCGGAATCGGCGCTTCGATCTCGGGGGTCGAGAGCATGATGGCATCGAAGCGCTCCTTCATGCCGGGGCCGAATTCGGGATGGCTCAGTATGAAGAGGTCGTTGTTCACGACTCCATTCAATACTCGCTCACCCGCTTCCAGTGGGTCCATGCCCATCGGTGGCCCGGGTGGCCGCGGCGGCCCGCCGGGCCGGGTGTGCGCCGCCCGGAAGGGGTTCTCGGTTCCAGTGCCGATGTAGTTGTCTGTGTTGACCGCGCCGGGGCAGAACACGGAGGTTCCGATATTGGTTCCTTCGAGCTCGACCCGGAGCGCTTCCATGATGCCCACGGCCGCGATCTTGGTCGATGTGTAGACGCCCGCATTCACTCCAGGCAGGAGCCCGCCCATGGATGCGGTGGTCACGAAATGACCTCCTTCGCCGTGCTCGAGCATGTGCGGCAGGCAGGCGGCGACGCTGTTGTAGATCGCCGTGAAGTTCACCGCGACTGCATCGTCCCACTCGTTGTATTTCGCCTGGCTCGCTTGGCGCAGTGTTTTGATGCCGGCGTTGTTGACCACGAGATGCAACTTTCCGTACTTGGCCTTCACCTGCTCCACGAGCTGGGACCAGCCCGCGCGATCGGTTACGTCGTGCTTGAAAGGCATCACACCCGGGTTGCCCGGTTTGAAGAGCGGCAGGGCCGCCTGGAGGCGCTCCTCGTTACGATAGCCGATCACGACAATCATGCCGGCGTTGGAGGCGGCTCGCGCGATTCCAAGGCCGATGCCGTCGGAGGCCGCGGAGATATACGCGACTTTGCCTTGCAGATCCCGCAGTGGCGCGGGTTGTGACACTTGGGGCTCCGGTGGTAGGACCCGGCCGGGGATGGGAGGCGCGGTCGCTGTGACTTGCGCCACCACTTTGGCGGCTTCGGTGACTGCGGGGGGTGTCGTGGTGCTGGAGCCTGCTGTTGCAGCGGATTTTGCTGTTTGTGCGGAAGCTGCGGTTCCAGTTGCGCCTGATGTTGCGCCCGCAGCGCCTGATCCCGCGGCGCCAGCGCCCGCTCCCGCGGTGGCTGGCTCGGCCGGTTGGGTGGCGCAGCCGCTCAGGCCTAGGCCCGCCAGCACTCCACCGGCGCCGAAGCCGAGCAGTGCGCCGGTGCTCAGGAAGTGACGACGATCCAACTCCGCGCCCGGGGCGCTTGACGGTCGTCGGCCCGGCCCGCTGGCGGTGGACGCACCAGGAGCCCGCGGATCTGGCCCGCTGGCGGTGGACGCGCCGGTCGACCGCAGATGCGGCCCGCTGGGCGGAGACGCGGTCGGCAATCCGGTGCTCGGGGCGCGGGCTGCCTGTTTGATTTCCTTCTTGGCCATGCTCATGCTCCGGGCTTATACGCTGACGCTGCGGAAGGATTTGCGCTTTTTCTTGCGGTGCTCGATCTCGCGGCGATAAATCCCCGCGTGCAACACGCGAGTCTCCGCCCGGGCGCGGTTCTCGGGAGGCACTTCGTCAGGCTCGGAAATCAACATCGCATCGAAACGCTGTTGCGTTCCAGGCATATATTCCGGGTGCGTCACGATGAACAGATCGTTGTTGATGACGCCGTTGAGCACCCGCTCACCGGCTTCCAGCGGGTCCATACCCGGCGGCGGGCCGGGAGGCATGGGCGGCGCTCCAGGAGGCCGTGACTGTCCCGCGCGGAAGGGATTCTCTTCGCCCGTGCCGATGTAGTTGTCCGTGTTGACTCCGCCGGGGCAGAAGGCTGAGGTGCCGACGGTCGTGCCCTCGAGCTCGACTCGCAGCGCCTCGATCAGCCCTACCGCGGCGATCTTGGTCGCGGTGTACACGCCAAGGTTGCCGCCGGGCAGCAGTCCGCTCATCGAGGAGGTCACGACGATGTGTGAGCCTTCACCGTGCTCCAGCATGTGGGGTAAGCACACCGCGACACTGTTGTAGGTCGCGGTGTAGTTCACCGCCACCGCGTTGTCCCATTCATCCGGCTTCGCGTTGCTGACCTTCGCGCGCAGCTTGCTGCCGGCGTTGTTCACCACCAGGTGCAGCCGGCCGTATTGGTTCTTGATCTGCTCCAGGACCTTCTCCCACCCACCCCGATCCGTCACGTCGTGTTTGATCGGGAAGACGCCCGCGTTGCCGGGCTTGAACAACGGCAGAGCGGCTTTGAGGCGCTCCTCGTTGCGATAGCCAATGCAGACTTTCATCCCGGCGTTGGATGCGGCTCGTGCGATGCCGAGACCGATGCCATCAGAAGAGGCAGTGATATACGCCACTTTGCCGCGCAGTTCGTGCAGCGGCGCCGGCTGCGATACGGCCGGCTCGGGTGGCATGGGCGGCATACCCGGACGGGTCATCGGTCCAACGACAGCCGATGGGCTGGATTGCGCGACGGCATACCGGGACAGGCCGAGCTCAGCCAGGATGCTCGCGGCACCGACGCCATACAGGGCTCCCTCGGAGAGGAAGCGCCGGCGCTCGAGCGCGAAACGGTCCAGGCCCGCCGGGAACTGGGGAGCATCCTTTTTGGACATACTGCGGATCTCGATGTTGGGCTGGTCGGTGTTGGGGCGAGTATGCCTAAACGCGCAGCTCGGGGCGGGTATGAAATGGATCGTGACCGAGCTGAGGTGA
>Ga0070741_10012097_pt1 | contig 15704 bp, 12 predicted proteins | sample Coa_R1_4_FD_66440 | JGI IMG/M metagenome (GOLD analysis project Ga0070741, IMG submission 66440) | Surface soil microbial communities from Centralia Pennsylvania, which are recovering from an underground coalmine fire - Coalmine... | ecosystem: Environmental > Terrestrial > Soil > Unclassified ...
CGCGGAGCGGGTCACCTTCGCCGGGTCGATGATGCCGGCCTTGACCAGGTCGACGTACTCGCCGGTCGCGGCGTCCAGGCCGAAGCCCGGCTCCAGGTTGCGCACCTTCTCCACCACGACGCCGCCCTCGAGGCCGGCGTTGACCGCGATCTGCTTGAGCGGGGCCTCGACGGCGATGCGCACGATGTTCGCGCCGACCGCCTCGTCGCCGACCAGGTCCAGCTTCTCGAAGGCCTTGGTCGCGGCCTGCAGCAGGGCCACGCCGCCACCGGCGACGATGCCCTCCTCCACAGCGGCCTTGGCGTTGCGCACCGCGTCCTCGATGCGGTGCTTGCGCTCCTTGAGCTCGACCTCGGTCGCCGCGCCGGCCTTGATGACCGCCACGCCGCCGGCCAGCTTGGCCAGGCGCTCCTGCAGCTTCTCGCGGTCGTAGTCGGAGTCCGACTTCTCGATCTCGCCGCGGATCTGGGCCTTGCGGCCCTCGATCGCGTCGGCGTCGCCTGCGCCGTCCACGATGGTGGTCTCGTCCTTGGTGACGACCACCTTGCGGGCGCGGCCGAGCAGGTCGAGGCCGATCGAGTCGAGCTTGAGGCCGACCTCCTCGGTGACGACCTGGCCGCCGGTGAGGATCGCGATGTCGCCGAGCATGGCCTTGCGCCGGTCGCCGAAGCCCGGGGCCTTGACCGCGACGGACTTGAAGGTGCCGCGGATCTTGTTGACCACCAGGGTGGCCAGGGCCTCGCCCTCGACGTCCTCGGCGATGATCAGCAGCGGCTTGCCGGACTGCATGACCTTCTCCAGGATCGGCAGCAGGTCCTTGACGTTGCCGATCTTCTGGTTGGCGATCAGGATGTAGGGCTCCTCGAGCACCGCCTCCTGCCGCTCCGGGTCGGTGGCGAAGTAGAAGTTGATGTAGCCCTTGTCGAAACGCATGCCCTCGGTGAGCTCGAGCTCGAGGCCGAAGGTGTTGCTCTCCTCGACGGTGATGACGCCTTCCTTGCCGGCCTTGTCCATCGCCTCGGCGATCAGCTCGCCGATCGCGGTGTCGGCCGCGGAGATGGAGGCGGTGGAGGCGATCTGCTCGCGGGTCTCCACGTCCTTGGCCAGCGAGGAGAGCTCCTCGCTGATCCGCTCGACGGCCGCCTCGATGCCGCGCTTGAGCGCGATCGGGTTGGCGCCGGCGGCCACGTTGCGCAGGCCCTCGCGCACCAGGGCCTGGGCCAGCACGGTCGCGGTGGTGGTGCCGTCGCCCGCGACGTCGTCGGTCTTCTTGGCGACTTCCTTGACCAGCTCGGCGCCGATCTTCTCGTACGGGTCGTCGAGCTCGATCTCCTTGGCGATGGAGACGCCGTCGTTGGTGATGGTGGGGGCGCCCCACTTCTTCTCCAGCACGACGTTGCGGCCACGCGGACCGAGCGTCACCTTCACGGCGTCCGCGAGCTGGTTCATACCGCGCTCGAGGCCGCGACGGGCCTCCTCATCGAACGCGATGATCTTTGCCATAGGTACTGTCCTCCCACAGAAGGGACGTATCACGTGCCCCACGGGCGCCCGCGACGGCCGGTGCGGTAGGCGCACCTCACCAGTGGAAGCTATCGGTAGCACTCTGGTCCAGAGAGTGCCAGCTCCCATGATTAGCACTCGGGGCTGTTGAGTGCAAGCCGATCAGTGAACGCCGGGAAGACCCTTCGCGAACGGATCCGGCGGGCGCCGATCCCGAAGGACCGGCACCCGCCGGATCAATATGTAGCGCTCTGCCTGTATTTACAGGTCTGGTTTACTACAGTGCGCGGACCATGTCGGCCTGCGGACCCTTCTGGCCTTGCGAGATCTCGAACTCGACCCGCTGGCCCTCTTCGAGACTCCGGTACCCGTCCATCTGGATCGCGCTGTAGTGGACGAACACGTCCGCGCCACCGTCGACCGCGATGAAGCCGTAGCCCTTCTCCGCGTTGAACCACTTGACGGTGCCTTGAGCCATTCCCTAACTCCTTGCTGCCGGCCCTCTCCATCTATCCCGCGGGCGCGGGATTCGGGTCGTTCGTCCCCCCGCCCCCTCCGTCTCGCGTACCGAGCCAGGGCCGGTGATGACTGCTTTGTTCTACTCGCACCGCGCCTAAGGCAGCCTTCGACCACCTTTCGGACACGGCCTCGCTGAACTGTGCGACCGGCGTGAGAGTATCCTCAACCGCCCCGGACGCAACAGGTCATTGGGACGATAACTCGCAGCACTACTGCGTTTTCGCGCCATGACAAACCATGGCGAAACCCGACGAAGCGGGCGGCCGATCATGAAACCGTAATCGGACGGTTACTGATCATCTCAGCCCGTGGACGCTTACGTAAGGAGCGCAACGGCTGACTGAGCGTCATCCGTGAGGGTGTAAAACGCCTTTCCCGGGCACCGCGCGACCGAACACGGCAGCGCATGGAGACACGCTTCGACAACGATGTCAGCGGCAGCGTAACAGTCGCGCGGCGCCGGGACGGGACCGGGGTCGGTCAGCGACAGCCGCCCGCGACGGCAGGGATGATGGAGATCGCGGCGCCGTCCTTGGTCTCGGTGGCGAGGCCCTCGGCGAAACGGACGTCGTCGTCGTTCACGTACACGTTCACGAAGCGGCGCAGCTTTCCGGAGTCGTCGAGCACCCGGGCCCGGATGCCGGGGTACGAACTCTCCAGCGCGTCGATGACCTCGGCGAGGTTCGAGCCCTCTGCGGCCACCTCGGCCGCGCCGCCGGTGTAGCTGCGCAGGATGGTCGGGATGCGGACGGTGACTGCCATGGCAGCGGGCTCCTTCTCGGTGCGTTGATGCGGTGCGGCTCGGTGCTGGATCGCTCGGGTGCGGGGTCGCTGGGCCGGCCGGGAAAGCCGGCGGATGGCGCGGCGCCGGCGCGCTACAGGCCGGCGGCGCGGAAGGCGGCCAGCGAGGGCTTGATCGTCGCGGTGACTCCGGTGTCGGCGACCGCGTCGAGGGTCTTGAGCCCGTCGCCGGAGTTGATCACGACGGTCTGCGCGTCGGGGTCGAGCACGCCGTTCTCCACGAGCTTACGCAGCACGCCGACGGTAACCCCACCCGCGGTCTCGGTGAAGATGCCCTCGGTGCGGGCGAGCAGCTTGATGGCCGAGACGATCTGCGCGTCGTTCACGTCCTCGATGGCGCCCCCGGTGCGCCGGGCGATGTCGAGCACGTAAGGACCGTCCGCCGGGTTGCCGATCGCCAGCGACTTGGCGATGGTGTCGGGCCGCACCGGCTTGACCACGTCGTGCCCCGCCTTGAACGCGGCCGAGACCGGGGAGCAGCCCTCCGCCTGGGCGCCGAAGATCCGGTACGGCCGGTCCTCGACGAGGCCGAGCGCGATCAGCTCCTTGAAACCCTTGTCGATCTTGGTCAGCTGCGAGCCCGAGGCGATCGGGATGACGATCTGCTCCGGCAGCTTCCAGCCGAGCTGCTCGGCGATCTCGTAGGACAGCGTCTTGGAGCCCTCGGCGTAGTAGGGCCGCAGGTTGACGTTGACGAAGCCCCAGCCCTCCCCGGCGTCGTCCCCGATCAGCTCCGAGCAGAACCGGTTGACCTCGTCGTACGTTCCGTCAATGGCGACCAGCCGGCCGCCGTACACCGCGGCCATGACGACCTTGCCGGTCTCGAGGCCGGCCGGGATGAACACGCACGAGTCCAGGCCCGCGCGCGCGGCGGCCGCGCCCACGGCTCCGGCCAGGTTGCCGGTCGAGGAACAGGAGAGGGTCGTGAAACCGAAGGAGCGGGCGGCCTCGAGCGCGATCGCGACGACGCGGTCCTTGAAGGAGTGCGTCGGGTTGCCGGAGTCGTCCTTCACGTGCAGCGAGCGGATGCCCAGCTCGCGGGCCAGGTTCCGGGCGTTCACCAGGCGCGTGGAGCCGGGGTTCAGGTTCGGGCGGGAGGCGACGTCGGCCGGGACCGGCAGCAGCGGCGCGTACCGCCAGATCGAGTTGGGGCCGCGCTCGATGTCCGCGCGGGTCACGGCGCCGAAGTCGTACGCGACCTCGAGCGGGCCGAAACAGGATTCGCACACGTACCGGGGGCCGAGCTCGACCCTTTCGCCGCACTCGCGGCAGGACAGCGCTACCGCGCGGCCGAAGGCGGCGGACTCGGTGCGCGTGGGGAGCGTGGGTGTGATCGTCATGGCGAGGCCTCTCTCCTCATCTTCCCCGTCGGCTTTCGACGGGCCGGACTTGGCACCTACTTCCGGGCGGGCCTCGCGTCGCGAAGTCACCCGAGTGGTTGCCGGAGCTTCACAGGGCCGTTCCCTCAGCTCCTCTGGATGAGCAATGCATATGAAGTTGTGTGCGGTACGGGGTACCGCATTCCTATGACCCTTATGGATCGTCTCGAACTCTACCGGACGGGCGCGATTCCACCACCTCCGTTTCACCTGTTGGGCATATGGTCCGACAGACTGGCGCTGTGGGTGGGTAGGGACGAAGCGCGGCGGGTGGACAGAGCAGAGCCGGCGAACCGAGACAGCGAGCGGATGGAGCGGTGGCGGACACAGTGGACGAGCTCGATCCGGCGCGCGAGTGGCTTTCCCGGCGCACCTCGCACGAGTCCGACTGGCCGCTGGCCAGCCTGCTCGGGCTGAAGGCCGGCAGCGGCGCCACGGTCAGCGTGGTGCTCCCCGCGCTCAACGAGCAGGACACGGTCGGCCCGATCGTCGCGGCGATCGTCGCCGACCTGGGCCGCCCGGGGCTGGTGGACGAGGTGGTCGTGGTCGACTCCGGCTCGACCGACCGCACCGCAGCCGTGGCCGCCGCGGCCGGCGCTCGGGTCGTGCACCGCGAGGACGTGCTCACCTGCACCCCGACGCTGCCCGGCAAGGGCGAGGTGCTGTGGCGCTCACTGGCCGCCACCACCGGGGACCTGATCTGCTTCGTCGACGCCGACCTGGAGCAGTTCTCCTCGGCGGTGGTGCGCGGCGTGCTCGGCCCGCTGCTGGCCGATCCGCGGATCCTGCTGGTCAAGGCGGCCTACGAGCGGCCGCTCGCGGACGGCACGACCGTGCACCCGGCGGGCGGCGGCCGGGTGACCGAGCTGGTGGCGCGGCCGCTGCTCAACCTGTACTGGCCGGAGCTCGCCGGGTTCGTCCAACCGCTCGGCGGCGAGTACGCGGGCCGCAGGGACCTGCTGGAGTCGCTGCCGTTCCCGTGCGGCTACGGCGTCGAGTTCGCGCTGCTGGTCGACACCTACGCGGCGCACGGCTTGGACGCGCTGGCGCAGGTGGACGCCGGGATCCGCCACCACAGGCACCAGGACGAGCAGGCTTTGGGCCGGATGGCGGCGGAGATCCTGCAGGTCGCACAGGCCCGACTGGGCGGACCCGAGGCGGTGTCGACGAAGCTGACCCAGTTCGTCAGGGCGCCCGGCGGTTTCGCGCCGACGACTCGGGATATCGCCGTTCCGGAGCGGCCGCCGCTGAAGACGGCGGCGCTCGCGTGGACCGGCCAAGGGGCGCCGGAGGACCGCTAATCGAGACGAGTTGGCCCGGATGGTGATTAATCGGGGCCGGGCCTGGAAACGACGGACACCGTGTTCGGATCTGGCAGCACTGACAGCACCCATGGCGACGACGGCACCGGAAAGCCCGCGGACTCGGAGTACTCCGAGTCCGGCAAGGCCTCCGTCCTGGTCGCGTCGAACCGTGGCCCGGTCTCCTTCTCCCTGGCCGAGAACGGCGAGCTGAGCGCCAAGCGCGGCGGCGGCGGGCTGGTTTCCGGCCTCTCCTCGGTCGCGGCGGACGGCGAGGCGGATCAGGTGTGGGTGTGCGCCGCGCTCTCGGAGGGCGACCGGGCGGCCGCGCGCCGCTCGCCCGGCGGGCGGCTGGACCGGATCGGCCTGATCGACTCGGCCTCGCCGGTGCGGATGCTCGACATCGACGCCGGCACGCTGCATCGGGCGTACAACGCGGTCGCCAACTCGACGCTGTGGTTCATCCACCACATGCTCTACGCGACGCCGGTCAGCCCCAGCTTCGACGAGGGCTTCGAGCGCGAGTGGGAGTCCTACGTCGCGTACAACCGGGCGTTCGCCGAGGCGCTGGCCGAGGAGGCCGCCCCGCAGGCCCGGGTGCTCGTGCAGGACTACCACCTGGCGCTGGTCCCGAAGATGCTGCGCAACCTGCGGCCAGACCTTCACATCGGGCACTTCTCGCACACGCCGTGGGCGCCGCCGGACTACTTCCGGATCCTGCCGGACCAGATAGCGACGGCCGTGCTCGAAGGCATGCTCGGCGCGGACCAGCTCGGTTTCCTGACGGAGCGTTGGGCGCTGGCGTTCATGGACTGCTGCGAGCGGTTCGGCGCGCAAGCCGACCGCGCGCGGATGACGGTGACTTCACCGCGCCAGGACGTCCCTACCCGGATCGGCGTTTACAGCCTCGGCGTGGACGCGGAGTTCATCGTCGAGCGGGCGAGCCGCGCGGACGTAGCGGGACGGCTCGCGGTGCTGCGCGAGTCGGTCGGCGACCGGCAGGTGATCGTGCGGGTCGACCGCACCGAGCTGTCGAAGAACATAGTGCGCGGCCTTGAGGCGTACGCGGATCTGTTGCGTCGTCACCCCGAGTGGCGCGGCCGCGTGGTGCACGTCGCGTTCGCCTACCCGAGCCGGCACGACCTGCCCGAGTACCGCGAGTACACCGCCGCGGTGCTGCGGACCGCGAAGCGGATCGAGGACGAGTTCGGCACGCCGGACTGGGAGCCGCTGATCCTGCACGTCGAGGACGACTTCGCGCGGTCGCTGGCGGCCTACCGGCTGGCGGATGTGGCCGTGGTCAACCCGATCCGCGACGGGATGAACCTGGTCGCGAAGGAGATCCCGATCGTCGCCGCGGCGACCGGAGGGGCCTGCGGGCTTGTGCTGTCGCGGGAGGCCGGCGCGTTCGCCGAGCTGGCCGAGGACTCGCTGGTGGTGAACCCGTACGACGTCACCGGCACTGCCGAGGCGCTGCACGCGGCGCTCTCGATGGACCGCGAGGAGCGGCGCAGGCGGTGCGAGCGGCTGGCGGCGGCCGGCGCGGCACTGCCGCCACAGCGCTGGTTTGCCCGGCAGCTGGCCGACCTGTCGCGCAGCGTCGAAGACCGGTAGCAGGGTTTTGGCCTAGCGGCGCTATCGGCAATGGCACCGACTCTTAGTGCGGTGTTCATTGGAATACTGTGGCCCGCTGCGCCACAACCCTGCCCCCGCGTCGAACGGATGCCGCAACGTCCATGGCCGAATTGATCTTCTTCTCCGGGACGATGGACTGCGGCAAGTCGACGCTGGCGCTGCAAATGGACCACAACCGTTCCGCACGCGGTCGCCGCGGCCTGGTCTTCACCCGCGACGACCGGGCCGGGCACGGCGTGCTCTCCAGCAGGCTCGGGCTCTCCACGGCCGCGGTGGAGGCGGCCGAGGACACGGACCTCTTCGCGTTCACGGCGGCCGCGCTGGCCGCCGATCCCGAGATCGATTACGTGATCTGCGACGAGGCCCAGTTCCTGAGCGCGCATCAGGTCGAGCAGCTGGCCGAGATCGTGGACGAGCTCGGCGTGGACGTGTTCGCCTTCGGCATCGCCACCGACTTCCGCACCCGGCTCTTCCCGGGCTCGCAGCGGCTGATCGAGCTGGCCGACGAGATCCGGGTCATGCAGGTGGAGACGCTGTGCTGGTGCGGCGCGCGGGCGACCCACAACGCGCGCACGGTCGGCGGCGAGATGGTCGTCGAGGGCGAACAGGTCGTGGTCGGCGACGTCACTCCGGACCGAGAGGTGGTCTACACGGTGCTGTGCCGCCGTCACCACCGCGCCCGCCAAGCGCAGGGAGTGCCGGCACCGGCCGTTGCCTCTGCCTGACCGCAGCTGCCCTCCCGCCGCAGGAGTCGGCGCCGACCGTCGCTGACGCCTAAGTAGCGCAACGCGGACAGCATCGAACGCAACGGCCTTCGCGAGCGCCCGAACTCGGTCCGGTGGGCGCCGGTGACGTGGTCGTCGGAGCGGGCCAGGGCCGCGCTAGCGGCTTGCGCTGACGGTCCCGGTTCGGGCGGAGCGGGCCCGCTGCCGGGCGGCGCGCTGCCGACGCAGCCGCTTGACCAGCATCGGCTCGAACTCCTGCGCCTCCGGACGGTCGAGCAGCGCGTTGAGCACTTGGTAGTAGCGGGTCGCGGACATCTCGAAGCGGTCCCGGATCGCCTGTTCCTTGGCCCCGCTGTACTTCCAGTACTGCTTCTCGAAGGTCAGCACCGCGCGGTCGCGCTCGGACAGCGGCCGAGTCTGCGGTGGGGCCGGTTCCGCTTCTGGCGGACCGTCAGTGACCTCGGTCACCACGGCGAGCTCGGCCGGCTCCTGCCGCTGCTCCGGGAACTCCCGCTCTGACGTGGCCTCAGACGGGTTCGGGATGAACGCTTCCGACGGATGCGGCTGCTCTGAGCCCACTTCACCCGACACGGCGTCGGACACACGTTCGCGCAGCGTTCGCGACGTCATCTGATTACTCCTCAGCTGCGGTGCACGCCCCCTGCCCTCTTTCCCATCGTATGCGCCACCGCCGACAAGTCGAGCAGCACCGAGCAAGTGAAGACCGCGAAGCGGCCGAGGGAAGCTGGAGCCGTTGCCGGGCCGGCGATCCCCTCGCCATCACGGCCTGCGAACGGCTCTGGCCCGGTCGGAGCCCCGTAGCGTAAGGTATTGCCGCTAAGGTCTATACCAATCCGGATCGAGCGGCCGCTGCGGCCCCGCCAGGTCCACCTCGACGCAAGGTAGTCCCGATGCCAGTACTACGCCACGCCCGCCTCGTCCTGCCCGACGGTGTCGTCGAGAACGGCTGGCTGTGCACCGAAGGCGAGCGGATATCCGCCCTCGGCGGACCCGCGCAGCTGCCGCCGCCCGGCCCCGACGGCACGCGGCACGACCTGTCCGGCCACTACGTCGTGCCCGGCTTCGTGGACATGCATGTACACGGCGGGGGCGGCGGCGCCTTCTCCTCCGGCCGGATCGACGAGGCGCGCAACGCGGTCGCCTTCCACCTGAGCCACGGCACCACCACGATCATGGCCTCCACGGTCACCGGGGCGCTGTCCGATCTGGAGCGGTACGTCGCGGAGCTGGCCGAACTGGTCGAGGACGACGTGCTGGCCGGCATCCACCTCGAAGGGCCGTTCATCGCCCGCTCCCGGTGCGGCGCGCACGACCCGAACCTGCTGCTCGACCCGGACCCCGAGGCGGTCAAGCGCCTGGTCAAGGCCGGGCGCGGCGCGGTGAGGATGGTGACCCTCGCCCCCGAGCTCGAGCACGGGCTCGAAGCGACCGGCCTGCTGGCCGACTCCGGCGTGATCGCCGCCATCGGCCACACCGACGCCACCTACGCCGAGGCCAACCTCGCCATCGCCCGCGGCGCCCGGGTCGCTACGCACGTCTTCAACGCGATGCGGCCGGTGCACCACCGCGAGCCCGGACCGGTTACCGCCGCGCTGGAGCAGGAGGAAGTCTTCGTCGAGGTGGTCAACGACGGCATGCACGTGCATCCGTCCGTGGTCCACCTCGTCTTCTCGGCGGCCGGCGCGCACCGCGTCGCGCTGATCACCGACGCGATGGAGGCCGCGGGCGCTGCCGACGGCAAGTACCCGCTCGGGCCGCTCACGGTCGAGGTGAGCGATGGCGCGGTACGCGTCGCCGGGACCGACACGCTCGCCGGCTCCACGCTCACCATGGACAACGCGCTGCGCAACACCGTGCTCAGCGTCGGCGTTCCGATCGAGCAGGCCGCCGTCTCGGCCGCCCTCACCCCGGCCCGGGCGCTCGGCGTCGATGATCAGGTCGGCAGCCTGGAGATCGGAAAGTACGCCGACCTCGTGGTGCTGAACGAGGATCTGCGCGTGGTCGCGGTCATGCGCCGCGGACGCTGGGTCCACGGCATGGGAGTGACGGCTTACGCTCCCGCGGTCACCCTTTAGCAGGCGTAGCTTTGTCGACTTTCCACCCGAATGGATGACTAAAAGGCCATCGCACCCATTTGTCGGTTTTAGGAATGTAGTCCGGTTGAGAGAATCCGGATGAACGTGCCAACCATTTTCAACTGGCCGCGGTCCCGCGGGACCCGGCCAGAGGCGCGCTCACCAGTTCGGTCCGGCGGTTCCAACCGACAACACAGGGAGCGACGATGGTTCTCTCCGTCTCCGGTGTACTGCTGCTCGGGATCATCACCTTCATCCTGTTCCGCAAGGACGGCCTGAAGGTCTCACACATGATCGTGTGCATGCTCTTCGGCTTCTATCTGGCCTCGACCTCGATCGCCAGCTCGATCAAGAACAGCGCCGACTCGGTCGCGGGGTTCATCAGCGGGTTGCACTTCTAGCGGCGGGCCGGGACCAGCGCCATGACAGGGCTGTCGAGATGACGGGGCCGCGCACATGACCCAGGCCGCCCGCACCGCGGACTCGATGTGGACCCGGCTCGGCCGGGTGGTCGCCGAGTCGGCGCCCGTCGTCTGGTTCAACGACTCGGTGCTGCACCATCCGCACATCACCCGGGGACGCGGGATGGCGCAGGACGGCTGGTCACGCGTCCTGGACATCTGCTATCCACTGATCGTGCTGCTGCGCGGCACCCGGCGCGGCGCGGCGCAGCTCGGCGCGTGGTGGAAGGACGCGCCCAAGGACAAGCGCCGTCTGCAGACGGTGATCGCGCTGGTCTGCCTGATCGGGGTCGGGCTGCTCAAGTTCGGGCCGCTGCTGCTGATCCTGGCCTTCCTCGGCGCGGCGGCCTGGCTCGGCCGGGACACCTCGCGCAAGGGCGCGGACCCCGAGTCGCCCGAGCACGTCGGCCGGCTCCAGGCGATCTACAACGGCCTGGTGCCGTATCTGCAGAACGGCGACGACCCGGATCAGCACTTCAAGCCGGGCGGCGGCTACCGGGACGCGTTCACCGCCTGGGAGTTCGACGAGCAGGACCGGCTCATCCGGCTGCGCATGGACTACTCGGAGTACTTCCGCGACGGCGAGGCGGACAGCCGGGCGAAGGTCGAGCGGGCGCTGGAAGGCAAGATCGGCCACGCCAACGAGTACCTGTACGCCTGGGACGAGGAGGGCAACCACCTCGACGTGCGGATCCTGCCGCCGCTGCCGGACGGCATCGCGGCGCAGCCGTGGCCGGTCGCTGACATCGAGTTCGTGCTCGGCGTGACCGATCCGGGTTCGGCGGGCCGGCTGATCCCGATGCTGGTGGCCGACCCCGAGGCCGGCGAGGACACGCTGACGCCGCAGGCCGCCGCGCGCGAGGAGGTGCCGCCCGGCTTCAAGGTCGCGCAGCTGGCGCCGGTGATCTGGCGGCTCGGCACGCCCAGCACCAACCCGCACCTGCTGCTGACCGGCGGACCGGGCACCGGCAAGTCCACCGCGGTGCGCTCGCTGCTCGGCCAGGCGCTGGCGCGCGGCCACCGGATCGCGGTGATCGACACCGACCAGACCGCCGAGTACGGCGCGCTGGCCGGGCGGCCGAACGTGCTGCGCATCACCGAGGAGCCGGCCGACTCGCTCGACCTGCTGGACTGGTTCGGGCTCGAGATCGAGCGGCGGGCCGAGCAGGCGCGCGGCGTGGCAACTACTCCTGACGCGGGATCAGACGCCGCGCCGGAGCTTGTATCGCGGCCGACGGACAGTGCAGCGCCGGACGCCGACGCGCAGCCTGACCGCGAAGCGACGGCCTCCGGGATCTCCGACATCGAGCGCGGCCAGGCCGCCGAGCCGCCGCTGTGGCTGTTCGTGGACGACCTGCCGGAGCTGTGCGCGGCCGCCGCGCGGCTCGGCCGCCCCGACCCGCAGGACACGCTCGCGGTGCTGGCCCGCAAGGCCAGGTTCGCCCGCACCACCCTCGTGGTCACCGCCCGCGTCGACCAGGTCGCGGCGCTGCGCCCGGCCCTGCGCAACCAGCTCACCTCGCGCATCGCGCTGGGCAAGGTGGACCCGGTGACCTCCACGCTGCTGTTCGGCGGCACCCTGGAGCTCGGCGGGGCGCAGGTGATGCCGCAGGGCCGCGGCTACGCGCGGATCGGCTCCGGGCCGGTCATCCGGCTACAGACGCCCTACGCGCCAGCGCTCGCGCTGTCAGCCGCGTGAACGAGGCCCTGGAGCGCTTGCGGGCGTACATCTCGCGGTCGGCAGAACCCAGAAGCTCCTGGGCCCGCTCCTCGGGCGCGAGCACGTTCTCCGGGCGGGCCGGCTCGTAGGCCAGGCCCAGCGAGGCGCGCACCAGCATCCGCTCCCCGGCAACCATGACCGGGTGGGAGAACGCCTGGTCGATCCGGTCGACCAGGGCCAGCGCCTCGTCGTAACCGATTCCGGCCGCGACCACGACGAACTCGTCTCCGCCGACGCGGGCCACCACGTCCTCGCCGCGTACCGCGGCGCGCAGCCGCTCGGCCACCAGCCGCAGCACCAGGTCGCCGGCGCCGTGCCCGTGGTTGTCGTTGACCTCCTTGAACCGGTCGAGGTCGCAGAAGATCACCGCGAGCGGGATCTGGTCGGCCAGCAGCGCCACCAGACGCTCGCCGAGCTCTATCGGGTTCGCCAGGCCGGTGAGCGCGTCATGCCTGGCTTGGTGCCGCAGGTGCTCCTCGCGCCGGTGCCGCTCGGCGATGTCCTTGCGCAGCCGCTCGTGCTCCTGCTCCAGCCGGGCCATGCGGGCCGCGGCCTCCTCGTGCCTGCGCGCGTTGAGGATCGCGAAGCCGGCCTGCTCGGCGAACATGTCCAGCACGTCGCAGACCCAGGGCGCCGGGATCCGGCCGTCCGACGGGTCGTCCACCGAGAGCATCCCGACCAGCTCGCCGGACCCGTCCCGCATCGGCACCAGCAGCGCGTACTCCGGCTGCCACAGCTCGGCCTGGTCGGGCCGCGAGTCGATGCCCGCCGCGAAGGTGTGGATGCCCTCGGGCGTGGTGTCGTCGGTCAGCTCGCGCACGAAGCGCAGGTTCCCCCAGGCCTCGGCGCCTTCCAGCAGCTCCTCGATGGCCTTGCGCGGGCAGGTGTTGCCCAGCAGCGCCTCACGCAGCTCCTCGGGGCCGGCGGTGGCGCAGCAGCGCAGGTCGCCGTCCTCCTGGACGACGTTGACCGCGACGTTCCGAAAGGGGGTGCAGCTGGCTACTCCGTCCGCGATCGCCTGCATCGTCGCGTCGAGCCCGACGGCGGCGTTGACGCCGCTAATCGCACGGTGGAGCGGGCGGAGGGCGGACAGCGGTATGTGTCCTTCCAGGCCCTTATCCACCACAGTCGAACCCCGATCGCTCGTGCTCGGGACCGGTGCGACCGGCCGGGCGCCGCGCCGGCCTGGTCCGCGGGAACCATTCGGGCGTTCTCCCACCGAATGCACCGAGCCAGACACGGAATGTACAACAGGAACACCCGTCCGCACCAGGCAGTCTTCCGGCCCTGATATTACCTGGTCGCGGTGGTGGGTAAAGAATCGGCAAGGTTCCGCGACGCTTCGGAAACAGTACGGCCGGGCGTGTCGCGAACGGCTCGCGGTGCGGTACCGTTCCAGAGTGGGTGTATCAGGCATGGACCATCCGATGATCAGCTCGGACCGGTTCGAGGCGGCGCGGCGACGCACCGCCTACGTTCCACCGATCAATGTGGGCGGCCGCGCGGTCAAGGACCGGCTCGACCGCCACCTCGCCGTGCTCGTGCCCGAGGGCGCCGATCCGGCGCGCGGGGGCCGTGGCCTGCCGATCGCCGAGCCCGCGCGGCTCGGGGCCGGTGCGGCGCAGACCGTGCAGCTGCTGCGTGAGATCACGCCGCGTCCGGCCGCGCCCACCCGGCGCAAGCTCTCGCTGCGCGCTCCGCTGCGCTCCTTCAAGCGCTGGATAGGCTTCTAGCCCTTCCGCGTTATCCGCGCCGTTGATCGCTGCGGCGCGGCCTGCGGAGGGCGCGCGTCCTCACCCACGACCCGCGCCATCCGTTATGTGCCGCGCATGACCGCAGAACTAACTCGGCGTAATCGTTTGCCTCGGCCGCCCGGCACCACGAAGGCCGTGAAAGAACCACAGACATGAAGTGGGGCCTCCCTTCCGGGAGGCCCCACTTCAACGTTCGGACCCTGTGCAGTCCGTCAGGCAGGACCGGCGGTCGCGCGTTACGCGGCCGTCGAGTCGCCCGGCGCCTGAGCCTGAGCCTGAGCCGGCGCCTGCACCGGAGCCGGTGCGGGCGGGGCGTCGGCCACCGCGGCCTCGATGTCCGCCGGGCTGCTGATCTCCGGCAGGTTCGACTTCGGCGAGGCGGTGAAGGTGAACTTCGCCTGGTCGCCGGAGCCCTCGGTGTCCACGAGCACGATCGAGCCCGGACGCAACTCGCTGAACAGGATCTTCTCCGACAGCGGGTCCTCGATCTCGCGCTGGATCGTGCGGCGCAGCGGCCGGGCGCCAAGCAGCGGGTCGTAGCCCTTGTCGGCCAGCAGCAGCTTGGCCGAGCGGGTGAGCTCGATGCCCATGTCCCGGTCCTTGAGCCGCTCGTCGACCTTGGCCATCATCAGGTCCACGATCTGGATGATGTTGTCCTGGGTCAGCTGCGGGAAGACGATCGTGTCGTCCACGCGGTTGAGGAACTCGGGCCGGAAGTGCTGCTTGAGCTCGTCGTTGACCTTGTTCTTCATCCGCTCGTAGCCGGTGGCCACGTCGCCCGCGGCCGCGAAGCCGAGGTTGAAGCCCTTGGAGATGTCCCGGGTGCCCAGGTTCGTGGTCATGATGATCACGGTGTTCTTGAAGTCCACGAGGCGGCCCTGGGAGTCGGTCAGCCGACCGTCCTCGAGGATCTGCAGCAGCGAGTTGAAGATGTCCGGGTGGGCCTTCTCCACCTCGTCGAACAGGACGACGGAGAACGGCTTGCGGCGCACCTTCTCGGTCAGCTGGCCGCCCTCCTCGTAGCCCACGTATCCGGGCGGGGAGCCGAACAGCCGGGAGACCGTGTGCTTCTCGGAGAACTCGGACATGTCCAGCTGGATGAGCGCGTCCTCGTCGCCGAACAGGAACTCCGCGAGCGTCTTGGCCAGCTCGGTCTTACCGACGCCGGACGGGCCGGCGAAGATGAACGAGCCGCCGGGGCGCTTCGGGTCCTTCAGGCCGGCGCGGGTGCGCCGGATCGACTGGGAGAGGGCCTTGATGGCCTGCTCCTGGCCGATGACGCGCTTGTGCAGCTCGTCCTCCATGCGCAGCAGCCGGGAGGTCTCCTCCTCGGTCAGCTTGAAGACCGGGATGCCGGTGGCGGTGGCCAGGACCTCGGCGATCAGCTCCTCGTCCACCTCGGCCACGACGTCCATGTCGCCGGCCTTCCACTCCTTCTCCCGCTTGGCCTTCGCGGCCAGCAGCTGCTTCTCCTGATCGCGCAGCGCCGCGGCCTTCTCGAAGTCCTGCGCGTCGATCGCGGACTCCTTGTCCCGGCGCACGGTGGCGATCTTCTCGTCGAACTCGCGCAGGTCCGGCGGAGCGGTCATCCGGCGGATGCGCATCCGGGAACCCGCCTCGTCGATCAGGTCGATCGCCTTGTCCGGCAGGAAGCGGTCGGAGATGTACCGGTCGGCCAGCGTCGCCGCGGCGACCAGCGCGCCGTCGGTGATGGAGACCCGGTGGTGCGCCTCGTACCGGTCGCGCAGGCCCTTGAGGATCTCGATGGTGTGCGAGATCGTCGGCTCGGCCACCTGGATCGGCTGGAACC
>Ga0070741_10012098_pt1 | contig 15704 bp, 7 predicted proteins | sample Coa_R1_4_FD_66440 | JGI IMG/M metagenome (GOLD analysis project Ga0070741, IMG submission 66440) | Surface soil microbial communities from Centralia Pennsylvania, which are recovering from an underground coalmine fire - Coalmine... | ecosystem: Environmental > Terrestrial > Soil > Unclassified ...
TGACGGCCGAGGATGTCGGCAAGTTTCCCGACAAGAACCTCGCCGAAGCGCTGCAGCGGGTGCCCGGCATCGTGATTCAGAGGGACTTCGGCGAAGGCGAGCGCATCAATCTGCGCGGCACGGCCACGACGCTGACCAACACGACGCTCAACGGTCATTCGCTCTCGACGGCTGACTGGTTCATTCTTGATCAGCAGAACGCCACGCGCAGCTTCAATTATCTCATGCTGCCCGCCGATCTCATCGGCAAAGTCGAGGTGCAGAAGACTGCGCAGGCGGACGTGCAGGAGGGAGGCATCGGCGGGACGGTCAATGTCGAGACGCGCAAGCCACTCGATCTGCCGCAGTTCACCGCGTATGCCTCCATGGAGGGCGCCTACACAGAGACCTCCAAGAAGACCGATCCCTATGCCACGGGCCTCGTGAGCTGGCGCGACTCCGATGATCGGATCGGATTCCTGCTGGCCGGGATCTATCAGGAGCGTCAGATCCAGCGTGACGGCTTCGAGGTTCTCGGCTATGCGCCGCTTTCGAGCATCACGCCCAAGAGCACCGACCCGACGCTCATTCCAACGCTGATCAATTCAGCGCTGTTCCAGCAGGACCGGGTGCGCAAGGGGGGCAACTTCGATTTCCAGGTGCGGCCGAACGACCAGATCGAATTCAACCTCACCGGGCTGCTGTCGGACTTCGATGCCGAGAACTTCAACCAGAGCTGGCTGGTCGATCCGCAGCGGGCCATCGGTAACGGCGGCACGATCAGCAACTGCGTCGTCGATCACGGCGCCTGCGTGGCGGGTACCGTCTCCTCGCTGAACGGGGGAACTTCGGACTTCGGCGTGTTCTACGACTCCTTCCACCGCCTCGCCAAGACCACCAGCCGCAACATCGATCTCGGCACGAAATACACGCCGACCGAGACGTGGACGGTCAGCTTCGACATCGGCTACACGAATGCCACCGGTGTCACCGATCCGCAGTATTTCCCGGAATTCGGCGCGCCGGCCTCCTTCAGCTACGACCTGGCGCACGGCGCTCCGAAAGTGACGATGCTGCCGAATGCCAACGGCAAGACGGTCGACTGGACCAACCCGAACGACTTCGTCTTCGACTTCGCGAACGTCGATATCTTCACCAATCACGACCAGGAGGCTTACGGCTACCTGGACTTCCAGGACAAGCTGGATCTGGGAATGCTGAAGGCGGTCAAGTTCGGCATCAAGGTCACCGACCATGAGCGCGAGGCGACCGGCGACTTCACCACATACGGGGACTTCTTCAAGCCGATCAACACCCTCTCGGCGAGCGCGTTCTCCGGCGGCCTGGCGCCGAATTTCCTCAGCGGTATCGCCGGTCCGGGCTCGCTGACCCAGTTCTGGATCGTGAATCCTTCCGCCGCGCAGCAGATCCTGGGGGATGAGGTCGCGAAGTCCGGCCGGACCCCGTACCCGCAGGGCGGCTTCACCGCCCAGGAGAAGGTCAAGGGCGGCTACGTGATGGCCGACCTCGGTGAGGATCGCTGGCGCGGCAACGTCGGCGTGCGTTTCGCGCACACGGATCAGATCACCACGGGTGCGCAGTTCGTGGCCGACGCGAACCTGCCCGGCGTCATCAACAATCCGTTCGGCGCCTATATCCCCGTCTCGGCTGAGAGGACCTACAACGATGTCCTGCCGTCATTGAACGTTACCTATGACCTGACGGACCAGTTTCTCATGCGCTTTGCGGCCGCGAAGGTCATGGCGCGCCCGGACTACACGGACATGGTCCCGCGCGTGCTGCTCAACACGGGCGCGCTGACCGGCACGGCCGGCAACCCCAACATCGATCCGTACCGCGCCAACCAGGCGGACCTGTCGTTCGAGTGGTATCCCGATCGGGACACCTCGTATTCGGTGGCTTTCTATTACAAGGACATCAAGTCCTTCATCGTGGACAAGCCGACGCAGGAGGTTCTGCCGTTCACCGGCGCGAGCGCTCCGGCCGCAGCCTGCACCACGGTCGCTGCCAATCAATTCAACTGTCCGTTCACGGTCAACGTGCGCTCGAACGGCGGCGGCGGCAAGCTCAAGGGCGTGGAGCTCGGCATCATCCAGCCGATCTGGCACGGATTCGGCGTCGAGGCCAACTACAGCTACTCCGATGCAACCCTCGACAGCGGCGAGCCGTTCCCCGGCAACTCCAAGAACACCTACAACTTCACGGGGTTCTTCGAGGACGACCTGGTGAGCGTGCGGCTCTCGTGGACGCAGCGGTCGGATTTCTTCGTGACCTTCGATCGCACCTCGAATCTGGATGAGGCCGCGCTCACCTCGCTCGATGCTTCGCTGGCTTACAATGTCACCAAGTGGCTGGCGATCACGGCCGAGGCGCAGAACCTGACCAATTCGAAGGTGATCGAATACTCGGACGTTCTCTCGCATCCGCGCGCGATCTACGAGAACGGCCGGGTCTACTTTGCCGGGGTGAAGCTGAGGTTTTGAAATGTCCACAAGCGGCCGGCCACGGAGGCAAGCTTCGTGGCCGGCCGCGACGGCTCGAGCGGCTAGTCGTATCCGAGCGCGCTCAGCACGCTCTTCAGCCGCACCGCATGCGGCCTGAGCTGCTGCTCGTAGTGCCGATGGCGGCCCACGGAGCGGTCATTGAGCTTCTCGGTGACCTGGGCGTAGCTCGGAGTCGGCGCGTAGCGGCGATTCTCATGAAAGCGCAGGCAGGCAGCCTCGAAAGGCAACCCGAGATAGTCGAGCAGGGCGCGGGTGCGGCCTTCCTGGTCGGCGACGAGCTCCTCGTAGCGCAGCGTGAACACCTCCAGCGACAACTGGCTCCGATAGTGGGTGACGAGAGCGGTCACGGCGGCCAGGTGATGGGTGATGTCCTCGATCCGGTAGCCACAATTGAAGCCGTGCGTCATATTGTTGGACAGCATCGAGACGCAGACATCCAGGGGATGGCGGACGAGGTGCACGATCTTGGCCTCCGGAAAGGCCATCTTCAGCAGCGGCAGATAGATCTCGTTGAAAGGCATCTTGTCGGTGAAGAAGGCGGTCGCCCGCAACAAGCCGTACTGCTCGGCGCGCGCGAGGTAATAATCCCGAAACAGGGTCGCAGCGTAGTGACAGTCCGCCATCCACGTGTGAGCCAGATTTTCCGGGAAGCGTTCCGAACCGGGAAAGAGGCTGCCGGTCAGCTTGCTGATGTCGTCCGCAAAGGGCAGCTCGCCCCCGGCCAGCACGGCCGAGTGGCTGGCGATGATCTGTTCGACGAGCGTGGTGCCCGAGCGGGGGAAACCCATGACGAAGATCGGTTGGGGCGTCCCTGTGCGCGGCTTCGCCCGCGGCAGCAGCGCCACATGGTCGCTCGTAAAGAACTCTTTGCAGCGCTCAAAGAGCGCATCGACCGCCTCGCAGCGATAGTCGGATCCGGGCGTCTCCTTGTGCAGCTTGGCTTTGCCGTGGACGAAATCCTCCCAGGCGGCGGCGTAATGGCCCAGCCGATCGTGCAGGCGGCCACGGGTGAGCTGGGCCTCACCGCCCAGAGCTCCCGCGGCATCGAGTATGCCCAGGGCCTCGGCCGGCTTTCCGATTCGCGCCAGGAAGTTGGCCCGCAGAAGGTTGACCTGCTCCGCGGAGGAGACCGCTTCTGCCCGATCGAGCAGCTCCGCGGCGCGCGCCAGATCGCCTCGCGCCTCGTGCAGAGTGGACCAGTAGGCGAGTGTCTTCATGTCCTGCGGGGCGAGCTCGTGAGATTGCCCGAAGTAGCCTTCGGCCTCATCCGTACGGCCCTGCCTCATCAGGTTCAAAGCCAGATTCATCAGGACCGCGGCATGCGGGCCGGCCAGCTCGAGCGCTTTGCGGAAGTGCCATTCGCCGGAAGGCATATCGTTCATCTGCGAGAGAATCGTGCCGAACAGATTGTGCACATGGGCATTGCGCGGGTTGGCGCGCAAGCCTGCACGCGCCACTTTGTCGGCATCGGTGAGCCGGCCGTGCGTCAGGAAAAGCTGCACGAGCTCGTTGAAGGCCCAGTCCGCGCGCGGATCGATGCCGATCACGGTGTCCAGCGTGCGTGCGGCCTGCCCGAACTGACCACGCCGCTGCTGGATGAGGGCCCGCAGCTCGAGCGCGTTGATATCCCGTCCGGCGGTCTTGAGCCGCTCTTCGGCCGCCGTTTCCGCGACCCGCAGATCGCCGCGCGCCAGCGCTTCGCGCGCGCGGAGGACGAGGGGATGGGGCGTGGTGATCATTCGCGAAACCTCGAGCGGCCTTGCCGGGGTGCAAAAAGCGGGAGCGCTATGGTGCCCGCTTCAGAGCTGTTTGTTTAGGGCTGCGCACGTGCCAGCAAGATCGAAGACCCTCACACTGATTGCGCTCCTGGTATGCGCCTGTATTGCAGGGGTGCCGACGAGCGCCGCCCCCAGCATGAGCGCCGCCCCCAGCATGAGCGCTGCTCCCAGCGTGGGCGCTGCTTCCAGCGTGGATGTCATCCCTCTCCCGGCTCACGTTCGGCCCGGCATCGGACGGTTCACGATCGCCTCCGGCACGCAGCTCTCGGTGTCCGGCGATGCTCGAGCCCTGCAGATCGCTGAGTATTTTGCGCAGCTTGTGTCCAAGACGCGTGCGACGGGGATTGAGGTGGTGCGGGCAACAGCCGGGCGCGACCCCGCCGGGACGATCCTCTTCGAAATCCGGCCGCAGAGCGCGACTGCAGACCCGGAGAGCTACTCCCTGGATATCGCCCCGGAGCGGATCGTGCTCGCCGCTGCCGATGCGCGCGGACTGTTGTACGGGGCCGTGACGCTCTGGCAGCTTTGCACGGCCCGCGCCGCGCGGTCCGATCCGATCCAGATCCCCGCGATGAGCATCGAGGATGCGCCGCGCTTTCGCTGGCGCGGCCTGTTGCTCGATTCGGCGCGGCATTTTCAGTCGCCCGATTTCATCCTGAAGCTGATCGACTGGATGGCCCTGCACAAGCTCAACGTGCTGCAGTGGCATCTGACTGACGACCAGGGGTGGCGCCTGCAGATCAGCAGATACCCGCTTCTGACCAGCGTGGGCGCCTGGCGCGTTCCAGCCGGCGCGGGCGCGGCTGGCGACATCGACCCGGGAACCGGCCGGCCGCGTCTCTACGGCGGCTTTTATACACAGCAAACCGTGCGCAAGATCGTTGCGCATGCCGCACTTCGCAATGTCACCATCGTCCCAGAGATCGACATGCCGGGGCATGCCACGGCGGCAATCGTTGCGTACCCCACGCTGGCCAGCACACCTGCACCACCGAAGACGGTGCCCTCCGACTGGGGCGTCTATCCAAACCTGTTCAATGCCGATGAGCAGACCTTCTCCTTTCTGGAGAATGTCCTGTCCGAGGTCCTCGAGCTGTTTCCCGGTCAGTATGTCGATGTGGGAGGTGACGAGGCCATCAAGGACCAGTGGCACACCTCGGCGCACATGCAGGCGCGCATGCACGAGCTGGGAGTGACGAACGAACAAGCCCTGCAGAGCTATTTCATGCGGCGGATCGAGCAATGGCTGCATGCGCATGGCCGGCGGCTCGTCGGCTGGGACGAGATTCTCGAGGGCGGCCTGCCGCCGCGAGCGACGGTCATGTCCTGGCGCGGCCTCGACGGAGCGGTTGCCGCCGCACGCTTGGGTCATGACGTGGTCCTGTCGCCTGCGCCCGTCCTTTATCTGGATAATCGGCAAGGAAGCGGGGCAGGAGAGCCGCCTGGCCGGGGACAGGTCGTGACCCTCGAGCAGCTTTATCGCTTCGATCCGCGTCCCGGGGCGCTGTCCTCGGAGGAAGCCTCACACCTCCTCGGAGTGCAGGCCAACATCTGGACCGAGCACATCCGCACGGAAGAGCGCGTGCAGTACATGGCTTTTCCCCGTGCGGCCGCCTTGTCCGAGCTCGGCTGGTCGCGCCCGCAGGATCTGAGCTGGGAAGGATTTGCGGCGCGCCTGCCCGATGAGCTCGGGAGGTATCGAGCACTCGGCATACATGCATCCGAGGACGCTTTCACCGTGAGCATCGAGGCGCGGATGGCCCCAGGGGGCAGGGGTGTACAGGTCCAACTCGCCAAGCAGGCCGCGCCCGGCGAGATTCGGTACACGCGCGATCAAAGCAATCCGACGCAAACAGCGACCCTCTACACAGGTCCGCTCACCCTGCCGGTCGGAGGCGAGCTGCGCGCGGCGGCCTTCGATGCTGGCGGCGCGCTCACGGCAGTGACCGCGCGCTCATTGGATGCAGGCTCCATCGCGCGGCGCTCGAGCCAGGAGCTCAAAACCTGCACCAGCCGGCTCGTGTTGAATCTCGAGGATGATGCACCCGTCGAGGGCCCGCGGGCGATCTTCCTGGTAGACATCCTGAACCCGTGTTGGATCTACGAGGCAGTCGACCTGTCGCACGTGACGGCCGTGAAGGCGGCGGTTGGGCAGGTGCCCTTCAACTTTCAGCTCGGGTCGGCGCGTGATTCGATCGGCTTCGACAAACCGGCGAGTGCCGACGGAGAGCTCGAAGTGAGGGTCGATGGTTGTGAGGGCGAGCCCATAGCGGTTTTGCCTCTAACGCCGGCCCGCGCGAGCCCCGTGGTCACCACGTTGCCCGCGGCTCGGATCGCCCCGCGATCAGGGGTGCATGACCTGTGCTTCCGCTTTGCGCAGCAGGGGCTGGAGCCGCTCTGGGTGCTCGATTGGGTCGAGCCTGTCGGATAGATGCCGATGGATGCGACATCCTCGCGGCTCACGCTGGTTTCCCCGCTGCAGGGCTGGTGCGCTGCGCTGGAGGAGGCGCCTGACCCCGTCTTCGCTGGCCGGATGCTCGGCGATGGCGTCGCGATCGATCCGACCGGGAACTCGCTGTATGCGCCCTGTGCCGGCACGCTGATCACGGTTCCGGCCTCGAAGCACGCGCTCACTCTGCAAGCCGAGAACGGCATCCAGGTCCTGCTGCACATCGGGATCGATACCGTGGCCCTGGCCGGTGAAGGGTTCGAATTGCACGTGCGCGCGGGGCAGCCGGTGAGGGCCGGTGAGCGGTTGATCACTTTCGATCTCGATCTGCTCGCGCGCAAGGCCCGAAGCCTGCTCACGCCTGTGATCCTGACAGGGGGCACTGACATCGTTGTCAGCCGCCGTTGTGTGGGCCGCCGGGTCGAGGTGGGTGAGTTCCTGATGGAAGCTACGGGGGCGCCTGCTGCGGTCATCACGGCCGGTTCGGCAAGCTCCGCGTTGGAAGATTCCGTGGTCGTGCAGTCGGAGCACGGCATTCATGCGAGGCCGGCCGCACTGCTTGCGGAGGCAATCCGGAAACTGTCTGCTGAGGTGAGCATCGCCGTTCGCGGCCGAACGGCGAACGCGCGCAGCCCGATCGCGCTGATGTCCCTGGGAATTCGCCATGGGGAGCGGATTGCGATCCGCGCATCGGGCGCGGATTCGGCCGCCGCCCTGGCGGCGGTGAAGCGCACGTTGGAAGCGCGACTCCCTGAGGCTGCTCGCTCGACGATCAGCGCCGCCGGCAGTGACCCGCCACAGAAAGCTCCTGCTGAAGGCGCCGCTCCCGAGCAGCGGGCTCGTGAAGTTACCGGCGTGATCGCAAGCCCGGGAGTCGCCGTCGGATATGCGTATCAGCTGGCGCGTATCGATCTGGAGGTTGCCGAGACAGCACCGGACGCAGCCCGGGAGCGGTTCGCGCTCGAGAACGCGCGCGCGGCAGTGCGCACAGAGTTGCAACGCACCCTCGATCGCGAGCAGGGTGCGCCGCGCACGATCGCCGAAGCGCATCTCGGGTTGCTCGAGGACCCCGAGCTGCTCGAGCGCGCGGCAAAGCTGATCAGCCTCGGCAAGAGTGCAGGCTTCGCCTGGCGAGCCGCGCTGCGCGAAGCCGCGGAAGGTCTGCGAGGTCTCGAGGATTCGCGCCTGCGCGAACGCGCCGACGATCTCCTCGATCTCGAGTCGCGAGTCCTGTCGATGCTGAGTGGATCTGCCGCCGAGAGCCCCGAGCTCCCTGCCGATTCCATCCTCATGGGGGATGAGCTGCTGCCCTCTCAACTGGTCGCGCTGGATGCGCATCGGCTCGCCGGTATCTGCGTGGCCCGAGGTGGACCCACTTCGCACGTATCGTTGATGGCCATGGCCATGGGGGTACCGATGCTCGTGGCCGCGGGGCACAGGATTTTGCAGGTCGCGACGGGGACTGCAGTTCTGCTGGATGCAGAGTCCGGCCGCCTGCACATTGGGCTCGCGGAGCAGGAGATCGAGGCCGCGCGCCGGCGGATTGCCGGGCAGCGTGCACGGCATGCAGCCGCGTTGGCGGCCGCCCAGGCCGAATCCCACACGGCCGATGGGGTGCGGATCGAAGTATTCGCCAACATTGGATCGACGCTCGATGCGCAGCTCGCGCTGCAAAACGGTGCCGAAGGTTGTGGCCTGCTGCGAACGGAGTTTCTTTTTCTGGAGCGGCAGTCCGCGCCGGACGTGCGTGAGCAGGCCGCGCAGTATCAGGAGATCGCGCAAGCCCTTGGCGGGCGGCCACTTACCATCCGCACCCTCGACATCGGCGGGGACAAACCGATTCCCTACCTGCCGCTGCCGCGTGAGGACAATCCCGCCCTCGGGTTGCGCGGCATCCGCACGAGCCTGTGGCAGCCCGAGCTGCTGCGCCAGCAGCTGCAGGCCGTACTTCAGGTCCGGGCCGCCGGCCGTTGTCGCATTCTGCTGCCGATGATCACGGATCCCGCCGAGATCCGTGCAGTGCGCACGATGCTGCTCGAGCTGACGGGCTCCAGCGGCCCGAGTGTGCCGATTGCAGTCGGTGCGATGATCGAGACGCCCGCATCGGCCGTGATGGCCGACTGGATCGCGCGCGAGGCGGATTTCCTGTCCATCGGCACCAACGATCTGACCCAGTACACCTTGGCGATCGACCGCGGACAGGCGGATCTTGCCGCCCGGCTCGATGGACTGCATCCGGCCGTCCTGCGCCTGATCGCGAAAACAACCGAAGCCGCGCGCAAGCACGCCCGTCCCGTGGCAGTCTGCGGTGGCCTGGCCTCCGACCCCGCAGCGGTCCCGCTCCTCATCGGACTGGGCATCCACGAGCTCTCGATGGTGGCCGGGGTGATCCCTTCGATGAAGGCACGGATCGCGAGACTTCGCAGCGACGAGTGTGCCTCGCTCGCAGCGCGGGCCCTGGAACAGGAAACCCCGCAGGCCGTGCGGGCACTCATGCAGGAGTGGGCGCCATGAAGCAGATCCTGCCCGCGCTGCAGCGCATTGGCGGCGCTCTCATGCTGCCGATCGCCGTGTTGCCGATCGCGGGCCTGCTGCTGCGCCTGGGTCAGCCGGACCTGCTGAACTTTCCCTCCATGGCCGCGGCGGGCGATGCCATCTTCGCGAACCTCGGATTGCTGTTTGCCATCGGCGTTGCGGTCGGGCTTGCGCGTGAGAATCACGGGGCGGCCGGTCTGGCCAGCGTGGTGGGCTACCTCGTGACCACCAAGGGGGCCGAGGTGCTGATCGCCGTACCGCCCGAGGCGCTCGCCGGGATGGCCGGAACGGCTCGCGAGCTTGCGGCCGCGGCGTACAAGGCGCACGAGCTGGCCAAGTTGAGTGTGCCGGCGGGAATTCTCTCCGGCCTCATCGCTGGCGCACTCTACAACCGCTTCAGCGACATCCGGCTGCCGAGTTATCTCGCCTTCTTCGGCGGGCGCCGCTTCGTGCCGATCGCCAGCGGCTTTGCCGGGCTGGTGCTCGCTGCCATTTTCGGCTGGGAGTGGCAAAGCCTCGAGAACGGCATGGATGCCCTGAGCCGGACCGTCCTGCACGCCGGGGCATTCGGGCTGTTTGCCTATGGCGTGCTGAATCGTCTGCTGATCGTGACCGGGTTGCACCACATCATCAACAACATCGCCTGGTTCCTGCTGGGCGATTACAACGGCGTCACGGGCGATCTCAAGCGGTTCTTCGCCGGAGACCCCAGCGCAGGCGCCTTCATGGCCGGCTTCTTCCCGGTGATGATGTTCGGCCTGCCTGCCGCTTGCCTGGCCATGTACCATAGCGCGCGACCCCAGCGGCGGCGCGCGGTCGCAGGACTGCTGGGCTCGATCGCGTTGACCTCGATCCTGACCGGCGTGACCGAACCCATCGAGTTCACCTTCCTGTTCCTCGCGCCGGCCCTCTACGGCGTGCACGCTCTCTTGACGGGGCTCGCCTTCGTCATCATGAACGCCTTGCACGTGCGGCTCGGATTCGGCTTCTCGGCCGGATTGTTCGATTACCTGCTCAACTTCAGCAAGGCCACGCGTCCGCTGCTGCTGATCCCGGTCGGTCTGCTCTACGCGGTCCTGTACTACACCCTGTTCCGGCTCGTCATCGTGAAGTTTGATCTTCGGACTCCCGGCCGCGAAGAGAGCGAGGTGCTCACTGGCCCCGCGGAGGGGCCCCCTGAGCAGGCGGCACTCGCCTATCTCGTGGCACTCGGCGGCGCCGAAAACATCGTCTCGCTGGCTGCATGCACGACGCGCCTGCGCCTGGTCGTGAGAGAGCAGACGGCGGTGGATGCGGATACGCTGATGCGATTGGGCGCGCGCGGCCTCGTGCGACCCTCGTCCAATGCTCTTCAGGTCGTCGTCGGCACGAATGCCGATCAGCTTGCCGGAGAGATGAAGAGAGCGCTCGGCTCTGCGCGTCTGCGAACCGGAGATGCGATGGCAAACGCCGGTCCCGTGGTCAGCCCCGCGCCGTCGCCAGTAGCGGCCGCTGCCCTGCCTGCGACCGTGCTGGCGGAGCTCCTTGCAGCGCTGGGCGGTCGCCACAACGTGCGCAGCGTCGAAGAAGCTGCCAGCCGCCTGCGTATCAACATCGTGGACGGCGCCGCGCTGAATCGGGTTGCGCTGATGTCTGTGGGGGTGCGCGGCATCGCCCTTCCAGCTCCGCACTGCGTGCATGTCATCATCGGGCCGGCCGCTGCCCAGGCGGGCGCCTCGCTACGCCAGCTGCTGCGCTGAGGAATGGAACTTGCCCGCCGGATGCGGCGTTCATTCCTGCGTCACGGAACCGAGCTCACGAGGGTCACCCGTATGGCCAGAGCATTCTGGAAAGGCGCTATCTCATTCGGACTGGTCTACATCCCGGTGGAGATGTACTCCGCTGCGCAGGGCAACACGATCGACCTGGATTATCTGGACAAGCGCGATTTCTCGCCCATCGGCTACCAGCGCTATAACAAGCGCACCGGCAAGCCGGTGGAGTGGAAGAACATCGTGCGCGGCTACCAGTATCAGAAAGGACGCTACGTCGCGCTCTCGGAGGAGGATTTCCGCCAGGCGAACGTCAAGGCCTCCCAGACGATCGAGATCACGAGCTTCACGGAAGCGAGCAGCATCGCGGCCGAGTACTACGAGACCCCCTACTACCTCGGGGCACAGAAAGGCGGTCAGAAGGTTTATGCGCTGCTGCGCGAGGCGCTGAAGAGCACCGGCAAGGTTGGCATCGCGACCGTGGTGGTGCGCACGCGCCAGCATCTCGCTGTCCTCTCACCCCAGGACAACCTGTTGATGCTCAACATGCTGCGATTCGCGGACGAGCTGCGCTCGCCCGCCGGCTTAGAGCTCGAGGCCCCGAGCGCCAAAACCGCCGGTCTGAAGCCGGGCGAGCTCTCGATGGCCGAGAAGCTCATCGGGGAAATGAGCGCGCCCTGGAAGCCGGCCCAATATCACGATACCTACCGCGAGGATTTGATGGCGCGCATCAAGGAGAAGATCCGCAACCGCGAGGCGCACACGCTGACGGCGCCCGAGCGCGCGGAGAAGCCGCAGAAGAGTGCGGAGGTGATCGATCTGATGGAGGTACTGAAGCAGAGTCTGGGACAAGGCGGCCGGCGCAAGCCGCCCAGCCGCGCTCACGCGAAGCTCGGCAGGAGGAAATCCGCAAGAGCCTGAACCGCGGGGGTGCGAATGACCTTGGCCGCCACCTCGATGTCCTGCGCCAGCAGCCGGTCCTGAGTGGCAAACGGAACGTGAGCCCGCAGCGCGCCGTGCGCCTGCTGCAGCGGACTCGAGGTCTGCAACGGCCTGCGGAAGTCGATTCCCTGACAGGCGGACAGGAACTCGATGGCGATGATCTGCAGCAGGTTGGCTGTCATCCCGAGGAAGCGACGGGCCCCATGAGTCGCCATGCTCACATGGTCCTCCTGGTTGGCTGAGGTCGGAATGCTGTCGATGCTGGCCGGATGACAGAGCATGCGGTTTTCGGCCACCAGGGCCGCGGCCGTCACCTGCGCCATCATGAAACCGGAGTTGACCCCGCTGTCCTGCGCCAGGAACGGGGGCAACCCGCTCATCTTCGGATCGACCAGCAGCGCGATCCGCCGCTCGGCGAGCGAGCCGATCTCGGCACAGGCGAGTGCGAGGATGTCGGCGGCGAAGGCCACCGGCTCGGCGTGAAAGTTGCCTCCCGAAAGCACCTCGCCGCTCGCGGCAAACACCAGCGGATTGTCAGTGACTGCGTTGGCCTCCGTCAGCAGCGTCTCGGCGCTCTGCGTGATCAAATCGAGGCAGGCGCCCATCACCTGGGGCTGACAGCGCAGCGAATACGGATCCTGGACGCGCTCGCAGGTGCGGTGTGACTCGCGAATGCTGCTGCCCGAGAGCAGCTCGCGGTACACCTGTGCCACCTGTGCCTGGCCCGGGTGGCCCCGCAAAGCGTGAATGCGCGCATCGAAAGGAGCATCACTTCCCTGCAGGGCATCGACCGAGAGCGCCCCGCTGACCACCGCGGCGGCGAATGCTTCCTCGAGCTCGAAGAGCCCGGCAAGAGCGAGCGCGGTGGAGACCTGGGTGCCATTCAAAAGCGCAAGTCCCTCCTTGGGGCCGAGCTCCAGAGGCGACAGGCCTTCCTGAGCGAGCGCTTCGGCTGCGGGCCGGATCTCGCCGTGGCGTCGCAGCGCGCCCATGCCGATCGTGACCAGCGACAGATGCGCAAGCGGCGCCAGATCTCCGGAAGCGCCCACGGAGCCCTGCGCAGGCACGCACGGGTGAAGCCCCGAGTTGATGAGCTTCTCCAGGAAGCGGGCCAGCTGCTCACTCACTCCTGAGAATCCCTGCAGCAGGCTCGCGAGCTTCAGCACCATGCTCAGCCGTACGACCGAGTCATCCAGCAGCGGCCCCACACCGGCGCTGTGGGAAAGGAGGATGTTCCTTTGCAGCAAGCTGCGCTGGGAAGAGGGAATTCGCGTCTGCGCCAGCAATCCGAAGCCGGTGTTGATACCGTAGGCGGGCGCATCGGCCGCGGCGAGGCGGTTCGTCGCCTCGTGCGCTTCGCGCAGCGCCGCCAGCGCGCGCTCGTGGATGCCGACCTGAATCGGCTCGCGGTAGATGCGTCTCAGCTCGGCCAGAGTGAGCGGCCGGGCGCCAAGCTCCAGAGGCGTGTGTCGGCTCATGAGCTGATTCTACCGGCCCGCACGAGCCGGCGCCGCGGGTTGAAACCGATCCAGTAGCTGAGCTCCTCCACGGCCCGGACCTCCCAGGCGACGAAGTCGGCGATCTTGCCGACTGCCAGGACCCCGCGATGCTCTTCGGCCAGAGCTCGTGCGGCATTGCGGGTTACCCCGAGCAATGCTTCTTCTGCAGTGAGCCCGAACAACCGTGTCGCCATGCTCATCGCCAGCAGCAACGAGGTTCCCGGCGCCGAACCCGGATTGCAGTCGGTTGCAACGGCCATGCGGGTGCGCGCGGCGCGCAGGGCTTCGATCGGTGGCCGCTGGCCGCCTCCGAGGCAGTAATAGGCCACCGGCAGCAACACCGCCACGGTGCCGGCCGCAGCGAGGGCTGCCGCGTCTTGGGCGCTGGAGAATTCCAGGTGATCGCACGAAAGGGCGCCATGGCCTGCGGCCATGCGGCTGCCGCCGAGGTTGGAGAGCTGTTCGGCATGCATCTTGACGGGCAGACCGAGGCCGCGGGCCGCGGCGAACAATCGCTCGGACTGCGCAAGATCGAAGCCGATCGTCTCGCAGAACACGTCCACCGCATCGACCAGTTCTTCCGCGTGCAGCGCCGGGAGCCACTCCTCGCAGATCACCCGGATGTACTCATCTGCGCGCCCGCGGTATTCGGGTGGCAGCGTGTGCGCCGCGAGGAGTGTCGTCTTCACCGTAACGGGAAAAGCACGCTCCAGCGAGCGCGCGACTCGCAACATCTTGCGCTCATCGGCCAGCGTGAGCCCGTACCCGGACTTGATCTCGATCGTCGTGACCCCTTCGCCGAGGAGGGCCCGCAGCCGGGGCACGCTCGCATCGAAGAGCTGCTGCTCGGAGGCCGCGCGAACGGCGCGCATCGTCGAGAGAATTCCACCCCCTGCGCGAGCGATTTCCTCGTAAGAGCGGCCCCGCAGGCGTTCGGCGTATTCGGTGGCGCGTGTACCGGCAAAGACCAGGTGGGTGTGGCAGTCGATCAGACCGGGTGTCACCCACGCCCCGCCGAGGTCCTGTACTTCGGTCGGGGGGGGTGCCGAGGGCAGAGCTTGCTCCGGACCGATCCACTCGATAACGCCGCGGCGCGTCAACAGCGCGCCCCGCTCGATGATGCGCATCGCCTCATCGCAGGTGGCGAGTGTTGCATTTCGCCAGAGTGTCAGGGCATCGCTCATCGGCGCATCAGGACCCGAGGAAGGGCAAGTTGAGCCCATGCTCGCGGGCGCAGGCGATTGCGGACTCGTATCCGGCATCGGCGTGGCGCATGACGCCGCTGGCCGGGTCGTTCCACAACACACGCTCGAGGCGCCGACTGGCGGCGGGGGATCCATCGCACACGATGACGACGCCGGCGTGCTGCGAATAGCCCATTCCAACACCGCCGCCGTGGTGGATCGATACCCAGCTCGCCCCGCTGGCGGTGTTGAGCAGGGCATTGAGCAGTGGCCAGTCGGCTACCGCGTCCGAGCCGTCGCGCATCGCCTCCGTCTCGCGATTCGGACTGGCCACGGAGCCCGAGTCCAGATGATCGCGGCCGATGACGATGGGGGCGCGCAGCTCGCCGCGCGCGACCATCTCGTTGAAGGCCATCCCGAGGCGGTGGCGGTCTCCGAGCCCGACCCAGCAGATGCGCGCGGGAAGACCCTGGAACTGGATGCGCTCGCGTGCCATGTCGAGCCAGTGATGCAGATGCGTGTCGTTCGGGAGCAGCTCCTTGACCTTCGCATCCGTGCGATAGATGTCCTCGGGGTCTCCGGAGAGTGCTGCCCAGCGGAAGGGCCCCACACCCCGGCAGAACAGCGGTCGGATGTAGGCCGGAACGAAACCGGGGAAGGCGAACGCGTCCTTCACTCCTTCGTCGAATGCGACCTGGCGCAGATTGTTGCCGTAGTCGAATACCGGGATGCCCAGTCGTTTGAATTCGAGCATCGATTCCACGTGCCGGGCCATGGAGGTGCGGGCCTCGGAAGCAACCCGCTTGGGGTCTTCCGCGCGCAGCCGATCCCACTGCTCCAGGCTCCAGCCCCGAGGCAGGTAGCCATTCACCGGGTCATGCGCCGAGGTCTGATCGGTGACGGCATCGGGGCGAATTCCACGGCGCAGGATCTCCGGGAGCACTTCGCAGGCATTCCCCAGCAAGCCGACGGAGATGGGCCGCCCTTCGCGACGGGCACGCTCCAGGATCTCGACCACTTCCTCCAGGTTGGCCGCCTCGACATCCAGATAGCGGGTCTGCA
>Ga0070741_10012099_pt1 | contig 15704 bp, 14 predicted proteins | sample Coa_R1_4_FD_66440 | JGI IMG/M metagenome (GOLD analysis project Ga0070741, IMG submission 66440) | Surface soil microbial communities from Centralia Pennsylvania, which are recovering from an underground coalmine fire - Coalmine... | ecosystem: Environmental > Terrestrial > Soil > Unclassified ...
TGGTTTCGGTCACGCAGCGGACGCGGGAAATCGGAGTGCAGAAGGCGCTGGGCGCCAGGCGGCGCTACATCCTCATGCAGTTCCTGGCTGAGGCGTTGACTATCACTTTTATCGGCGGGGTGCTGGGAGTGATTCTGGCGTACGGCGTCGCTTTGTCCGTGGGACGGCTCACCTTGTATAGCGCGTTCGCCAAAAACGGGGAAGCGGGGGATATCCGGCTCATTATTGCTCCGGGGACTTTGATTGCTTCTACCATCATTTTGGGAGCGGTGGGATTGATCAGCGGGATGGTGCCTGCGTTCCGGGCGGCTCGGCTGGATCCTATTGAGTCTTTGCGGCACGAGTAGGGTGGTCGGGGAGAGGACAGGAAGGCCCCGGACGAATGCGTCCGGGGCTACGTGTTTACGGGTGAATCATTCTGGATTGCTCTGGTGTTTTGCCAGATTAGGGATAGGACTGCTGACATCGCTATTACGGAGAGCTGCAGGTGTGTCCAGCGGGCTAGAGGTCCTAGAAGAGGGAGCATGTAGACAAGGTATAGGAGAGTGCCAAGCGGGATCGCCAGGGCCGCGCGCGCGTTGATCATCAACCAGTCGGTGAGCAACAGGATCGCGGGAGCTAGAATTACCAGATCATAGACCGTCAGATGCGGAGCTACCAGCACCGTGGCGAACAGTAGAGCCGGGAAACGGAAATTCAGCGAGGCGGATGGACGCCGCCAGAGGGAAACCGTCATCGCGAGTACGATCACCGCGGTGATTCCGTACAGAGCCAGCGCGAGGCCAGGCCAAGGGATCAGCATCGACCAGAAGCTGCGCAGGCAGTGGGTCTGGTAGCTTTTCGGTTCCAGGAAGGGCATGGCCGAAGGCAGATTGCCGAGCATCCATAACCAATCGCGGAACGATTGCGCGCCGTAATAAATGATTCCCGCCAGGAATTGTGCCGCCGCGCTCAGGGCGGCGCCGATCACAATCTTTCCTGTTCCTGCGGCCACAAAGATAACGGCCGCTGCCAAGGCTAGTTGTGGTTTGAATGCCAGACACCCGAGAAAAACTCCGGCGAAAAAGTTGCGCTTGCTGCGCAGGCAGAAGTACGCCGCGGTAAAGCAGGCCAGAGCGACGGCGGAGGTCTGTCCCCAGGCAATCAGGTGGAAGAACGCGGGAAACGCGGCGGCGCCAATGGCGACGGTCACTCTATGCACCTGGAGGTTTGGACAGGCGCGCCATGTCCAGTAACAACTCAGGAAGTAAGCCGCAGCCGACAGGAGCCACCACAGCGCCAGGGCGCGAGGGTAGGAAAGATGCGCGAAGGGAGCGAACAGGATCGAGACCTGGGGCGGATACAGGGGAAGATAGGAAATGCCTGCCGACTGCGGCACCTTGGCCGCGGCCAGTTCGGACTGGGTTTTCATGTCGTATAGGGCGGGGCCGCGATGCTCGCGCGATACCAGGCCCAGGGTGTAGAAGTGCAGGAAGTCGGTGCCCTTGAAGTTGCCGTTGCGGTCGCGCAGTCCTGGAGTGGCAATGGTCCATATATAAATCGACCAGAGAGCGACGCCGACAATCAATCCATGTGCTCGGAGCCGTCGCGAGGTGAGCCAGCTTTCGGAATTGGCCCGATCAGTCATGAAGACGGTCAATGGTAAAGGAGTAGGCCGTGTTCCCGGAAAATTATCTGGGCCGCGCCTTCAGTCTGGAGGGTGCTCCGGATAGGGCTCTAACTTCGGGGAGGCATCGTCGCCATCGACCTGCCAGACGCGGCGATCCTTGAAGTACTGCAACAGTTCCTGGTTTTCTGCGGGCCCCATATCCCGAGCCCAGACTACTTGTGCGCTGTCGATGGCAGCGCGATTCCAGACCCATTCGCGGTCTACATTGTGGTGAGCTCCGTAGCGGACAATCACCAGTTGGCCGCCGGGCATGGAGCTTAATTGACGCAGGATTGCGGCGCGCTCCAGGTTTCCGCGCGGCCACGGGGGCTCGATGGGAGCGTGTGCGACAGCGGCCACGACCCGGATGGCAATCATGGCGCAAGCCAGAACGGGAATCGCAAGCGCGGCCTCTCGTGCCACGCCTCGTCGTGCATACAGGTGGCGGAGACCCTGCGTAAACAAAATGTAGAGCGCTCCGGTTGCGGGGGAGAAGTAATGCGGGAAGGTCCAGGTCTGCACCGCGAATCCCGCAATCATGGCGGCGCAGATGATCAGGGGCAATCTCATTTTGCGCTGGCGAATGATCCAGGGCAGCGCCAGCAATGGGACAGTGAGCAGCGGGCCGGAATAGAATCTCCACCAATCGATGATTTTCTGCGCGCCTCGCTGCACGTAACCTTTCAGCGTCAGATTGCGTTGGAACTCGGCTGTCTCCCAGCGATAGTAGTCGCGCATGACCTGGTGGTGATACGCGGGCTCCGGCCGCAGTTTCTGCCAGATGAAGTAGGGAGCGGCGGCGTACTGACCGCGGTTCACCTGGTAGGTCATCACGACGGGCGAGCCCGTCACGCGGTAGTAATAGAAGCCGGTTGCGGCGGCCCCTGCCGCGAGCACAATCAGGATCGCAGCCAGGGATGGGAGCGCTTTCTTCCATGCCGGACGGTGCTTTCCCGTCAACCAGGCCAGCATTGCAATTGCGATGGGAATGCTGAAGACGAATCCTTCGTAGGGCCGGCTGTTTGCCAGTAGCACGAGCCCCAATCCCAGCACGAGTCCGGGGACGGGATGAGTGTTCTTGCGCAGGCGTGGCCAGGCTCCCAGAACGAGTGTTCCCCCCAGAGCGGCGACGGACGCACACCAGTAGGTGTTCATCCAGTAACTGAGAATGCCGAGACGCAACGCGGCCAGAATGGCGCCCAGCAGCGCCCACCAGGGCGGGACCCAGGCCTGCAGCATCCAGCACAGCACGGAGCACAGGGCAGCGGTGATCAGAAGCTGGCCGATCCAGGGATGTCCGAGAATCTGGCCTGCTGCCAGCACCAGGCCCTGCGCGGGCGGATACATCGACATGTACGTCGGGTGCTCGATGATGTGGAAGGTCTCGAAATGAATCCACATGGGGTGGGTGGGGTTGGTGAGCCTGCCGTGCGCGAAGGTGTCGCCGGCAAGCAGGTAGCTGAATTCGTCGTTCCAGTGCGGCTGGGGGATCCCGATTACCGCAATCAGGGCCACGCGTACCGCGACCACGCCAAGTCCAACGGCGAGAACAGCGCGTAGGCGCCGGCAGGCAAAACGCTTGCAGGCGCGCGCCCAGGAGTTCAGGAAAGAACGCTGCTTATAGCGCCTTCGCAGGGTGACTACGGCCGCCATGGCGATCAGAATCAGTTCCAGGATGGCGAGAAGCCAGGGCGCGAGGCGAGCGTAAGCGCCCTGCCACGTGGCGAGCGCGAAGCCGGGCAGTTCCAGATGAGGGAAAAGGTTCAGGCGTCCTCCGGAAGCGCCGTTGCGAAAGTTGCTGACTGGCTAGCAGAACTATATCCGGTGGGCGGTCTAATGTCGTCCCGCATTTGGGCAACGGGCGAAGGAGGGAAACAGGCGAGAGGGAAAGCCTCCCCGGCCATAGCGCCGGAGAGGCTGGATTCCGCGAGCTACCTGGTTGCGGCTTCGCCGATTTCCTCGAACAGGCCGCTGGCAATCTGGATCATCTCGTCATCCACGACCCGATTCTTGGAGATGGCCTCCAGCAGGGGGATGGAGACAATCTTGTTGGAGCGCAGAGCGGCCATGCGGCCGAATTCGCCGCGATGGACCATGTCGATCGCGCCCAAACCGTAACGGGTGGCCAGGACACGGTCGAACGCGCTGGGGGAACCGCCGCGCTGAATGTGTCCCAGGACGACGGCGCGGGTTTCAAATCCGGTCCGTTTCTCGATCTCGCGCGCCAGGACGTTGGCGATGCCGCCCAGCTTGGCGTGTCCGAACTCGTCTTTGCCCATGTCCTGCACGACCGGGGCGCCGGAACCGGTGACGAACTTCGCGCCCTCCGCGACGACCACGATGGAGAAATACCGTCCGCGCTCATGGCGCTGGCGGATGGATTCGGCAACTTTGTCGACGTTGAAGGGACGCTCGGGGATGAGGATGGCGTCGGCTCCGCCCGCAATGCCGCTGTACAGCGCAATCCATCCCGCATCGCGGCCCATGACCTCGACCACCATCACGCGGTTGTGGGCCTCGGCCGTGGTGTGTACGCGGTCGATGGCTTCACACACGATGTTGCAGGCGGTATCGAATCCGAAGGTGTAGTCGGTGCCCCCGAGATCATTGTCGATGGTCTTGGGCACGCCCACTACCTTGACGCCTTTTTCGTGCAGTTTCTGCGCGACCGAAAGGGTGTCGTCACCGCCGATGGCCACCAGCGCATCGATCTTATGGGCGGCGATGGTCTGGATGCAGCGGTCAAATCCGTCGGGACGCTTGGAGGGATTGGTGCGCGAGGTGCGGAGAATCGTTCCGCCGCGAGGCAGAATACCGCTGACACCATCCAGGTCCAGTTCCATGCTCTGGTTTTCGATCAGGCCTCGCCAGCCTTCCAGGAAACCAACGAACTGGTCGTCATAATGAAAGACGCCTTTGCGCACCACCGCGCGGATCACCGCGTTCAAGCCGGGACAATCACCCCCACCGGTTAAGATCCCAATTTTCATCGTATGCTCCTGTCTGCAATTATCCGTACGAATGAATCCGTAGAATGCACCCCGGGTATGGGGCGACGGGGGCCCAGGGACATGGTGTGCAGTCGTTCGGAACTGTCAAGATTAACACTTATTTTACCGATGCTGGATGGAATTGCAGGTAGAAAATCGTTCGGGTACGCCGATGGCGGCGGCACTTGCTCGTGCTTGCGCTCCGCCCTCGTAATTGGCCACAATGCTCCACTGACATGAACAGAGGCCTGCGGATTGTTGCATGGGTTGCGGTTGGGCTGCTGGGCGCAGCAGCCTTAGGAGTGGTGGCGCTGCGCCGGGGAGAGCCGATCAATGCGCTCTGGCTGGTAGCCGCGGCGACCTGTTGTTACGCGCTGGGATACAGGTTCTACAGCGCCTTTATTGCGGCCAGGATTCTGGCGGTTGATCCGCTGCGCGCCACTCCCGCCGAGCGCCTGGAGAACGGGCGCGATTTTCTGGTCACCAACAAGTGGGTGGTGTTCGGGCACCATTTTGCCGCGATTGCGGGGCCGGGGCCTCTGGTGGGCCCGGTGCTGGCGGCTCAGTTCGGATACCTGCCGGGAACGTTATGGGTGATTGCCGGCGCGGTATTCGCGGGCTGCGTGCAGGACTTTGTCATCCTGCTATTTTCGGTGCGGCGTGACGGCAAATCCCTCACGGAAATGGCCAAGGAAGAGACTGGGCCGCTGGGAGGCCTGGTCGCCTATGGAGCCGTGATCGCGATTCTCATCATCCTGCTTGCGGTCATTGCGCTCGTGGTGGTCAATGCTCTGAAGGATAGCCCGTGGGGAACCTTCACCATTGCGATGACGATACCGATCGCGCTGCTCATGGGGATCTATCTGCGGCGGATCCGTCCCGGGAGAGTGCTGGAAGTTTCAATCCTGGGATTCGTGCTCGTCCTGCTGGCGATCTGGGGAGGGCAGTGGGTTGCGCAAAATCCACAACTGGCACCGGTATTTACCTTCCGCGGGCAGACTCTGGCAATCCTGATCCTGATCTACGCCTTTGCCGCATCCGCCATGCCGGTATGGCTGCTGCTGGCCCCGCGCGATTACCTGAGCACGTTCGTGAAGCTGGGAACCATTGGCCTGTTAGGCATCGGCATTGTCGTGCTGCATCCCACGCTGCACATGCCGGCATTTACCCGCTTCGTGGATGGGACTGGCCCGGTTTTCGCCGGAAAGATTTTTCCCTTTGCCTTCATCACCATTGCCTGCGGGGCGATCAGCGGGTTCCATTCGCTGATCTCCAGCGGAACGACTCCGAAATTGATCGCGCGGGAAACCGAGACTCGCATGGTCGGGTACGGAGCGATGATGGCGGAGTCGGCAGTCGCGGTCATGGCGATCATTGCGGCCTGCGTGCTGCAACCGGGGGTGTACTTTGCTATTAATAGCCCGGCCGGAATCGTAGGCAGCACTCCGGCTGCGGCCACGGCGGCCATCTCGAGTTGGGGATTTCCCGTGACTGCGGATGACATGCAGGCTCTCGCCAGCGCGGTCGGCGAGCGCACATTATTCAACCGGACGGGAGGAGCTCCGGCATTCGCGGTGGGAATGGCGCACATCTTTTCCCAGAGCCTGGGCGGGACCACCGTGATGGCGCTTTGGTACCACTTCGCGGTGATGTTCGAGGCCCTGTTTATCCTGACGATTCTTGATGCGGGGACGCGGGTGGCGCGCTTCATGATCCAGGACGCGCTCGGCCACATTTATAAGCCGCTGGGTCGTACGAGTTGGTATCCGTCGGTTCTGGCCACCAGTGCCGTGATTGTGGCCGGATGGGGATTCTTCCTGTGGCAAGGCGTGAAGGATCCGCTGGGCGGGATCAATTCTCTGTGGCCGCTGTTTGGCATTGCCAACCAGTTGCTGGCGACGGTCGCGTTATGCGTGGCGACGACCATCATTGTAAAAATGCACCGCGCGAAATACGCTCTCGTGACGCTGGTGCCGCTGGCCTGGCTGGTTGCCGTTACTTTCACGGCTTCGTGGCACAAGCTGTTCGACGCAAGTCCGCGCATCGGATTTCTGGCGCAGGCGCGGGCTCTAGCCAACGCGCCGGGTACGGCAGCGACCTCGCGCCTGATCTTCAACAACCGCCTGGACGCAGCGGTGACGGCGGGGCTGGTGGTCATGGTCTTGCTCGTGCTGGTGGAGTCAGCCCGGCAGTGGATCGCGGTGCTGCGCGGAGAACAGAAGGTGGTGATGCGGGAGACTCCTTTCGTCCGAACGCGGATGGCGGAGGACCGGATATGAAGAGCTGGGCAAGCGCGGCTCGAATCCTGCTGGAAGCCTTGCGCGAAATCTTCGATGAGGCGCCCTACCGGCGGTTTCTGCAGCGCAGAGGACTGGCCTCGTCGCCTGAGGCCTACCAGCAATTCTGGCGCGAGCGCGAGGCGGCGCATGCCCGCCGGCCTCGTTGTTGTTAACCCGAGCGATTATGCAGGCGGCGTGCCAAGGTTGAGGCTCGCCGCATGATTGTGGGACATCAGTTGAGCTGTCGGGGGTACACTGCAACACATGCGGGTGCTGGGCATCGACTGCGGCGGAGAGTACACCGGCTACGGCGTGGTGGAGATGTCGGCGTCGGGGAAGCTGGGCTGCCGAGCTTGCGGCGCGATCAAACTTTCGCCGCGCGAAACCCTGCCGCGGCGCTTGTCACGGATTTACCTGCAACTGGGGGAGATTATTGCCCAGTACCAGCCGGACGAAGTTGCCATTGAAGATGTGTTTTACGCGCTGAACGTGAAATCCGCGCTCAAGCTCGGGCAGGTGCGGGGCGTGGCTATGCTGGCTGCGGCCGCGGCCGGACTGGAAGTAGCCGAGTACTCGCCGCTGACCATCAAATCCTCAGTGGTGGGATACGGCAGGGCAGAGAAGCTGCAGGTTCAACAGATGGTGACCCGGCTGCTCGAGCTTGCCGAACCGCCCGAGCCCATGGATGCTTCCGATGCCCTGGCGATTGCGATCTGCCACCTGCATACGGCGGGAACGCTCAAGAGGCAGGGCGCTCTGGCGCGCTAGCGTCCAGTCATGCTTCATCTTTGGCATAATCTTGTTACTGCGTATTCCGTACTGAACTTCAGGTGAGTTCTACGAAAACAGATTGCGACTGGGTGGTTCACCGAAGGAGCAAGGGCCGCAGCTCTGCCGCGTTTGTTGTGCAGCGGATCGCGTGGGCGGCGGTGATCCTGTGCAGCGGTGCAGGCTGGGCGGCTGACCCGGGCACGGTAACCTTCTCGCTGGACTTCCCCAACTCCGCTCCCGAACATTACGTGATCTCGGTGCAGGCCGACGGTCGTGCCAAGTACGAGTCCACAGGCAGAATCTCGCCTGACTCGGACGAGCGGGATACCTACCAGGGGCAGTTCAGCTTCTCGGCTGCGACCTGCGCCCGAATCTTCCAACTGGCGGCCCAGGCACACTACTTTTCGGGCAATATCGACTCCGGAAACAAGAAGCTGGCGTTCACCGGGGCCAAGAAACTTGCCTACAGCGACGGGCAGCGGAACACTTCGGCCGAGTACAATTTTTCCTCCCTCGCCCCGGTGCAACAGCTCACGCACATCTTTCAGAGTGTAGGGGCGACGCTGGAATACGGGCGGCGCCTGACCTACTTTCACCGCTACCAGAAGCTTGCCCTGGATAACGAATTGAAGCAGATGGAGGATCAGGCCCGGCGTGGCGAGATTGCCGAACTGCAGGCGGTAAAGCCCATCTTGCAAGAGATCTACGATGACTCCAGCGTGATCAAGGTGGTTCGCGCCCGTGCCCTTCGGATCATGGATATGAACGTCTCACCTATCGCGGGCAATTAGCGGTCTGTCGCTGGGAAAGCGTGCAAGTCATGACGACATAACGCCTCGCTCGGTTCAAGGCCGGACGAATGTGTCCGGCCCTACGTTGCTAACCGGCATCCGGCAATCAGGGCGGCTAGAAAAGTTAAACCTTTTACAACTCCTGTGGAGAAACCGTGTTCTAATGGTTATAGCCTCCAGGGGGTCACCATGCCCGCTCCTTCTCGCTTGACAGTCATTCCGGTTGTTCTTGTCGCCGCTGCCTGCGCGCTGCTCGCGCTGCCGGCTTTGGCCGATTCGCAAGCTCGCATCGTCCGCCTCAGCGATGTGCAGGGATCCGTCCAGATCGACAAAAACACAGGCCTGGGCTTTGAGCGCGCTTTCATCAACCTGCCAGTCACGCAGGGCGCGAAGCTGCGCGCCGGAGCCAACGGGCGAGCGGAGGTTGAGTTCGAAGACGGCAGCTCGCTTCGCCTCACACCCAATACCACTCTGGAGTTCAGCAAGCTCGGACTCGCCGACTCGGGTAAGCGCCAATCTCAGGTGAACCTGGTTGAGGGCATGGCCTATGTCAACTGGCTGGGCAAAGATGACCTCAGTCTCAATTTCTCGCGGGAGACGGTCGTGCTCGATCACTCGGCGCACTTCCGGGTCGATGCTTCCACCGAGGCAGCCAATCTCGCCGTTTTCAAGGGTGCTGTGAGCGTCGATGGTCCCTCGGGCAAAGTTACGGTGGATAAGAAGAAGACCGCGACATTTGACGCCGCGGCGGAAGACAAATACACGCTGGCCAATAAAGTCGCGGAACAGCCTCTGGATTCGTGGGACAAAGAGGCCGTGTCGTATCACGACCAGTACGCGCGGAATAACACGACCCCCTATGGCTATGGCTTCAGTGACCTGAACTATTACGGCGCCTTCAGCAACGTGCCCGGCTACGGGATGATGTGGCAGCCCTACTTTACCGGTGTGGGATGGGATCCGTTCATGGATGGAGCCTGGGGCTACTATCCCGGATTCGGCTATATGTTTGCCTCAGCCTACCCTTGGGGATGGATGCCGTACCGCTACGGGAATTGGATGTTCGTGCCCGGTTTCGGCTGGATGTGGCAGCCCGGCGCATGGAACTCATGGGTGGGAGTACCACGCTACACCGCGACCACCGGCGTGCGGGTAAGCCCGCTGGTTCCGCCTGCCAGCGGAACGGTAAGGACGGTGTTCGTGGGCCGGGGATCGACGGTGACAGCGATGCAGCCGACCCGCGTCACCCTGAACGCCGGTTCGGCGGGCCTGGGCATTCCACGGGGATCCATCAACCACCTGAACCACCTGAATCATGAAGTTGTAAAGCACGGATCGGCGCAAGTGCAGCCGGCACCGTCATTCTCGGCCAGTTCCCCGACATCGGGCGCATCCAGTTCGCCGCAACGGGGATCGATGTCGGGAGCGCCACAACGCGGTTCCATGTCGAGTGCACCGCCGGTTCGCAGTTCCGCTCCGGCCGCGCGCCCTTCGGCGCCACCACCTGGTGGACGCCGCTAGAAGGATTCTGCTCCATAGGAGAGGGCTTCCACGAAATGGAAGCCCTTTTCTACTGTCCCCCGGCTTTACTTCACCAGCACGCCTGCATATCCCACAACCATGTCTCGATCGCCGGATACGTCGCCTGAGGTCGCGTACTTGACGAGTTCGGCTGAGGTTGCGCCCGATTCGCGGGCTGCCGTCAGCATCGCCACCGCCGGACCGAAGCCGCACATGCTGATGTCGTGCTCCGTAATGACGTCGTAAAGGCCACGGGGATCGAGAGCGAGGATTGGCTCGAGGGCGCGATGATCTTTCACCCGGGTGACGGCGTCTGACTCGTAATGATTCATATCGCTGGAGGCGACGATCAGTATGGGATGGTTTTGCTCTGCAATCACGGCAGCGAGCGCTTTCCCGAGGTGCTCCAGGGGCTCGAAACGGCTCGTGCCCAAGGCGATAGGCAAGAACCTCAGTTGCGGTTGACGAAGTTGCAGGAAGGGAAGTTCAACCTCGGCGGCGTGCTCGCTGCGGTGTGCGGCGAAATCGTCGTGCAGGAGCGGGAACTGCCGTTGCAGAGCGCGCGCCAGGGTTTCATCGATGGGAACATCTCCCAAGGGCGTTTTCCAGGCGCCCGCAGCCATCATGGCAAGGAGTTGGCCCTGGCCGGTATGGTTGGGACATAGCACAATGCAGCAGCGCGGGATTTCAATGCGAGCGAATAATGCTCCGGCCACATGGCCGGAGTACATATAACCCGCGTGGGGAGCGATGCAGCCGAGGGCGCGAACCGGTTCCGCTTGGGACGGGGACAGGAAGGAGTGAAGCTGGGTACGCAGTTCCCCGGGATCGCCCGGGTAGAAGCGCCCAGCGACTGCCGGATTCCGCAGGGTTGTCGCGCTCATGGTCCCTCCTTGGCCGATGCGGGACCAACCTCTTCATGCTAAGACTCGTTCTGGGGGTCGCGCAAGGCACGGAAGACGGCGGCGCTCTGTTGCAGGGTCAAAGTTTCGGCGCGGGCTGTGGGTTTCACCTTTGCCTGGGCCAGGGCGCGCTTCAATGGCGCGGGCTCGTAATTCCCCTTAAGGTTGTTCCACAGAGTCTTTCGTTTCTGGCCAAAGGATAGCCGCAGGAAATCGACGAACCCGTCTCCCGCGACTCCCAGGGCCTGTTGCTGCGGATCCAGGGTGAGGCGCAGCACCGCGGAAAACACTTTGGGCGGCGGTGCGAAGGCTTCGGGAGGGACGGTAAACAGGTTTTCGACCCGGGCGTGCAATTGCGCTGTGGCGGAAAGCATTCCGTATTCGCGCCCGCCGGGCTTGGCGGCAATCCGGTCGGCGACTTCGCGCTGCACCATGATCACGATGCTCTCAAAATACCTGGCGAACTTGAAGAGGCGCAGCAGAATGTCCGAAGTAATGTAGTAGGGGAGATTGCCCACAACTTTGACCGGCTCGGGCTTGAGTTCAATGCCGGGGCGGCCGAGGCCGGGTTTGGGGCCGAACAGGGAATCGAAGTCGACCGCGAGGACGTCGGCTTCAATAATTTCGACGTTGCGCTGCATGCCAAATTTCAAACGCAACTGCGCGGCCAGCACGCGATCGAGTTCGACAGCAATGAGGCGGCGCGCGCGCCTGGCCAGCAGGGAAGTGAGAATGCCGCGCCCGGGACCGATTTCGAGCACAGTACTCTGGGACAGGTCGCCCAGAGCCTCGACGACGCGAACGGCATATTCTTCGCTGGCGAGGAAGTGCTGGCCCAATTTGGGCTTGGCTCGTGGACGGTCTGCAGATACGACCCTTGGCACGTTGACCCTCTGGCGATCGGGAAGTAGACTTTCAGGTCGGTACGCGCATCTTAAGCGCGGGCCGGCGGTCCCCTGAATGATCCATGATAACGTGCGCCGCGGAAACGCGCCCGCCGTGGAGGTTCCGCACTCATGAATATCGCGTTCGTCGCTTCCGAAGGGGTTCCGTTTTCCAAAACTGGCGGGCTGGCGGATGTAGTCGGGGCGCTGCCTCGGGCGCTGGCCGCTCTGGGACATCACGTCACCGTTTACCTGCCGCGCTACCGGCAGACGAAGCTGAACGATGCTGCGGTGGTGGTGCGCAGCGTGACTGTACCTTTCGACGACCAGTACCGTTTCGCATCGGTGGTTTCGGGAGGAACGGTGGGCAACGTCCATTTTTATTTCGTGGAGTATGCGCCGTACTTCGACCGAGAGGCCTTGTACGGAACCTCTGCGGGAGACTACCCGGACAATGCCGAACGATTTGCCCTGTTCTCGCGGACCGTGCTGGAAGCTTCGAAAGTGCTGGGCGTGCCCCATATTTTCCATTGTCATGATTGGCAGTCGGCCTTGGTGCCGGTGCTGCTGCGCACGCTCTACGCGGAAGATCCGGCGTTTCGCGACGTGGGCAGTGTCTTCACCATCCACAACATGGGCTACCAGGGATTGTTTCCGCCTGACACGCTGCCTCTGCTGATGCTGCCCTGGGACCTGTTCACCATTACGAAGATGGAATTCTTTGGGCAGGTGAATTTCCTGAAGGGAGCGCTGGTTTATTCCGATTACGTCACCACCGTCAGCCGGAAGTACAGCCAGGAGATTCAAACTGCGGAGTACGGCTTCGGGCTGGAAGGCGTGCTGCGGGACCGGTCTTCGAGCGTGACCGGAATCTTGAATGGCGTGGACTACGAGGAGTGGAGTCCGCAAAGCGACAAATTTGCAGTGGCCCAGTATTCCCCGCAAGATCTCTCGGGCAAGGCGAAAGACAAGCAGGATCTTCTGGCCGCGTTTGGGGTGAAGAATGCCGATCCCAAGCTTCCGGTAATTGGGATCGTGTCCCGCTTTGCCGCGCAGAAGGGCTTCGATCTGATCGCGCAGATCGCCGACCGCCTGGCCCGCGAAGATATGATCATCGTTGCGCTGGGGGCGGGCGATAAGGCGTATGAAGAAATGTTCCAGCGGCTGAGCAAGCAGTTCCCCAACAAGATCGCGGTGAAAGTTGCGTACGACAACGCCATTGCGCACAAGATCGAAGCCGGGGCTGACATGTTCCTGATGCCCTCGCGCTACGAGCCTTGCGGGCTCAACCAGATCTACAGCCTGAAGTACGGCACGGTGCCGATTGTGCGCGCGACCGGCGGACTGGATGACACGATTGAGCCCTGGGACGCCCGCACGGGGAAGGGAACAGGCTTCAAGTTCACCGAATACAACGGCGAGTCGCTGCTGCTGACCATCAAGCAGGCTCTCACTGCATACCGGGACCAGACCTCCTGGCAAGTGCTGATGCGTAACGGCATGAACAAGGACTTCTCCTGGAATGCCTCAGCCCGCGAATACGGGAAGGTGTACGAACGGGTACGCCAGTTGCGCGCCGCAAATCATACGCCAGAAAAGGTGCTGGTCTAGGAGAGTTCCAACGTACGCAGTGCTGGCGACCTCGGTCCGGCTGGTCTCCCTTTCGCATTGCGGCATTTCCCTGGCATCACGCCCCTGCTTTCCCGCCTCTAAGTACCGGACACGAAGCCAGGCCTCTATGCCGGAAATGGGATCCATCTTGCTGCTGGGCAGTAGCTTGAAATCGGTTCTCCGCCTCGGAGGGCCAGGTCTGATTGTGGTTGGGCTGGTAGACAATTCGGTAATTCCGATTCCGGGCGGCATGGATCTGTTCGTCATTCTTCTTACCGCCCACAATCGGGAATATTGGTGGTATTACGGGCTGATGGCAACGGCCGGCGCCGTGCTCGGCGGCTACGTCACTTACCGCCTGTCGAAGAAAGGCGGGAAGGAGGGATTGGAGAAGAAATTCGGCAAGCGAAGGGCGGAGAAGGTCTACAAGAGATTCGAAAAGGGCGGCTTTTCAACTATCGCCGTGGGCTCCATCATTCCTCCTCCCTTTCCTCTCGTTCCTGTTCTCATGGCGGCAGGAGTCATGCAGTATCCCTGGAGGAAATTTGTAACTGCGCTGGCCGCGGGGAGGGCGGTGCGTTTTTTCGCGATTGCATTTCTCGGCAAGCTCTACGGCACGGCACTCGTGGGATGGGTCAGCCGGTACTATAAACCCTTCTTGTATGTGCTGATCGTTTTGGGAGTGCTGGGGGGCATTGCCGCTTTGGTGTATTTCAAGTGGTATCGGCCACGACAGCAACGAAGCGCGGATGCGCCCGCCAAGGCCGCTTAGCGCCGGACTCGTGTAGGGGCGGACCCATTGGTCCGGCCTGCTGAATGCAAGGCTGCGCTGTACTGCCAAAACCGCCCCGGACCAATGGGTCCGGGGCTACATGGTTTGTGGCGCCTACGTTGTCAGCGTGCCGGGACGGGTTCCGGATTGGGGGCCTGGGTTGTCGGACTGTTGAAGTTCACCCTGGGAGCTTCCCTCGATCCTTCGGCGGCTTTGAAATAGGCGTCATTGGTTTTGAATCCGGCCCAGGCCGCGAAGATGTTGTGGGGGAACATCTGCAGGTAGGTGTTGTAATCCTGCAGGGTTTCGTTATAGCGCCGGCGTTCCACAGCGATGCGGTTTTCTGTGCCGGCGAGTTCATCCTGGAGGCGCAGAAAGTTTTCGTTGGACTTCAGCTGCGGGTAGTTCTCGACGATCACTAGCAGGCGGCCCAGGGCGTTATCCAGTTGACCGTTGGCTGCGATTTTCTCTTGCGGAGTTCCGGCGGAGAGCAGGGCGGAGCGCGCTTTTGCAATGTCGCCAAAGACAGTTTGCTCCTGCTTGGCGTAGCCCTTTACGGTTTCGACCAGGTTCGGAATCAGGTCGGCGCGCCGCTGCAGGACGATATCCACCTGCGACCACGCCGCTTTGACCGCCTCATTCTTGGTGACCAGAGTGTTTCTGACGCTCACGTACTGGCCGAAGAAAATGAGCGCGATCAGCAGCAGGACAACGATCACTACCACGAAGACTTTACTCATGAAGCCCTCCTCAAAACCTCGAATGACGTATATCTGTTGCGGCCTTGATCAAGCGGCGTCCACCGCGGCCGCGACTTTCTCGACAGCGGCGATATAGCGCGGCGCCAGATCGCGGATGTCGATCTTCTTTGGGTTGGATTTCTTTTCCCTGACATCAAGAACCTGCAAGACCACGGAGGCATCGAAGCCCACGCGCAGCGCCAGGGCACTCACGGCTTCGCGCCGGGTCGCGGGTGCCGCATCGCCGAGTGCAATCAGGGCGTGACGAAACAGCGTAGTAACCGAGGGGGCGGAGTGCTGCAGAAGATCCCACAGCCGGGAATGGTCTTCCGAGGCCAGAAGCACGTGCTGGCGCAGGAGAATCAGTTTCTCGCGCAGTTCGTATTCCACCTGCACGCGGTGCAGGTCCATGGGGATTTGCAGTCCCTTCAGCACATCTTCACCATGCAGCACCCGGTGATGCCGCTGCATATCGAGCAACTCGATGGTAAAGACGTCCACCGTTCGTTCCAGTTCGTGCCGGGTCATGCAGAGGGGAGGGGGCTGTTTCTGCCCGTCCCACCATTTCGCGGCAGGGGTCAAGGCGCGCAGCGCCGGGAACGAGGCATCGCGCAGGACGCAAAACATATTGAGGTTTGAAAGGCCGGTATGGAAGTCACCGGAGACGGCCGAGCCGAACAGGATGATGCTCTCGACGTTGTTTCCGCCGGCCTCGCGCATCCGCTTAACAAATTCGCCAATGGTGTTTTCCGGAATCATTGCATCCTCGCCATACTACCAACTGCTGCTGGCCCC
>Ga0070741_10012100_pt1 | contig 15704 bp, 15 predicted proteins | sample Coa_R1_4_FD_66440 | JGI IMG/M metagenome (GOLD analysis project Ga0070741, IMG submission 66440) | Surface soil microbial communities from Centralia Pennsylvania, which are recovering from an underground coalmine fire - Coalmine... | ecosystem: Environmental > Terrestrial > Soil > Unclassified ...
TCCCCGCCGCGATCTTCTACGCGCATCGACCGAGCCTGCTCAAGGTGAAAGGATGGGACCCCCATGAGATCCGGATCCAAGCGCGCGCTGTCTAGCAGGAACGTGGGCCCCACGCTCTAGTCCGATGACCGTCGTGAAGGCGTCCACGCCCGCGGCCCCGCCGGCCGCAGCTCCGGTGCACGTCGGGGATCAGCTCGTCGACCGCCTGATCCAGTATGGAACGAGACACGTCTTCGGCTGCCCCGGCGGTCAGACCCTGCCGCTCTACAACGGCATCGCCAAGCGGCCCGGCGAGATCGCGCACATCCTCATGCGGGACGAGCGCAGCGCCGCGTTCGCCGCGGACGCCTACGCGCGCGCGACCGGGCGGCTCGGCGTCTGCGACGCCACCGTCGGACCGGGGGCGAGCAACCTCGTCTCCGGACTGGTCGAGGCCTACTCGTCCTCGGTGCCGGTGATGGCCATCGTCTCGGACATCCCGCGCCACTGGGAGCACCGGCGCCGTCTCGGGTCCGCGTCGCAGGGCTACGACCAGCGGAAGTTCCTCGAGGGCTGCGTGAAGTGGTACGGGCGCGTCGAGACGGCCGACATGCTCGCGGACATCCTCCACGCGTGCGTCCGCATCGCGACGTCGGGCCGCCCCGGTCCCGTCGTGCTCGAGATCCCCGACGACGTGTTCGCCGGAGCGCCCGGCGCCGCCTCGTTCGCGCCGTCCGCGGAATGGACGGTCTTCCCGCGTCTCCGTCCCGCGCCCGATCCGGCCGCGATCGCGCAGGCGGTCGCGCGTCTACGGGCGAGCGCGCGGCCGATGATCGTCGCCGGCGGCGGAGCGCTGCACGCGGGCGCGGGCGACGCCGTGCGTCAGCTCGCGGAGGTCCTCGAATGCCCCGTCGCGACCACGGTCTCGGGCAAAGGCCTCGTCGCCGAGACGCATCCGCTCTCGGTCGGCGTCGCCGGACGCTTCGGCGTACCGATGGCGAACTCGCTGCTCGCGGTGGCCGACTGCATCGTGTTCATCGGCTGCAAGACCGGTCAGACGACGACGAACGGCTGGACCAATCCCGAGACCGGCGTGCCGGTGATCCACATCGACGTCGACCCGGAGGAGATCGGCCGCAACTACCCCGACTCGGTCGGGGTGTACGCGGACGCGAAGCTCGGCACCGCCGCGCTCGTCGACGCCGCGCGCGCGGCAAAGGTGCGCACGCGGTGGGACCACGGCAAGATCACGTCGCTGCGGACCGAATGGTGGGACGGCCCGATCCACTACAAGCAGGCACCCAAGGACGGCATCCTCAAGCCGCAGGACCTCCTGCGCATCATGCGCGAGGCCATGGGCGAGAAGGACATGATGGTCAGCGACGCGAGCCTCGCGTCGGGCTGGATCGCGGGCCGCTGGCAGATGCGGAGCGCCGGCCGGTACTCGTACGCGCCGCGCGGCCTCGCAGGCCTCGGATGGGGCCTGCCCGCCGCGATCGGCGTGAGCGTCGCGCTCCGCGATCGCGAGCCGCGCGGACGCGTCGTGTGCCTCGCGGGCGACGGCGGCTGGGGCTACTCGATGGCCGACGTCGAGACCGCCGTGCGCATCGGACTGCCGATCATCGCGATCGTCATCAACAACAGCACGCTCGCGTGGATCAAGCACTCCGCCGCGAACCGCTATCCGGCGGGCATGGTCTCCGAGGACTTCGTCGACGTGAGCTACGCCGACGCGGCGCGCGCCCTGGGCGCGACCGCCGCGTCGGTCGACACACTCGACGCGTTCAAGCGGGCGTTCGTCGCGGCGCTCGCGGATGGCGGCGACCGTCCGTGGGTCATCGAAGCGCGCACCTGCGATATCGAGACGCCGGTCCTCGCGAACGCGCCCACCGCCGTCGGCGGCTACTAGCGCATGGACCAGACGACTGAAGTCATCGTCGACTTCGTCGATCGGACCGGCGCGGACACGGTCTCGCAGGCGGTGCTGCACGACGCGAAGCGCCTCGTCGTCGACGCCATCGGCTGCGCGGTCGGGGCGATCGACAGCGCGCCCGCGCGCATCTCGCGCGAGATCGCGCGCGGGGTGTCGGGCGAGCTCTCCGCCACCGCCATCGGTTTGCCGAAACGCACCACGGCCGAGATGGCCGCGTTCGCGAACACCGCGATGGTCCGCTACCTCGACTTCAACGACATGTACTTCGCGCCGAAGGGCGGCGGCGGTCATCCGAGCGATCTCATCCCGACGGCGCTCGCGATGGGGCAGGCCCTCGGCCGGAGCGGCAGGGACGTGCTCGCGTCGATCGTGATCGGGTACGAGGTGCTCGGCGCGCTCGCCGGGACGGTGCGCATCCGCGAGCGCGGCTGGGATCAGGGCCTGAACGCCGTCGTCGCGGCGGCGATGATCGCGGGAAAGCTGCTCGGACTCTCCAAGGAGCAGCTCGGTCACGCGGTCTCGCTCGCGATCGTCCCGCACGTCCCCACGCGGCAGACGCGCGTCGGCGAGCTCTCGATGTGGAAGGGCTGCGCGACCGCGGGCGCGGCGCGCAACGGGATGTTCGCGGCGCTCCTCGCGAGCAAGGGCATGACCGGGCCGCCCGAGCCCTTCGAGGGATTCGACGGCATCAAGCAGCTCGTGACCGGTCCCTTCGACCTCGCCCTGCCCGCGCTCCCGGAGTCGTTCGTGATCCAGCGCATCCACACGAAGTACCGCCCGGCCGAGTACAACGCGCAGGGTCCGCTCGACCTCATCCTGCGGATGCGCGGCGAGATGCCGCTCGACGAGATCGAGCGCGTCGACGTGGAGACCTACTGGCTCGCCTACAGCGAGATCGGCATGGAGAAGGCGAAATGGGACCCTCGCACGCGCGAGACGGCCGATCACAGCATCCCGTACCTGCTCGCGGTCGCGCTCGTGGACGGCGAGGTCGGTCTCCGCTCGTTCACGCCCGAGCGCATCGCCGATCCGGCGCTGCGGCCGCTGATGTCGCGCATCACCGTCGCGGAGAACAAGGACTTCAGCAGGCGATTCCCGGCGGAGCTGCTCACGCGCATCACCATCACCTCGACGAGCGGCGCGAAGGTCACCGACGAGATCGCGTACCCGAAGGGACACGCGCGGAATCCGATGAGCGACGCCGAGATCGACATGAAGTTCGACGCGCTCGTCGAGACGCGCGGACCCCAGGACGCGGAGGCGTGCCGCGCCGTCCGGAAGACGCTGTGGTCGCTCGAGTCCGTCAAGGACGTGACCGCGGCGATCGAGCCGCTCGGCCAGCTGCACGTGAGCTGATGGGCGACGCGCGGAGCGGCGCCGACGCGTTCCTCGATCAGCTCGGCGCGGCCGGCGTCCGCTGGATCTTCGGCAACCCCGGCACGACCGAGCAGGCGGTCATCGACAAGATCCAGGATCACGAGGGCATCGCGCTCGTCGTCGCCCTCCACGAGGGCGTCGCCGTCGCGGCCGCCGACGGCTACGCGCGCGCGTCGGGCGGCGTGGGCGTCGTCGAGGTCCATGCCGGGCCGGGACTCGGGAACGCGCTCGGCACGCTCTACAACGCGCGCATGGGCGGGACGCCGCTCCTCGTGTACGTCGGCCAGAGCGAGCAGAGCCGCATCCACACCGAGCCGACGCTCTCGGGTGACTTCACCGCGTACGCCTCGCCGTGGGTGAAGTGGGCGTACGAGATCCGCAGCGCCGAGGAGATCCCGCAGGTCGTGCGCCGCGCGCTGAAGGTCGCGGACACGCCGCCGCGCGGACCGGTTGTCCTCTCGCTGCCGTTCGACCTGAGCACCGCGCCGTGCGCGGCGCCCGCGCTACCGCCGAGCCGCGTGCCCACCGCGGTGCGGCCGGATCCCAAGGCCATCGAGGACGCGGTGCGGCTCCTCGTCGACGCGAAGGCGCCCGCGCTCATCGTGGGCGACGGCGTGGTCGCGTCCGGCGCGATCGCGGAGGTCGGCGCGCTCGCGCGGCTCCTCGGAGCGCCGGTCTTCGGCGGATCGATGTCGGAGGTGTGCGTCGATCCGGACGAGCCGCTGCGCGCCGCGCGTCTTCCGTTCGAGGGAGCCGCCGCGGAGAGGCTCCTCGCGCCGTACGACGCCGTCGTGGCCGTCGGCACGAAGGTGCTCGCGCAGATCTTCCCGCTCGCCGGACCGCCGCTCGGCGGGCGGCGCGTGGTCCACATCGGTCTCGATCCCTGGGAGCTCGCGAAGAATCAGCCCAGCGCGGTCGTGTTCGGCGACGAGCGCCTCGCGATCGTCGATCTTCTCGCCGCGCTCCAGGCCGCCGGAAGCCAGCGCGCGAGGGGATGGGGCGAGCGGCGCGCGCGCGTCGCGGCGGACCTCGAATCCGCGCGCGAGCGGGCGCTCGCGGCGGATCGCGCGCGCTGGGACGCGTCGCCGATGACGCCGGCGCGCGCGCTTGCCGAGGTCGCGGCCGCGCTGCCGGCGAACGTGTACCTGGCCGACGAGACGATCTCGAGCTACGGCGTGGCCGCGCGCTACCTGCGGCTCCCCGCGGGCCATTGGTTCCGCGGTCGCGGCGGCGGCGTCGGCATCGGCATGGCCATGGCGCTCGGCGTCCAGCTCGCGCACCCGGACGCGCCGGTGCTCGGGATCGTCGCCGACGGCTCCGCGATGTACAGCCTCACCGCGCTCTGGACCGGCGCTCACCACGACCTGCCGGTGGTGTGGGCGATCCTCAACAACAAGAGCTACCGCCTGCTGAAGCAGAACACCATCGGCTACCGGGGCGCCGTGCCCGGACGCGCCTTCGTCGGCGCCGACCTCACCGATCCGGACATCGACTTCGTCGCGCTCGCGAAGGGCATGGGCGTCGAGGGCTGCCGCATCGGCGATCCGGCCGCGATCGGACCGGCGCTGCGCGCGGCGTTCGACGCGCGGCGCCCCGCCCTCCTCGATCTCGTCGTGTCGGGCGACGTGTCATGACGCTCCAGGTCGGGCTCGGAACGCTCTCCGGGCAGATCCCCTTTGGGGACACGCGCCGTCCGGCCGGCGTGTACGCCGAGATGCTCGAGCTCGCGCGTCTGGCGGAGGAGGTCGGCTTCGACTCGTTCTGGGTGTCCTCGCATCACGGCGCGCCGAACGCGCATCTGCCATCGCCCATCGTGCTGCTCGCCGCGGCCGCCGCGGTGACGCGGCGCATCGCGCTGGGCGCGGCCATGGTGATCGCGCCGCTGCAGCATCCGCTGCGCCTCGCCGAGGACTGCGCGGTCGCCGACCAGCTCTCGCGCGGGCGGCTCGTCGTGGGCCTCGGGACCGGCTGGCGCGCCGAGGAGTTCGCCGCGTTCGGCATCCCGATGGGCGAGCGCGCCGGGCGCACGGCCGAGGTAGCGCGTATCTGCCGCATGGCCTGGGATCACGGCCGCGTCTCGTTCGCCGGCACGCACTACCGCTTCGACGACGTCGCCGTGACACCGCAGCCGTACGGGCACGTTCCGATCGTGATGGGCGGCTCCGCTCCGTCCGCGCTCGCGCGCGCGGGGCGGCTCGCCGACGGGTTCCTCGCGACGGGGATGCCGCAGAAGGGCCTCGACGCGTTCCGGGCGGAGGTCGCGACGTTCGACCGCGCGGCGCGCGAGGCGGGCCGCGATCCCTCGCGGCTCTTCATCGGCGCCAACGTGAACGCGTGGATCTCGTCCGATGGGACGGTGCCGCGCTCGGTGCGCGAGGCGATGTGGCACAAGATCGGGACGTCGCTCGCGTGGCACGCGGGCAGGGCTACCGAGCGCGAAGAGGACGTGCCGCCGCTCGACGACGCGCACGTGCGCGAGCGCGCGTTCCTGGGCACGCCCGAGGAGGTCATCCGGCAGGCGGCGCCCTGGGTCGCGGCCTTCCCCGGCCGGGACGTGCATCTGCTCGCGCGGCTCTATCACCCGGGCATGACCGCGGCGGAGGCGGTCCCCGCGGTGCGGCTCTTCGGCGAGCGCGTCATCCCCGAGCTCAAGCGCATACACGCGACGACATCGATGAGGGAGTTGGCGACATGATCGAGACAAAGACGAAGCGCGCGGTGGCCGGCGTGATCGACCGAGGTGGTGTGTACTCGTCGCGCGTCGCGGCGGGAGGCGGCTACGTCTTCCTCGCGGGCACGGCCATCGACGAGTCCGGCAAGCTCGCGGCAGCCGCGCGTCCGAACGAGCCGTACGAGACCTCGGAGGCCGCCCGCGCCCGCGCGCAGGCGACGTATCTCTTCGAGAGCCTGCGTTCGCTGCTGCCGAGGGTCGGCTCGTCCATCGACGACATCTGCCAGCTCGAGCAGTACGTGAAGCTCAAGCGGCACGCCGATCCGTACTTCACCGTCGTCACGAACCCGTCGTTCATGGGCAAGGCGCGGCCGGGAGGCGCGACCGCGCAGCTCGCGGGCTTCGACCCCGCCGACGCGGCGATCAGCATCACCGGGATGGCGATCGCGCCGAACGCGGGGGCCGGGCTCGTGAAGGGGTACCCGGGCGAGGATCCCGCGAAGCCGTCCACCGGCCTGTTCAGCCCGCTCGTGTCGGCCGGTCCCTACGTCTTCAACACGTTCTTTGCGACCGACAACAAGACCGGCGTCCATCCCTCGGCCAAGGCGGAGGACTGGAACTGGCGCGGCAGCGAGATCAAGAGCGAGGTCACCTTCGGCATCCAGCAGCTCAAGGACAAGCTCGCCGTCGCGGGCGCGGGGCTCTCGGACATCGTGAGCTACACGCTGTTCCTCACCGATCCCGGCGACCTCTTCGAATTCGATCTCGCGTTCGCGGCGGCGGTGGGGAAGGACGCGCCGAGCCGCACGGTCATCCCGGCGATCGGTTTCGCCAATCCGCGTCGTGAGGGCGCCTTCGGTCACGCCGAGAACGCGCAGCGCATGGAGATTCAGGTGCGCGCCATCCGTCCGGAAACCGGCGCGAAGAAGGTCATCGTCGACGGCCCGGGCGCGGGCTTCGGGTATCAATCGGCGGCCGTACGCGTCGACCCGCTGCTCTGGCTCTCCGGCCAGTACGCGGACGCCGACCACCGCGGTGACGCCGCGAAGGAGCTCCCCGACATCATCGAGAAGCTGCGTACGGTCTGCCGGAGCGGCGGCACCGATCTTTCGAACCTGCTCCGGGTCCGTGCGCTCGTCACACGGCTCCAGGACGCGCCGGCGGTGTACGCGGCGCTGCGCACGGCCATCCCGAGCGACCCGCCCGTCGTATCCGTCATCCACGCGCCGGTGCTGCCCGTACCAAGCGCATCGCTGGTCCTTGACGGCGTGGCCTATGTTGCTCGCGCGTAGCGACCCGATCACGAAGGTGGAGGAGTGCAGGCATGACAACGCGTGAGGATCGCTTCGGCAGGAAGTTCGACCGTCGCACCGCGCTCGGATACTTCGCCGCGGGCGCGGCCGGGCTCGCCGTCGCCTGCGCACCCGGCGTCTCGGCGCCCGCGACATCGTCGGCCGCGACCGCAGCGGCCGCGAGCCCGAGCGCCGGCAAGACGCGCTGGGGCATGACCGCGGCGGAAGAGGCCGCGTTCCAGCAGATCGAGGCGGCCGCGCGCAAGGAAGGCACCCTGACCTACTACTCGCTCGGCACGATCCCGGCGAGCCAGGTCGACCTCTTCAAGCGCGAGTTCGCGAAGGACTACCCCGAGATCCAGATCCAGGTGCTGAACGTCGGCAACAGCAACGCGATGACCGCGCGCATCACCACCGAGCAGGACGGCAAGGTGTACGTGGCGGACGTGTTCGATCAGTCCGTCCGCGCGGCGCTCCTGCTGCCGCCCACCGTCCTGGACAGCTACATCTCCCCGAGCATGAAGGACCCGACGGTGAAGTGGCTCTACAACCCCGACGCGGCCGGCAAGAACGGGCTCATCAAGGCCGACGTCGCGCAGTTCTTCCCGATCTGGATCAACACGAACCTCGTGAAGCCCGCCGACGCGCCGAAGAACGCGCTCGACGTCGCGAGCAACCCGAAGTGGAAGGGTCAGATCATGTACCGCACGCCGTGGACGTCGGGCGGCGGCAGCCACCTGTACCACTTCGCGAAGCAGGTCTACGGCGATTCCTGGGTGACCAAGATGCAGGCGCAGCAGCCCGCGTTCTCGGAAGACCAGGACGCCGCTCTGCTCCAGGTCGCGCGCGGCGAGTACGCGATCGGCCTCGGGCTCACCGGCCGCCAGGCCACCGAGTTCATCAAGGCGGGCCAGCCGATCCAGGCGGTCTGGCCCGATGACTTCGTCATCACGACGACGCAGGGCAACCACCTCGCGGCGCACGCGCCGCACCCGAACGCGGCTAAGGTGCTCATCAACTGGTTCCACAGCGAGCGCGGGCAGCAGCTCTGGCGGACGCTCGGTCAGTACCCGATCCGCGCGGACATCCCGCCGGCCGAGCCGTGGATGCAGGGCGTGAGCAAGGCCAAGACCGTCTACGAGAACCTCATGGACGCGAAGGAGCAGCAGGCCGAGTTCGACGCCGCGGCGAAGGCGTTCAAGAAATAGCCGCCATCGTCGACGAGCAGCTCGAGGCGGCGAAGCGCGAGTGGTCCCCGCGCTTCGTCGCCCACGGCATCGACCCGAACGATTTCCAGCGCACCGTCACCCGTATCCAGACCTGGGCGGGCTGGCACGACGCCTGGGTCGCCACGGGCGATACGCATCTCGCGATCGCCGAGGAGGCCGAGTCGCGCGGCCACCTGCGCACCGCCGGGGAGGCGTACCTCCGCGCGGCGCTCTGCTACCACTACGCGAAGAATCTCTGGCTCGAGGATCTCGCGAAGGTGCGCGCCACGACCGACCGTTCGGTCGCGACGCTCCGGCGCGGCCAGCGGATCCTCGATCCCACGTTCGAGCGCATCGAGATCCCCTTCGACAAGGATCGCATCGTCGCGAATCTGCGGCGTCCGGCGGGCGCGTCGCGGCCCCCCGTCGTGATCCTCGCTCCCGGTCTCGACGCGGTGAAGGAGGAATTCCCGCGCTTCGAGGACTTCTTCCTCGCGCGCGGCATGGCGACCGCGTCGCTCGACGGCCCCGGTCAGGGCGAGGCCGGCTACGTCAACCGCATCCGGCCGGACCACGAGGCCGCGTCCGGCGCGCTCATCGACGTGCTGTCGCGGCGCTCCGACATCGACGCGTCGCGCGTGGGCATCGCCGGCATCGGTCTCGGCGGCTACTACGCGACGCGCAGCGCGGCGTTCGAGCCGCGGATCCGGGCAGCGGCCGCGGTCGGCGGCCCGTACACGCTGACTCCGCGCGGCCACGCCCTGCGCAAGTTCATGCACAGCGCCGGACTGGCGGACGAGGACGAGGCCCGCGCGTACGCCGCGCGGTTCACGCTCGAGGGCGTCGCCTCACGCGTGCTGCAGCCGTACCTCGTGCTGCACGGCAAGCTCGACGCGGGGATGCCGTGGGAGGAGGCCGCGCGCAAGGCCAGGGAAGCGCGGCAGGGCGAGCTCGTCGTCTACCCCGAGGGGAAGACCGCGTGCTACACGGTCGACCACATCGCCAAGCCGTACCTCGCCGACTGGATGGGCGACAAGCTTCGCGCGTGACGCGCGCGGCCCGCGCGTCCTAGCGGATGCGGAAGCGATCGGTCGCGACACGCTCGTCGCGGACGAGCTCGAGCCCGAGGAGCAGGAGCGGTCCTCTCCGTCCCGCCGCGCGTCGCGCGCCCGCGACGAGGTCGTAGAGACGCGGGTCCACGTGGACCGCGGTCATCGGATCGTCGCCGCGCCGGTGGATCTCCGTGCAGAGATCGTCGAGCGCCTCCGCCAGGCCGATGTCCATGCCCGCTCCGAGGCTACCACCGGGCCGTGCTGACCAAGCGCGAGAACGAGCTCCTCACGCAGGTCGGTCCGGGACCGCCGATGGGTGATCTGGTGCGGCGGTATTGGGTGCCGGCGCTCCCGTCGTCGCGCCTGCCGTCGCCGACCGGCGATCCGCTCCGGGTGCGGTCGTCGGCGAGGATCTCGTCGCGTGGCGCGATGGCGCCGGACGCGTCGGCATCCTCGACGAGGCCTGCATGCATCGCGGCGCGTCGCTCGCGCTCGCGCGATGCGAGGGTGATGGCCTGCGCTGTCTCTGCCACGGCTGGAAGTACGCGACCGACGGCACGGTCCTCGACACGCCGAACTACAAGGGATCGAGCGTGAAGGAGAGGCTGCGTGCGCCGGCATATCCCGTGCGCGAGGCCGGCGGTCTGGTGTGGGTCTATCTCGGACTGCCCGACAAGCAGCCGCCGTTCCCGCACTACCGCTTCATGGACGGCACGCCCGAGCATCTCGGCGTCTTCTACGCGACATTCGACTGCAACTGGGTCCAGATGCTCGAGGGCACGCTCGACCCCTCACACGTCCACATCCTCCACCAGGACAGCATGGGGACGAGCTACGCGAAGAAGGATGGCGCGAAGCACGCCGGCGCGAACGCGCGCTACACCGGCGGCATCGCCGCCGAGACGTTCAGCACGTCCGACAACGCGCCGGCCACGGTCGTGGAGGACACGACGTTCGGCTGCGACGGCGCGTTCATCTTCGACGCCGTCGCGGACGGTAAGCCGGCGAAGTTCGGACGCGTGTATTCGTGGGTGATGCCGTCCATGAAGGTCTCGCAGTCGTTCTTCCTCAGCGTGCCGATCGACGACGAGCACTCGAGCCTCTACGCGCTGTGGTCAGATGCGACGGGCACGTGGGACGCGGCCGCGCGCGATCGCTTCGTGCGGGGCAAGGCCGGCCCGTCGTCGCTCTACGAGGACGGTCACTACCGCTGGTCGAAGGAGGACCGCTGGGGGCAGCGCCGCGACGCGATGGGAACGAGCTTCAGCGGCATCGATGGCGTCATCCCCGAGGACATCGCGCTGACGATCTCGATGGGCCCGATCGTCGATCGCAGCAGGGAGAACCTCGTACCTGCCGACCAGCTCGTCATCCGCATGCGGCGGCGTCTGCTCCGTGCCGCGCGCGATCTGCGCGAGGGCTCGAGCCCCCGATGCTGGGATCCAAGGAGGCGCACGTGCTCGGCAGCGGTGGTGCCGGCCGGCTGATCGAGGATCCGTCGCGCTGGCACGAGGTGCTCGTGCCCGAGCACGGGACCTTCCGGCTCACCCCGCACGCGGAGACGGCACGGTGACCAGGACGGCCACGCCCGAGGTCCGTTCCGTGGTCGCGGGCGAGCGGCGCGAGGGCGCGGGCGGCTAGGCCCGCCACCGCACCGTCCAGAGCAGCGTCGGCTCGGTGGCCACGATCGGCGGGCGCGCCGCGTGCGGCGACACGTGCAGCACGTGCAGGTCGCCGACGCCGCGCTCGCCGATCCGCAGACCGCCCGCGAGGACCGCGGTGAGCTCGACCGATCCGCTGTCGTCCGCGACGAGCCGCGCGCCGGCGTCGAGCTTGATGAGCTCGATGGCCGGATCACCGCCGTCGAAGCTCGCGATGCGCTTGGTCGCGACGCCCGGCGCCGACCGCGACCAGGCGTACGCGCCGACCGGGAACGACATGATCTCCTCGGCGCGCGGCGGATCCGGGTAGCGCGCCTTCCGTCCCATCGCGGTCTCCCAGGTGATCTCGTAGAAGTCCTGCTCGGTCCCGTCGGGTGCGGTGTAGTCGCCGGTCTCCTGATCGAACCGCCCCGGTCCCTCGCGGACCAGTCGCTCCACCGCGGCGACGACCTGCTCCTTCGACAGGAAGGGCTGGCCGCTCGCGCCCGACGTCTGGATGCCGCAGAAGACACCGACGCTGCCGGTCTCCGCCCTCGTGCGCTTCTTCTCGAACGGCCCGTAGAAGACGCCCTCCGGCCGGTACTCGATCGTGCCCGCGACCGGATCGACCGGGTCGCCGCCGCCGCCCGGAAGCGGCAGGCGGACGCGGAGGTAGAGCTGATCGAAGTTGTGTCGGTGCCGATGGTTCGACTCGCCGCTCGAGGCCTTCGCCCGCGCCGCGTCCTCCGGTGTCACGCGTCCCATGCCCATCACGCGCAGCACGCGCCCGGTGGGCGCATCGGTGAACTCGTGCACGCGGTGCTCGCGCGCGGTCCGGTACGGCCAGCGGAATGTTCCGACGGCGCGCATGTCCTGCACGTCGAAGGTCGGGTCGGTCACTATGCGTGGAGTATGACCTGGGGCGCCTTCAGGCATTTCAACTACCGCATGTTCTTCGCGGGCCAGCTCGTCTCGCAGAGCGGCCGCTGGATGCAGGGCCTCGCGCAGAGCTGGCTCGTCCTCGACCTCACCGGCTCGGCCGCCGCGCTGGGCGCGGTCACGGTCGCGCAGTTCTCGCCGATCATCCTGCTCTCGCTCTTCTCGGGGCCGATCGCCGATCGCTTCCCGAAGCAGCGCTTCCTCATGGCGACGCAGGCCGTGGCGGCGCTCCAGGCGGTCGTGTTCGCGGCGCTCGTGATCACCGGGAACATCCAGGTGTGGGAGATCTACGTGCTGGCGGCGGTCGTGGGGACGTTCAACGCGCTCGACAATCCCACGCGCCAGTCCTTCGCGAACGAGCTCGTCGACCGCGCCGAGGTGCCGAGCGCGGTGGGCCTCGGCTCCACGGTCACGAACGCGGCGCGCATCCTCGGTCCGTCCGCCGGCGGCGTGATCATCGCGACGTGGGGCACGGGCTGGTGCTTCGCCATCACCGCCGCGGGTTTCCTCGTCTCGTTCGCGTCGCTCGCGGCGCTGCGACGGCACGAGCTGCGGCCCGCCGTCGCACCTACCGCGGGCCGGATGCACGTGCAGGTCGTCGACGGTCTGCGCTACGTCCTGAGCGTGCGCGAGCTGCTCGTACCGCTCGCGCTCCTCGCCTTCATCGGCTCGATCGGCTACAACTGGCTCGTCACGCTGCCGCTCCTCGCGCGCTACACGTTCGCGGTCGGACCCACCGGCCTCGGCGCGCTCAACGCGGCGATGGGCCTGGGCTCGCTCGTCGGCGGTCTCCTCGTCGCGTCGTTCCGCGCGCTCCGCGCGATCGAGCTGTCCCGCATCGCGCTCGCGTTCTCGCTCGCGCTCGCCGGGCTCGCCGCGGCTCCGCTGTACGCCATCGCGCTCGTGCTCCTCACCATCGCGGGGTGCCTCGGCGTCTTCTACAGCGCGGGGGTGAACGCGTCGGTGCAGCTGCGCAGCCGTCCCGAGTACCGCGGCCGCGTCATCGGGGTCTTCTTCCTGGTGTGGGCGGGCGGCACGCCCGTCGGCGGCGCGCTCACCGGGTACCTCGCCGCGATCTGGGACGTCCGCGTCGCGCTCGCCGTGAACGCCGCGCTCTGCCTCGCCGCCTCCGTCGTGTCCATCGTCTACCTCACCCGCCGCGCCGTGCCGGCCCCGGCAACGGGTGTTGCGCCGGCTCCCATCGATGACACGAAGCCCGCGTAGCCGCGCCCACTCCTTATATCTACATCTATATATGGACAGCACCTATATATGGACAGCGCGCGCATCGACCCCCGCGCCGGGCCGCCGCGCGCCGCGACCGCGCCAGAGGCCGCCAGGAGCGCCGCCGTGCGCCGGGAGTCCTGTGGGACGCGAGTCCTGGAAAATTTGTCTCTACGAGCCTCCTAGCGTGCTTGTGAACGTTTCATGTGCTGGGCTAGGCTCTCGCCAATGACTGAAGCGCCCATCGCCGCGACCGAGCCCGAGGTGCGCACCAGCGACGGCGCGATCGGGACATTCGCCGCCGCCGAAGTGCGCGCCGCGCGCGCGGCGAGCTACGCGGAGTGGGCGACCAACGTGTCGAAGCCCGAGCCGTGGGGTCACCGCACGGTGGTCACGCGCGCGGATCCGCTGGCGTGGACGCCGCTCCGCGGACCGCTCGCGTCCTGCACGGTCGCGCTCGTGAGCACGGGCGGCGTTCACCTGGCGAGCCAGCCGCCGTTCGCGATCTACGACGAGGCTGGGGACGCGTCGTCGCGCGCCATTCCCGGCGACGTGCCGACCTCCGACCTGCGGTTCAGCCACTCCCATTACGCCACCGAGGACGCGATGCGGGATCCCAACGTGATGTTCCCGCTCGATCGCCTGCGCGAGCTCGCGCGAGACGGCGTCATCGGCGCCAGCGCCACGCTGCACTTCGGCTTCATGGGTTTCATCCCCGATCCGGCGGCGCTCGTCTCGCGGACGGTGCCCGACGCCGCGCGCGCCCTCCGCGAGCGCGACGTGGACGTCGTCGTCCTCACGCCCGGCTGACCGATGTGCCATCAGTCGGTCGGGCTGATCGCGAACGGTCTCGAAGCGGCGGGCATGAGCACGATCGTCATCGCGTTGCGCCCCGACGTGATGCAGGGCACCGGCGCCCCGCGCGCGATGTACATCCGGTTCCCCATGGGCAACCCCGTGGGCGAGCCGGGCAAGCCGGCGCAGCAGCGCCGCATCCTGCTCTCGGCGCTCGAGGTCATCCCCCAGCTCCCCAGACCGGGACTCATGGTCGAGCTGCCGTACCGCTGGCGCCGTATGCAGGTCGCATGAGCGAGATCGCGCCGGATCCGCACAAGGCCGATGTTCACGCGCTCATCGAGAGCTACGACGAGATCGTCCGGCGCGCCCTGGAGACCATCGCGCACCTCGAGAACGAGCTCGCGCCGGCGCGCGCGAGCGGCGACGATCGGTACCTGCGCCGCGTGGAGAAGGCGATCGCGCGCTGCCGCTCGATCCTCGCTGTCATCGACGAGCAGGTCGAGCCACTCCTCATGGACCTGAGACACAACGCGGCTCAGCTGGGCTTCGCCCGCGACGGTAAGTTGGTCTAGGTGACAACCCGCAGCACATCGTGCAGCCGCAACCAGCAGCACATCGTGCAGTCGGGCAGGTCCTCAAGGCAGCAGGACATCCTGCAGTGATCCAAGGGCGCTAACCCGCGCACCCTTCGCCGCGAAGAACGCGGCGGAGGGACGGCAGAGGTGAAGGATCCCGAGGAGCGGGTACGGCGATCGGCGGTGCGGCGAGTCCTGGCAGGTGCGACGGCCGCGGAGGTCGCGGCGGAGTTGCGGCGCAGCGAACGGTGGGTGTTCAAGTGGCTCGCGCGGTACGACCCCACCGACGACGGCTGGGCCCGCGCCGAGTCTCGCGCGCCAGGGACGGTGGCGAACAAGACCGCCTCGGAGGTCGAGGCGCTCATCCTTGAGGTCCGCGAGCGGCTGCAGGCTGACCCGTGGGCCCAGATCGGGGCGACGGCGATCGCCTGGGAGCTCAAGAAGCTCGGGCTGCGTGCGGTCCCGCCGAGCTGGACGATCGAGCGCGTCCTGCAGCGCGCGGGCGTGCCGCGTCGCCGACGGCGCGAGCGCCGCACCCCCAAGGGCACGCCGTACCCGGCGCCGCCGGCGCTGCTCCCGAACGCCTGTCAGCAGGGCGACCTCATCGGGCCGCGCCACCTCGCGGGCGCGATCCCGTTCTTCGTGCTCAACGTCGTCGACCTGGCCCGCCGGGCCGCAGGCTGCGAGCTGCAGCTCTCCAAGGCGGACGCGCCCACGGCCAGCGCGGTGATCCGCATCTGGGGCCGGCTGGGTATTCCCGAGCGCTTCCAGCTCGACAACTGGCTGGTCCCCGCCAACCACCGGCGCCTGCCGGTGGTCGTCCGGCTCTGCCTCGCTCTCGAAGTGACGCCGGTGTTCATCCCCTTCGCTGAGCCGTGGCGGAACTCCGTGGTCGAGCACTTCAACGACACCTTCGACAAGCACTTCTTCCGCACGGAGCGCTTCCGCGACCGCTCGCATCTCAAGGTGCGGATGCGTCCCTTCGAACGGTTCCACAACGCCCACCACCGCTACTC
>Ga0070741_10012101_pt1 | contig 15704 bp, 15 predicted proteins | sample Coa_R1_4_FD_66440 | JGI IMG/M metagenome (GOLD analysis project Ga0070741, IMG submission 66440) | Surface soil microbial communities from Centralia Pennsylvania, which are recovering from an underground coalmine fire - Coalmine... | ecosystem: Environmental > Terrestrial > Soil > Unclassified ...
CCGGTTGGACAACCGGGACGACGAGGTGAAGCTCGTCGTGATGGAGGTCCGCCGGCCCGAGCTCGTGGCCGGCGCGCCGCCCCTCGAGGTCGTCCTCCCGCTCTCGGCGCTGACCGACCGGACCGTGGAGCGGCTGAAGGACCTCCTGATGGGCCACCCCGGGCCGTCGCCGGTCTTCCTCAGGATGGGGTCGAAGACCCTGCTGCTGGCCGACCAGTTCAACGTCGACACCGGCAACGGCTTGTGCGCCGAGCTGCGGATGCTGCTCGGCGCCGACTGCATCGCGTCGGCCTAGCGGGGGACAGGCCGGGCCGGCGTTCCGCCGGGCGGCGCGGGGTGCCCTTCCCGGGTGGCGCGGGCGTTCCGCCGGCCGCCCAGGGCGGCCCAGCCGGCGCCGGCCCGTTGCCCGCCAGCCCTGGTCCTACCGCCGGCGCGGCCACGCCGCCACGCGTCGCGGTGGCCCTCTGCGCTTTTCGTGATGCCTGCGGGGAGCGGTAACCTATTGACTGGCTGGTCAAGGGGGCCCAGCTCCCCCGGCGAGCCAGGTTTCCAGCTCGCAAGACGACAGGAGAGCGTGCTTCTCATGGCGATCGACGTCGAGACGAAGGACTGTACGGCCCTCAGCGATTCGGAGATCGCGGAGATGGCCGACACCACCGCCGGCGGGCCGGCGGGGTTCGACGTGGGCCTGCTCTCCAAGCAGCGCGACGAGTGGGTGCTCATCACCCAGGCGCGCGAGGGCGGCAAGCTCCTCGGCTTCTCGTTCTGCACCCTCGAGCGCATAGGCGGGACGCCGTGCATCCTCTGGGGCCTCGCCTCCATCAGGCGCACCGCCAAGCGCGACGCCGTCCTCAAGGCCGTCACGGGTGACCAGTTCCGCAGGGCCGTGCTCGCGTTCCCCGACGAGGACGTCCTGGTCGGGACCCGGTTCCTCGATCCGGCCGGCTTCCAGGCGTTCCGCGGGCTCGAGGACATCGTGCCCCGGCCCGGGCACAAGGCGTCCGGGGAGGAGCGGGCCTGGAGCCGCCGGCTCGCCAAGCGGTTCGGTGCCGAGGGGCGCATCGACGACCGCACATTCGTGGTGAACGGCGACGGCAGCACGCCGGCCGCGTTCGACTTCGAGGCGCTGAAGCCCGAGAAGATCTCCCCCGACGTGGCCGCCTTCTTCGAGCCGCTCGACCGCGCCCGCGGCGACTACCTGATCGCGTTCGGGTGGGCGATGGCCGAGGAACTGGCGTCCAAGCTGGGAGCGGGCAAGTAGTCCCACACCGTCGCGGCGCTGGGGGGTAAGAGACCGGTAGTGGCATTCCCACTCGGTCCCAGGGTCGCCCTCGTGCTCGGCGGCGGCGGTACGGTCGGCCTCAGCTACCACGCGGGCGCCTTGCGCGCCCTCGAACAGGTCGGCGGCCTCCGTCCCCACGACACCGGCCTGATCGTCGGCACCTCGGCGGGCTCGGTCGCTGCGGCCTACCTGCGGTCGGGATGGGGGACTGAGGACCTCTGGGGACTGGCCCTCGGCACCCATCCGTCGGTCGTCGAGGCCGAGGCCCGCAACACGCAGATGTTCAGCCCGAAGTTCCGCAACGCCCCGGAGCTGGCCCGCCGCACCCTCGGCTCGAGCTTCGTGCTGGGCCGCAGCGTCGTCCGTTCACCGGCGCCGGTCGCGCCGCCGGGGTGGCTCGGGCGGCTGTTCCCGGGAGGGCTGTTCGACATGGCGGGCGCCCGGAGCCGGTTCGCGGCCGACCTCCCGCAGGCATGGCCGGAGCGGCCGCTGTGGCTGTGCACCGTCGACGTGGCCAACGGCCGACGCGTCGTGCTCGGCCAGCCCGGCGCGCCCGTGGCCGATCTCCACCGCGCCGTGCTGGCGTCGTGCGCCATCCCCGGGCTCTACCAGCCCGTCCGCCTCGACGGGCGCACGCTCGTGGACGGTGGAGCCAAGTCGCATACCAACCTCGACCTCGTTGCCGCGGAGGGGTGGGACCTCGTCATCGCCGTGGCGCCGACCGCGTTCGACCCGTCGGACCGGCCGGGGACGCTCGTCCAGCTCGTCCGGCGCGGGTCGACGCGGCGGCTGGCCGCGGAGGCGGCGCTGGCGCGCCGGCGGGGGTCGGAGGTGCTGCTCGTCCGGCCCGCTGCCGCCGCCGTGCACGCCCAGGGCTACAACCTGATGCGCTCCACCGGCTGGGCGCGCGTGGCGCTGGCGGCGTACGACACCACGGCGCGGGTGCTCGAGACGCCACGCTTCCGGTCCGCCCTGGCCGCCTGACCCGGCGCGGCGGCGCGGCGCCGCGCCGGGGCGCGCGCCGTGCAGCGCCAGACCGGGCTGGGCCGGGCTGGGCGGGGCCCGCCTACGCCCGGCGGGGCGAGATGAACACGCCCTCCGCCTCCGCCACGAGCACGTCGCGCGCCCGGGCTCGGCCCCAGGCGAAGATCTTCCGCCCCTCCAGGCCCCTCACGCCCCCCTCGTAGTCGATGCGCTCGAGCAGCGGGGTCGGGCGCACCATGCGCACGGTCAGCGTCCCGGTGAAGCCCGCGGTGCCCGACAGCGTCTGAGCGGCGCCCAGCAGGTCATCGAACGCGGCCGCCACGAACCCCCCGTGCACGCACCCCGGCGGCCCTTCGTACTGGTGCGGGTACACGGCCCACCCGACGACCCGCTCCCCGTCGAGGGCCAGGTGCAGCGGCGGGGCGAGGGGGTTGCTCGCCCCGGCGATCCCGCTGCGCTCGAGGAGGCGCCCGTCGTCCCCACCGGCGTCGGCGGGGCCGCCCGGGAGGCGGGGCAGCGCCTCCACCCGTTCGACGAGCGCCGCCACCTCGGTCGTCAGGGCGCCCACGGCAGACGCCTCGGCCAGCGGGTTGATGTCCAACATGGTCACGGCGTTGATCAGCCGACGTACCTGCTCGGTCAACTCGTGCTTCGCCGCCCGGCGGGCGTCCGGCCGGATGGGGGCCAGCGCCCATGACGTGAGTGCCTCCTGGGGCAGTTCGGCCATGGCCGTCCTTTCGTTCCGAGCGGTTCGCCGCCGCTAATTTCGAAGCAATGGCCCGCTACCTGCAAGGGAAGTCCATCGCGATCACCGGCGCGGGGGGTGGGATCGGCCGCGCCGTCGCCCTCGCCTGCGCCGCCGAGGGCGCGAACGTCGTCGTCGCCGACTACGGCGTCAGTATCGACGGTCGGGACCCGAGCAGCGCAGTCGCCGACGCCGTCGTCGACGAGATCAGGGCGGCCGGCGGCACCGCGGTGGCCGTCGCGGACAGCGTCACGACCATGGACGGCGGGCAGCGGATCGTGCAGACGGCGATCGACCAGTGGGGCACGATCGACGGCGTCGTCTGCGTGGCGGGGATCCTCCGTGAGCGGATGCTGTTCAACATGACCGAAGAGGAGTGGGACGCGGTCGTCGAGGTCCACCTCAAGGGGACGTTCACCGTGTTTCGCGCCGCGTCGGCCGTGATGCGCAAGCAGCAGTCGGGCTCGCTCGTGGCGTTCACGTCCGGCGCCTTTGCCGGCAGCACCTCCCAGGCGAACTATTCGGCGGCGAAGGGTGGCGTCGTCTCGCTCGTGCGCAGTGCCGCCCTGGGCCTGCACCGCTACGGGGTGACGGCGAACGCCATCGCGCCCATCGCCCGCACCCGCATGTCGGCCAACGTCCCGCAGGACCTCGCCGAAAACGGCGACCCCGAGGACGTCGCGCCGATGGTCGTGTACCTGCTCTCGGACAAGGCCAGGCACATCACCGGGCAGATCTACACGGCCGTCGGGGGCAAGATCGCCGTCTGGAACCAGCCGCACGAGGTCCGGGCCATGTACAAGGACGGGCGGTGGAGCCCGGAGGAGATCGAGGCCCGCCTGGGCGCGACGGTGGGGATCGAGGAGATGCCGTTCCTGGCCGACGTCGAGCGGCGGCGCGCCGCCGCGGCGTCCGCCGCGCCCGCCGCGGGCGCGGACGCCGCGGCGCCTGCGGGCGCAACGACATCGGCGGGCCCCGCCGCGGCTTCGGCGTAGCGGCGCGTGGACGACGACGCGCTCCGGGCGGAGCTGCGCGCCTGGCTCGACGCGCACGTCGTCGGCGAGTACGCAGCCGCGGGGGCCGAGGGCGGCCCGGGGTCCGAGCACCTCTTCGTCGAGGCCCGCCGCCGCTGGGAGTACGAACTGGCCAGCGGCGGGTGGACGTGCGTGGGCTGGCCGGTGGAGTACGGCGGGCGCGGCCTCAGCCTGCAGCAGCAGGTCGTGTTCCACGAGGAGTACGTGCGCAGCGGCGCACCCACCCGCGTCAACGTCATCGGCGAGACCCTGCTCGGCCCGACGCTGATCGCGTTCGGCACCGACGAGCAGAAAGCGGCGTTCCTCCCCGGGATCGTGTCCGGGCGTGAGCTGTGGTGCCAGGGGTACTCCGAGCCCGACGCCGGCTCCGACCTCGCCAACGTGAAGACGAGCGCGGTCCTCGATGGCGCCGAGTGGCGGGTGACGGGCCAGAAGGTGTGGACGTCGCTCGCCCTGGAAGCCGACTGGTGCTTCGTGCTGTGCCGCACCGAGGCCGGCTCGCAGCGCCATCGCGGCCTGTCGTACCTGCTCGTGCCCATGCACCAGCCCGGCATCGAGATCCGGCCGATCGTGCAGCTGACCGGGACGTCGGAGTTCAACGAGGTCTTCTTCGACGGCGCGCGCGCCCCTGCGGAGAACGTCGTCGGCGGTCTCGGCAACGGCTGGAAGGTGGCGATGGCGACGCTCGGGTTCGAGCGCGGCATCTCGACACTCTCGGTGCAGCTGTCGTTCCAGCGTGAGATCGACGCGCTTATCGCGTGCGCCCGCGCCAACGGCAAAGTGCGTGACGCAGTCGTGCGCGACCGCATCGCGCACATGTGGAGCGGCCTGCAGATCATGCGGTGGATCGCCCTGCGCGGCCTCGCTGGGCACGAGGCGGGCGCGCCGGGGCCCGAGGCATCCGTCGCCAAGCTGTTCTGGTCGAACTGGCACCGCGACATGGGCAACCTGCGCGTCGACGTCGCCGGTGCCGACGCGCTGGTCGCCGATGCCGCCCCGTACGAACTGAGCGCGGTCCAGCGGGCGTTCCTGTTCTCGCGCTCGGACACCATCTACGGTGGCAGCGCGGAGATCCAGCGCAACATCCTCGGCGAGCGCGTCCTCGGTCTCCCCGCAGAGCCCAAGGCATGACCCCCGAGTTCCACCTGTTCCTGCCGCAGATGCGGCTCGCCCTCGACGACCTCGTCGCGCGCGCCCAGGCCGCGGAGCGCAGCGGGTTCGACGGGATCGCGCTGATGGACCACCTGGCGCCACCGTTGGCGCTCGACCAGCCGATGTACGAAGCAATGATCACCGCGGCGTGGCTCGCTGCCCACACCACCGACCTCACCGTCGGGCACCTCGTGCTGTGCGACTCCCTGCGCCACCCGGCGGTACTGGCCCGCCAGGCGGTGTCGCTCGACCACGCCTCGGGCGGGCGGTTCGAGCTCGGCATCGGCTCGGGCTCGGTGCCCGAGGAACTGGCCACCTTCGGTGTGGGGCCGACGGCGGCCGGCCCCCGGACGCGGCGCCTGGCCGAGACGCTCGAGGTCGTGCGCGCCCTGTGGAGCGGCGAACCGGTGGACTTCGCCGGCGAGTCCGTCACGATCACCGGCGGCCGCCAGCGCCCGGTGCCCCTCGGGCGCATCCCGATCGTCATCGGCGGGGCCGGGCCTCGCACCCTCGCCCTCGTCGCCCGCTATGCGGACTGGTGGAACCTGCCCATCTACGCCCTCGACCGCCTCGAGGAGCTCCGCCCCCAAGCCGGACCGGCCCGGGTGTCGCTGCACGAAATGGTAACGTTCATCCCATCGGGCGCCGACCGGGTGCCCATCGAGGAGGCGGCGGCCCGGCGGTTCGGCAACCAGCGCGGCCGGGTCGTGGGCACCGCCGAAGAGCTCGTCCCGCACTTCCGTGCCCTCGCCGCCCGCGGCGTGGAGCGCTTCTACTGCTGGTTCACCGACTTCGCGCCGCCGGCCACCCTCGAGGAGTTCGGGGCAACCGTCGTCCCAGGCGTTCAAGATGTTGCGGCGAGCGTGCCGAGTGGGCATGGTGCGCCCGACGACCGAGGGGGATGACGACGGTACTGACGCTCGAGGGCGCGCCGCGCGCTGACGGCGCGGAGGGCGCCGGGGCCGCTGACGCGGCACCCGTGGCGCAACGGGACCATGGCGGGCTCCCGCACGCCCCTGCGCTCGACGGCGTCCGCGCCCTCGCCGCCGCAGCCGTCGTCGGGTACCACCTCGGGATCCACTGGCTGAAGGGCGGCTACCTCGGCGTCTCGCTGTTCTTCACCCTGTCGGGCTACCTGATCACCAACCTGCTCCTGGCCGAACGTCGCACCACGGGCGGGACGTCGCTGCCCACGTTCTGGGCGCGGCGGGCGCGCCGGCTCCTGCCCGCCGCCTTCGCGGGCATCGCCCTCGCGGTGGTGGCCGTGCTCGTGGCGGGCACGGCCGACCAGCTCGCCCACATCCGGGGCGACGTCGTCGCGGCCGTGCTGTACGTCGCCAACTGGCGCTTCGTCCTCGGCCACAGCGCCTATGCCGCGGGGTACCAGGCGCCGTCGCCGCTGCTGCACTACTGGTCGCTGGCCATCGAGGAGCAGGCCTACGTCGTGCTGCCCCTCCTGCTGGTGCTCTCGTTCCGGGGTCGGGGGTCGCGGCGCCGCTTCACGTGCGTCATCGCCGGGCTCATGGCCGCGTCCGTGGTCGCCACCTTGGTCGTGCACGACAGCAACCGCGCCTACTTCGGGACCGACACCCGCAGCTTCGAGCTGCTGGCCGGTGCGGCGCTCGCCCTCGCCATCGGGTTCCCGGGGACGGCGGGCGCCCGCCGTGTCCCGCGTCGTGTGGCCGCCGCCCTGGCGGCGGCCGCAGTGGTCGTGACCGCAGCGTTGTGGGCTACCGTCGCCGAAACGTCGAGCTGGCTGACCAAGGGCGGCCTGTGGGGCGTCGCGGCGGCGTCGTGCGCGCTCCTCGTCGGCGCCCAGGCGGGCGGCCGCCTGGCCAAAGCCCTCTCGCTGCGGCCCCTCGTCGCCCTCGGCAAGCGCAGCTACGGCGTGTACGTGTACCACTGGCCGCTGTTCCTGCTGATCTCACCGGCCACCGTGGGGTTGCACGGGCTGGCGCTCATGGCGTGCCGCGTGGCTGCCACCGCGTTCGCCGCGGGGGTGTCGTACCGGTGGCTCGAGCAGCCGATCCGCCGGGGCGTGTGGCCGGCGCGGCGGCCCCGCCGCCTGCTCGTGCTCGCGCCCGTGGTCGCCGGCGCCCTCGTGGCCGCCGGGACCGTCGCCGGTGCCCGGGCGGCCGATCGCGCCATCGCCCGGCCGACGACCCTCGTTGCCCTCCCGGCCCCGGCCCCGGCCGCGCCGTCGCCGTCGCCGTCGCCACAGGCCGCGCCGCTCGCCCCGCCGGGGCGCGTCCTGTTCATGGGCGACTCGTTGATGCAACAGCTGTTCCCGACGCTGGCCAACCGCCTCGGTGCGCAGGGGACGACCGCCGAGGTCATCGGCGGGGGCGGCCAGTCGCTCATGTCGCACGGTGCGGCGTGGCTCACGTCGTTGCAGCGCGAGGTGGGATCGTTCGACCCTGACGTGGTGGTCCTCGAGTCATGCTGCGGCAACTTCCGGTTCGACCCCCCGTGGGTGGGCCCCAACGGCCAGGTCGTCCCCGATGACACGTTCGCCTTCTGGACCGAATGGCGCCGCCTCGCGACCCAGGCGACCGAGATCGCGTCCTCGCGCGGCGCCGTGGTGCTCTGGGTCCTCGGTCCCCCGATGCACACCAACGGCTGGTACGGGCCGATCGACGGCCGCGTCCCCATCGTCAACGGCGTGTACCGCTCGATCGTCGCCTGCGACCCGGGCGCGGCGACGGTGGACTGGTCGGTGCTCGGCGGCCCGGGCGGGAGCTTCGCCCCCTCACTGCCCGACACGTCGGGGCACCTGGTGCCCATCCGCCTGTCCGACGGCTTCCACTTCACGCCGGCGGGGTGGGACTTGCAGGCGCGCGCCACGCTGCCCGCCATCGCGGCCGCGTGGGCGGCGGACCACGGCCGATCGTCGCCGTGGCACGGGGCGTGCAGCTGAGGGCAGACTGCCGCTCATGGGAGTCAACCAGCGCGCCGCCATCAAGATGACCGACGAGGAGATCGACGCGTTCCTGCACGAGCAGCGCACGATGTCGATGGCGACGATCGGGCCCGGGGGCCGGATCCACCTCGTCGCCATGTGGTACGGGTTCGTCGACGGTGCGATCGGGTTCGAGACGAAGGCCAAGTCGCAGAAGGTGCAGAACCTGCGCCGCGACGACCGGCTCACGGTCATGGTCGAGGACGGCCTCAAGTACGAAGAGCTCCGCGGCGTCGAGATCGCCGGCCGGGGCGAGGTCATCGAGGACCCCGAGCAGCTGTTCGCGCTGGGCGTGAGCGTGTTCGAGCGCTACCACGGCCCCTACACGGCGGAGATGAAGCCCTTCGTCGACGCCATGCTCAACAAGCGCGTGCTGGTGACGCTGCGTCCCGAGCGGGTGGTCTCGTGGGACCACCGGAAGTTGGCCGCGCCGGCATAACGCGGCGCGGCGCCGGCGCCCGCCGGGCTTGCCGTCGACGCTAGGAGAGGCCGAGGACGCGAAGGGCGTTGGTCCGAAGGAACTTCGGCCACACGTCGTCTTTGAACCCCACGCCGGGCATCTCCGTCATGATGCGCTCGAGCGACAGGCCCATCGGGAAGTACCCGGCGTAGATGACCTTGTCCGCGCCACGGGTGTTGGCGTAGTCGATCACGGCCTTCGGGTAGTAGCGCGGGGCGAACGCCGACGTCGAGTAGTGCAGCCCGGGCCACTTGAGCATCAGCTTGACGGCCAGCTCTGCCCACGGCTCGCACCCGTGGCGCGTCACGAACGTGAGCTCGGGGAAGTCGTACATCACCTCGTCGATCAGCTCGACGTGCTGGACGGCGAACTTCAGCCGCGGCCCCGGCACCCCCGCGCAGCAGAACACGGGGATGCCCAGCTCCACGCACTTGGCGTACAGCGGGTACATCTTCTTGTCGTTGATGGCCACCTGCGGGAACGTCCCCGCCGGGAACACGCCCACGGCGCGGATACCCCACGTCTCGTAGGCCTGCACGATGGCGCGGATGCCGTCCATCCCCTGATTGGGGTCGAAGGACGCCGACGCGATGAACCGGTCCGGGTGCGACTTCAGCGCCCGGTCGCCGTCGTCGCCCGGCTTCCCGACGCCGATCATCCCGCGCTCGATGCCCCACCGGTCCATCTCGGCGAGCGTCGTGGACACCGGGTCGTCGGTGTCGCGCAGCCGCTTCTCCGGCACGTCTTTGAACATGTACTCGACCGGGAACTCGAACTGTTCCTTGGACTGCCTGTCCTTGGTCTGCTGGGTGATGAACCGGTACGTCTCGCGCATATCGCGGTGGGGGAACCCGATCATGGTGTCGACGATCCCGATGTCAGTAGGTATGGCCATCGGCGCACAGCTTCAGAACGGCGTTTCGATTTGTCAAGTCCCCGCCGGGTAGCCTGGCTGCGTGGAGGACGAGGGCGTCCCGCTGGACCCAGCAGCGATGACGCCGCGGCAGCGGGAACGGCGGGAGCGCCTCCTCACCGCGGTGCACGAGCTCATCGAGGAGGGCCGCGTTCGCGACCTGCAGGTGAAGGAGATCGCCGACCGGGCGGGCGTGTCCCTGGCCGCCGTCTACCGCTACTTCTCGTCCAAGGAGCACCTCCTCGCCGAGGCCCTGCTCGACTGGGCGCAGCAGTTCAGCACCCAGCGCCGCGGGCGGGACTTCGCGGCGACGGTACGGCGGGGCGTCGACGCCTACCGCCGCCACCCGCACTACGCCGAGCTGTTCCTCGAGGTGGCGGCGTCGCGCGACCCGTACGCGCTCGAGACCTTCGGGCGCATGAGCGACGGCGTCACCGCCGCCCTGCTTGACGCCGTGGGCACGGAGGACCCCGCCGTCGCCCTCCAGATCGTCACGATCGTGGGCAACGCGTGGCTGGGCGGGTTGTTCTCGTGCGTGCACGGGCGCAGCGACTTCGCGGGGCTCGAACGCAGCCTCGACGCGGCGTGCCGGCTGCTGCTCGCCGGCGCCGGGCTCCCGGCCTGAGCAGCGGGGTGCCCCGCGCCGCCGCGCGCCGCGTCGGCGCTACGAGGAGCGCAGCCGCGCGCCGCGTAACGCGTCGCTCGCCGCGTCGGCCTCATGGACCAGCCGGCGGCCGAGCGACTCGAGCCCGGTAGCCGCGAACTCGTCGGTGAACCCGACGAGGGTGACGGCGAGCACGACGTGGCCGTCGGCGTCGAACACCGGGGCGGCCAGGTGATTGGCGGGGTAGCGCGCCGCCCCCGACAACTCGCCGAGGATGTACTCCTCGTCGCCCAGCTCCGCCACGAGGTCGAGCACCTGGCGCCGCAGCGCGTCCGCGCGCGCGTCGGCGCCGAGCGCGGCGAGGGCGCGGCCCAATCTGGCGCGCGCGTCAGCCTCGAGGGCGACCGAGTACCCGCGCCGGCGCACGGTGGCGACGGCGTCGCGGTACTGCTCGAGCTCGGCCTCTGCCGCGTCGGCACCGAGCCGGCGCAGCCACGCGTCGATCTCTGCGGGCGCCGACCAGGCGACGAACACGGTCCCGAGGGGCGGGACCAACGGCAGGCGCTGGCCCACCTCGACCGAGACGCCGAGCGGGACGGGCTCCCCCGTCTTGGCGAGCACCACGATCTCCCCGCCCATCGCCGCGCTGGCCACGCACTGGAGGCCGAGTTCGTCGCTCAGGCGGGTCATGGCCGGGCGGGCGTGGTACAGCGCGGCGCGCTCCGCCGACGCCGCGGCGGCGCCCAGCGAGACGACCGCGGGGCCGAGCACGTAGGACTTGTCCGCCGGGTGGCGCACGAGGTAGCCGGTGCCCTCGAGGGTGGTGAGGAGCGCGTGCGTGCTGCCCTTGCTCATGTTCAAGCGGCGGGCGATCTCCGACAGCCCGAAGGAGCGGCGCGGGTGGGCGGCGAGCAGGTTGAGGACCTCGACCGTGCGCTCGGCGGCGGGCGTCCCCCGCGTCACGTCTGCCCCGTCCCGCGCGGCGCCGACGGATGGCCGGCCTGCGCCATCTAGAGCCTCATCGGGTAGGGGAACTTGACCCCGACCCCGCCGTCCACCGTCAGCGTCTGTCCGCTGATGTAGCCGGCGAGGTCGGAGATGAGGAAGAGCAGCGCGGCAGCGATGTCCGCTGGGCGGGCGACGGTGCCGAGCGGGGCGTTCGCGGACTGCTCGGCGCGGCCCTCGTCGCCGAGAGCGGCCGACACGCGCGGCGTCCACACGACACCGGGGGCGACGGCGTTGACGCGGATGCCGAGCGGGCCGAGCTCGACGGCCGCCGATCGCACCAGGCTCATCAGCCCGGCCTTGGCCACCCCGTACGCCGCGTGGCGCGGCGCCGAGCTGATCCCCGACACGCTGGCCACGAGCGCCATCGACCCACCGCCGCCGTCGCGCAGTGCCCGGCCCCCGGCGCGCACGACGTGCATGGCCTGGCGCACGCAGACGTCGTGGTGCCAGTCCCAGTTCTCGTCGCTCATCTCCAGCAGGTCGGCGTACTGCGCCATGCCGACGATGTCGACGATGTGCTGGACGCGCCCGAACTCGGCGACCGCCGACGCGAACAACCGCTCGGTCGTCCCCCGTTCGATGACGTCGCCGACGCCGGCCACGCCGCCGACCTCGGCGGCGATGTCGTGGGCCAGCTCGGGCACCTTGTCGATGCAGAACACGCGCGCGCCGACGGACGCCAGCGCGTGCGCGGCCTGGCGCCCGATGCCCTGGCCGGCCCCGACGACGATGGTGCCGCGGCCGTCGAGGCGGAGCAGGTCGGGATAGGAGGGGACCGGCGAGCTGTCGGTGCGCGTCATCGGACCGCCGCCGCTTCCCGCTCGAGGACGGGGATCACTTCGCGACCGAGGAGGCGCAGGTTCTCCATGACCGCCTCGTGCTCGAGGTAGCCGAACTGGACGTAGCAGATCAGGTGGTCGACACCCGCCTCGGCGTACCGCAGCATCTTCTGCGTGCACCGCTCGGGGTCGCCCACGACGATCATGTCGGCCGCGTCGAACTCGCGCGTGTCGAAGTCACCGGCCAGCTGCCGCTGCAGGAAGGGGAACGCGCGGTCGCGCTCCTCCTGGCTCACGTTGGGCAGCTCCCACTCGAGCGTGAACTCGGCGAGGTTCTTGTACCACCACCACACCGAGTCCCAGATGCCGTTCTCCTCCGCCTTTGCGATGGTGGGCGCGCAGTGCACCAACGTGTACGCCGCCACCTTGTTGGTGGTCACGCGGGTCAGCGGCTCGGCGTGCTCCTGCGCGGCGCGGTACTGGCGGACCTGCTCGGCGAGGGCGTCGAGCGGGCGCATGATGCTGAGCGACAGCAGGCCGAGGCCGAAGTGCCCGGCCACCTCCGCGCTGCCCGGCGACGTCCCCGCCATCCAGCACGGCGGGTGCGGGTCCTGCACGGGTTTCGGGGTCACGACCCGCTCGGGGAACTTGAGGTACTTCCCGTCGAAGCTGAAGCGTTCCTCCTCCCACATGCCGACGACGGCGCGGATCGCCTCTTCCCACTGGGCGCGGCTCTCGTCGCGCGGCACGCCGAACGCCGTCTGCTCCATCGGCGTTGAACGCCCGGTGCCCCACTCGACGCGCCCGCCCGACAAGATGTCGACGGTCGCCACCTTCTCGGCGACGCGCGCCGGGTGGGTGAAGCCGTGCGGCATCAGGGTGACGCCGAACCCGAGGCGCAGGTTGCGCGTCGCCTGGGACAGCGCGCCGAGGATCACCTCGGGAGCGGGCGAGTGCGAGCGGCCTTCGCGGAAGTGGTGCTCCACGTGCCACGTGGTGTGGAACCCGAGCTCGTCCGCGAGGGCGATCTGTTCCATCGCCTCCCGATACGCGCGCTGTTCGGCGCGGCGCTGCCCGTAGGGGTGGGGGCCCCACGGCTTGGGCACGTCGATCTCGTACAACAGGTCGAGCTTCACCGGTCCCCTTCGTTCGGTGCAACGAACTTCCGTTCGGTGCTGAGAACTATACGCTGGGCCCGTGCAGCTCGGGTACTCGGCGGACGAACGGCGCTTCGGTGACGAGGTCCGCGCCTGGTTGGAGTCGGCGCTCCCGTCGCTGCCGCCGCGGCCCCGGCGCGACGACTGGCCCGGGAGGCGGCGTTTCGACACGGCGTGGCAGCGCATGCTCTTCGACGCCGGGTACGCCGGCATCCAGTGGCCGCGCGCGTACGGCGGTCGCGAGCTGTCGCCCGCAGAGCAGCTGGTGTTCCTCGAGGAGCTCGACCGGGCGGGCGCACCCGATGTCGGCGTCAACTTTGTGGGCATCAACCACGCCGGCCCGACGATCCTCACCGAGGGGACCGACGAACAGCGGCGGCGGTACCTGCCGGCGATCCTGCGCGGCGAGGAACTGTGGTGCCAGGGGTTCTCCGAGCCCGAGGCCGGTTCGGACCTGGCGTCGCTGCGGACGCGCGCCGTGCGCGACGGCGATGAGTACGTCGTCAACGGGCAGAAGGTCTGGAGCACGTACGCGCACGTGGCCGACATGCAGGAACTGCTCGTGCGCACCGACCCCGACGCGCCCAAGCACAAGGGCATCAGCTGGCTGATCGTGCCCATGACGGCGCAGGGGGTCACCGTGCGCCCGATCCGGACGATCGCCGGGCCGTCGGAGTTCTGCGAGGTGTTCTATGACGATGTGCGCGTCCCGGTCGCCAACCGTGTCGGCGCCGAGAACGACGGCTGGCGCGTGGCGATGGTGACGTTCGCGTTCGAGCGCGGCACCGGCTTCGTCGGAGAGATCACCGAGGGCATGCGCCTGTGCCGTGCCATCGTCGACGCGGCGAGGGCGAACGGCGCGTGGGACGACAGCGACGTGCGCCGCAGCATCGGCCGCGCCGCCGCGTCGTTCGAAGCGCTGTGGTCGTTGACCGCGTGGAACGTGTCCGAGGCGGCCCGCCGTGGTGTACCCGGGCCGGGGGCGTCGGTGCTCAAGCTGCGGACCGGCGAGGCGTTCCAGGAGCTGGCCGAGATCGGCACGCACGTCCTCGGGCGCGAGGCCCTCGCCATCGACGGGCTCCTCCTGCCGGAGTACCTGCGCGGCTTTGGGCTGACCCTTGGGGGCGGCACGTCACAGATCCAGCGCAACATCATCGCCGAGCGGGTGCTCGGGCTGCCGAAGGAGCCGGCGTGGACTTCCAGCTGACGCCGCTCCAAGAGGAGCTGCGCGACAACACCCGCAAGCTGTGCGAGGGACGGTTCTCGATCGCCGCATCGCGTGCCGCCGGTGGCCGCATCGACGCGGCGGCGTGGCGGGACCTGGCGGCCGCGGGCGTGTTCTCGTTGCGCCTGCCCGAGGACGCCGGTGGCCTCGGGCTCGGGTGCACGGACGCGGCGGTGGTGTTCGACGAACTCGGCCGGGGCCTCGTGCCCGGCCCGCTCGTGTGGTCCTCGGTCGCGGCCGCGTGGGGGCTCGAGGGCGTCGTGGGCGGGACCGAACGCGCCGAGCGGGCGGTGAGCGCGGGTCGCGCCGGCCGCGGCGCGGGCGCCGCCGTCGAGCACCTGGGCGACCTCGACGTCCTCGTCGTGCTCGACAACGAAGGGGCGTGGGCCGTCGACCCGCGCGCCCTCGATGCGACCGAGCTCGTCGGGCTCGATCCCCTCACCCCGGTCTGGCGCGTCGAGTCCCTCCCGCGTGGCGAGCGGGTGGCGCCGTCGGCGGCGGCTCGTCGCGCCCGCCTGGAGGGCGCCGCGCTTACTGCCGCGCAGCTCGCCGGCGTCGCGTCGGGGGTGTGCGAGCTCACCGTCGGCTACACCAAGCAGCGCCACCAGTTCAACCGGCCCGTGGCGTCGTTCCAGGCGGTGAAGCACGCGCTGGCCGACATGCTCGTGCGCGCCGAGATGGCGCGGGTGCAGGCGTATGCCGCGGCCGCCCACCTCGATGAAGTGTCGCTCGGCGACCCCGCGCGCGCGGTCTCGGCCGCCAAGATCGTCGCGGCGGACGGGGCGCGCGCGAACGGCAGGGCCGCCGTCCAGCTGCACGGCGGCATGGGCATGACGTGGGAGGTCGACGCCCACCTGTACCTCAAACGGGCGATGGTGCTCGACCTGGTGTTCGGGACGGCCGACGAGCACGCGCTGGCGCTCGCCGGCGGCCTCGCTTAGCCCAGCGCCGCTGCGGAGATCGCCGCCAGGCGCTCCACCAGCCGCCACAGGTGGTCGCGGTGCTCGTCGGACTGGTCGTCGGCGCGTAGCAGTGACCCCGCGCAGATGACCGCCAGCTTCGCCGTCGCCATCGCTTCGAAGAACGCGACGTCCGTCGCCGGGGCACCGGCCGCCGCTTCGTACGCAGCGACGACCTCGGCACGCGACAACATGCCGGGGTTGGCGTCGGGGAGATGCCCGCCGCGGCGCTCCCACAGCAGGCGACCGGCCTCACCCCAGTAGGCGAGCAGTGCGCCGAGGTCGGCCAACGCGTCGCCGAGGGCCGTGAGCTCCCAGTCGAGGACGGCGACGAGCTCGTTCCCCGAGAACATGACGTTGCCGAGGTTGTAGTCGCCGTGCACGATGCGCGCGTCCGTCGGGGCCGGGCGGCGGGCGCCGAGCTGCACGAAGACGTCGTCGAG
>Ga0070741_10012102_pt1 | contig 15702 bp, 14 predicted proteins | sample Coa_R1_4_FD_66440 | JGI IMG/M metagenome (GOLD analysis project Ga0070741, IMG submission 66440) | Surface soil microbial communities from Centralia Pennsylvania, which are recovering from an underground coalmine fire - Coalmine... | ecosystem: Environmental > Terrestrial > Soil > Unclassified ...
CCGCGATCAGGACGGTATTGGGCGCCGCGGCCGATTGCAGGCGCGCGGCGAGGTTCGGCGTTTCGCCGACGACGTTGCGCTCTTGCGCCTCACCCGAGCCGACCAGCTCGCCGACCACGACCAGGCCGGTGGCGATGCCGATGCGCACCTGATGGCGGCCCGCGCCGGCCTCAAGCGCTCCGATCGCCTCGATCAGCGCCAATGCCGCACGCACCGCATTGGCGGCGTCGGCCTCGTGCGCTTCCGGATAGCCGAAATACACCAGCACACCGTCACCCATGTATTTGGCGACGAAGCCGTTAAAGCGCCTGACCACCTCGGCGGCGCATGTGTGGTAGGCGGCGATGACATCGCGCAGATCTTCCGGATCGAGCCTGGTCGACAGCGCAGTCGAGCCGACCAGGTCGCAGAACATCACGGTGATCTGACGGCGCTCGGCGCTTGAACCGGGGCGCGGCGCGGGCGCGGGCGCGGGCGGCGCGGGCGCGGCAGCCTTGGGCGCCGCAGCGCCGAGCTTGGCGCCGCATTGTGCGCAGAAGCGGGAGCCCGCCGCGTTGGCGTGGCCGCAGCCGGCACAGACAAGGCTCTGCGGCGCTCCGCATTGCGGGCAAAATCGGCTGCCTTCAGGCAATTCGGCCTGGCAGGCGAGACATATTTTTGTGCTGACCATTGAAACCAATCATACATTCGTTCGGCCGCCTGCCAACAAGACATGGGCCATGGCGGCTCGGATAATACATCGACGGGATCGTATCCCGGCAATAACTGCTGGAACCGGTGAATTTCGCCGCGCGGTCTTGGCGGATAGGGTGGGCGGCAGCAACCGCCGGGCCCCGCCGATTTTGCGGTGGCGCCAGGCGCGCCGCGGGCGTGATATAGGACAGCCATGAGCGAGATCATCTGGCGGGGCATGACGCGCGCCGAGCTTGACGCCGCCTACAACAACAGCGCGGCGGTCAAGAACAGCGCGGAAAAGCTCGCCGACTGGCAGGAGCGCAGCAGCCGCGTCCGCGCCCGGCGCAACGAGCTGCTCGACCAGCCTTACGGGCCGCGGCCGCGCAACAAGATCGACATCTTCCGCTGCGGCCGGCGCGGCGCCCCGCTGCTCGCCTATATCCACGGCGGCTATTGGCAGCGCAACGCCAAGGAATTCTATGCCTGCATCGCCGAAGGCCCGCTGGCGCGCGGCATCGATTGCGCCATGATCGGCTACACGCTGGCGCCGGAGGCGACCATGACCGAGATCGTCGCCGAGATCCGCGCCGCGCTGCGCTTCCTGCGGGCGCAAGGGCCGCGGCTCGGCGTCGGCGCGGCCAGGCTGGTCGTGTCGGGCTGGTCGGCGGGCGGACATCTGACGGCGATGGCGCTTGCCGAAGCCGACGCCGGCATGGCGATCAGCGGCGTCTACGACATCGAGCCGTGCCGGCTCAACTACCTCAACGAGAAACTGCACATGACGCTGGAGGAGCAGGTCGCGCTGAGCCCGATCCGGCAGCTGCCGGCGCAGTCGCCGCCGCTCGTCATCACCTACGGCACCGCCGAGCTGCCGGAACTGCAGCGCCAGTCGCGCGACTATCACGCCGCGCGCAAGGCGGCGGGCCTGCCGTCCGCCCTTGAGCCGCTCGACGGCCACGATCACTTCTCCATTCTCGAAGAACTTGCCGACGCCAAGGGGCGGCTCGCCGACTGCGTCGCCGGCCTCGCCGCCGGCTGAGGCCAAGCATCCCTAACAAAAGCTGAACGCAATGCCGGCAATTGCGCCGGTCACCGCAACGGAACCTCACGGAACTTGTGGGACACTGCCGCTGTCGCCGCAAAAGCGCCGGGGGGCCCTTTCGTGATGCAGATGAGCCGCAGCTATGGCTGGCTGGTCTTGACCGGCTATTGCGCGCTGGCGCTTGCCATTCCGGCGCTGACGCCGGCCATGCCGGCGTCGGAGACGTTGCCGCCGATGACGCCGCTGGTCATCGCCGACAATGACGATGACGCCATGATGCAGCCGCTGCGCCTGGAGGCGCGCGCGGCGCTGCGCGCGCTGCAAGCCGGCAGATCGCAAGCCGCGAATACATTCTAGCATCCGAGGCGTTGCACCGTCCGGGTAGCCGGCTGCGCGCGGGATCGTGCTAGGGTCCGGGCCGGTCCCGATTCCTTCCTGCTTTTTATGAACCATCCCCGCGAGACACTTGGGCTTGCCCTCGGGCTTGCCGGCATGGCGCTGTTCGCCGGCACCCTGCCGGCGACGCGGCTGACGGTCGCATTCATCGATCCGCTGTTTCTGTCCGCGGCGCGCGCCGCCATCGCCGGCTGCGCCGGGCTGCTCGTGCTTACGGTCATGCGCCGGCCGCTGCCGCCGCGGGCGCTGTGGGGGCAAATCACCATGGCCGGCGTCTGCACCATCGTCGGCTTCCCCGTGTCGATGGCGCTCGCCATGACGAGCGTGCCGGCGGCGCATGGCGGCATCGTGCTCGGCATCGTGCCGCTCGCGACCGCGGCAGCCTCCGCGATCATCGGCCATGAGCGGCCGAGCCTCGGCTTCTGGGCGGCGAGCGCGGTCGGCGCGGGCGTTGTGCTGCTGTTTGTGATGACGCGCAACGACGCCGCGAGCTTCGCGCTCGGCGACCTGTTCCTGATCGGCACGGTGATCTCCGGCGGCTTCGGCTACGCCATGTCGGGGCGGCTGAGCCTGACCATGCCGGGCTGGGAGGTGATCTCCTGGCAGGTCGCGCTGTTCCTGCCGCTGTCGGTGGTGGTAACGCTCGCGCTATGGCCGCAAGGACTGGCGGACGCACCGGCGGCGGCCTGGGCGGGGCTTGCCTATGTCAGCCTGGTGAGCCAGTTCCTCGCCTTCTTCGTCTTCAATGCCGGGCTTGCGCTTGGCGGCGTGGCGCGCGTCGGCCAAGTGATGCTGCTGCAGCCCTTCGCCATCGTCGCGCTGGCCTGGCCGGTCAACGGCGAGCCGCTCAAGCTGTCGACGCTGGCCTACGCCGCGGCGGTCGTCGCCATCGTGCTGATCGGCCAGCGCATGCGCGTGACGCGGCGTTGATCACGACATCGGCTCGACGCCATTGGCGCGCAGCGTCGCCGCCGCCGACGGCCCGCTGAGGAACTTGATCAGCGCCTTGGCCGCTTCGGGGTCCTTGGCGGCGGCGCCGAGGCCGGCGGCAAAGCCGATCTTGGTTTGCAGTTCCTCCGGGATAAAGCCGACGCGGTCGACCCCGGGCACGCCGGTGATGCGGGTGGCGACGACCACGACCATATCGGCCTCGCCGCGCGCCACGACCTCGACGGTGTCTTCCGCCGCCATCGGCTTGAGCTTGCCCTGCATCTGATCCTTGATCCCCATGCGGTCGAGCAGGCCGACGAAATAGATGCCGCTCGCCCCCTTGCCGGGATAGGCGACGGCCTTGGCCGCGAGCAGCGTCTTCTTGAAGGCCTCGACGGTGCCGATGTCGGGCTTGGGCGCGCCGCTTTTCACGGCGACGCCCAGACCCGAGCGGCCGATGTCGCTGCGCGGGCCGACGACCAGCTTGTCCTTGATCAAGGCATCGACGATCGGCGGATTGCCGACCACGACATCGAAGCTCTCGCCGCCCTCGATCTTCTGCTTGACCTCCGGATTGACGCCGAAGCGCAGGTCGATCCTGGCGCCGGTCGCCTTCTCGAACTGCGCGCACAGCGCGATCACCGCCGCTTTGGGGCCGTTGCCGCTCAATACCTTGATCTCGGCGGCGGAGGCGGCCGAGGCGGATAGCGCCAGTACCACGGCGGCGGCTGCGAGCTTGGTCATGACGTCCCCCTTGTGCATCGCCACAGGCTAGCAGGCTTGTCATGCGGCCAACAGGCCGGACATAGTGGCAGGCATTCGCCCACCTGTCGCCATGGCCGCAAAAACCTCGTCGCAACGCTGGGACTTCTGGATCGACCGCGGCGGCACCTTCACCGACGTGGTCGGGCGGCGGCCCGACGGCACGCTCACCGCGCACAAGCTGCTGTCGGAAAATCCCGAAGCCTATGCCGACGCCGCGGTGCAGGGCATCCGCGACCTGCTCGGGCTCGCGAAGGGCGAGCCGATCCCGCCCGGCCGTGTCGGCGCCGTGAAGATGGGCACGACGGTCGCCACCAATGCGCTGCTCGAGCGCAAGGGCGAGCGCACGCTGCTTCTGATCACCAGGGGTTTCCGCGACGCGCTCAAGATCGGCTACCAGGCGCGGCCGAAGATCTTCGCGCGCGAGATCATCAAGCCCGACATGCTGTACGAGAGCGTGGCCGAAGTCGACGAGCGCGTGCGCGCCGACGGCACCGTGGAAAAGGCGCCCGAACTCGACGTGGTGCGGCGGGTGCTGGCATCGGCAATGCGCGACGGCATCAAGGCGGTGGCGATCGTGTTCATGCACGCCTACCGCTACCCCGAGCACGAACGTCAGGTGGCGGCGGTGGCGCGCGAACTCGGCTTCGCCCAGGTCTCGGTCAGCCACGAGGTGTCGCCGCTGATCAAGCTGGTCGGCCGCGGCGACACCACGGTGGTGGATGCGTATCTGTCGCCGATCCTGCGGCGCTACGTGGCGCAAGTGGCGGGGGAGATGCAGAGCGGCGCGACAGACTTCACTTCACCTTCTCCTGGAGAGGGAGGGTCGGCGAGCGAAGCGAGCCGGGGTGGGGGTAACGCGATTTCGACCTCTACCCCCACCCCTAACCCCTCCCCACAAAGGGGAGGGGAATCGCGCCGTGCACGCGGCAAGGCTGACGGTCAAATCCGGCTGATGTTCATGATGTCGTCGGGCGGACTGACGGCGGCGGAGCTATTCCAGGGCAAGGATGCGATCCTGTCGGGTCCGGCCGGCGGCGTGGTCGGCATGGCCGAGACGGGGCGGCAGGCCGGCTTCGACCGCCTGATCGGCTTCGACATGGGCGGCACCTCGACCGACGTCTCGCACTATGACGGCGAATACGAGCGCACCTTCGAGACCGAAGTCGCCGGCGTGCGCATGCGCGCGCCGATGATGCTGATCCACACGGTCGCCGCCGGCGGCGGCTCGATCCTGCATTACGACGGTGCGCGCTTCCGTGTCGGGCCGGATTCGGCGGGCGCCAATCCGGGGCCGAAATGCTACCGGCGCGGCGGGCCGCTCGCCGTCACCGACGCCAACGTCATGGTCGGCAAGCTCATCCCCGATTTCTTTCCGAAAATCTTCGGCCCGCAGCAGAACGAGCCGCTCGACGGGGCCGCGGTGCGCCACGCCTTCAACAATCTGGCGCAGAAGGTCAACCTCAAGCAGAAGCACGAGGCCTCGGGCGAGGAGATCGCCGACGGCTTCATCAAGATCGCGGTCGAGAACATGGCGAACGCGATCAAGAAGATTTCCGTGCAGCGCGGCTACGACGTGACGCGCTATGCGCTCAACTGCTTCGGCGGCGCCGGCGGCCAGCACGCCTGTCTGGTGGCGGATGCGCTGGGCATGACCAAGGTCCTGATCCATCCCTTTTCATCATTGCTGTCCGCGTACGGCATGGGGCTCGCCGACATTCGGGCAACAAGGCAGCAGGCCATCGAATTGCCGTTCGGGGCAAAGGCGCTGGCGGAAATCAAGAGAACCGGCGGCCGGTTGGCGCGCCAAACCAAGGCCGAGGTCGTCGGCCAGGGCGTGCCGCCGGGCAACATCAGGATCTTCGTGCGCGCGCATATCCGCTACGCCGGCACCGACACGGCGCTGATCGTCCCGGCTTTCGTCATTCCGGACGCGACCGCAGGTCGCGATCCGGAATCCCGACGCGCGAAAAAATCTTCTGGATTCCGGGTTCGCTCGCTGCGCGAGCGCCCCGGAATGACGCTAGAAAAAATGCAGCGCGCGTTCGAGCGCGCGCACAAGGCACGCTTCGGCTTCATCGACCGTGCCAAGCAGATGATGGTCGAGGCGGTATCGGTCGAAGCCGTCGGCGGCGGCGCCAGGTTCAACGAGCGGGCGGGCAAGCGCATGCGCGCCAAATTGCCGGCGCCGGCGCGGCGCACGCGCTTTTTCTCAGCCGGGCAATGGCACCGCGCCAATGTCTACACGCGCGATCAGCTCAAGCCCGGCCACAAGGTCAAGGGCGCCGCGATCATCGTCGAGCCGCACCAGACCATCGTCGTCGAGCCTGGCTGGCAGGCCGAGCTGACGGCGAAAAATCATCTGATCTTGACGCGCGTCAAGAAGCTCAAGCGCACGCACGCCATCGGCACCCATGCCGACCCGGTGATGCTCGAAGTGTTCAACAACCTGTTCATGTCGATCGCCGAGCAGATGGGCGTGTCGCTGCAAAACACCGCCTACTCCGTCAACATCAAGGAGCGGCTCGACTTCTCCTGCGCGGTGTTCGCCCATGACGGCACGCTGGTCGCCAACGCGCCGCATATGCCGGTGCATCTCGGCTCCATGGACCGCGCGGTCGAGACCATCATCCGCGAGAACAGGGACAGGATCGCGCCCGGCGACGTCTACGCCATCAACGCGCCCTATAACGGCGGCACCCACCTGCCCGACATCACGGTGTGTACGCCGGTGTTCGGCCCCTCTTCTTCACCTCCTCCCTTGAGGGGGAGGTCGGCGCGCCATAGCGCGTCAAAGACGCGCGTAAACGCGCTTATAGCGCGCCGGGAGGGGGGTGAACTTGTTAAACGCTCGAAAAAAGATACCCCGCTCCCCAACCCTCCCCCTCAAAGGGGGAGGGAGCGCGCTCCTGCACGTGGAGAGCAAGAAATCCTGTTCTGGGTCGCCTCGCGCGGCCACCACGCCGACGTCGGCGGCATCTCGCCCGGCTCGATGTCGCCGAACGCCACCACCATCGAGCAGGAGGGCGTCTATCTCGACAACTTCAAGCTGGTCGACCGCGGCCGCTTCCGCGAGCAGGAGCTGATGGACACGTTGACGCGCGCCCGCTATCCGGCGCGCAACCCGGTGCAGAACGTCAACGACATCAAGGCGCAGATCGCCGCCAACGAGAAGGGCGTCGCCGAGCTGCGCAAGATGGTCAAGCAGTTCACGCTGCCGGTGGTGAAGGCCTATATGGGCCACGTCCAGGATAACGCCGCCGAAAGCGTGCGGCGCGTCATCGACCGGCTGCACGATTCATCGTTCGCCTACGAGATGGACCAGGGCACCGTGATCAAGGTGCGCATCTCCGTCAACAAGGACAAACGCGAGGCGACGGTCGACTTCACCGGCACCTCGCCGCAGCAGCCGACCAATTTCAACGCGCCGGAGCCGGTGACGCGCGCCGCCGTGCTCTACGTGTTCCGCGTCATGGTCGACGACGACATCCCGATGAACGCCGGCTGCCTCAGGCCGATCAACATCGTCATCCCCAAGCGCTCGATGCTGTCGCCGGAATATCCCGCCGCCGTGGTCGCCGGCAACGTCGAGACCTCGCAAGCCGTGACCGACACGTTGTTCGGCGCGCTCGGTGCGCTGGCCGGGGCGCAAGGCACCATGAACAATCTCAATTTCGGCAATGCGCGCTACCAGTATTATGAGACGATCTGCTCGGGCTCGCCGGCCGGTCCCGGCTTCAACGGCACCGACGCGGTGCATACCCACATGACCAACACGCGGCTGACCGATCCGGAAGTGCTCGAATTCCGCTATCCGGTGGTGCTCGAGGACTTCCACATCCGCAAAGGCTCGGGCGGGCGCGGCCAGTGGCACGCCGGCGACGGCATCCGCAGGACCATCCGTTTCCTGGAGAAGATGGAGTGCACCATTCTCTCCGGCCACCGCCGCGTGCCGCCCTTCGGGCTGGCGGGCGGCGAGCCGGGGCAGGTCGGCGAGAACTGGGTGCGGCGCAAGGACGGCCGCATGGAGCGCCTGCAGGGCTGCGACGAAACCGTGATCGACGAAGGCGAGGCCGTCATCATCCAGACGCCGACCGCGGGGGGATACGGCAAGGCATAAAGCTCACGCCGCCCGGCGATGCGCCGCTGTGCCGGCGGCGATATCCGCGCGAATCCGGGCGCTCAGCTCATGGATGACCGGATAAGGCGACGCAGCGGACCCATCGCAGGTTAACGTCGTGATCGCAGGCCCGTTCCTGCATGAACTATTAAGCATCCACGCGCTCGTGACTTGATTTGGCCCAAGCGGCGGCGGCTAATGCCGGGAACAGGGGCGCAGCCCTATGAAAATACCGGTCAAATTTTTTGCAATTCTGTTCGGCGCGGCGCTCGCCGCTCCGGCGCTGGCGCAGAACTATCCGGTGTCGGGCAACTGGGGGCCGGCGGTCCCAGGCAAGAAAGGCCCGATCGACTGCACCGGACGCGTCATCGGCTTCAACGGCCAAACCCGCACCGACAGCGACGGCGGCGTGCCCGGCTACCGGCTCAAATCGATCAGCACCACCGGTTCCGCCTACCGGATCACCGACGAGTTCACCACCGGCCAGATTCGTAACGGCAGCACCAGCTACACGCTGACGCAGAGCGATCCCGACCATATCGTCATGCAGACGCAGGGCGGCACGCTCAAGCTGCAACGCTGCAAGAACTAATTGCGCGCGATGATCTCGGCTTCGCCGCGGTGGATCGGCGCCGCCGCGGTCAAAACACCGCGTTCCCGGCGCATCAGGATCGAGGGCCGGCGGCGCTTCAGGGCGCTGCGGCGGCGCCGGCGCGGACACGGACGGGCGACGCGCAAGCTGCCGACATAGTCGAACGGCTCGCGCCAGCCGTCCTCGTCCTCGACCAGCAAAGGCAGGCCAAGCACGGCGCCCCAGCTGCGCCAGGCGGCGGTGACATCGTCGGGCTCGTCGGACAGGAACAGCGGCAGCGCGAGACCGGGATCCTGGTGCGCCAGAACGACGGCGGCCTCGTTGGCCGTCAGGCGCAGGCCCACCCCCGCGAAGGCGCCGACCGGCAGGTTGAGCGCCATGCGCATGCCGGCAAGCTGGCGGCGCACCACGACGCGGTCGCGGGTCAGCTCGATTTCGCGCGAGCCGCCGTCGGCCGCCGCATCGCCCGCCGCATAGCGCACCGGCAGGGCAAACGGGTCGAGCCGCAGCGCGCGGCCCGACCCCGCCGGGCATCCGCCACTTCGCATTTGACGCCTCAAACTCTCCCGGCGCCGGGCTTATCCGCCCGGTCGCGCACGGCGAGAATGGCAGAAACGCGTCCGAATCCGCTTAATGTTCGGGGTTAATCGATGGTAGCGGCTGGCGCTTTGCGCGCCATGATTGACGGGGTGTTGCCGGGAATGCTTGACGAGATGTTGCCGCATTGGCGCAAAATCTTGGCGAGCGGCCGTTGCGCGGGCGCGCAAATAGCGCCATCTCCCCGTCATTCCGGGACGGTGCGCAACGCCCAACCCGGAATCCCTATGCCGCAGCACCTGGTTATGGAGTCCGGGTTGGCGGCCCAAAGGCCGCGCCCCGGAATGACAAATCAGGTATGAAGCCCATCATGCGTTCCCCCACCCCGTCCTTGTTCGATCAAACCGCCCTTCTCGACCGCGCCGACCGCCTGGTAAAGGCTGCCCGCGCCGCGGGAGCCGATGCCGCCGACGCGGTGGCGCTGCGCTCGCTCTCCATGGGCGTCGAGGTGCGCGACGGCGCCGTGGAAGAGTCCGAGCACGCCGAAGGCGACGACTTCGGCCTGCGCGTGCTGGTCGGCAGGCGCCAGGCGGTGGTGTCGAGCAACGACGCCGCCGGCGACATTGCCGCCTTCGCCGCGCGCGCCGTCGCCATGGCCAAAGCCGCGCCCGAGGACAAATTCGCCGGTCTCGCCGACGACGCCTTGCTGGCGCACGATTTCCCCGATCTCGATCTCAGCGACAACGAACTGCCGACGGTGCAGAAGCTCGAGAGCCTGGCGCGCGCGGCGGAAGCGGCGGGGCTTGCGGTCAAGGGCGTCGCCAAATCGGGCGGCGCCTCGGCTTCGGCTTCGGTCGGCGGCATGGTGCTGGTGACCAGCCACGGCTTTCGCGGCGCCTATCTCGGTTCGAGCCACGCGCTGTCGATGACGGCGATCGCCGGCACGGGCACCGCCATGGAGCGCGACTACGACTATTCGAGCGTGCGCCACGCCGCCGATCTCGACAGCGCCGAGGCGATCGGCCGCAGCGCCGGCGAGCGCGCCGTCGCGCGCCTCAACCCGCGCAAGGTCTCGACCCGCAAGGTGCCGGTGGTGTTCGACCCGCGCGTGTCGGGCTCGCTGGTCGGCCATCTGGCGAGCGCCGCCAACGGCGCCGCGATCGCGCGCAAGACCAGCTTCCTGCGCGACAAGATGGGGCAAAAGCTGTTCGCCGGCGGCATCTGCATCGTCGACGATCCCCTGCGCAAGCGCGGCATCCGCTCGCGGCCGTTCGACGGCGAGGGCGTCGCCTGCAGGACGCTCAAGCTGGTCGAGGACGGCGTGCTGCGGTCCTGGCTGCTCGACTGCGCCACGGCGCGCGAACTCGGTCTGACGACGACCGGGCACGCCCAGCGCGGCACCTCGTCGCCGCCATCGCCGGGCTACACCAATCTGCATCTCGAAGCCGGCGGCGTATCGCCCGGCGACTTGATCGCCGACATCAAGGACGGCTTCTACGTCACCGATCTCATCGGCATGGGCGTCAACATGGTGACCGGCGACTACAGCCGCGGCGCGTCCGGCTTCTGGATCGAGAACGGCCGGCGCACCTATGCGGTGAGCGAGGTCACCATCGCCGGCAACCTCATCGACATGTTCCGCACGCTCACCCCGGCCGACGACCTTGAATTCCGCTACGGCACCAATGCACCGACGCTGCGCCTGGAGGGCCTGACCGTTGCCGGCCAATGACGCGCATGACCCCGAACAGCGGCAACCGGTTTTCGGATAAGGTCATGCGCCCCGAACACCTGCGCGCGCCGCTCGAAGCCGTCATGCGCGAGGCCGGCGAGATCGCACGCGCCACCGCGCGCCGGACCTACCGGCGCTGGACCAAAGGCCACGACAACTCGCCGGTGAGCGAGGCCGACATCGCCGTCAACGACTTCCTGCGCCCGCGGCTCGCCGAACTTGCGCCGCACGCGGCCTGGCTGTCGGAGGAAACCGAGGACCAGCCGGATCGCACCGTGCCGTTCGCCTGGATCGTCGACCCGATCGACGGCACGCGCGCCTTCATTTCCGGCCGCGCCGACTGGGCGGTCGCGGTGGCGCTGGTCGAGGACGGCGTGCCGCAGCTCGCCGCAATTTACGCGCCGGTTACGGACGAGATGTTCGTGGCGGCGCGCGGACAGGGCGCGACGTGGAACGGCGCGCGCATCATGGCCAATGCCGGCGACGGGCTCACCGGCGCGCGGCTCGCCGGCCCCAAGCGCTATCTCGCCCGGCTGAGCGACCTTCACCCGCAAATCGACGCCCAGCCCAAGATCCATTCGCTGGCGCTGCGCCTGACGCGCGTCGCCCAGGGCGGCCTCGACGCCGCCTTCGCCTCCGGCGGCAGCCACGATTGGGACCTTGCAGCCGCCGATCTTTTGGTGCACGAAGCCGGCGGCGTCATGACCGATTTTTCCGGGCGGGGACTGGTTTATAACCGAGCGCATGTCGAGCACGGTCCGCTGATCGCGGCCGGACGCGAGCGCCACGCCGCGCTTTTGGCGCTGGTGCGCGACCGCATGGCCGAATTCGCGTAGTTTACTTGGCGGCCGCTCGAGTCCACCATTGCCGCCGCTGCCGGGGTGTTCTGCGAAGGATTGAGCCATGTCCGAAAAAGCCCCGGGAAAAAAGCCGCAGCTGCTGCATCTGGTCCTCGGCGGCGAACTCACCGAACTCGGCGGCAACGAGTTCCGCGATCTCGACAAGGTCGACATCGTCGGCGTCTACCCGAATTACGCCAGTGCCTATGTCGCCTGGAAGGCCAAGGCGCAGCAGACCGTCGACAACGCGCATATGCGCTACTTCATCGTCCACTTGCACCGCCTGCTCGACCCCGAGAGCACGGGGCGGGCGACGCGCTGAACGTCGATGCCGCCGCTCAAGCGTCTGACAGCCTCGCCGGCGTTTCAGGAAGCGGTCGGAACGCTGGCGGCCGGTTATCTGCGGCTGGTCTGGCACACCAGCCGCGTCATCCTCGAGCCGCCGGACATCTACGAGAAAGTGCGCATACCGGCCATCATCGCCATGTGGCACGGTCAGCACTTCATGGCGCCGTTCATCAAGCGCGAGGAGCTCGGCCACCGCGCCAAGGTGCTGATCTCGCGCCACCGCGACGGCGAGATCAACGCGCGGGCGGCGCTGCGGCTCGGCATCGGCACCATCCGCGGCTCCGGCGCCCATAACGGCGAGTTCTACCGCAAAGGCGGCGCGGTGGCCTTCACCGAGATGCTCGAGGCGCTCGAACAGGGCTTCAACGTCGCCCTCACCGCCGACGTGCCGAAGGTCGCCCGCGTCGCCGGCCTCGGCGTCGTCAAGCTCGCGCAGCATTCCGGGCGCCCGATCTACCCGGTCGCCATCGCCAGCCAGCGGCGCGTCGAATTCAACAGCTGGGACAGAAGCGCGCTGAACCTGCCCTTCGGCCGGCTCGCCATGGTGGCGGGCGAGGAAATTATCGTGCCGCGCGATGCCGGCGACGACGCGCTCGAAGAGGCGCGGCAGGAGGTCGAGCGGCAGCTCAATCGCATCACCGCGCGCGCCTACGAGCTTGCCGATCGCGGCCGGGGCCGGTCGTGAGCGGCGGGCTGCCCGCCGAACTGCGCGTCTACCGGCTGCTGTCGGCCGTGTCGGCGGCCTTGGCGCCGCTGCTGCTGGCGCGGCGCGTCAGGCGCGGCAAGGAGGACAGGGAGCGCCTGCCGGAGCGCAAGGGCTTTGCCCGCCTGGCGCGCCCGCAGGGGCCGCTGATCTGGCTGAATGCCGCGAGCGTCGGCGAGCTTGCAAGCGCGCTGCCGCTGATCGAACGGCTGCGGGCGCGCGGCGTCGAGATGCTGGTGACGACGGGCACGGTCACGTCCGGCGAACTGGCCGAGCAGCGGCTGCCGCGCGGCGTCATCCACCAATTCGTGCCGCTCGACGTGCCGCGCTTCGTGCGCCGTTTCCTCGACCACTGGCGGCCCGATCTCGCGCTGTTCGTCGAGCAGGATCTGTGGCCGAACATGATCGTGGAAGCCTCGGCACGCGGTGTGCCGCTGATCCTGATCAACGGCCGCCTGTCGGAGAGCTCGTTCCGGCGCTGGACGCGGCTGCGCGCCATGATCGTCGACCTGTTGGAGCGCTTCGATCTCTGCCTTGCCAGCACCGTCGCCGACGCCGAGCGCTTCACCGCGCTTGGCGCACCGCGCCTGCAAACCGTCGGCAATCTCAAGCTCGACGGTCCGGCGCCGCCGGCCGACGACAGGAAGCTCTTGGAACTGAAGGACGCCATCGCCATGCGTCCGCTGATCGCGGCAGCGTCCACGCATCCCGGCGAGGAGAGCGCCGTCATCGAGGCGCATCGGCGGCTGCGCGGCAACTTTCCCGGCCTGCTGACGCTGATCGTGCCGCGCCACCCCGAGCGCGGCCCCGGCGTCGTCGAGCTTGCCGCGGCCGCGGGCCTGAAAGCCGCGCTGCGCTCGCGCGGCGAGCGGCCGGATGCCGCGACCGAAATCTACGTCGCCGACACCGTCGGCGAACTCGGCGTCGTCTACCGCCTGACGCCGGTGGTGTTCATCGGCGGCTCGCTGGTCAATCACGGCGGCCAGAACCCGATCGAGGCGGCCAAGCTCGGCGCCGCCATCCTGCACGGGCCGCATGTCTTCAATTTCGCGGAAATCTACGAGGCGCTCGATGCCGCCCACGGCGCCGAACTGGTCGCCGACGCCGACCGGCTGACCGCGGCCTTCGCCGCCTGGCTCACCGATGCGGCCGGACGCCAGCGCGCGGCCGACGCCGCGCGCAATACCGTCGAGACGCTGGGCGGGGCGCTGGAGCGCACGCTGCAGGCGCTCGAGCCCTATCTGCTGCAGCTGCAATTGCGCGGGCGCAACGGCCATGCGTGACCCGGCCTTCTGGTGGCACGAGGCCGGCTTGCGTGCAGCGCTGCTGTCGCCGCTGGCTGCCGTCTACGGCGCGGTTGCGGCGCGGCGCATGGCGCGCGCCGGCGCGCGCACCGGCGTGCCGGTCCTCTGCGTCGGCAATTTCACCCTCGGCGGCGCCGGCAAGACTCCGGCGGCGATCGCGCTCGCCAGGATGTTGAGCGAGGCCGGCGAACGCGTGTTTTGTCTCAGCCGCGGCTATGGCGGCAACATCGCCGGGCCGAAGCTGGTGGATGTTCACAACGATACCGCGGCGGCGGTGGGCGACGAGGCGCTGCTGCTGGCGCGCGCGGCGCCGACCATCGTCGCCGGCGACCGCGTCGCCGGGGCGGAGCTCGCGCGTGCCACCGGCGCAAGCGTCGTCGTCATGGATGACGGCCTGCAAAACGGCTCGATCGCCAAGGACTTCACGCTTGCCGTGGTCGACGGCCGGCGCGGCATCGGCAACGGCGCGGTTTTCCCCGCCGGGCCGTTGCGGGCACCACTCACGACACAGCTTGCACACACCGATGCGCTGCTGGTGGTCGGCGACGGCACGGCGGCCGAAAGCGTCATGGCCGCCGCGCGGGCGCGCCGCCTGCCGGTGCTGCACGGCCGCCTCAAGCCCGACCCGGCCGCGGTGACGGCGCTGAAGCCGCGCCAGGTGCTGGCCTTCGCCGGCATCGGCGATCCGGCGAAATTCTTCGCCACGCTCGCGGCCGCCGGCATCGCGGTCGCCGCCACGCGCAGCTTCGCCGACCACCACCGCTACACCGCCGAGGAAGCGGCCGCGCTGGTGATGGACGCCGAGCACGATGCGCTCACCCTCGTCACCACCGAAAAGGATCACGCCCGCATGGCCGGCGATCCGGCGCTGGCCGCGCTTGCGGCGCGCGCCCAGGTGCTGCCGGTGACGATGGCGGTCGAGCAGGCGGACGACCTGCGCAAGTTGGTGACGGCGGCGCTGCGCCGCCCATGACTGCCGTCATTTCCGCGGCGCGAGCAAAGCGAGCCGATCGGGAAATCCGGGAAATTTCAGTGCCGGCATCTGGATGTCCGGGGTCCGGCCTGCGGCCGGCGCCGCAATGACGGCAAGAAATTTACGCCTTCGCCTTCAGGTAATCGGCGCGGTGGCGCTGAAGCACGGCTTCCGGCGAGGCATAGGCTTCCTGCCGGTCGACGCTCCAGTACTTGAGCTCCTCGAGCGGGATGGCCTGGCCGGTAACGGCGCAGCGCACATAGGCGCCGGGGCGCACGACGCGAAAATCGCCGTCGAGAAATTTGACCTCGGCTTCGCCGTTGATCGGCGAGGGACGGTCGGAACGGTTGAGCAAGCTGGTCTCCAATTCCCCCGGGACGCCCCGAACATAATGCTTTGCGGGCGCAGGCGATACCCCGCCCTGGTCAGGCCCCGAACAGGCTGCCCTGCCCGTCGTTGCCGGAGCCGCGGCGCCGGCGCGGCCGCGGCGCCGGCATGGGCCGCATTTTCGCTTCGCCGGCGGCCACCGCGCCGACGCGGCCGTCAGCGAATTCGATATCGAGGCGGGCGCCGCTTTTGACCGCGGAGGCGCGGCGCAGCGGCTGGCCGTCGCCGTCGCGCACCAGGGCAAAGCCGCGCTCCAGCACGTTGCGGTAGGAGAAGGCCTCGAGCAGCCGGTCGGCGCGCTCCAGCCGCGCGCCGCGCTGATCGAGCAGGGTTTCCATGGCGCGGCTTGCGCGCGCGCGCAG
>Ga0070741_10012103_pt1 | contig 15701 bp, 17 predicted proteins | sample Coa_R1_4_FD_66440 | JGI IMG/M metagenome (GOLD analysis project Ga0070741, IMG submission 66440) | Surface soil microbial communities from Centralia Pennsylvania, which are recovering from an underground coalmine fire - Coalmine... | ecosystem: Environmental > Terrestrial > Soil > Unclassified ...
GGGACGATGACGCACGCCGCCGTGATGGACGCGGAGTTCGCGAGCGTGTCGGCGCCGCTCGACGAGGTTGTCGCGTTCGTCGTCGAGCGCGCCGAGCTCCGCCCGGGTTTCCACGAGGTCTTCGAGCGGTTCGGGCCGCTCGTGCTCTCGAGCAGCTTCCGCGAGACGATCGAGCCGGTGCTCGTGCGTGAAGGCGTGGTTGCCGAGGTGGTTGCGAACAGCGTCGAGGCGCGACCGGACGGCTGGGTGATCCACCACCTCGCACCGGAGCCCTGTGCCGCGTGCGGTCAGGCGTGCAAGCGCGGCCTCTTGCCGCCCGGGGCGGTGACCTACGTCGGCGACGGCTACTCCGATCGCTGCGCCGCTCTTGCCGCGCACCGCGTCTTCGCGCGCGACGGCCTCGCGTCGTACCTCGCCGACCAGGGCGTCTCGTTCGAGCCGTTCGACACGCTGCACGACGTCGTCGCCGCACTTTCGTGACGCTTCTGCGCGCGATCCGTGTCGCAACCTGGCACCGACATGTGCGTGAAGAACGCCCTGCATCTCACGGGAATCGCGTGGCGGCCGTTGCACTCCCGTCACGCGACCTGGCACCGACATGACGCTTCTGGCCGTCCCCGAGCCGTACGACTTCGAGGTCTCGACCGAGCGCTTCCGGGCGTTCGGGGCCGACCTGGCGAACCTGTGGCACGAGGGCGGGCTGTACCGCGTCGTCGGCGGGCACGAGGTGCGGATCGAGCCGGCGCCGGGCGGGGTGGACGTGTCGCCGCTGAACGACGCGACGCGCGGAGACGTGGAGACGCTGCTGGGACTTCCGTTCGACTTGCCGCCGTTCTACGCGTGGGCGGCTGCCGAGCCGGTGCTCGGACCGATCGCGGTGCGCCTGGCCGGCTTCCGACCGCCGCTGGCGCCCGACCCGTTCGAGTCGCTCGTGACCTCGATCACCGCGCAGCAGGTGAGCCTGTTCGCGGCGTTCGCGATCCGCAGCCGCATGATCGAGCGCTTCGGCGAGCGCGCCGAGCTGGCGTACGCGTTCCCGACCCGCGAGCGGCTTGCACGCACGAGCGAGGACGACCTCGTTGCGCTCGGGTTCTCGCGCCGCAAGGCCGAGTACACGATCGGCCTGGCGCGCAGCGACGTCGACCTCCACGCGCTCGCGACGCTCGACGACGACGAGATCCGCGCGCGCATCGTGAGCCTCCGCGGGCTCGGCCCGTGGACGGCCGAGTGGTTCCTCGCGCGGCACCTCGCGCGGCCGCGGGCGTGGCCCGTCGGCGACATCGCCCTCCAGAAGGCCGTCCGCGTTCTCTACGGTTCCACCGTGGAGGAGATGGGACCGAGGCTCGACCCCTTCCAGAACCTGAGCGCGCACTACCTGCTCACCGGCGCGCGGACGGCGGCGCCGTGACGATCCGCCGCGCAACCGAAGCCGACCAGGCGACCCTCCGCGAGCTGTGGGAGGAGTTCAGCGGGGAGGTCCCCGAGCCGGTCGGCGAAGGCGAGTCGTGGGAGCAGGAATGGAGCGACACGCTCGACGACATCCGCGGCGGCGGCGTCTTCCTGGCCGAGGACGACGACGGCGCCGTCGGCGTCGCCCGAGTGGAGGCGCCCGAAGGCGGGCGCGCGCACGTGCAGCTGGTGCACGTCCGCGAGCGGGGACGCCGGCAGGGCGTGGCGAAGGCGCTGATGCGCGAGTGCGTCGCCGACGCGAAGGCGCGCGGCGCGAAGTTCGTGAGCCTCGACGTCGTCACGTCGAACGCGAACGCCCTCGCGGTGTGGACGCGTCTCGGCTTCCAGGAGTTCGCGAAGTTCATGGCGACGCCGCTCGATGCGCTCGAGTCGCGCCTCGGCGAGAACGTGCCGAAGGGCTCGCGCGCGACGACCCACGTGCAGAGCGACGACGAGACGTCCGTGCAGCGCGCGATCCAGCAGTTCCGCCCGGCGCTCGTAGCGCCGCAGGTGACGTCGAACGACAGCTGGATCCGCGTCGTCGACTCGGTGCTCGACGAGAACCGCGACGCACACGGGCGGTTCGCGAAGGAGGTGTCGGAGCGCCTTGGCGCGGTTACGGTCGCGCTCGCCGTGGAAGAGGGATCCGTCGTGCGCTTTCGGCTGTATGAACGAGGTGCGATGGTCGACGAGTACCTCTCCGTCCCGCGCTACTACGGCGCGCTGCCGATGGGCGACGAGCTTGCGCTCGAGGCGAACCCGACGCTCGTCGCGCGCCTGACCGGGGCCGACCGCGAGCGCGTCCGCGAGGTCGCGCGCACGGCCGGGAGCCCGGGCGAGCTGCCGCCGGCCGACGAGCTCTACGCGCAGATCGCCGAGCTGATGGGGCTCGAGCCGTGAGGCTGGTCGACGCGCCCAGATGCCCGTACTGCGCGAGGGCGCGCATCGCGCTCGCCGAGAAGGGGCTCTCGTACGAGCGCGTCGAGGTCGACCTGCAGGACCGGCCCGACTGGCTCTACGACCTGAACCCGTCCGGCCGTGTGCCCGTCCTCGACGACGGCTTCGTGCTGCCGGAGTCGGCGGTGATCATGGAGTACCTCGACCACCGGTATCCCGACCCGCCGTTGCTGCCGGACGATCCTGCCGCGCGCGCGACGGCGCGGCTGCTCGTCTTCCGCTTCGACGACTACCTGGGCACCGAGTACTACGCGTTCCGCCGCGGCGAGCCAAACGAGCTGCATGCGCGGCTCGAGGCGCTCGAGGTGGGGCAGAGCCTCTTCGCGGACATCGCGTACGCGCCGTGGGTGATCCGCGCGCGCGACATGCTCGGCGTCGACCTGCCCGAGCGTCTCGAGGCGTGGCTCGCCGAGCTCGGCGAGCGCCCGTCGGTCGCCGCCGAGGTCGACTTGGTCGGGACGCTGTGAGCGACGTCGCCGTCGAGGAGCTCGCCGCGCGCCTCGGCGACGTGCCGATCCTCGACGTGCGCACGCCCGAGGAGTACGACGGCACGCACGGGAAGGCGTGCGATCCGCGGCAGGGTCACATCCCCGGCGCGCGCAACCTCGACGTCTACCGGCTCATGGAGATGACGCCGGAGGAGATCGGCGCGGAGCTAGGGCTCGAGCCCGGCGCCGAGGTGGTCGCGTACTGCCACGGCGGCTCGCGCTCGGCGATGGCCGTGCAGATCCTGCGTGCGCTCGGCTACGACGCGCGCAACTACGTCGGCTCGTGGCACGAGTGGTCGCGTCACGACGACTTGCCGCTCGAGACCTGAAGAAAGGCTTCGGCCAAGCGGCGGCCGAGCGTCTGCCAGCGCGAGATGCCGGCGTCGACCGACGACTCGAGCTCCGGGGTGAGCGCCCCGTCGCGGCGGTACCAGTCGAGCGCCTGGTCGCGGCGCACCTCGGGATGGAACTGGACGCCCCACGCGGAGTCGCCGACGCGGAACGCCTGCGACAGCCCGGTCGCCCGCGCGAGCTCCACGCCGCTCTCCGGCACCTCGAACCCGTAGTGGTTCGCGTTCAGCGCGTCGAACTCCGCCGGGAGGACGCCGAGCACGGGGTCGTCCATGCCTGCGGCCGTGAGCTTCGTCGGGACGAACCCGGCGCAGTGCCGGCCCCTCGGCGCCACGCGCGCACCAGAGGCGTGCGCCAGCGTCTGTGCGCCGAGGCACACGCCGAGCAGCGGGGTGCCGCGCTCGAGCCAGCGCTGCAGCGCGTCGTACTCCTCGCGCAACCACGGATGCTCGAGCTCCTCGCCGACGTTCTGCGAGCCGCCGAACACCATCACCGCGTCGGCGTCGAGCGGCGGCGCGCCGGACGCCGTGATGTCCCACTCGACGAGCTCGTGCCCTTGCTCGCGCGCGACGTCTCCGAACAGCTCGGGCTGCACGGTCGGCCCGTGCGTCACTGCGAGAATCTTCATGCCGCAGGCACTCCTTCCTCGTCGAGCAGCTTGCGCAGCAGCTGCGCTCCGGCCGGCGCCTGTGCGACGCCGTTCGTCTGGTTGTTGTTGTTGAAGAACGCGTATGCCTCCTCTGCCTCTTCCGACAGGCGGCGAAGCGGCGGCACCCACTCGCGGAGCTCCTCCTCGCCGTAGAGGTAGTCGAAGCGCTGCGCGGCCGAGCCGCCGCGCACGTTCCACGTCGCCGCGTTGCGGCCGTGGAAGCGCACGTACGCGACCGGTGCGGTCGCGGCGACGAGCGTGCCGGGGACGTTGCCCGCGTCGACCTTCGGCGCGTCGACGACCACCCACGCCATGCGCCGCTCCTCGAGCCAGCGCAGCAGCTCGCCGCGGATCTCCTCCGCGTACCACGAGCGGTGGCGCGGCTCGACGAGCATCAGGTCGTCGCCGAGCTGCTCGTTCGCCCACTCGAGGTAGTCGAGCGCCGACGGCTTCCACACGATGTAGGGCGGCAGCTGGAAGAGGATGCCGCCGAGCTTCCCGCCTTCGCGCAGCGGCGCGAGCGCGTCGAGGAACTCGCGGAACACCGCGCCGCGCGCCTCGCGCGACGGGCGGTCGACGCGTCCACGGTCGTCGACGGGCAGCCCCTCGCGGAGCTCGGCGGGCACCTGCTCGAGCTTCACCGGGTGCCGCGTCATCAGCCCGAACGCCTTGATGTGCATCACGAACCCGTCGGGCGTGCGATCGGCCCAGCCGCGCACCATCGACTCGGTCGGCACGCGGTAGTACGTCGAGTCGACCTCGACGGTCGAGAATCGCTCCGCGTAGTACGCCAGCCGCTCGCGCGCGGGCAGTCCTTCGGGGTACCAGTGCTTCGAGAGCGCGTCGTCGGCCCACGAGCACGTCCCGATCCTGATCGCCGCCATGCGCAAAGGGTGCCTGGCGCCGCGGGGGCGCCAGGCACCGAGTTGCACTACTTCTTGTAACCGACGACCCGCACGGTCGTCTTCGCCGTCGCGCCGGCGACGGTCGCGTCGATGCACGGCACGCCCTGGAAGAGCGGCGTCGGCGTGCAGCCCGCGGCGAGGAGATCCTGGTCGGGGATCTTCTCGGTCGCTGCGAGCACCGCCGCCTTGCCGGCTGCGAGCAGGAACGAGCCGGACGGCCTGACCGGCTGGCCGTTCCTCGTGACCGCGGAGATGACGCCCGAGACGGACGCGCCGCCCTGCGTGCCGCTCGCCGAGTAGGTCACCTTCGTCTTCACGATCTTCACGCGCTTGTGCTTCTTGCCGACTTTCTTGTACGAGACGATCTTCTTCTTCGTCACCGTGATGTGCGCCGCCGCGGCGCCCCTGATGACGGACTGCGTCTCGACCGAGCCGGCCGCGTTCGGCGTGCCGGCGCCCGGCGTGTACGGCGTCCACAGCGACGTCCAGCGCGCCGGCCCTGCGGGCGCGGTGAGCGCGGTCGTCGTGAACGTCGCGGACAGGAGCTTCGCGCCGAAGACCGCGCGGTTCGGGTTCGATGCCGGAACGTCCGGCGGCGGGAGGCAGGTCACGATCTTCGCGATGCCCGCCGTCTGCTCGACGCCCGTCGTCGGGACGACATACATCGGGATGTCGAGCGTCTGGCCGGCCGCGGCGAGATGCATGTCCCAGATCGCGGACGGGGTGCCGCCCTGGATGCAGGACGCCTCGCTCGCCTTCGCCGACGGCGAGAGCGCCGACTCCGAGATCGCGTCGAGCTCGCCCGTGAGCGGCAGCACTGCGCCGCCGAGGTCGGCCGCGGACGCGGTCGCGACGACGTCGCCGAGCTTCGAGCCGAGCGCGGGCGGGTTCACCGTGTAGCCCGCCGGCACGTAGATCGCGACGCGCGACGTCGGATCGTCGCTGTTCGACACGCTGACGGTGATGCTCACTCCGCCGGTGTCGTTCGAGACGACGAGCTTGGGTGCGAACGACGCGAACGCCGAGTCGGCGAACGCAAGAGCGGCGAGCAACGCCGCGGCGAACAGTGCCGCACGGATCGTCTTCCTCATCAATCCCCCTCCTGTCATGTGATCGGTTTGGGCAGCGTCTGGAGCGTGAGCGTCGCCGCGCCGAGCGCGATCGACTTCTGGTCGGCGAAGCCGAGGTAGGCGATGTCGAGCGGGCCCGAGTCGGGGCCGAAGCGAATCGTGAGCCGCGTGCCTTTCGGGATGTGCTGCACGTAGTTCGCGAGCCTGATCGTGTTCATGCCGATGTGCGGGACGACGGCGCCGTGCGTGATGACGCGCTTGCCGGCGATGACCGTCGCGACGAGCCGCGGGTACGTGTCGATGCTCTTCACCCGGACCTTGATCGTCGAGACGCCGAACGTCTCGACCGTCTGCTTCAGCTTCGACCCGCTGTGCAGCGTGAGCTTCTGCGTCTTGGGGATGCCGGCGAAGGTCGCGCGCTTCGAGCCGCTCGCGGCGGCGATCGTCACCGGCGGCGTCTTGTCGATCCCGTTCGGTGCGCCCTTCAGGTAGTGGTCGAACCACGCGATGCCCTGCGTCATCACGTAGTCGAAGTCCGGGCCGGGGAACGTCGAGGGCGTGTGCCCGAACTGGCCGACGTAGAGGTGCTTCGGCCCGGCGACGTGCAGGAAGCCGTTCTCGGCCTGTGTCACGTCGAACGCGTAGTCGACGCGCCCCTGGAACATGTAGATCGGCGTCGTGATGCTCGAGAGCTTCGATGCCGCGGAGCGCGGATCGACGAGCGCCTTGATCGCCGGCATGTTCGTGGAATGGATCGCGTCGTTCTCGTACTGCTGGATCAGCGGCGAGCGCGACTCGACCGACTTGGCGAAGCCGAGCACGATGCCGGACTTCGCCACGTTCTGCGGCCACAGTGCGCTGTATAGGTCGGTCCAGGTCTCCACGACGTCGGCTGCCTTGAACGGGATGCCCGCCGCGAGCCCGTTCCAGACCTGCCCGCCGCCGTAGGAGATGCCCCAGGCGCCGATCTCGGTGTCGCTCACCTCCGGCAGCCCGGCGAAGAACGAGAACATCGCGCGCTCGTCGGAGATCTCGTCGGGGCCCGCGAGCCCGAGGTCGCCGGTGGACGTGCCTTCGCCGCGGGCGCTGTACGCGAGCACGGCGTAGCCCTGGTTGACGAACGCGCCGGCGATCGGCGCCATGTCGTCCTTGGAGCCGCCGAGACCGTGCAGTGCGATCACCCCAGGCCAGCCGCCGGCGGGCGCTTCGCCGTCCGGGAGATAGAGGTCGTACGCGATCGTCGTGCCGTCGGTCATCGTCCGCGTGCCGCTCTCCTTGCTGAAGGCCTGCGCGGGCGCGGCCCAGACGAGGAAGAGCACCGCGATGACTGCCACACGCTTCATCAGAGCCGGGACGTTAGCCTTCCGCCATGCCGGACGCGAGACCCATCGGGGTGTTCGATTCGGGCGTGGGCGGGCTCACGGTGCTGCACGAGTGCCTGGTGACGCTGCCGAACGAGGACTTCGTCTACCTCGGCGACCACGCGCGGCTGCCCTACGGGCCCCGGCCGCCGGCGGAGGTGCGCCGGTTCGCCCACGAGATCGGCGCGTTCCTCGAGCGGCAGGGCGTGAAGATCGTGGTCGTGGCGTGCAACACCGCGACCTCCGCCGCCCTCCCGGATCTGCAGCAGACTCTGGCGGTGCCGGTGATCGGCGTGATCACGCCGGAGGCGCACGCGGCCGTGCGCGCGACGCGCAACCGGCGGATCGGGCTCCTCGCCACGCAGGGCACAGTCGACTCGCGGCGCTACGAGCAGCTCGTGACCACGCTCGACGCGGGCGTGCGCTTCAGCGCCGTCCCGTGTCCGCGGCTCGTGCCGCTGATCGAGGCCGGGGAGGACACGACCGATGCGGTGCGCGAGTACGCGGCGCCGCTCAAGGAAGCCGGCTGCGACACGGTGATCCTCGGCTGCACGCACTACCCGCTGATCAAGCCTGTGTTCCAGCGCGCGTTCGGGCGTGACGTGAGCCTCGTCTTCTCCGCGGACGAGACCGCGCGCGAGGTCGCCGAGACGCTGGCGCGCAAGGGCATCGAGAACGACCGCGCGCGGGAGGGGACGTACCGGTTCCTGACGACCGGCGAGCCCGACGCGTTCCGCGAGCAGGGTCGTCGCTTCCTGCAGCTGCCGATCGCCGGCGTCGACCACGTCGAGGTCGCCGAGCTCGAGGTCGCGGCATGAGCCGTAGGCTCGACGGAGGCGACCCAGGAGCGGAGCCGCCGGCTTGGCCGGCGGTGGAGCGGGCATGAGCCGTAGGCTCGACGGAGGCGACACAGGAGCGGAGCCGCCGGCTTGGCCGGCGGTGGAGCGGGCATGAGCCGTAGGCTCGACGGAGGCGATCCAGGAGCGGAGCCGCCGGCTTGGCCGGCGGTGGAGCGGGCATGAGCAGGAACGACGGGCGGAAGCCGAATCAGCTGCGGCGGGTCGTGACGGATCCGCTGTTCCTCGAGCAGCCGCACGGGATGGTGCTGTGGTCGCAGGGCAAGACGCGCGTGCTTTGCACGGCGTCGGTCGAGGAAGGCGTGCCGCGCTGGCTGCAGCGCTCGGGCCGCGGCTGGATGACCGCCGAGTACTCGCTGCTGCCCGCGTCGACCGGGGGCCGCACGGAGCGCGAAGCCGCGCGCGGGAAGCAAGGTGGGCGAACCGTCGAGATCCAGCGTCTGATCGGTCGCGCGCTGCGCGGCGTCGTCGACTTCAAGGCGCTCGGCGAGCGGACGGTGTGGCTCGACTGCGACGTGCTGCAGGCCGACGGCGGCACGCGCTGCGCCGCGATCTGCGGTGCGTACGTGGCCGCCGCGCGCGCGCTCGACCGCTTCGGGCTGAGCAAGGCGCTGCCGGGCGCCGTCGCCGCGGTGTCGGTCGGCGTCGTCGACGGCGAGTCGCTGCTCGATCTCGACTACTCCGAGGACTCGAACGCCGACGTCGACCTCAACGTCGTCATGACCGGCGCGGGCGAGTTCGTCGAAGTGCAGGCGACGGCCGAGCGCGTCCCGTTCGACCGTGCGCGGCTCGACGGCCTCCTGGACCTCGCCGCAGCCGGGATCGAGGAGCTGCGCCAGGCCCAGGAGGACGCGATTGCCGTTGCTCGCGACTAGCGTCCACGCGCTCGGCTGGAGCGACACGCTCGCCCGACTCGCCGTGGCGGCCGCCCTCGGTTCGGTCATCGGCTTCGAGCGTGAGTTCCGCGAGCGCGAGGCGGGCCTGCGGACGCATCTGCTCGTCGCCGTCGGCGCGGCGCTGTTCACGATCGTCTCCGCGTTCGGCTTCGGCGACATCCTCGGCGAGAGCGGCCCGCACGTCCTCGTTCGCCTCGACCCGTCGCGCATCGCCGCGCAGGTCGTGAGCGGCATCGGGTTCCTCGGCGCCGGCGCGATCATCCGCCAGGGCCTCTCCGTCCGCGGCCTGACGACCGCCGCGTCGCTCTGGGTCGTCGCGGCGATCGGCATGGCGGCGGGGGCCGGCTTCTACGCCGGCGCCGTGCTCGCGACCGCGCTCGGGCTCGTCGCGCTCTGGCCCGTGCGCATGCTCGCCTACAACCTGATCGAGCGCATCCGGCCGGAGGAGAATCGCCTCGTCGTCGAGCTCAAGCCGGAGCAGCCGATCGCGCCGTTGCTCGGCGAGCTGGAGGACGTGCGCCACTTCGAGGTCGACGAGGAGCACGACCGGCGCGTCGTCACGCTCGAGACGCCGAACCTCGACGAGGAGCTCGTCGCGCGGCTCTCCGACCTCGACTACGTGATCGGCATCCGCTGGCGTCGGTAGCCGTAACGGTCTGCTCCGGCAACCCGTCGAAGGTGGAGGAGCTCGCCGAGCTGTTCCCCGGCTGGGAGCTGGAGCTGCTCGACGCCGGGCCGTTCCCACCGGAGGACGGCGCAACGTACGTCGACAACGCGCGCATCAAGGCGCGCTTCGGCCGCGAGCGGGGGCCGTCGGAGCGGTGGATGCTCGCGGACGACTCCGGCATCGAGCTGGACGCGCTCGCAGGCGGCCCGGGCGTGCTGACCGCGCGGTGGGCCGAAGGCCGTCACGTCGAGAAGGCGCTCGCGGCGGTCGCAGACGCGAATCGCGGCGCGCGCTACGTGTGCGAGCTCGTCCTGCTCGCGCCCGACGGGACGGAGCACCGCGGCACCGGCGTCCTCGACGGCCGGATCGCCGAAGCCCCCGCCGGTGACGAGGGCTTCGGGTTCGATCCGGTGTTCGTCCCGTGTGGCGAGGAGCGAACCGTCGCCGAGCTCGGCGACGCGTGGAAGGCGGAGCGCTCGCACCGCGCGCTGGCGGCACGAGCGCTCCGTGATGCTGTTAGCAGTGCGCGTCCGGGTTGAACGGGGCGAACATCCCCGACGGGTTGTGCTGGAACAGCCAGACGTGCAGGTCGTAGTGGATCGGCATCCCCGGTGAATGCCCCTTCATCGGGCCGTCGAAGGCGCGGCCGAAGAGCGACGGGCGATCGGGGTCCGTCGCGACGTTCTGGTCGGCGTCGCCCTGGAAGTACTCGGCGCCCATCAGCTGGAAGCCGCCGCCGGCCGTCGGCTCGTAGAGCAGGATCGCCGGCTTCTCGGGGTTCAACGGCCCCGGCTTCAGCAGCCCCTGGTTGATGAAGTGGACGCCCATCGCGCCGCCGTACGAGGACGCGTTCGGGTCGGCGGGCTCCATCACGCACGGCGAGCCGACCTGGTAGCCGTCCGCCTTCGCCACGTTGACGTCCTGGTACTTCGAGAGCGCCGCCTTCGCCTTCGCAAGCTGGTTGGCGATGCCCTTCGGCGTGTACTGCGCGGTCAGCTTCTGGTTCTGGGCCTTCAGCGCCGCGACCTGCTTCTTCAGCGACGCGACGGTCGGCTGCTTCTTGGTCCCGGCCGGCGCCGCCGCGGCGACGGCGGCGATCACGAGCGCGACCAGCGCGGCGAGCGCGACCAACGCCCATGGGCGATGCTTCTTCATGCTTCCTCCTTGCGATCGTCAGGGTTGAACACGTCGACGGCGCGTAGCCACGAGCCGTCCGGTTGCCTGCGATGGAAGGCGACGTACTTCCCTTCGTCGGTGACGTCCGCTGCCGCGAGGCGGTACCGCCCGATCTCCACCGCCGTCTCGGCGCCGACCTCGACGTCCGTCGGCACGAGCTCGAAGCTCGACAGCCCGACGGCGAGGCCCGCCTGCCAGTACGCCTCGATCTGCGGCCGTCCACACACGACGTCCGCCTGAGGAGTCAGCAGGCGGCCGTCGTGCGTGTACAGCAAGCCGACCGCGGCGACGTCGCCGTGGCGGAGTGCCTCGACGAGCCGGTCGGCGGCGGTGTGGATGTCATCCCCCATCGCCGGAGAAGGTCGCTCGGCGACGTTGCAGGAACGTTGCAGGCGTGTGTTACGAGAGCGCGAGGGCCACGGCGTCGTCGAGCGGCAGCGGCTCCGGGCACGGGCGATCGGGCATCGCCCGTGCGTATTCGGCGCGGTCGAAGTGCCCGAACCGACTCGGCCCGTCCTCGACCGCCTCGACGGACGACCACAACGTGAGCGCGCGGTCGGCGTCGCCCCGCGCAGAGGCGGCGCGCGCGAGGATCGCCAGCCCGAGCAGCGTCTCCTGGCGGTTCGCCGTCCCCCAGGCGTACTCGAGGTAGCGGCGGCCGTATGCCTCGGCGTCGTCGAGCTCGCCTGCGATCACGAGCCGCTCGGCGAGGTCGCCCCAGCTCCGGGCTTCCCACCAGTGCCAGCCGACCTCGCGTGCGAGATCGAGCGTGTTCTCGACCATCGCGCGGCCGCGCTGGAAGTCGCCGTGGTCGAGCTCCCACGCGCCGAGGTTGCCCTGGGCCTGGATGCGGCCGATCGTGTCGTCGAGCTCGACGAAGGTGGCGAGGCACTGCTCCCACAGCGCGCGGGCGCGCCGGGTGTCGCCGGCGAGATACGCGACGATGCCGAGCCGGAAGTCGAGATTCGCGACGCCGATCGGATCGTCCACCTGCTCGAAGAGCTCGCGGCTGCGCTCGTACGCGGTGCGTGCCTTCTCGATCTGGCCGGTGACGTCGTGGAACGCGGCGTAGTCGCGGGTCGCCGACGCGAGCAGCCGCAGGTCGTCGGTGGTCGCGCGCGCCAGGAGCTGCTCGTAGCGCCGGATCGCCTCCGCGAGCGCCTGCGTCACCCAGAAGTTCTCCACCGTCACCATGAGGCGCAGCCCCGTCTCCGGGTCCGCGTCGACGAGCCAGTCGAGCGCGGCGCGGATGTTGTGCTGGTCGCGCAGCACGATCTCGGGGCGTTGCGGGCCGCGGCCGAGCGTGTCGATCGAGAGGTTCGCCGTCTCGGCGACGCGCAGGAAGTGCTCAGCGTGGGCGCGATGCACGCCTGCCTCGTCCGGGTCGGCCGCGAGCTTCGCCGCGGCGTACTGCCGGACCGTCTCGAGCAGCGAATAGCGCGTGGGCCGGCCGGGCTGGACGCGGACGAGCGACGCGTCGACGAGTCGCGCGACGAGGTCGAGCGCGGCGTCGGCGTCACCGTCCAGGCAGACGTCGGCGACCGCGTCGAGCGTCATACCGCCCGCGAATACCGCGAGCCGCCGGAGCAGCTGTTGCTCCTCGGGCGGGAGCAGGTCGTAGCTCCAGTCCATCGTCGTCTCGATCGTCCGGTGCCGCGGATCGGCGACGCGACGCCACGCGCGGAGGAACTTGAGGCGATCGTCGAGGCGCGCCGCGATCTCGGCGGGCGAGAGCGCCTTCGCGCGCGCCGCCGCGAGCTCGATCGCGAGCGGGAGCCGGTCGAGCTCGGTGCAGATGTCGCCGATCGCGGCGTCGTCGGGCTCGAGGTCGCGGCGCACCGCGGAGGCGCGGTCGCGGAAGAGCTGCACGGCGGCTTCCTGCCCGAGCGGATCGAGTGCGAAGTCCCGTTCGGCGCTCACGCCGAGCGGGATGCGGCTCGTCGCGAGGATGCGAAGGTTCGGCGCCGCGTCGAGCAGCTCCACGGCAAGCTCGGCGCAGGCGTCGACGACGTGCTCGCAGTTGTCGAGCACGATCAGCAGCTCCTTCGTGCGCACGTCGTCGGGCAGCGAGTCCGCTGCGACGGCGCTCGCGACGGCGCCGGCGACGAGCGACGGGTCAGCGAGAGCGGTGAGGTCGACGAGCCGTACGCCGTCGGCCCACGCGTCGACCTGGCGGCGGGCCGTCTCGATCGCCAGTCGCGTCTTGCCGGAGCCGCCGATGCCCGTCAGCGTCACGAGCCGGTGCTCCCGAAGGAGCACGGCGACTGCGACCAGCTCCTCGTCGCGTCCGACGAAGCTGGTGGCCGGCTCGGGAAGGTTGTGCTGCGCGTGCCCCGGCTCGACCGGGGCGACCGCGTGCTGGAGGATCGCGCGCTCGAGGTCCTTCAGCTCGGGCGAAGGCTCGAGGCCGAGCGTCTCGTCGAGCACGCGGCGCGCGTCCTGGTAGGCCGCGAGCGCGTCGCTCTGACGGCCGGCGCGATACAGCGCGAGCACGAGCTGGCGGCGCAGGCGCTCGCGCAGCGGCTCGGCAACGACGAGCGACTGCAGCTCCGGCACGAGCTCGGCGTGCCGGCCGAGCGCGAGGTCGGCGTCGATGCGGTCCTCGACGCACACGAGCCGCAGCTCCTCGAGCCGGAGCGCCTCTGCGGCGAGCGCGCCCTCGTGCGCGACGTCGCCGAACGCGTCGCCGCGCCAGAGCGCGAGCGCCGCGCGCAGCCGTTCGGCTGCGAGCCCCGCTGCGCCGCGTGCGAGTGCCTCCCGGCCCTCCCGCGCGAGCTGCTCGAACGCGCAGGCGTCGATCGCGCCGCGCTCCGCGTCGACCGCGTAGCCGCCGCGGCCGCCGTCGACGTGCACGCCGGCGCGGCGCAGGCGCGAGACGTACGAGCGGAGCGTCGCCTCGGCGCGGGCGGGCGGATCGCCGTGCCACAGCTCGTCGACGAGCCGGTCGGTCGGCACGGGACGGCCGGGCTCGAGCAGGAGCAGCGCCAGCAGCGTGCGCTGCATGCGGCCACCCAGCTCCGCTGCTGCATCGCCTGCGACGGCTTGAACCGGGCCGAGCAGGCGGAACCCCATCGCCCCCCGATCCACCTTGGGGGCGAGTCTAGCGCCGGAGGCCGAAGAAATCAGCTGCCTGGACGACGTCGGGGTCGTCGACGGCGAGCTCCCGCACCTCGCGGACGCGGAGCGCTGCCGCAGCGCGGTCGAACAGCGTCACGTTGGCCCAGCTCGCCTCCCACGTCGACCACCAGCGCAGGCCCGCCGCTTGAGGGTGGCGGTCGTAGAGGGCGGCCGCCTGCGGCTGTGTGACCTCGCGGTGCCGTGTCGCCACGAGCGACGGCCGCAGTCGCTCGCGCCGCAGCACGGCCGGATCGTCGAGGTCGAGCAGGGTCGCGTCGTCGCGCAGTTCGATCGCGGCGAGCGCGAGCGGCAACCCGCGGCGGCGCAGAAGTCCCGGTACGAGCCGCTGCCCGCGGAACCGCGCGAGCTGCTCGACGAGGCAGGACAGCGGGCGGTCGGCGAGGTAGAGACAGCCGTACCGTCCCGGGTTGTCGTGGCGGCCCTCGCCCTGGAACGGACGCGGGAACCACAGCGCGTCCTCGGTCCGGCTGCGCGCGAAGCACCGGTAGAGGATCACGCGAAGGAGTCGCTGCGTTCCGCTCTGATCGCGCGCATCAGCTCCTCGGCGTGGCCGGCGCGGATCAGGTCGATCGGGCGCGCGTCGTGCAGCGTGGGGTTGACGCCGAACAGCCACGCGAGCGCGGCGTCGCGGTCGTACAGGCGCAGCAGGTTCGACCACACGAGCTCGAGTAGGTCGACCTTCTCCGCGTTCAGCGGGTCGATGCCGGCGCCGCGGAGCCAGCGCGTCACCTGCGAGCGGCTGACGCCCAGCATGTCCGCGAGCTGCGCGGCCGAGCGGAAGTCGGCGCGGAGCGCCTCGACCTTCGCTGCGGTCGCGACCGGCATCGCCTCAGCTTAGCGCAACAAAAAGTGTTGCGCGGTGAGGTAAGCGCCTCGTTAACGCATGGCCCTCGGCGGCCGCGTTCGCTCCCGCCAATGGCTGAAAACGCCGAGATGAGCCTTCGAGTACGCGCTCCACAGCCGCGCGCTCGTCCGCGGCGGACCCGTCCCGTCGCCAAACCAACGTAAGGGGTGTGTGAGCGGTATCGCCCCTTAGGACGTCGGCCGTTGGGCGCGATGCCAGTTCACCTCGGCGCCGAGGACGATCACATTCGCCATGACGTAGAGCCAGACGAGCAGCACGGCGGTGCTCGACAGCGTCTGCAGCACGGGGTTGTGCTTCGAGAGCGTGACGAACTGGGGCAGCACCTGGAACGTCGCCTCGAGCAGCACGGCCGCGGTCGCCGCGCCCGGCAGGACGTCGCGGATGCCGAGGTCGGCGTTCGTCAGCACGTAGTAGGCCGACGACAGGAAGACGAAGAGGCCGACGAGCGACACGGCGATCGCGACGACGCGCGCGAAGGTCGTGTTGCCTTCGAAGCCGGCGTAGCGCTTGAGGATCTCCTGTCCGACGGAGCCGATGACGAGCGACACGAACAGCGCTACGAGCGAGCCGACCATCATCACCGTGGCCAGTGCCTTGCCGTGGAGCCAGCCGCGGTTCGGGCGGTTGTAGACGATGTTGAACGCGCTCTCGAGCACGGAGAAGAACGAGAGCGACGACCAGAGCAGGAACGCGCCGCCGACGATGCCGAGCGTGCCGGCGTTCGCCTGGATCGCGTGGATCGCGTTGAGGATCGACGTGACCGACGTGCTCGGGAACGTCTTCTCCAACTCGTGGACGAAGAACGAGTGCCGGCTCGCCTGGTGTACGAGCCCGAGCAGCGCGAGCGACAGGAACAGCAGCGGCACGAACGA
>Ga0070741_10012104_pt1 | contig 15700 bp, 22 predicted proteins | sample Coa_R1_4_FD_66440 | JGI IMG/M metagenome (GOLD analysis project Ga0070741, IMG submission 66440) | Surface soil microbial communities from Centralia Pennsylvania, which are recovering from an underground coalmine fire - Coalmine... | ecosystem: Environmental > Terrestrial > Soil > Unclassified ...
GCTATGCACAGCAGTACATCTATTACCATATGAGGCAGAATGCAGGCAAAAAATGGTGACAGATACTCTTGTAATTATCCAATGTAACCATTACCACAAATATTGATAGGCGATATGGGTTCACTATTTGTATGGCAAGACTACTGAGGGCGCTTGACTGGGTCGTGATTGCAGCACTTGTTATAGTGGCTGCGCTTCTGATATATCTGCTCAGGCCACTTGTCATAGCAATAGCGATAATTGCTGCTGGTTACTTTATCTACAGATGGTACACCGGCAGAAGGCTAGTCAGGGTAAGCTGACACGATTATTTTTTCCTGTTTTTTCTGGCAATGTTTTATTGTAAAATAAATAAAAAAGGTTTCTTGCTGCAATGCAGCAAGAGTTTCTTACTTTGTGCTGTTAAAGAAATTCTTTATTCCTTGAGTTAGGTTGTTCAGGGCATTGCCTGTCTGGTTGGCCATATTCTGTGCTCCCTGTGTAATCGCGTTGCCTGTTGAATTACTCGATGTCTGCGTAGATCCAGTCTGTACCATCTCTTTGCCGTCCTGAGTCAGCGAATGGACTACCCCATAGAGTGGCTGTCCGTGGAAGTGGTCGTCAGTCTGTTCCGATGAGAATGAGATGGCTACTGCATTGAATTTTTCTATCATTATCAATGTGTTTACTCCAGTCCATTTTGGCGAGCCGTTTGCCGAAACGTCAGCAGTGCCAAAGATAAGTGTTGTTCCATTCTGTGGGAGCTGAACCATTGATCCGTTGGACATCTTGAAGTTGGTCACTTCATGTGTATGGCGTCCCGTCCCGTCGATGTGTACCATAGTCATGTTGGCCTTGAAGCTGCTTACGTTGCCATTCTGAACACTTAGACTCCAGTCGCCGGATACTATGTACGGCTGGTCTAGTTTTGACGCGGTAGATGTTGTATTGCTAGACGATGCTGTAGTGTTGCCTGTACTGCTGGTTGTTGTATTGGTGCCAATGGTATTGCCAGTTGCATTGGTGGAACTGTTTCCGCCAACCATGGTCTGGCCCATTGTTGTGTTACCCGCAGATGTCGTGTTTCCTGATGACGTCATGTTGCCTGTGCTTGTTGTATTAGTAGATGGTGTCGCTGTTTGGTTTGTGGTTGTTGAACTGCCTGTATCAAAGATCAGAGTAGCTATAGTACCTCTAGCCGAAAATGTTGATCCTGTGCTTGTAGAGTTTGAACTTGTTGTGTTGCCCGTACTGCTGGTTGTTGTGTTTCCTCCAGCAGTTGTATTACTTGCCGAACTCGTACTGCCTGCAGTTGACGTACTGCTAGGAGTTGTACCATATTGCGCAATTGCTGGTGTAAGACTAAGCGCTGCAGCGAAAAGTCCAAAAACCAGCACTAGCGCGACCGCGATAGGTGCTTTCTTCATCGCAAAGAGCGCGCAGGAATGAATTTTAACGATTTTATCTGTTATATAGAGAAGTAAAATACCTAGGCTTGCTAGGCAACAATTGGACTATAAAATGTTCTAACGGCTATTGCGTCAGGTCTATTATGCTTCGTCTGATGACCAGTTTGGCTTCTGGCGAAACGTTGTACTTCTCCAGAACCATCGCGGGGTCTTTGATGAGCTCGTTGCGAAAGTCCGGCTCGCTGGCTGCCCTGAGCAGGATTTCACTGATAATCTCGGCTTCCTTTTGTCGAGAATCCAAGTATCAGCACCAAAGTTAAAGCTCGTATATAATCTTAGTGCACGATTTGTACACAATTGTCCCTAATGGAAGAGTAAAGTAATGTTGACTCTGCGTTATAAAGCGATCGGATTCTTTTCGTAAATAGTAATTGTCCGCTGGAATCGAGCTCGTAGGTGACCTAGGATACCTGCTCCTGATATGTTCTGGAGTGGGAGCACTTGCATACATTCTCAAGCAGCCTCTCGTGCTCGGATTCCTGATAGCTGGCATACTCATAGGCCCTTTTGGCCCATTTAGCCTCATCAAGGACATCGATATGCTGAACAATTTTTCAGACATTGCTATCGTGCTCTTGCTTTTTGGAGTCGGGCTGTCGTTCCCGCTGCGCCAGCTGCGCGCAATTGGCAAGGTGAGCACTGGCATAGCAGTGATCGAAGTCTTGGTGATGCTTGCGCTTGGCTTTGTGGTTGGAAGCGTCCTTGGCTGGTCGTTCTACGACTCCATGTTCCTTGCAGCCGCCCTGTCGATAAGCTCGACCGCAATAATCGTCAAGGTGCTTGAAGATATGGGCAAGCTGGAGACCACGTCTGCAGTGCTCATGATAGGAATACTCGTTATCGAGGATCTGGTCGCGATAGTGATAATAAGCGCCATGCACTCGGGCGTTGTAAGCGGCTCCTTTGAATTTACCCAGATTCTTACCACCATAGGGAGGATCGGGCTCTTTATCGGAGGCACTATAGCTGCAGGAGTTCTCATGATGCCAAGGCTGTTTTCGCTTATCGCAAAGCTCGAGCGTTACGAAGTAACGATAATGTTTGCGCTTGGGACTGCCTTTGGACTCGCTTTTCTTTCATATGAGCTTGGCTTTTCTGCCGCCACGGGCGCTTTCCTTGCGGGCGTGATAATTGCAGGAAGCAAGTTCTCGGAGCAGATATCGACCATAATCTCGCCGACAAGGGAAATCTTTACTGCCATATTCTTTGTCACGATAGGGGCCCTGATGGACATGTCGCTGATCTCCCTATACTGGGTGCCCGTCATGATAATCACGCTTGTCACTGTCTTTGGCAAGATCGGAGGGGTGTACGCCGGGGTCCGGCTGTTTGGGTTTGACAAACAGTTTGCGATTGGAATCGGGCTGAGCATGGCCCAGCTTGGCGAGTTCTCTTTCATTGTTCTAAAGACAGGCCAGGACCTTGGCGTCATAAGCAGCATGTTGTTTCCGATAATAGGGATGGCAGTAGCTCTGACAACGTTTGTCGGCCCAATGCTCGTGAAGCTTGGAAGCCGGGTCGTAGCTATATACGAGTGATTTAGACGCCGATTTCTGGAAATGAGGACTGCTTTATGCCAAGCTCACCTTGCAAGGTCTTGATCTTCTTGGCATACTCTGTCATCTTTGTCTTGTCATTTTGCACCTTGGCGATCTTGTAGCCCTTCCATGCTTTCTTCAAAGCTCCCCACGTTTGGCCGGTTGTAAACTTGCCCCGAACACTCATGCTGAGAGCAATAACGAATGTCAGTATATAAGATTATTTGTTGTTGAGATAAAAAAGAAAAAGAGAGAAAAGGGCGTTACCCAGTTACGTATGCCCTTTCTCCGTGCTGTGCCAGGTCTAATCCTATCTCTTCTTCCTTTGGAGTGACTCTTATGCCACCTGGCCATATCGCGTCCATCACCTTGATGATGACTGCAGTGATGCCCATGGCCCATGCGAGTGCCGCAAATGCACCGACTGCATTTTGCTGGAACGCCGCCGTTGTGCCATCAGCATTTACGCCAAACCATCCGCCTCCAAAGGCTGCGCCATCATGACCCCATGGGGTAAACCTCTTCTCGGCAAAAGTGCCTGTCAGCAACGCGCCTGCAAGGCCGCCGACTCCATGTACGCCCCATGTGTCAAGTGCATCGTCCCATTTGCGCCTGTTCTTGTATGCGACTGCTGCATAGCACACCACTGACGCAAGTATGCCTATGATTATTGACGACATTGGAGAGACAAACCCGGAGGCTGGCGTGATTGCCACAAGCCCTGCCACCGCACCGGATGCCGCTCCGACTGTTGACGGCCTTCCTGTGTGGCCCCACGATATCAAAGCCCATGTCACTGCTGCCATGCCTGTCGCAATCTGTGTTGCAATGAATGCGCTTGTTGCGTTGGAAGCAGCTGCTGCAGCTGAACCTGCGTTGAAGCCAAACCAGCCAGTCCACAGCAACGCTGCACCTAGCACGACAAGGGATATGTTGTGTGGCTCCATTGGAACCTTGCCATATCCTAGCCTGCGTCCTAGCATCAAAGCAATAACAAGGCCCGACCAACCAGACGTGATGTGTATGACTGTTCCGCCTGCAAAGTCTAGAGCACCATAGCATCCACCCCATCCAAATCCACAGTATCCTGGTGTCATGCCATAGTTGTCTTTGGCTGTGATCTGCCATGTCCAGTGCGCTGCAAAGTCATAGACGAATGTTGCCCAGATGACTATGAATATCAGAAATGCGCTGAACTTCATCCTCTCTGCTAATGCTGCTACAATTAGTGCGGGTGTGATGATGGCGAACATCATCTGGAATATCATGTAGGTTCCATGAGGTATTGTATAGCCTGTAATGCCGCCATAGGCGTTAGATGGGACATCATGCAGTACATTGTTTAGACCTGCCCAGTCCAGTGTTCCAATGAATCCATATCCTCCTGCGTCAGGTCCAAATGCAAGGCTGTAGCCCCAGAGGACGTATTGTATTGCAATTACTCCAGTGGTTATGAAGACCATATGCAGAGTGTTGACAGCATTCTTTTGTCTTGCAAGTCCCCCGTAAAAGATTGCCAAGCCTGCAGGAGTCATCATGAGCACCAGAGCTGATGACGTCAACATCCATGCGTTGTCACCTGCGTTTATCTCACAGGGTATCAGTTGGTCTGTGGGTTGTCCATCATCGCCAGTTTGAAATTTGTAGCTTCCATCGTCATTTGTTTGGAAGCAGTGGTACTTGACTGCCGGATCGTCTACGGTATAGGCAGATGCCGGGCTAGAGAAATTACCGGCCACGAACAGCACGCCTACTACAGCAGCCAATCCTAGCAAAGTGATCTTGTTGCTAAGAAGTGTTTTCACTTTACCGTCTGTCATGAAGTTGAAGGCGAGGAGGTTTGAATAAAAGCATTTAGCTTGATTTTCGCCGATATGCCAGTATTTTGACATATTGCAGAACTGAAAATAATATCAGAATCGATGCTATGGACATCATATAACATAAAAAACAAATTTTATGACAACGAACTTTATTAATAAGCTTTAAACCCCAGCCCGCCTTATTGACATAAATATATGCCAGCCAGCTAGGAAGTACACGTGGCCGCCAATAGCAATCTCGATTCTTTGATTCAGGACTGGAAAAACAGTGTTGTAAACGATATCACCTCTTCTGACGACACAGACAGGCTGGCCGAATACTCGCTACACCTTGCAAGGATCATTGCATATCCTGATCTTGACATACAAGACACCGTAGCAAAGATAGATTCAATGGGCCAAGAGGTCGTACAGACTGTCAAAAAGGCAGGAGGCACGCGACCCACCCAGATAATAGAAAAGATAAATGACTACATGTTCAATGTCCAAAAGTTCAAGCCAAATGTCGACGACTATTACAACCCTATCAACAGCTACCTCAACGTGGTTATCGAGCGCAAGGCGGCGATCCCAATTACCCTTTCCATACTTTACATGCGAATAGCCCGCGACGCAAACTTCAAGATGCACCCAGTGAACTTTCCGGGCCACTTTCTAGTCAAGCATGTGCTGGAGGATAACAGCGGCGAGATAATAGTTGATCCATTTAACGGTGGCAGGATAATGGACGATTACGCGCTAAAGGCGCTGCTTGACCAGACATATTCACGACAGAACATCCCTCTGACCCATGCTTTGGTGGAAAAGGCAACAGCCGCACAGGTGATGACGAGGATGCTCAACAACCTGAAGGGGAGCTATTACGAGGCGCAAGACTTTGATAAATACAGCATTGCAAACGAGATGGTGCTTGCTATCGACCAGTACAACCCCGACGCGATAAGGGACAGGGGAATAATCCTCCTGAAGAAAGGAGATTCTGCACAGGCTCTTAAAGTCCTGAATTCATATCTAGAGATCAATCCCGAAGCTGAAGATGCAGATGACATCCTTGACATAATACGCCAGATCAGGTCAGGCAAAAGTAACAGTGCATAGGCTTGGTATGCAAAAAGGAAAAGGCAGGCATGTGCTTTAAAATATTGTATTGTGAAGAGAGTATATGACAGGCCCCGCCGAAGACTCGCTTGAAAAAATCGCCGCTGAAGTAAGGGGCTGCCCGCTTTGCAAACTAGCGAGGACGAGAAAGAACGCGGTGCCAGGCGAGGGTCAGCTCGCAGCCAAGATAATGTTCATAGGCGAAGCTCCCGGCAGGAGTGAGGATGAAAAAGGCAGGCCGTTTGTTGGGGCTGCCGGCAGGATTCTTGATGACATGTTGAAAAAAGCAGGAATAGAAAGATCGCAGGTGTTCATCACAAATGTGGTAAAGTGCAGGCCGCCAAACAACAGGGTTCCAGAAGAAGATGAAGCAGTGGCATGCCGGCCGTACCTTGACAGGCAGATTGCGATTATCAGGCCAAAAGTAATATGCATACTAGGCAAGACCGCCTATTCCTCACTGCTTGGGGGAAATTCTATAACTGCAAACCGAGGCAAGATCGTGGAAAAGGCTGGGCAAAAATACTTTCTGACCATTCATCCCGCCGCGGCCATATACAATCGAAGTCTCCTTTCTGTACTTGAAGCCGACTTGAAAAAACTTGCAAAGGAAATCAAGGATAAAAAAGAAAAGAGCTCACTGGAGAACTATTTGTGAGCTGTCCCGATGTCCCGTTTTACACGCGACATACAAGTATTGTAGCAAGGGACCTTGTCGGGAAAAAACTGGTGCGTACGATCAAAAAAGATGGCAGCAACTACAGACTTGCTGGAATAATAGTTGAAACAGAAGCATACGGCCACAATGACGATGCGGCAAGCCATGCTTACATGGGAATCACTCGCAGAAACTCAGTCATGTTTGGCAAGGTCGGAAGGGCATATGTCTATTTCACTTATGGCAACCATTACTGCGTAAACGTCTCAGCAAGGTCAAAAAAGATCGAGGCAGGGGCAGTTCTCATACGTGGGATCGAGCCTGTCGAAGGCATTGAAATAATGAGGCAATTCAGGCCTGTTGATAATATCTTTTCTCTCTCCTCAGGCCCGGGCAAGCTGACGCAGGCGCTCAACATCAATTCCATACTCAATGGAGCTGACATGACCGACCTGCAATCAGAGCTCCATATCGAATCTGTAAGAAAGCCGGAGAATATCGTATCTACCCCGAGGATAGGAATCACAAAAGCAGCCGAGAAGAGCTGGCGATTTATCGACACTTCAAGCCCCTTTGTATCTCGCAAGCTTCAGCTCAAGATACAATGACCTGACGGTAAGCTAGAGCTTCATAATTGGTTTTTATCGCAACATGGAAGTTGCAGATGATGCAATCAGAAAAAGTATCGACCTACCACGTTACGATGGACGATGACAAGCTGGGGGTAAAGCCGGAATTCCTCGTCAGCATATACGCAACCATCGACTCAAAGGCAAGGCAGATCGCGCCAGAGAATGCAAAGAATGAGCTTGCAATATCTCAAGACGGCAGAATCAAGACAAAATTCTATATCGTAGTGTCAAGTAGGATGGCACCTCACCTGATAAACGCCATACAGCAGCAGATAAATGCACAGCATGGACAGGGCCTCAGGTCATACCTGTCAAAGTTGCAGGAGCAGGTAATGTCCCAGATGTTTGGGCCGCAAGAACAGGGATCGATTAACATCCAGTTCGACACTAAGTCATTTTTCCCAAGAGCCTAGCAAGCTCTCACGGTTCTTTTCTTTGATTATCGTGTTGTTCTACTAGCTTTGCGATCTGTTTGTTCAGCTCTAGGATGGCATCCAAAGTCTTTTGGTGTCGTTCCTCAATTGTTTCAATTTTTTTGAGAATGTTGTCATGGCGCTCGTTTATCTTCTTTATTTTATCAAGCGTTAGGTCTTGTTTTTCAGAGATGCGTTTTTGTCGGTTGTATATCCACCAACTTATGATGCCTCCGATGATTGCCCCTATTATGATGCTAAAGTACGTGCTTGAAGAGTTGGTCATATCCTGACAGTCTTTTGCAAATTCTGGCACGCAGCCCCATATTGAATAGAGAATAGGAAGCAACATTACTGATGATAGCAAGTGCTTAATTAAGCTCTTAGTCGCGCAAAAAGTTAACGCTTCTGTGCGGCCTCGATGGAGATCTCGTACTCTTTCTCAATGGCCTTCATCAACTTTTTCCCGGTTATCCTGCCTTTTGACTTGAGCATTGCGGCTATAGAGGCGCCGCCTGCGCCGACGCCCTCTTTGACAAATCCTTTTGCAAAGGCCTGCAGGCCCGGCTTGCTCGATCCGCCCAGATAGAGATCACAGGAGAGAACTGGAACCTGTCCTGCCGCCATGCCAACAAGCCCCTTTAGGTCAGAAGATGGGTCTTTGGCAACGTATGACGTTGTACCTATGCACAGCCCCTTCAGCGGCTTGCCAAGGCGCTTCAGTATAGTAACGATTGCAGACATTTGCGTGCCGCCTGCAAGCATCACCCTGCTTCCCCGATCGAGCGCGCCGTGGGCGACGCCTGCTACAGAAGGCATCATAGGGTCTCCAAATGTCGCGATAGCTTCAAACGGAGAGCTGATGCTTCCAAAAGTGACACCCGCTCTTTCCATGGCAGACGCCACAACCTTGTTTTTCAAGTCATGGGGATTTTCAGGCATGCTGCTGCTCACTTTGAATCTCGCGTCTATTCCTAGCGCGCCAAGTACCGCAAGTGTCGTTGTCGTGCCTCCTGGTATGCTCTCACCCACCACGACCAAGTCTGACAGCTGTGCCAGCTGCTTGCCAAGTAACATCCCATGGTCAAATGCCTGCCTGACGCTCTGCATGTCCATCGCATTTTCCTTTGTTATGTTTCTTCCCGGCTCTAGCCCAAACGACACGTACGGGATTGAAGGCTTGACCTTTGCACCCGCATCCACAATCAAGAACGGAATTTCTGCAAGCTGTAGCGCCGCGCGGGTAATGAGCGCAGGGGTAGGCTTGCCATCCGGCGTTGCCGGGACGGCGTTTATGCACTTGCAGTGACCGTAGTACAGGAATTCAGAATCTGCCGGCGAAGTGTATTTTACAAGCTCTGCGTTTGCTCCTGCCACTGTGAGCCCGGGAATTTCACTTGCCGCAGTATAGGAAATCGCGCATACAAAAACAGGATTTTTCACTGGCTTGATGACGGATTTGTCAGAAGCAGCTATGTCGCGCATCTAGTCACCAGCGACCATGAATTCAAGGAATTCCTGCTTTGACCTTGGCTGGAGCACATAGTTTGTCTTCTTTTCATTACCAATGGTAGAAGTTGGAGCAGACCCGTAGTTGTGTCCCGGATAAACTACCAGCTTTTCATCAAGCATCGCAAGCCTGTCAAAGAGGCTGTGGTACATCTCTTCAGGGTCGCTCCCAGGCAGATCGGTCCTGCCACAGTTTCCAACAAAGAGCGTATCGCCTGTAAAAATTAGCTGGTTCTCAAGGATCAGGCACATGCTGTCCTTTGAGTGCCCCGGCGTATGCATTACTTTTAGTTTTATGCTGCCTATCTCTATCGTGTCGCCGTCTTTGGCTGCGATGTCTTTTTGGAGCTTCGAGTTTTCGTGCTGGATTATCTTGGCTCCAGTCACTTCCGCGACCTGCTCGTTGCCAAGGACATGGTCAAAGTGGGTGTGCGTATTGATGACGCACTTTGCCTTCCAGCCATTCTTTTTGAGTGCATGGAACACGTCGTCAAGGTCCCACGACGGGTCGATTACCGCGGCTTCACCACTGTCATCATCTGCAATAATGTAGGTAAAGTTGGCCATTTGGCCTACAGGTATCTGGAGAATTGCCGGCTTCATACGATGTCACGCTCTGCCTCAGGCGGTATTCCTATCCATTCCACATGAACAGGTCCGGTGTATTTCTTTCCCTTTGCAAGCCCTATTTTGAGCCGGTGAAAAGTGATGGTGGCGTCTGCCATGACGCACTTTTCATGTATCTTGGCAGTATTTGGGTCAAAGCCGGAAGGGACATCAACAGCAAGGACATAGGCTTTTGAATTATTTATCGCGTCTATCGCGGACGAATAGGGCTCGAGGATGTTGCCCTTGATGCCCGTGCCAAATATGCTGTCAAGTATGATGTCGGCTCTGGCTATCCGCTTTTTCACCTCGTCATCCAACTCCTTGCCAAATATGATCTCAATCGAGTCCATCTTTTCGACTATGCCCCAGTTTAGCCTTGCTTCCTCGCTTCTGAGGTCAGAAGGGCTTCCAAGCAAAATTATTGTGATCTTGGTTCCATAGCCTGCTAGGTGGCGTGACGCGACAAATCCGTCGCCCCCGTTGTTGCCCGTGCCGCACACTGCAACTATCTTTTTGTTCTTAAGACGCCCCTTGAACTTGCTGGCGACAAAGTCTGAAATGCCATGGCCGGCGTTTTCCATCATCAGAAAGCGGCGCATCCCAAGTGCGGAATGACCGTTTTCTTCAATTCGGTACATCTGGTCTGAAGTGATGGCCTTCAATACTTGACGGTCTGGCTAGCCAACATAAAAACTATTTACGGGAAAAAGTTAGGCGGTCTAGGAAGGTCATGGCCGATCTGGTCGTAGGTTCACATGAAGCGAATATCTTTCTACCAGTGGTTCTGTACTTTAATTTAATCAAGCAGGATGACATGGCGTTACAGTAGAGTCTTTTACTGCCTGTGTTTTTCAAGGTAGTCCTTGAGCTCGCTGCTGATGTCAGCCACCTCGCCTAGCGTCAAGCCAGCTTGCTCGTCTTTTCGCACCCAGACAATGTATCCGTCAAGGTCTACTTCTATTGCCCCAGACCTTTCCAAGTACTTTAGGATGACGTTTATCTGGAGCGGAGTGAGCGATGGCAGTATCCTGCCAAGGTCTTTTAACTTCGGATAGCCATCAAAATTTCTGACTGCCTCTAAAAAGCTGTTGATGCCATCCTCTGAGACCTCATTTGCAGGCTTCTCCTTTCTGCGCGGTTTTCTGGCTTTGATACGGAAAGCTATGATGCTTTCCTTCTAAAACTTTTTCCTGCAGGCTAGGCCGGAAATGCAAGCGTGGTCTTTTCAAGGCCCAATATAGGGACATACAGCGATTGCGCGTCCGTTCCTATGCTATCAATGAACGTAAACTCGCCGGACAGCCTTTTTAGCTGGATGAACTTTCTGGCCGGCTTTTCATTCTGTACTACATAATGCACAGTAATGCCGCCGACAGTCCCAGTCTGTATAAAGAGGATGTGCTTGCCATTGTAATTGAGATAATAGAGCATTGGGATGACCCCGAGCATCGACTGTGCGGAATAGATTATCACCTTGAGCATGTCTTCCAGATTTTGGTATTTCAGGTATATGGTATCGCTCTGCGACATGCCAATCGTAACGTCATGACGGCATATTTCCTTTTTGGATGAACTCTCTTATTCTCTTGAGCGCGGCATCAACATATTCGGAGTTATTATCATAACCAACAAAATGTCTGCCTGTCTTTGCCGCTGCTATGCAGGTAGATCCCACTCCGCAGAAGGGGTCAAGTACGATATCGCCCTCAAATGTATAGAGCTGGATACATCTGTGTGGGAGCTCGACAGGGAAAGGGGCGGGATGTCCAACTCTGGTCGCCGATTCTGCGGGAAATTCCCAGACGCTTTTTGTGTATGACAGGAATTCCTGCTTGCTTATAGTGTTCTGCTTGCCATTGGCAGCGCGTGAAAACGAGCCTTTTGAGAATACAAGTATGTATTCATGGGTATCACGCAGAGAAGGGTTTGCGGCCGACTGCCAGCTTCCCCATGCAGTTGACGCGCCGGCGCTCGAGCCTTTGTTCCAGATGACTTCGCCCCGCATGAGAAATCCGATGTCAAGCATGTCAGAGATGATGTTGCTATGCAGTGGGATGTACGGCTTTCTCCCAAGGTTGGCAACATTGACGCATACCCGCCCGCCTGTTACAAGCACCCTGAAAACTTCGGTAAACACGGCCTTGAGAAACTGCCTGTATTCTCCAAGTGTCAAGTCCTGATCATAGGTTTTGCCAACGTTGTATGGCGGCGAGGTGACTGCAAGATGAATGCTTGAATCTGGCAGCTCGTTCATCTTTTCGCTGCTTTTGCAAAAAATCCTGTCTAGGTTTTCGGCCGGCACAATATTTTCTATACTACCCTGGCTGCCGCTACTTTCACCCCTATCGTACAGCTTACGCCCATAGAACTTTGACGAGTCGTGGCCTTCACGCTTTGATACTCCAAAGTCGCTGGTCTTGGTGGTTTTTCTCGCGCCGGCCACTGTTTTCGCAAACAGGGTCGAGGATAATAATTTTTAGCCGGCCATTGCCACTTTGACTTTCCGAATCAAAGATCCGATGTCAATCGGCTTTCGGATAAAATCGCTTATCTTGGCAGCGGACATTGAAAATTCAAGATCGCCTAGTTCAAAGGCAGACATGAGCACTACCTTTGCGTCCGGCTTGATTGCCTTGATGTTTGCTGCCAACTCAAAGCCGTTCATACGGGGCATTCTGACATCGGTGATGACCAGCCGATAGTCCTTCGCGTTAAGCTTGAAGTGTTCGAGGGCCAGAGCGGGGTCTGTGAAGCCAAAAACATTGTAGCCTTGTTTGCGAAGGGCCTGCCTGAAAATTATGACGATATCCATCTCGTCGTCGACCACAAGTATTGATTGTGGAAGAGCTGACATTCAAACACCTTGTTTTGACACGAACCACTGATTGTATGGATGGCACGGTGTCAAAACCATAGTTGAATCAAGCTACGATCTTATATCATATGCGAAGAATTATTCTATAGAATAACCCGTTAGCAAAAACATTTGTCAAGTATTGACTTGTATACATCTGCCATGACCTGATGATGCGTTACGGCAACCGCGTTTCCAGTCTTTTTCCCAAGTTCAATCTGCTGCAATTCATTTCCCAGCTTTTCCAAAAAGTACTGGTGGTTTCTGTTCTGCACCTTTTCAAGGACCTCGTCGATGAACCTGCGGTTTGCGTCAACCTTTTGTTTTACAAGCTCGTCCAAAAGATTACGTAATTCATCAGACTCCATTGCTGCTTGTCATACATTCGGGTAGCAATTACTTAAGCATATAAGAAAGAATGTTATGGAAAAAGGAAATATATCGTTCCCGGCAGCACAAGTCCTTGTGACGGAAAACTCTGTCAGGCATATAGACACGCTAAGAGAAATGGAAGCCTACAAGCGCCACTATCAGATACGCTGCAGCCATCACGAGCTAGAGTTTTCTGCAAAAGACAGGCGCATAACGTGCGCAGTCTGTGGCAAGAACTGGATCTTTGTACAGGAACGCGGATATTCTGATCCAAGACAGGTCTATGCAGCAGAAAAAGACACATGAACAGAGGCGTTTTTATTTCAGGATTCTGGTGGTATGCCCGTGAAAACTTTTCAGCTGCCTATTGAAGAGCTTGCCCGAGCTGACAGTCAGGAAAGGATGAACATCTTCCGGCGCTATTTTGCGTCAAGCCGCTACAACAGGCTTTTGATCCAGCAGGTGCTCGTCAGGTCGGCTTCTGACAGGTCGCTTGAGTCCCGGGTCAAAAAGCTGGAAGAGGATCACAACAAGGACTTTTCCGATGCTGTCAAGGCAATCAAGAAATCCGGATATTTTGATGAATTCATTATTGCAGTTAAGGAGGAGGACGAAGCGCTTCAGAAGATAATTGAAGCGTATGACAAGAGGATGAACAGGGAAGCCTAGCCTACTACTTTTACAACTTTTCTGCAACAGATTCCTTCAACTCTCATGTATGCGGCATCTAAAAGGTATAATACAGAGCGCAGTTATCTGAAATTTGCTTGGCACCTAGAAAGTTCCAGTGCAGTTGCGGCAAGACCATAGAATACATCGACCGCGTTGTAGGCGGCAACAATGCGCAATCAAGCGTACTTGTATGCAGCAAGTGCCAGAAGGAACACCAAGTGACCTTTTACGGGTTTTTGAGCGAGATCAAGGGAGCAGCTGTCAGGCGCTGATTTTCTTCCGGTTGATTTTGCCCCGATTTGTTTGCAGAGCATCGCTAGCCACCTATTTAACAGTGTAGTTTTTTATAGAGACTATGCAGTCATCTCTTAAATAATTATCAGGCAGGCGTATTACGTGGAAAATAGCAAAAGAGGCTATATTATTGCGGCTTCTGTTGCTGCGGTTGTTGTGGCAGGTGGAATAATCTTGTTCCTGTTCGCGCCAGGGGTGCTCGGAGGGCTATTTCCTGCCTCGAAGGCTCCCGATGTCCAAAACAACACCACCATTGCATCCGGCAAGGAATCTCCAAAGATGGTACTCATTGTTCTAAGGGGAGATGAGGATTCCAGTAATGCTATGACACAGTACGATGCAGACAACTCCCAGCCGATACAGCTTGTAAGCAATGAACACATCAGGTTTGACTCTCCGGACTACAGGACTGCCGAGAGCATGAAAGTAATTGCAAGGGATATGAACAGCGGGGCCATCCAGCTTCTCCGCAAGTCATATGACGTGAACAACGAGTTCTTTGTAAACCTTGGTAAGGGCAGCTACCAGCTCCAAGTTCAGGCTACATGGTTCGAATCAGGTAGCCACATCTACAAGTTCAACATAACTATAGCCTGATCCTGTACAATTACTTTGGTGGTGGCGCCGGTTGCACGTTTCCGCTGTCTAGTGGCATTGGGTATCTGATTATCCCGCCAGTATTTTTCAGACTCAATTGGTTGATTTCATCCAAGCTTTGGAGGTCGTTCATTTTAATCATGTTATTGAGCGTGACTGTATACAGCACGTTTCCGATGTAGAAGGACCTGCTTCCCTGTGTGTTATAGCCATAATAGTAGTCCTGAGTATCGTTGAAGTGTTCTATTTTGCCTTTTACTGTAAAGCCACTTGCCGGGTCAACTCCAAACACGTAAAATCCGCGCCATACCTTTGGCGGAATATACTTGCCGCCATCGTACGGCTGGGGCCCAGTGTAATCCGGCATAGTCGATACCGGGATCGAGAGCACGTTCTTTTCTTTGTTAAACAGCAAGGCCCGGTGATCGTACAGCACTTCTGAATCGGTGCCGCGCCCACCTATCTGATAGACATCAACTATTTTCGGGTTTTTGACGTCTGACACATCAAAGAGCGCGAGCTTTATCCCGAGCATGTCTACTCCGCCGTACTGGTTTTCATTTGTCTCCTTGCCTATGCCAATTATGTGGGTGTCGTCGTACGGGTGCAGGTAGTTTGAGAAGCCAGGCAGCTTCAAGTCACCCAGCACTTTTGGACTGTCACCTGACAAGTCGATGACAAAGAACGGGTCTGTCCTCTGAAATGTTACAAGGTAAAGCCGGTCACCCATAAAGCGCGCCGAGTATATCGACTCATTAGGTGCGACCCCTTCGAGCTTGCCCACTACCTTCATTCCTTCGTCCAATACGTAGACGTTGTTGTCGAGCATAGATCCCCGGTATTGCGAATAAAACTCTGAGGTCGTGGCGACTCTAAACTTGCCTCCGTGCTCGTCCATTGAGAACTGGTTGAGCAGCCTGCCCGGAACTTCGCCGCGAGAGTCGTAGCTGATAAGGCCGGTTTCAGGGTTTATTGCGATCTTGTGTATTACGGTTGTCTGGGTCTCCCTCTGCACCTTCAGGTCATAGTCTGCAAGTGACTGCTGGATTTTTGCAAAGAGCTGGTCCTTTTCTGACTCTGACAGCCGGTTGTACATGTCTTGCAAAAGTACTGACACCTTGTCCCATTTTTCCGACGGACCAAGCGTCGTGTCATTGTCAATGCTGCTTATCTTTTGCTGGAC
>Ga0070741_10012106_pt1 | contig 15699 bp, 12 predicted proteins | sample Coa_R1_4_FD_66440 | JGI IMG/M metagenome (GOLD analysis project Ga0070741, IMG submission 66440) | Surface soil microbial communities from Centralia Pennsylvania, which are recovering from an underground coalmine fire - Coalmine... | ecosystem: Environmental > Terrestrial > Soil > Unclassified ...
ACGTCCCCCCGCCCACCGACGGGAGCCGCACCGTGAGGGCCGGCAGCATCGCGTCCAGGTCGGCGCGCGAGAGGCTCGCGGCGGGCGACGCGCAGAGCTCGCCGGAAAAGAACGCCGCACTGCCGAAGTTCTGCGCGAAGACGTTCACGGCCGCGACGGCCGCTCCGATCGCCGCGAAGACGGACGGCGGCACGAGGAGCAGCGTCGTCCCCGAGTCGACGATCGCGGGACCGAGCGTCGCCGCCGACGCCACGTGCTGTCCCCCGACCGCCAGGTCGGAGACCGCGACCGCGTAGAAGGGCGTGCCGCCGGCGAGCGGCGACCAGGCCGGCGCCGCACGCGTCGCGCCGGCGTCCCAGCCGCCGAGCCAGAGCCGGCCGCCCGTATCGCAGAGCTGGAAGCCGAAGACGTCCGGCACGGCGCCCACGGCCGCGAGCTCCTCGACGTACGCGTCGGTCCCTCCCAGGGCGAGCGCAGCTCCGCCGAGCCCGATGATCCCCTGGTACGCGTCCGTGACGGGCGCGAAGCTGCAGTCCGACGGACCGAAGAAGCCGTCCTGCGCGTCGATCGCGACGACGCCCATGGCGACGGGCGGCACGCCGGGGAGCGCCACCGGCGCATCGACGACGGGCCCGACCCAGCCCGAGCCGTCGGCGTATTGCGACGTCGCGCGCGCGCCGGTCGCCGTGACCGTCGCGGCATCGAGCTCCGGCGACACCCCCGCGCACGCGCTGCATGCCGTCGACGCGACGCCGAGCGTCGTCGAGCCGGAGTCGACGATCAAGGCGAAGGAGCCGCCCGCGCCGACGCCGACGGACGCGACGTATCCGGACGCCGCACAGCCGCCGAGCGCCACGGTCGGCACCGCGGCCCGCCGTACGGACGTCGCCGGGCACGCCGGCGGCGCCGGCGCCCGGACCGCGACGAACCGCCCGTGCGCCGGGTCGTCCTTGCGCACGGCGCCGCCGAAGACCGCGCACACCCGGTTCGTCCCGATCGTCACCTCGACGCCGACGCCTCCCTGCGGCGCCGCGCCGCGGAGCGCATAGTCGAGCGCCGCGCCGGCGGCCGTGAGACGCAGCCGGTTCGTCGCGAGCGCCGCGCTCCGGACCGGTCCGTTGGCGAGCCGCCGGTCGCGGTACGCGCAGCGCCCCGCCCGGCAACGCCAGCCGGCGGCCGGCATCGCGAACACGCTCGAGGCCTCGCCCGTGGCGGGATTCACCAGCTGAACGGTCGCGCCGGCGGCCGACGGATCCTCGCCCCCGGCGATCGCCGTCGCGCGGAGCTCCAGCTGCACCGCCCGCCGCGCGGGCGAGGCGCGGTCCGCGATGCGAAGCGCGACGCCCGCGGCGAGCGTGTCCGCGCCGGCGCGCGGCGCCGCGAGCAGCAGCGCCGCCGCCACGGCGGCCGCCCGCGCGCCGGCCACCGCGTGGGCCCGCCGCCTCTTCCCCGTCGCCGTCATCTCGCGAGTCCCGCGACCTTACACGGCGAGCGCCGGCGAATCCGTCGCGTCCTTCCGGGGGGCCCCACCGCGGCATGCCCCTCGCACGAGCGTCGCGCCGACGCGCCCGAACGCCTCCCGGACGCAGCTCCGCCACGCCCGGCCCGGAGCGGCTCCCGCGGGCGAGGCCGGATCAGCGCGCGCGGCGCCGGAGCCCGGCGCCGCGCGCCGGCGTCACCCAGTGGTCCACGCCGAGCCACAGGCTCCGGGCCCAGCGGAAGAACACGAGCGGCACCACGATGACGATCGCGACGCCGAGTACCAGCTGCGCGGCGAGCGGGAGACCGATCGTCCAGTCGAGGACCAGGACCGTCGCCATCGCCGTCCCGACCGCCGCCGCGTAGTTCAGGTAGATCGCCCCGATGAAGTAGCCGGGCTCGCGCTCGTACACGAGGCCGCAGTTCGCGCAGCGCTCGTGCATCCGGAACCAGCCCACGAAGAGCGGGCACATCCCGCACCGCGGGCAGCGAAGGCGAAGGGCACGGCCGAGCTGGCGGCCGACAGAGCTCACGCGGCGGCGGGCTCGGCCCGATCGAGAAACACCCGGCACCAGACCTCGAAGTTCAGGAGGACCCAGACCTGCATGAACGCGCCGTCGCGGCCGGCGAGATAGCCGTTCCACGCCGCCTCCACGGCGTCCGGGCGGAAGAAGCCACGCTGCCGCGCGCGCGTCCCGAGCAGCAGGTCGTACGCCATGTCGCGGCACTCGTTCCGGAACCACCGGTCGAGCGGGAGCGTGAAGCCGTGCTTCGGCCGCGCCGCGATCTCGCCGGGGATCAGGTCCTCGACGGCACGCTTGAGGAGATGCTTCCGCTCGCGCCCCCACTTGAGATGCGACGGCATCCCGGCGACGAGCTCGACGATCCGGTGATCGAGGAAGGGCACCCGCGCCTCGAGCGATGCCGCCATGCTCATCTTGTCGACCTTCATCAGGAGGTCCTCGGGGAGCCAGGTCGACAGGTCGGCGAGGAGATAGCGGTTCAGCGCGTCGAGTCGGCCCCCGCGGGCGAAGAGCTCTGCGAACGGGGCGAGCGGATCATGGCCGTTCCGCGCCGCGCAGACGTCCGGGGAGAGCAGCGCGTCGACGTCGCCGGGACGGAAGATGCCGCGCACGCGGCCGTACGCCGCCGCGTCGTCGAGCGCGCCCGCCTCGATCGCCTTCGCGATCTTCCCCGGCGCGAGGCGTGCGAGCTGCGCGACGAGGCGGCGCAGCTCGAGCGGGACCCTCTCGTAGCGGCCGAGGAGCCGCGGAAACCGATAGTGGTCGTACCCCGCGAAGAGCTCGTCCGCGCCCTCGCCGGTCAGCACGACCTTCACGTGCTTCCGCGCGAACTCGGACAGGAGGTACGTCGGGATGGCGGCGTAGTCGGCGACCGGCTCGTCCAGGTGGTAGACCGTCTTCGGGAGGAGCCGCTCGACGTCCATCGAGTCGACGACGAGCGTGCGATGCTCGGTCTCGTAGCGGCGCGCGACCTGCTCGGCCCACGCGCTCTCGTCGTATGCCCCCGGAACCCGGAAGCCGACGGAGAAGGTCTGCACCGGACGGCCGGTCAGCTTGGCCATGAGCGCGGTGACGGTCGTCGAGTCGATGCCGCCCGAGAGAAACGCGCCGAGCGGCACGTCGCTCAGGAGACGGCGGCGGACCGAGTCGCGGAGGAGCGTCCGGAGCTCGTCGACCCAGCGCGCCTCGGGCCAGTCGGGCCCCGGCTCGACCGGCACGCGCCAGTACGTGCGCTCGGTGACGCCGTCCGGACCCGCCTCGAGCATCGTGCCGGGGCGGAGGCGGACGACGTCCCGGAGGATCGTCTCGCGGCCGGGGTTGTACTGGAACGTGAGGTACGCCGAGAGCGCCTCGACGCTCACGGCGCGCCCGACCGCCGGATCGCGGAGGATCGCCTTGATCTCCGACGCGAACACGAGCCGCCCGCCGACCACCGTGTAGTAGAGCGGCTTCTCGCCGAGCCGGTCGCGGTAGAGGAAGAGGCGCCCGCGCTTCGCGTCCCACAGCGCGAGCGCGAACATCCCGTTCAGGCGATGGACGAAGTCGGGGCCGTCCTCCTCGTAGGCGTGGACGAGCACCTCCGTGTCGGTATGCGTCCGGAAGCGGTGGCCCTGCGCTTCGAGGGACTCGCGGAGGTCGGGGTAGTTGTAGATCTCGCCGTTGAAGACGGTCCAGACCGTCTCGTCCTCGTTCGCGATCGGCTGCCGGCCGTCGAAGAGCCCGACGATGCTCAGGCGCCGGTTCGCCATCCCGAGCGGACCGCGGACGAAGAAGCCGTCCTCGTCCGGCCCGCGATGGAGGATCGCCGCGTTCATCGCGCGGAGCAGATCGGCGTCGACCTGTGCGCGCGGGTCGAAGTGGAAGATGCCGGTGATGCCGCACATGGCCGTCGGCTACGCGGGAACCCGCCCCCGGACGCTCACCCAGCCGTCGTCGCTGTCGAGCAGGTCGATGTCCCGGAGCCCCATCTCGCGGAACCAGCGGAAGACCTCCTTCGGCCGGTGGCGCGATTCGAGCTCGGTCGCGTACGTGTCGAACGTGTCCAGGATCGACCAGGACAGCGGATAGTTCTGGTAGAGCAGCACGGGGAACAGATAGCGGACGTAGCGGACGACCGGCACCTTGTCGATGACCCAGAAGACCGGCACCGCGTACAGCGACCACCACATCATGACGCGCTTCGGGAGGCGTCGCGTGAAGATGCGGAGGAAGCGCCGGCGGAACATGTTGAGCGACCAGCCGACCCCCGGCTTCACGACCGCCGCGTAGACGCTGATCGCGATCGTGCCGCCCGGCCGGACGAGCGGCACGAGCGACTTGAACGCCCGCTCGCACGACGGGGTATGGTGGAGCACGCCGATGGAATAGACGACGTCGAAGCTTCCCGGCGCGAGCGGCAGCTTGAAGATGTCGCCCTGCAGGATCACGACGTTCGACCGCGCCCCGAGGTTGTCCGCAGCGGCGTCCACGGCATCCGAGAGATCGACGCCCGCCGCGAGCGCCGCGCCGTCGCGCGATACGACGTCGAGGAAGCGGCCGCTCCCGCAGCCCGCCTCGAGCACGCGCTTGCCGCGGATGTCGTCCGGCATGAGCCCGGTCTCGCGGCGGAGGCGCCGCTCGGAGTCCGCCAGCTGGGCGCTGTCCACCTGCACGCGCGGGAAGGTCTTCCACTGGAGACCGAACGACGCCGCGTACTCCGAGCGGTCTACGAACCGGATCACCCCGCCGCGCGGATAGGACTTCCCGCACGCCGGGCACGCGAACGCGTCCGGCGCCGCGGCGAGCGTGCCGCCGCATGCCGGACAGCGGAGGATCGAGAGCAGCGCGGCCGATCGGTCGTCGCCGGCCGCCGTGTCATGACGCGAGAGCATCGTCGAGCATCCTTTCCCAACCGCGGGTCACGTTCGGCGCCGTGAACGGCGCGAGCGTCTCGGGGATCCGTCCTCGCACGCGGGCGAGCATCCCGGGCTCGCCGATGAGGTCCACGATCGCGCGGGCGAGCCCGTCGACGTCCCCGGGCGGCACGAGGCGGCCATTGACGCCGTCTACGATCAGCTCCCGCACCCCGTCCGAGCACGCGAACGCGACCACCGGGCAGCCGGCCGCGAGCGCCTCGAGGACGACGTTCGGGAGCCCTTCGTAACGCGACGACAGCACGAAGAGGTCCGCCGCGCCGAACCAGCGGAACGGGTTCTCCTGGAACCCCGCGAACGCGACCGCGTCGCGCAAGCCGAGCGCGTCGGCGCGCCGCGCGAGCGCGTCCCGGTCCGGGCCCTCGCCGAGGATCGTCAGCCGCGCGGTGACGCCGGCCGCCCGCACGCGCGCCAGCGCGTCGAGCAGCATGTCGAAGCCCTTCTGCGCCGTGATCCGCCCCGCCGCGACGAGGTGCGGCCCCGGATCCCGGAACGGGCTCCCTCCGGCCGAGGCGTCCCGGGCGATCCGGTCGACGTCGACCGGGTTGTATATCCGGAGCACCTGGCCGGGGCGCGCGGCGATGCGCGCCGCCATGTCGCGCGCGGCGCCGTCCGACTGGGTGACGATCCGGTCGGCCGCACGCACGCGGCGGAGATAGAGCCGGAAGAGCCGCTCCCGGTGCGGGCTGTTCTCGAGGTAGCGCTCGCCGATCACCTCGCGGACGACGAGGCGCGTCCGGCGCGGGAGGAGCCGCTGCACGAGGAGCAGCGCGAAGTTCATGTATCCCTGCGTCGACACGATCGCCGCCGGCCGGAGCCGCCAGACGAGGCGGAGGAGGCGGGGCACCGCGTGGCGCAGCCGGCTCGTCGCGAGGTCGTGCACGGGCACGTCCGCGGGCACGTCGGCGAGATACGGGCCGTCGGCCTCGACGAGCGCGAGGTGCGGCTCGAAGCGCGCGCGGTCCAGATGGCGGAGGAGCGTCACCATGACGCGCTCGGCGCCGCCGCCGCGAAGGTTCGGAAGCGCGAACAGCACGCGACGCGGCGGCACGCGGTCACGCCTCGGCGAGGAGGCCCGCGAGCCGCTCGACGTTCCGGCCGATGTCGAAGCGTTCGAGCACGAGGGCACGGCCCGCGCCCCCGAGCCGGCGACCGAGCACGGCGTCCGCGAGCAGCCGCGCGAGCGCGTCGGCGAGCCCGTCGATGTCGCCCGGCTCGACGAGGAGCCCGGTCCGTTCCGGCACGACGACCTCCGGGATCCCGGAGAGCCGTGTCGCGACCACCGGAGTCTCGACGGCGAGCGCCTCGAGGATCGTGTTCGGGATGCCGTCCATCGACCCGCGCCGGTCGACGATGCTCGGGTGCGCAAGGACGGCGGCCTGGCGGAGCTGCGCGACCAGCTCGCGATGCGGGAGCCGCCCCGCGAGCCGGACGCGATCGCCTAGCCCGAGCGTCGCGATCTGCGCCTCGAGGCGCGCGCGCTCGGGACCCTCGCCGACCAGCACGCATCGGAACGCGACGCCGCGCGCCGCGAGCCGCGCGCACGCGTCGACGAGGTGATGGAGCCCCTTCTTCGGGTGGAGGCTCGCGCCGCCGACGATGAGGTCCGTCGCGCGGGCCGTGGCCGGGGCGTAGCTCCCGAGCTCGAGGCCGTGGTGGCAGAGCGCGATCTTGTCCCGGTCGCCGGCGGGCGCGAGCGACGCGAGGAAGTCGCGGTTGTACGCGGTGCACGTGACGACGCGATCCGCCCCGGCGATGCGCGCCGGCAGCTGGCGGCGGTTCGCGTGCGCGTGGATGTCGTAGGCGTGCGCCGTGAAGCTGTAACGCGTGCCGCGAAACGCGGCGAGGACGCGGACGACCGCGGTCGGGAGCGACGCGAAATGCGCGTGCAGGCGACCGTCGGCGGGCAGCCGCCCCGCGTATGCGAGCGCGAGCGGCAGGAGCGCGAGCTGCTTGGCGGCGAGCACCGGCGTCGGCAGCGCCGCGGCCACGTCGCGGAGTCCACGAATGATCGCGCGGATCGACCGGCGCGGCTCGCGCCGGATCGTGTGTGCGGCGTCGCGCAGGACCGCCGTCGCGCCGCCAGGCGGGTAGATCGCGCGCGGCACGAGCGCCCGCGCCTCGGGGTCCGGAATGACGGCGGGTGGCGGCACCAGCGAGAAGATCGTGACCGCGACGCCGCGGCGTACGAGCTCACCGATCTCGCGCACGATGAACGTCTCGTTCGGCTCCGGAAACTGGCCGGTGACGATCGTCAGCGCGCCGGGCGACGGCTGGCGCACGGGTGCCGGAGAGGCGCTCATTCCTGGCCGCCGGGGCAGCAAGCGCTGTGCCCCCACGGGGACGCCTGGCGGCCCGGGGACCGGACGTTCCGCCGCACGATTCGTGCACGGGTGCAACGGAGCCCGGGCACCGCTGCGGTCAGCGCGCCGCGGGCCCGGGGCGGCCGCCGCTGTCGGGAAGGTGCGCGAGCTCCTCCTTCAGGCGCCGGAGCGCGGCGAGGTTCGCCTCCAGGCGGACGACCCGCTCGAGGAGCGCCTGCACCTGCTCGGCAGCCCACGCGATCTCCTGCGGCGAGATCGCCGCGACGGCCCGGCGCAGCTGCTCGTAGAGCGCGACGAGGTCCTGCACGTCGCGCACGCCGGTCTGCGCGAGCCGCCGCCCGAGCTCGGCGTAGTATCGCGCCAGCTCCTCCGCATCGCGGCGAACGTCGGTCGACATTCCGCTCTCCAGCCCGATCGTCGGCGTCGCTCGTTCCGCGCTCGCTTGACGCCCGCAGGTGGCGAGGTCTACATCCTGCCCGCACGGTGAAGCAACCCGAAAGTGGGGCACGCGACCCGGTCGCCGCGCCCGCCGGGCTGCTCGACGGCATCAGGCTCGAGCAGTTTCTCGCTCTGCAGCACGCGGTCCTCGGCACGGCCGCGGATCCAGACCGGCTGCCGGGCGAGCTCGCGCAGCGGATCGCGCTCTTCCTCGGCTGGCCCGCGGCGCTCGGCGTCATCGAGGACGGCCGCTATCGCCTCCTCGCGGCGCACGGGCTCGGCTTGGACTACGCCGACCGCTACGACGGCCGCACGGCTGCGTCGAGCGCCTTCGACCGCGCGCTCGCGTCCGGCGCGCCGCTGGTCGTGCGCGAGCCGGCGGGTCCCGGCCCGACGCTGCTCCTCCCGTTCGGCACGCCGACCGGGGGCGTCGCCGGCGAGCCGTGCGGCGCGCTCCACCTCGTGATGCCCGCCGAAGCCCCCGTCGCCGACGACCAGCTCGCGCTCGCCCGCGCGCTCGCGGCGCTCGCGGGCCTGGCGCTCGCCCACGCGCGCCAGGAGCGGCGGCTCGCGTCCGTGTCCCGCGTCAAGGGCGACGCGTTGAACGCGATGGCGCACGACCTCCGCGCCCCGCTGAACGCGCTCGTCGGCTACGCGAGCCTGCTCGGCGAGGGCGCCTTCGGGCCGCTCACCGACGAGCAACGCGAGATCGTCGCGACCCTCGAGCGACAGGCGGTCGAGATGGTCGACCTCGTCGGCGCGACGCTCGACGTCGCCCGGCTCGAGATGGGTCGCCTCCCCGTCCGGTCCGAGAGCTTCGCGCTCGCCGACGTGACCGGCGCGCTCGCGGCGGGGACGTTCGCGCGCCCGACCCGCGACGGCGTGCTCGCATGGCGGATCCCCGGCGACCTCCCGTCGCTCCGGACCGATCGCGTGAAGGTGAAGGAGATCGTCCAGAACCTGGTCGACAATGCGCTCAAGCACCGCGGCGACGGCACGGTCGAGGTGTCGGCCGCGCTCGCGGACTCCGGCGATGCCGTGCGTATCACCGTCCGCGACCACGGCCCCGGCATCGCGCCCGCGCTGCTCCCGCAGCTCTTCGAGCCGTTCCGTGGCGACGACGCGCGCGGGACCGGCTTCGGGCTCTACATCGTCCGGCGCTTCGCGGAAGCGCTCGGCGGCCGCGTCGGCGCCGGGCCGGCGCCGGGCGGCGGGACGGTCGCTACGGTCGAGCTTCCGCTCGTCGTTCCCGGCCGCTAGCGCCGAACCGCTCGACGAAATACGCGCACGTGCGGCGCATCCCGTCCGCGAAGTCGACGACCGGCGTATAGCCGAGGAGCTTCCGCGCCTTCCCGATGTCGGCGAGGGTGTGGCGCACGTCGCCGGCGCGCGGCGGCAGGTGCGTCCGCTCGAGCTTCCGGCCGAGGAAGTCGCCGATCGCGTCGGCGATCGCGATGAGCGAGTGCCGCGTGCCGCACGCGAGGTTGAAGACCTCGCCGGACACGCCCTCGGTCTCCATCGCGCGGATGTTCCCGTCGACGACGTTGTCGATGTACGTGAAGTCACGCGACTGCTCGCCGTCGCCGTGGACCTCCAGAGGCTTTCCCTGGAGGGCGAGCTCGAGGAAGCGCGGGATGACCGCCGAGTACTTCGACTCCGGGTTCTGGCGCGGTCCGAACACGTTGAAGTAGCGGAGGCTCACGGTCTCCACGCCGAACAGCTTCGCGAACGTGACGCAGTAGTGCTCGGCGGCGAGCTTCGAGACCGCGTACGGCGAGATCGGATGCGGCGCCAGCGTCTCGACCTTCGGGAGCGCCGGGTCGTCGCCGTACACCGACGAGGACGACGCGTACACGACGCGCTTCACCTTCGCCGCGCGGCACCCCATGAGGAGCTGGAGGGTGCCGCTGACGTTCACCTCGTTCGAGCTCATCGGGTCGTCCACGGAGCGCGGGACCGAGCGCAGCGCGGCCTCGTGGAAGACGCCGTCGACGCCCTCGACCGCGCGCTTCACCGCCGCGGGATCGCGCAGGTCGCCGTCGACGACGTCGACCTCGAGCCCGGCGAGGTTCTCCCGCCGGCCGGTCGAGAAGTTGTCGAGCACGCGGACCCGGTCGCCGCGCTTGGCGAGCGCTTCGACGATGTTCGAGCCGATGAAGCCGGCGCCGCCGGTGACGAGGTACGTCCGTCGATTCTTCACGTGCCGACTCTATGCAAAGGCCCCGGAGAGTCGCAAGCAAAAGCGCGATTCTCCGCACGCTTGCCGCCCGCGGCACCGGCTGCTAGCTCCGTCCGGCATCTCGCGCGCGTCCCTCAGCCGGGCGACCGCCGTCGCCGCCATGCTGCTCTCCGCCGCATCCGCGCGGCGTGTCAGCGCGCTGACACCCCTCGCGGTGCCGCTCGACGTGGTCGAGACGGCCGGCGTCGACCGGCGCGCGTTCCCCGCCGCGGGCAGCGTGCCGTTCGCGCGCGGGCGGGTACGGGACCCGGGCGCCGTCCACCTGACCGGCCCCGACGGCGCGCCCGCGCGGGCGCAGGGGACCGTGCTCGAACGCTGGCGGGATGGCTCGGTCCGCTGGCTCCTCCTCGACTTCCTCGCCGACGTGCCCGCCGGCCGCCGCGTCGTCTACACGCTCCGCGACGGCCCGCCGCCCGACGCGGCCGGCGCGCCGCACGTCGCCGTCGCCGACGGCGGCCGGACGCTCGACACGGGCGCCGTTCGCGTCCGCCTGGGGGGCGACGGCGCGCTCGTCCGCGTCGAGACCGGCGACGCGAGCGTGCCCGTGGCGCTCGCGCCCGTGACGATCGACGGCCGCAGCGACGCGACGTCCGCCCGATCCGCGGTGACGATCGAGACGCGCGGGCCGGTCCGCACCGAGGCGCTCGTCACCGGACGCGTCGCGCCCGGGCTCGAGTACGAGGCGCGCGTCGCCGCCTTCGCCGGCCGCCGGTTCGTCCGCATCCGGCTGACCGTCACCGACGTCGCCGACGAGCCGTTCCTTCCGCTCCGGTCGCTGGCGCTCGAAGCCGGGGGCCCGTTCGTGCGCGCCGCGTTCGGCCTCGACGGCCGGAGCGAGCGCTTCCCGTCGCTCGACCGCGCGCACGAGCTCGTCCAGCCCGACGCCGACGCCTTCCGGCTCGACGGCGCCGCCGCCGGCCGGCGGGCCGACGGCTGGGCGCGGGCGGTCGGTGACCACGCCATCACGACGGTCGTCGCGCCGGACTTCTGGCGCGAGTACCCGAAGGCCCTCGCGATCGAGCAGGCACGCGTCCGCCTGGACCTCTTCGCGGGCCGCGATGCCCCGGTGCAGTTCGGGACCGGCGCGGCGAAGACGCACGAGGTCTGGATCGCCGTCGAGCCGCCCGACGGCGCGACGCCGCCGCGCGAGCTGGCCGCCGCCCTCGGCGCGCCGCTCGTCGCGCTGCCGCCGGCGGAGTGGATCGTCGCGTCCGGCGCGCTGCCGCAGGCGCTCGCGCCGTCGGCGCGCGGCGCCTCCGACTTCCTCGGCCGCGTCGCGGACGCCTTCCAGCGCTACCGGCGCGACGCCGACAAGGCGCGCTGGGACGACGGCCCGCCCGTCGCGTGCGAGGCGCGCACGAGCGAGCATCCGCGGACGGGCTTCTACGGCGTCTTCAACTGGGGCGACTGGAACTTCCCGGGATACCGCGACCATACCGACGGCTGCGACGCGTGGGGCAACCTCGAGTACGATCTCCCGCAGGTGCTCGGGCTCGCGTGGGCCGCGACCGGCAGCCGGGTCTTCTACGACGGCATGCTCGCCGCCGCGCGCCACTATCGCGACGTCGACGTCATCCACCACGCGCCCGGGCATCCCGACTGGGTCGGCTTGAACCACCCCCACACGAACATGCACTTCACGTTCGGGACGCCCGCGAACGTCGACCTCGGGCACACCTGGACCGAGGGGCTCCTCACCGCGTATCGGCTGACCGGCGAGACGCGCTTCCTCGCCGCGGCCCGCGGCATCGCCGACGCGCTCGCGTCGCGCGTCCGGAACGCGAACAACCCGCGCAAGTTCGGCTGGCCGATGATCGCGCTCGTCGCGGTCTGGGACGCGACCGGCGAGCAGCGCTACGCCGACGCCGCGCACGTCTTCGCGACGCAGGCGATGCCCACCTACCGGCCGTCGCCGGCGTCGGCGGACTGGAAGATGGGCATCCTCGCCGACGGCCTCGCGACGGTCGACGCCGCCACCCGGGATCCCGAGATCCGCCGCTGGCTGGTCGCGTACGCGGACACCCTCGCAGGCGATCCGGGGCGCTGGCCCGACGCACGCTACGCGCTGCCGCTCGGCTACCTCGCCGTCGCGACCGGGAACGCGGAGTACGAGCGCGTCGCGGTCGGGACCAGCCGGACCATGTCCGTCCCCGCGTGGGGCAAGCCGCTCGCCATCGCGGGCCGCACCGGCTTCCGGCTCCTCGGGCCGCTCGCCGCGCGCGACGCCGTCACACGCGACCGCGCCGCTCCTCCTCCGGCGTCGGCGCCCGCACCGCGACCACCGTCACCACGCCGACGAGCTCCTGGCCGGCCGACGGCGGGTTGAAGTCCGCCTCGACGCTCTCCTCGTCGAACGACAGGACGCGGAAGCGGAGCACCTTCCCGTCGGGCGCGGTGATCCGGTACTGCTCGCCGACGACGAGGGCGAGGCCCGGGGGCATCCGGTCGCGCGGCAGGCGGCGGACGAGCTCCGGCCGTTTCTCGCCGTACGCCTCCGCCGCCGGGATGCGGAGCTCGCGCGTCTCGCCGGCCCGCATGCCGGCGAGCCGATCCTCGAGCGCCGGGAAGAGCTGCCCGGCGCCGTAGAGGACGGACACGGGCCCGCACGTCCCGGTCGAATCGACGGTCTCGCCGCTCGCGAGCCGCACCGTGTACTCGACCGTCACGACGACGCCGGGTGCGACCTCCATCAGCGCCCGCCCCGCAGCTGCCGCACGATCGCGCCGAGGAGATCGGGCGCGCCCGCGGAGCCGCCCTTGGTCACGACCGGCAGCCCCGCGTACGCACCGGTCGAGATGCGCGCGCGGACGACGAGCGGACAGAGCCGCGCCTCGAGCGTCAGCGCCGGGTGCCCGAGACCGTCGAGCACGTGGTAGGCCGTCTCGCCGCCGACGAGCGCGAGCCCCGCGGGCCGTGCGCGCGCGAGCGTCGCGAGAGCCGCCGCGCGGATCGCCGCGAGCACCGCCGCGCTTCCCGCGAGCGACGGCTCCGCCGGCGCGACGAGCGCCGCCGGGCGGCCCGCGCCGAGGACCTTCGCCGCCAGGAGCGCCGCTTCCGCATGGCCGTCCTCCCGGACGACGATCGGCGTCACGACGCCGCGCGCCGCGCCGCTCTCGATCTGCGCGCGCGTCGCCGGATGCGCGCTCCCCGCGACGACGAGCACACCGCTGCCGCCCGGCCCGGCCGTCGAGATCCGCGGGCGGCCGCCCTGCTCGCTGCCGAGCACGCGGCGGAGCGCGCGCGCGAGCCCGGTCGATCCGACCAGCAGGAGCGGGCGCGCCCGCGCCAGGAGCCCGCGCACGGCCCGCTCGAGGTCGGCGTCGGTCTCGGCGTCGCAGACGACCGTCGCGGTGCCCGCCGCACGCGCCGCGGACACCGCCTCGCCGAGGTCGTCCCGGCCGCGCACCGCGCCGAGGCCGATCACCCCCGCGCGCCGCCGGCCCGTCGCTTCGAGCGCGGCCGGCACGCTCGCGTCGGAGATCGGGTTCTGCGGATCGCGCGCGAAGGCCGTCCGATGGACCGGAACGCCGCCGATCATCTGTCGCCCCTGCTCGGTCGTCCGGCCGACCTCGGGGATCGCGGGCAGCACGAACGCCTCGTCGATGCCGAGCGCGTCCATGGCCGCGTCCACCTCCGCGCCGAGCGGGCCACGAAGACCCGTGTCGATCTTCTTGAGGACGATGCCCGCCCAGCCGCGACGAACGTCGGCGAGCGCGGCCGTCACCCGCCGCGCCGCCTCCGCCGGCGCGCACGTCCGGCTCTGCGTGTTCCGGACGGCGAGCGCGCCCGGCGGACACGGCGTGCCGGCCGCCGGCTGGACGACGACGCCGGCCGGCCACGGCAGCATCTCGGCGCCCACGTCGCAGGCACCGGTCAGATCGTCGGCGATGATGCGGAGAGCATTCAGAGACGGACCCTCGGGTGCGGCGCGCGCGCGGCGCGCGCCACGGGTGTGTCGGGACGTTCGCGGCGCGCGACGCGCCGTCAGGCGAGCAGTATGGCGCGCGCGGGGGCGCCGTCGAGCGTCGGGAGGTGGAGCGGCAGGCAGACCAGCGTGTAGCGACCCGGCTCGACCGCGCCGAGGTCGAGGCCCTCGATCACGAACACGCCGGCGCCGAGCAGCCGCTTGTGCACGGGGAAGTCCCGGCTGCCGAACTTCTCGATCGACAGGTAATCCATGCCGACCGCGCGCACGCCGCGCGCGACGAGCAGCGCCGCCGCGTCCTCGGTGAGGTAGGTGAAGTCGCGCTGGAACTCCGGCGCGGCCCAGCGCGCGGAGTTGTCCGTCCGGCAGAGGAGGATGTCGCCGGGCCGGATCGCGACGTCCTCGAGCGCCGCGGCGTCGATCGCCGCGCGCCCGCGGAGGTCCGCGACGCAGGCGTCGCCGACCATGCGGTCCATCGGCACGTCGCCGAGGCGGGCGCCGTCGGCGAGGAAGTGGAACGGGGCGTCGACGTGGGTGCCGGTGTGGCTGCCCATCGTGAGCAGCGACAGGTTGCAGGGATCGCCCTTCGCGATCGATCGCACCGTCTCGACCCGCGGGACCGGATCGCCGGGATACACGTGCATCCCCGGCCGGTGCGGCACGGAGATGTCGATGACGCGCCGGCGCGCCGGGAGCGACGCGTGGGCGATCGCGATCTTCGCCGTGTACTCGGTGAGGTCGGCCATGTCGCACGCCTGCTGCACGGAGCCACCCCAGGCGAGGATCCCGTGGCGCGCGAGGAGCAGCACCTGCGTGTCGGCGGGCGCCGTCTCCAGCACCTTCGCCACGCCGCCGGACAGCTCCCTCGACCCCGACGTCGCGGGCGGCACGACCGGCGTCAGATGGAGCCGCTCCTCCGACGTGACGGTCATGAGCGGGATCGGCTCGTTCCGGATGCCGAACGCGATCGCGTGCGGCGGATGGAGATGCGCGACCGCGCGCGTCGCCGGGCGCGCCGCGTACACCGCCGTGTGCATCAGGGACTCCTTCGACGGGACGTAGCGCTCCGGGCCGGCGAGCTTCCGCCCCGCGAGGTCGATCGTCACCATGTCGTCGGGATCCGTGTCGCGGAGGGAGAGGCCGCTCGGCGTGATGAGGAACGCGTCCCTGTCGCCGATCCGGGCGGACAGGTTGCCGCCGGCCGCCGAGACGAGCCCGCGGTCCCAGGTGATGCGGCAGAACCGCGCGAGCTCTTCCTTCAGCCGCTCCTCTTCGCCCGCCGTGGTCGCTCCGAACGCCGCCGTCGCCATCTCACGCTGCCTTTCCGTACGCCGCCGCGAGCCCGCGGTCGGGAGAGCCTTCCTTGCCGCGCGCGACCTCGGCCGCGACGCGGATCGCCTCAAACAGGTTCTGGTGGTCGGCGATGTTCTTCCCCGCGATGTCGAACGCGGTGCCGTGACCCGTCGACGTGCGGATCAACGGGAGCCCGATCAGGAGCGTCACGACGCGCCCGAAGCCGACCAGCTTGACGGCCATCAGCCCCTGGTCGTGGTAGAGCGCGAGCGTCATGTCGTAGGCGCCGTCACGCGACTTCAAGAACACCGTGTCGGCGGGGAAGGGTCCGACGGCGTTCACGCCGCGCGCCCGGGCATCGGCCATCGCCGGCAGGATGTGGTCCTGCTCCTCGCGTCCGAACGCGCCGTTCTCGCCCGCGTGCGGGTTGAGGCCGGCGACCGCGACCGTCGGGTCCGCGATGCCCATGTCCCGCAGCGCGGCGTCGGCGAGCACGAGCCGGTCGAGCACGCGGTCGCGCCGGACGTAGTCGCAGACCGCGCGGAGCGCCATGTGGTTCGTGAAG
>Ga0070741_10012107_pt1 | contig 15699 bp, 15 predicted proteins | sample Coa_R1_4_FD_66440 | JGI IMG/M metagenome (GOLD analysis project Ga0070741, IMG submission 66440) | Surface soil microbial communities from Centralia Pennsylvania, which are recovering from an underground coalmine fire - Coalmine... | ecosystem: Environmental > Terrestrial > Soil > Unclassified ...
GAGAACGTCGTAACGAGCGACGATGGATCTCTGTGGCTCAACGCTCAGCGCGCATTAGGGGCGCTACGTCTTCTGGGGCCTGGCGACATCGCGATGGGCACGATGTGGGTCGTAAGGCCGGCGGCTTTCGACCTGAGCCTCGGCAGCGGCCATGTCGGCGCCACAATTCCGACCATGGGATCCGAATACGTGCTGACCGATCGGATCCTTGCTGATGCTCCAGCTCTTTACGCCGAACTTCAGCACCTTGAGGAGCTCTCCTACAAGGGCGCACCAGGCAATCTTGGACTTGCGCTGCGGTCATTCATGGCGACGTACGATCGTTGGCCGTCGTTCAACGATTCGCGTCTAATCGACTCGGTGACTGCCCTTGAGGCACTGCTCGGCACCGATACAGAGATTTCATTCAAACTGGCCTTCCGGGTGGCGGGTCTTCTAGCCAACACCGAAGTAGAGCGAGCGGCGTTGTTCCAGGAACTGAAGTCGTTTTATGACGCAAGAAGCCGCCTGGTTCACGGCGGTGAGTTGGAAAAGAAGCATCATGCGATCATCGACAACGTAGACGTGTTGCGCATTCGAGTGCGTCGCCTTCTCAGATGCTTCGTCGCACTCGCCGCCAGGGGCACCGGCGCATACACAAAGAAGTTCTTCAAGCAGGAGCTCGATAGCACGCTGCTGGATGCCTCGAAGCGTGAGGCGCTGCGCCGCGCGCTGCGCCTTAATCAGTGAGGCGTTGCGACAGAATTCGGACTTGACACGTCCGTATGCGCGTACCGCACGGGTTATGGAATGCCGCTTCCCGCTCGTTGGCATTATACACGCGAGAATCCTCCGGCGGAACGAACTCCTGCATCGCACTGTCGCCTTCTGACGCGAGCCGATCGTTCTGGGCGCCCGGAGTTCGAGGACAAAGCCCCGCTCAGGTTTTGAGCCGGCCGCGATATTCTCGCATTGCGTCCCCGTCGTGCGTTGGCAGATATATCCGCGAAATCAAGTTTGCGGGCAGCTCGAAATGGCTCTTCGTGCGAGCCGCCCGGTTCCGTATCGCGATCGCCTGGAACGGCCCGCGTCGAGGCGCACATCGGCGGCAGCCGTCCTCGGTGTCAGCTCATTCTCTGGTGGACTTCGCCAGGTGCGCCGCTCCAAAACATGTCCGCGAATTCAAGTTCCGCGCGCAACCGCCCGCCGCACCCGCACACTCACTCCCCTTCGTACTTCTTCCGCTTCCTCCACAGCGTCGACGCGTCCACCCCGAGCACGTGCGCCGCCTCCTCCTGCGTCTTCGCACGCGCCAGCACGCGCAGGATGTGCTCGCGCTCGACCTGATCCACCGTGAAGTCTCCCCCGAGCTGTGGCACCGAGGTCGCGGTCTGCGCGATCCGCTCCGGAAACGCCTGCGGCTGCAGCACCTGCGCCGGCGAGAGGATGACGGCGCGCTCGATGGCGTTGCGCAGCTCACGGACGTTGCCCGGCCAGGCGTACGCGAGAAACGCTTTCTCCGCCTCCGGTGACAGATGCGGCGGTGCCCGGCGGGCCGCGCGGGCGAAGAAGGCGAGGAAGGACCGCGCCAGGGGGAGGATCTCCTCCCGGCGCTCGCGGAGCGGAGGAACCGTCACCTCCACCACGTTCAGGCGGAAGAGCAGGTCTTCGCGGAAGTGGCCGGTCCGCACGGCCTCGTCGAGGTCGCGATTCGTCGCGGCCACGATGCGCACGTCGGCGACGCGGGTTCGCGTCTCTCCCACGCGCTCGAATTGCTTGTCCTGGAGGAAACGCAGCAGCTTGGCCTGGATCGACGGCGGGACCTCGCCCACCTCGTCGAGGAAGAGGGTACCCCCCTCCGCCGCCTCCACCCGCCCGGGCTGATCGCGCACCGCTCCCGTGAACGCGCCCTTCACGTGACCGAACATCTCGCTCGCCAGCAGCTCTTCGCTCAGGGCGGGGCAGTTCACCACCGCGAAGGGATGCCCGCGGCGGGGACTCTGCTCGTGCAGCGCGCGCGCCAGCACCGTCTTGCCGGTGCCACTCTCGCCGCGGAGGAGCACCGGAACGTCGTGGGCCGCGGTGCGGGCGATCACGTCGTGGACCGCCCGCATCGCGGCGCTGTCCCCGGCGATGTTCGCCACGGGCGCCGCGTCGGCGAGCTGGCCCTCGAGGTCCGCCACCCGCCGCGACATCTCGATGCGGGTACGCGCCTGCTCCACCACGCGCTGGATCTGCGCCGGGGTGAACGGCTTGGGGAGGTAGTCGCGCGCGCCCCGGCGAATCGCCTCGACCGCCGTGTCGATGGTGGCGTAGGCGGTGATGATCACCACCTCCAGCGCCGGCCGCTCCGCCAGCAGCGAACCGAGGAGATCGAGCCCGCTCTCGCGCCCGAGCCGCAGATCGACGAAGGCGAGATCGTGCGGGAGCCGCACCAGCGACTCCACCGCGGCGCTCGCCGAGCCGCATTCGGTCACCGCGCACCCGAGCCCTTCCAGGCAGACGGCGAGCGTCTTGCGGATGTTGCGCTCGTCGTCGACCACGAGCACGCGCAGGTCCCGCGGCGCGCTCTCCGCCGGATCGTTCAATCATCGCCTCCCGCACACGGCAGCACGCCGGCGCGGCGATCGCGCTCGCGGCCCCAATGCCGCTCCATCATCCCAGCGAACAGGGTTCCGAGGAAGCAGGCGACGACGGCGGCCCCCAGCCCGGGACGCAACCAGGAGGGCAGGGGAACCCAGGCCAGCAGCGCGCAAGCGGCGAGCACGTGCACGAGCAGCAGCCGCGAGGATCGATACCGCTCCCACCGCAGCTGCGCGAGGAGGAGCTCCCTTACCTGGACCGGCGACTTCGGGAGGATCTGCAGCCCACCATGCATGCCATCCACCGGTGCAGAGCCCGTGCCGCCGCGCTGCGCATCGGGCGGGGTGCGGCCGACATTGCGAAATGCACGATCGCGGGCGCGGCAACCTTGCAGCTTGCAATGAACGGCGAACTCCGGGCGCGCGGGCTCATAATGCACGGCCGCAGGGCGCGCGGCTTGCTAACGTGCCGGAGGGTGAGCGCGCCCGTGCCGTCCTCCGAGGTCCCAGCGCCGTCGTCGGAGCCGCCGCCGCCGCGTCCACGCCCGAGCCAGCGGATCAAGCGCCTCCTCCTGGGCGGTCCGAAGGATCTGCAGGATCCGCACCTCTTCCGGCACATCTCGCTGGTCGCCTTTCTCGCCTGGGTCGGACTCGGCGCCGACGGGCTGTCCTCCTCGTCCTACGGCCCCGAGGAGGCGTTCAAGAACCTGGGCCAGCACACCTATCTGGCCGTGTTCCTGGCCGCGGCGACCGCGTTCACGGTGATCATCATCGCCGCTGCCTACAGCCGGGTCATCGAGCACTTTCCCTTCGGGGGCGGTGGCTACATCGTCGCCTCCCGCCTTCTCGGTCCGCGCGCCGGCGTGGTCAGCGGGAGCGCGCTGGTCGTCGACTACGTCCTCACCATCTCCATCTCCATCGCCGCCGGAGGCGACGCCATCTTCAGCGTCATTCCCGACGGCGCCCGCCTCGCCGGCATCGTCTTCGCCGGCGTGCCGATCAAGCTCCTCGTGGAGCTGGCCGGCGTCGTCATCCTCGTCCTGCTCAACCTGCGCGGAGTGAAGGAATCGGTGACGGTGCTGATGCCCATCTTCGTCGTCTTCCTCCTCACGCACGCGATCGTGATCGGCACCGGCATCGGCCTCCATCTCGGCCGCGCCCATGAGGTGGTGCGCGAAGTGTCCGCGGGTCTGTCCAACGGAATGGCCACGCTGGGTTTCGGCGGGCTCGCGCTCCTCTTCGTCCGCGCCTACTCGCTGGGCGGCGGAACGTACACCGGCATCGAAGCCGTCTCCAACGGCCTGCAGATCATGCGCGAGCCGCGCGTCCAGACCGGCAAGCGGACCATGGCCTACATGGCCATCAGCCTGGCCGTGACCGCCGCCGGGATCATCCTCTGCTACCTGCTGCTCGACGTCCGCGCGTCGCCCGATCAGACGATGAACTCGCTCCTGGCGGGCAAGGTGGCGGGAGGGGTGCGGATCCTCGGGCTTCCGGTGGGCCGATGGTTCGTCTTCCTCACCTTGCTCTCGGAGGCGCTGCTCCTCTTCGTCGCCGCCCAGGCGGGATTCATCGACGGTCCGCGGGTGATGGCGAACATGGCCCACGATTCCTGGTTCCCGCATCGCTTCAGCGCCCTGAGCGATCGCCTGACCATGCAGAACGGAGTCCTCCTGATGGGAGGCGCGGGCCTCCTCATGCTGCTCTACACCGGCGGACGGGTCGACGCGCTGGTGGTGATGTACTCGATCAACGTCTTCCTCACCTTCTCGCTCACGCAGATCGGGATGATCCGGTACTGGCTCAAGCGCGAGACCCGGCAGAAGCAGCGCGACTGGAAGAGCCACATCTGGATCCACCTGGTGGGCGGCGCGCTCTGCGTCACCATCCTGATCATCACCGTCCTGGAGAAGTTCAGCGAGGGAGGATGGCTGACGGTGGTGGCGACCAGCGCCCTGATCGCGCTGTGCATGGCGATCAAGCGGCACTACGCCGGCGTGTTCGCGCGCCTCAAGCGCCTGGATCAAATCCTCGACGCGCTGCCCTCCTCCCCGGTGACGGAGAAGCCGCTGGACCCGAAGAAGCCCACCGCCGTCCTGCTCGTCGGCGGCTACTCCGGGCTGGGCGTCCATTCGCTGCTCACCGTCCTCAAGCTCTTCCCCCGCTATTTCCACAACGTCCTCTTCGTCACGGTGGGCGTGATCGACAGCGCCACCTTCCAGGGCGTGGAGGAGGTGGACCGGGTGCGCGATCAGGCGGAGGAAGGGATGAAGAAGTACGTCGAGAATGCCCAACGGCTCGGGCTGCCGGCGGGCTACCGGGTGGCGATGGGCACCGAGGCCGTCGCGGAGAGCGTCCGCGTGGCGCAGGAGATCGCGCGGGACTTTCCGCGCGCCATCTTCTTCGCCGGGAAGCTGATCTTCGAGCGCGAGCGCTGGTTCGATCGCTTCCTGCACAACGAAACCGCGTACGCCATGCAGCGGCGCCTGCAGTTCGCCGGGTTGCAGATGGTGGTTCTGCCCGTCCGCGTGCTGGAGTGACGGGGATCAGCGGTTGACGAGCATCTCCTGCTTCAGATCGCCGTCCACCGGCTGCTTTCCCAGCCAGACCGGAACCAGAGCTTCTTGCGCAGACCCATCCCCATGAGATTCAGCGTCCTCCCCTCCACCTGGATGGTGGGAGGAGCGACCACGCCTTCGCGCTCGCGGGCGAAGGCGGGCAGGGCGATCAGAACGGCGAGCAGGACTCTCATCGGCGCTCCTGGTGGATGAAGCGATCTGCGCGGCGCGGCCAGCATAGCGCAGGCGTGCTAAAGAGAGGCTCCTTCGAAGACACCCGGGAGCGCACCGTGGGCAAGACCGTGATCGACGGCGTGAGTGGGGTGGAAGCGCTGGCAGGCAAGGAGATCGGCGTCTCCTCGTGGCGGCCGATGACCTACGACGCGATCGTCCGGTTCGCCGACGCGACCGGTGATCACCAGTGGATCCACGTGGACCGCGAGCGGACCGCCCGCGAGTCGCCGTTCGGGAAGCCGATCGCGCACGGCTACTTCACCCTCTCGCTGATCGCCGCGCTCTTCTTCGAGCTGGTGGAGGTGAAGAACTTCTCGATGGTGATCAACTACGGGCTCAACAAGGTCCGCTTCCCGGCCCCGCTCAAGGAAGGGCAGCGGTACCGGTTGAACATGAAGCTCGGCGCAGTGACGAAGATCGCCAACGGCGTCGAAGGGCTGCTCGACGCCACCGTCGAAGTCGAGGGCGAGCGGAAGCCGGCCTGCGTCGCGGAGCTGGTGTTCCGCTTCTACGGCCGCAACGGCTGAACCAGCCGGGGACGTGCTAGAACGCGCGCGTGCCGGCGCGCGAATACAACTTCGACGGCCTGGTCGGCCCGACGCACAACTACGCCGGGCTGTCGCGCGGCAACGTCGCGTCGTTCGCGCACGCCGGCCAGCCCGCGAATCCGCGCGGCGCGGCGCTGCAGGGCCTCTCCAAGATGCGCTTCGTCGCCTCGCTCGGGGTGGGCCAGGCGGTGCTGCCGCCGCATGAGCGGCCTTCGCTACGCACGCTCCGGCGCCTCGGGTTCCGCGGCTCCGATGCGGAGGTGATCGCCCGGGCGGCCGCGGATCCGGAGCTGAAGGATCAGCTGCTGCGGATCAGCTCCAGCGCCGCCGCGATGTGGACCGCGAACGCGGCGACCTGCGTTCCCTCGTCCGACGCCGCGGATCGGCGGCTGCATCTGATCCCGGCGAACCTGACGGCGATGTTCCACCGGGCGCTGGAGGCCGAGACCACCGCGCGCGTGCTCCGCGCGATCTTCGCCGACGCGCGCAGATTCGAGGTGCACGATCCGCTCCCCGGGGGCGCGCACTTTGCCGACGAGGGCGCCGCGAATCACACCCGCCTCTTTGCCGGAGGCCCCGCCGTCCATCTCTTCGCCTGGGGCCGGCGGGCGTTCGGGCGCGCCCCGCAGGAGCCCGTGCGCTATCCGGCGCGGCAGACGCTGGAGGCGTCGCAGGCGCTGGCGCGCCTGGGAGAGATCGATCCCGCCCGGGCCCTCTTCCCGCAGCAGCACCCGCGCGGGATCGACGGGGGCGCGTTCCACACCGACGTGCTGGCGGTCGGCAACGCCGCGGTGCTGCTCCTCCACGAGCTCGCGTTCGTCGATCCTGCGGCGCTCCTGCAGACGCTGCGCGACCAGCTTGGCCCGGCGTTCGTCGTCCATCTCGCCACCGAAAAGCGGCTCCCCCTCGATTCGGCGGTGTCGGCGTATCCGTTCAACTCCCAGTTGCTCACGCTGCCCGACGGGTCGATGACGCTCCTCGCCCCGGAGGAAGCGCGCGAGGATCGACCCTCGCGCGAATTCCTCGATTCGGTGGTGCAGTCGGGCGGGCCGGTGAAGAGCGTGCATCACCTCGATCTGCGCCAGTCGATGGAGAACGGCGGCGGACCGGCTTGCCTCCGGCAGCGCATCGTGCTCACCGGCGAAGAGCGCGCGGCGGTGAAGGCGCGCGTGTTCTGGGACGACGCGCTCGGGGCGGAGCTGGAGGAGTGGGTGCGCAGGCACTACCGCGATCGGGTGGTGGCCGCCGACCTGGCGGATCCGCACCTCGCGCGCGAGACGCTCGCGGCGCTCGACGAGCTGACGGGGATCCTCCGGCTGGGCAGCGTCTACGACTTCCAGCGCTGAGCTATCTGCGGGACGGCGGTTCCTTCCGGATCAGCTTTCCCTGGGGATCGACCAGGTAGTTGGCGTCGTCGTAGGACAGCTCGAAGAGCCCGTCCTCTCGCAGGGTGATCGCGCGCGGCGCCCGCTTCGCGAGCAGCGCGGCGGCGTCATTGGCGATGTTCAGCGTGGGCGATGGCGCCTCGGCTTCCTTCGCGTCGCCGGGCGGAGGAACCTCCTCGTCTCGAGCCGGCGGGGGCGCGGCGGTCGCGGGCGGCGGCTCCGGCGGTCTCTGCTCGGCCGTTTCCACGTCGCCCACGCGCGCGCGGATCTGCGCTGCCTCGTCCGGACCCAGCCGATCGAGCTCGCGCCCCAGCTCCGGATTGGCGGACACCAGCCGGGCTGCTCCGGCGATGAACGGACGGGGGAGAGGGAGCGGCGCCGGCACGAGCCTCGGCTCGCCGGGGCGCACCGGCATCCGCGCGATCCGATCCTCGCTCGCCTGCGCCTTGCGCACCGCATCGAAGCCCGGCCGCAGATCGCCGATCGTCAGCCCGCCTTTGGCGTCCGCGAGCGCCGAAGCCAGCTCGTCCGCGGCCTGCACCGCCTCGGTCCGCATGCGCCCCGCGCGGTCGAACGCCCTGGCGAGCTCGGGGTCCGGGCCCTCGGCCAGCGCCTCCGCCGCCGTATTCCTGATCCAGGTGCCGCGATCGATCGCCTGGATCAGCCGCTTCAAGTCGCCGCGTCCCCGGCCGACCGCCGCGTAGTCGCTGGCGCGGATGGCGTCGAGCTGGGCGCGGGTGGGCCGCGCCGCGAGCGCCTGCTGCGCCCACCGCTCCTGCTGGGCGATGGCGCGCAGCGCGCGGTCGTCGCGCTGCACGGCGGGGGAACCGTGGATGCACCCGGCGGCGAGGAAGACTGCGATCAGGATCCGGCGCATGCGCACTCCTTTTTCCGGGCGCGCCGGCGGCGCGTCAAGAGAGCAGCAACTGCGACGCCCGGCAGTCGCCTTCGGCCACGCCCTTGAGTAGAACGGCGCCAGGAGGTCCGCATTCAAATGATCGCCCTCGCGTTGCTCCTGGCGGCGCCCGCCGAGGATCTGCAGGCGCGCTTGCGCCACCTGGAGGCTGCGGCGGCCGCCTGGGCGCCCGCCCCCTCGCCCGACGGGACGCGGGTGGCGTACCTCACCACCCTGTTCGGAACCGGGCAGGCCGCCTCGGTGGCCACCGCCGGGGGCTATCCCATCCAGCTCACCGACGGGCCGGAGGGGGCGAACGAGGTCCGCTACCTGCCGCCCGACGCGAAGCAGCTGGTCGCGGCCGTGTTGCGCGACGGCCGCCAGCGCCTCCTCCTGGTCGCCGAAGATGGGTCCAGCGCGGTCCCCCTCGACGCCGACGCTGGCGAGCAGCTCCTCGGCGGTTTCGCCCGCGACGGCAAGAGGATCTTCTATGCGGTGCAGTCAGGGGAAAAGGTGTCGCTGCGAATCTTCTCTCCGGACACCGGCAAGAGCGCCGAGGTGACGGAAGCGCCTCCGGCGGCGGGACACCAGCCCGCGGCCGGCTCGCTTCCTCTGGTCGAGGCGCTGGCGGGACTCGTCGCGCTCGGCCCCCCGTCGCTGGACGGGCGCTCGATCCTCGCCCAGGTGCGGAGGTCAGGGTCGGATTCGCTCGTGCTCGTCGATCTGGGAACCGCGCGCGCGGTGGTGTTGACGACGTTCGAGAAGCCGGCCCGCCTCCGCCAGCCGCGGTTTTCGTCCGATGCCCGCACCGTGTACGTGCTGACCGACGCAGGTCGCGAGACGTTGGGCGTGGATTCGATCACCGTCCAGGGACGCGCGCGGAAGACGGTGTACGCGCCGGCGCAGGACGTCGAGGCCTTTGCGCTCTCCGAAGACGGGCACCGACTCGCCGTCGCACTGGAGACGAACGGGCAGAACCTCTTCTCGCTCCTCGACTTTCCCACCCTCCGCGCGCAGCCACTCGCCGCCCCGCCAGCGGGCGCGCTCGCCCCGGGCGACATGAGCTGGGATCGCGCCGGAGACCGGCTGTTCTTCGGCTGGCGCCAGGCCGACGACACGACGGATGTCTGGGAGTTGCGCGTCGGCCGGGGCACGGCGACGCGGCTGACCCGCAGCCCGCGCCCCGGCCTCGCGCCCGACTCGATTCCGCGGCCGGCGCTGATCCGTGCCGGCGCATCCGAGGCCTGGCTCTGGCGCCCGAAGGAGGAAGGAAAGCCGCGGGTCGCCGTGCTGATCGCGCGGGAGCCCGTGCGTCCGGTGTTCGACAAGCGCATCACGGCGCTGAACTTCGCCGGGTTCGCCGTGCTGGCGGTGAACGGGAAGGGGGCGGAGAAGGAGGCCCTCGAGTATCTCGCGTCGGCGCGGGATCTCGACGGGCGCGAGCCCTTGCTGCTCAATCCGGACGGCCTGCCGGTGACGGATCGCGAGCGCTGGAGCGGCGTGGTCACCGGGCCGGGGCATCCACGCTCGGGACTCGAGCTCGACCCGGATCACCCGGATCTGCGCGCGCTCGTGCGGTATGCGCGACGGCAGAAGGACACGCCGTAGCCGGCGAGCCCGCCAACTTGAATTCGCAGACATCCGTAGCCGGCGCGTCCATCCCTCGCGTGACGAGCTGGAGGAATCGGGGGAGGCATTTTCGCCTCAGATCTCCCGCGCGATCTCCGCCGCCGCCGACCGCAGCGCGAACGCCGCCGGGGCCATCGGCGCGCCGCGCGACACCAGCAGCACCACGTAATATCCGTCCGGCAGCGCCTGGCAGAGGAGCGCGCCCCCCTCGCACGCCGTCCGCAGCTCGAGGAGCGCGCCGGCGCCGTGCTCGCGCGCGCCGGTCTGGACGGAGAGCCAGACCGCGGCCACCTGGGCGCCGAAGACCTTCATCTCGTACTCGGACAGCCCGGAGTCGCGCACCACCAGCTCGACGGACTCGCCCTCGAAGTCGCAGAACACGGCGCCCCGCGCTCCCGGCACACGCCCGACGAGGGTTGTCAGCATGCGCCGGAAGGGCACGGGAAGCGCTTGTACCCATACGGTCCGAGTGGTAGCAAGCGGCGTTTGCGGAGAAGGAGAGAACCCGTTTGGACAAGCGCGCGGCGGTGGTGCTCGGCGTCATCTTCGGCGGCCTCTTCCTGGTGCTGTTCGGGTTCCTGCTGCTCGCGTACTCGGCGGTGAAGGGCGTCGGAACGAACGTCAGCCTGGACACCGAGACCAGCGTCGGCGCGCGCCTGGGGATCGTCGAGGCCAAGGGCACCATCGGGGATACCGCGCCTGCCGGCGTCGACTCCGACAAGCTGGTGAAGCTGCTCAAGAAGTACGAGAAGGACGACGACATCAAGGCCATCGTCATGCGCGTCGATTCGCCGGGCGGCTCGGTCGCGCCGTCGCAGGAGATCCACGACGCGATCAAGCGGATCAACGCGAAGAAGAAGGTGGTGGTCTCGATGGGCGCGCTGGCCGCGTCCGGCGGCTACTACATCTCCGCTCCGGCCGATCGGATCTACGCCGAGCCCGGCACGCTCACCGGATCCATCGGCGTGATCTTCATGCACTTCAACGTCCGCGGCCTGCTCGATTGGGCGAAGATCGAGGAGACCACGCTGAAGACGGGCAAGTACAAGGACACGCTCTCCCCGTTCCGCCCCATCCACGACACCGATCGCGAGGAGATCCAGGGCATCTCCGACGACGTCTACAGCCAGTTCGTCCAGGCGGTGGCGCAGGGCCGCCACCTCCCCGAGGCGCGCGTTCGCGAGATCGCGGAAGGCCGGATCTACACCGGCAAGCGCGCCAAGGAGCTGAAGCTCGTGGACGAGCTGGGCGGCTTCGACGACGCCGTCGCGGCCGCTTGGGAGCTCGCCGGACAGAGCGGCGAGCCGAAAGTCCAGTACCCGCCGCGCGAGCACGAGATCTCCCTGCGCGACCTGATGCGCGGCGCGTTCCAGGGCGCCTTCCAGGGCGCCACCGAAGGCGTCCGATCCGCCGTTCCGGAGCAGGGCGGCCTGATGTTTCTCGCGCCCAGCCTGGTGAGGTGATGGATCGGCTGTGGGCGCCGTGGCGGATGGAGCTGATCGAGAAGGGAGAGCCGCAGAAAGGATGCATCTTCTGCGAGCTGCCGCGCGCCACGGACGACCGGGAAAACCTGATCCTCGGCCGCACCGCGCACACCTTCGCCATCCTCAACCGGTTCCCGTACACGAATGGTCACCTGATGGTGGTGCCGCGGGCGCACGTCTCGGACCTGGGCGCCCTGCCGCGCGGGGAGAACGACGAGCTCGCCGACAGGCTCCGGGTCGCGGTGCGACTCGTCGGCGAGGGGTACCGCGCCCACGGCTACAACCTGGGGATGAACCTCGGCCGCGTCGCCGGCGCGGGAATCGCCGACCACCTGCACTGGCACGTGGTGCCGCGCTGGAACGGCGACACCAACTTCATGCCCGTGCTCGGCGACACCAAGGTGCTGATCGAGAGTCTCCATGCCAGCTGGGACCGGCTGCGCCCGCTGTTCGATCGCGAGTACAGCGAAGGCCCGGCATGGTGAAGGAGCAGGTCGCGGCCCTGGTGGAGAGCGCGCTGCAGCGCTGCGTGAAGGACGGCCTGTTGCCGCCCGGCGAGTACGCCGCCGGGCTCGACGCGCCGAAGCAGGCGGCGCACGGCGACTTCTCCTCGAACGCGGCGATGGCGTTCGCCAGGCAGCACGCCGCGGCCACCGCCGCGAAGAAGCCCAATCCGCGCGCGCTGGCGCAGGCGATCGCGGAGCGGATCGAGGATCCCGCGGGGCTCCTCGCCGCCAGGCCGGAGATCGCCGGACCTGGCTTCATCAACCTCAAGGTCGCGCAGGGGGTCTGGCACCGCGCCCTCGGCGAGATCTGGGAGCAGCGCGAGCGCTTCGGCCGCAGCGACGCCGGCCGCGGGCTGCGGACGATGGTGGAGTTCGTCAGCGCCAATCCGACCGGTCCGATGCACGTCGGCCACGGCCGCGGGGCGGTGATCGGCGACGTGGTCGCCAACCTCCTCGACTGGGCGGGGTACGAGGTGTTCCGCGAGTTCTACATCAACGACGCCGGCGGCCAGGTCTTCCGCCTCGCGCACGCCACGCTCGCGCGCGCCACGGAGTTGCGCCCCGGAGTGCCGCGCGTGCCGCTCGATCCCGAGGACTACCAGGGCGAGTACGTGATCGACGTCGCGCGCGCCTGGCTGGAGGCGGGCGGCGATCCCGCGCGCCCGTTCGCGGAGATCCGCGAGCCGCTGCGGGACTTCGCCACCCGGTACATCCTCGACAATCTGATCCGGAAGGACCTCGAGCTGATCGGCATCCGCTTCGACGGCTTCTTCAGCGAGAAGACGCTGCACGCGCAGGATCGCCTGTCCGCCGCCATCCGCGTCCTCGAGGACAAGGGCATGACCGCCCTCGAGGTGCTGCCGCCGCCGAAAGGGATGGAGGTCGACGAGGAGGAGTACGTCGCCCAGCCGCTCAAGGTGGTGAAGACCACCCGCTTCGGCGACGATCGCGACCGTCCGCTCTTCAAGACCAGCGGCGAACCCACCTACTTCGCCGCCGACATCGCCTACCACTTCGACAAGATCTCCCGCGGGTACCGCCGGCTGATCGACGTCTGGGGCGCCGACCACGGAGGCTATGTCTCGCGGATGAAGGCGGCGGTCGCCGCGCTCGGCGGAGAGCTGGAGGTGATCCTCTTCCAGCTGGTCAATCTGATGAAGGACGGCCAGCCCTACCGGATGAGCAAGCGCGCGGCGAACTTCGTCACCCTCCGCGAGCTCCTCGAAGCGGCGGGCGCCGACGCGACGCGCGTCTTCTTCCTCCTGCGCCGCGGCGACATGGCGCTGGATTTCGACATCGGCCTGGCGCAGAAGCGCGACAACGCGAACCCGGTCTTCTACGTCCAGTACGGACACGCGCGCTGCGCGGCGATCCTGCGCAGGGCGCGCGAGGAGAAGGGCGTCTCGCCCTCCTGGGACCCGGAGGCGATGAGCGCGCTCGTCCTCCCGGAAGAGATCGACCTGATCAAGCGGATCCTGCAGTTCCCCGAGCTGATCGCGCATGCGGCCCTTTCGCTCGAGCCGCACAAGGTGGTGTTCTGGCTCCAGGAAACCATCGGCCAGTTCCACGGCTATTACACGAAGTACAAGAAGACCGAGCGGGTCATCTCCGACGATCCGCGCAAGACCGCGGCGCGCCTCTTCCTCGTCTGGGCGGTGAAGCAGACGCTTCAGAACGCGCTCTCGGTGCTCGGCGTCGAGGCGCCGGAGCGGATGGACGCGCCCGCAGAAGAAGAGTAGCGGCCTCCGGCCGGGTCTGGTACACCCCGCGAGGATGCGGGACGTGGAGCGGCTCCGCGAGAGGCGGCAGTTTTCCCTCGACGACCGGCAGGCGGTCGCGCTGGCAATCTGCGCGCTGCTCCTCCTCTCCGGCGTCTTCTCTCTCGGCGTCCTGATCGGAAGGAGGACCGCGCCCGAGATCGATTCCGGCGCGGGCGGGCTGGCCGCGCTCGATGCGGCAGCGCGCACGCCGTCGCCGCATCCCGAGCCGGCGAGAGCGGTCGCGCCGCCCGTCGCCGCCGCGACGCCTCTGCCGCAGCCGGCGGCAGAGAAGCCCGCGCCGGTGCGCGCCGCGACGGTCATTCCGGCGCCGCCCTGGCCCTCCGTCGTCGCCGCTGCGCCATCGCGCCCCGTCCAGGTGGCGCCGGCGCCGCCGGCCGCGCTCGCTCCGCCGCCGCGCGATCTGGGCGCGTTCACCGTCCAGGTAGGCGCCTCGCAGGATCGCGCGGAAGCGGCACGCCTGCAGAACCGCGTGCGCAGCTCCGGGCTCCGCCCCTACGTGGTGGAAGCCAGGCTGGGCGCGAAGGGAACCTGGTATCGAATCCGCGTCGGCGCCTTCCAGGATCGGGAGTCCGCGATGCGCTTCCGCAAGGACGTCGAGCGCGAGCTGCGCACCGTCGCAGTCGTCATGCCGACCCGCTGATCATGCCCACCGTCAAGACTGAACGCGTCGAGAAGCCCTGGGGATACGAGCTGATCTGGGCCCGCACCGAGCGGTACGTCGGCAAGGTCCTGCACATCAACAAAGGCCACGCCCTCAGCCTGCAGTACCACCGCCGCAAGGACGAGACCGTCCACGTGCTGCAGGGGCAGATGCTCTTCCAGACCGGCGGCGAGAACGAGCCGCTGCAGGAGAAGCTCCTCGGCCCCGGGGAGTCGTTCCACATCACGCCGCTCTTGCGGCACCGGATGATCGCGCAGACCGACTGCGACATCCTCGAGGCCTCCACTCCCGAGCTGGACGACGTCGTCCGGCTCGAGGATCGGTACGGCAGGACGAAGTAGGTGCGCGCCGTCGTGCTGGGCGGCGCCGGCTTCATCGGCAGCCATCTCGTCGATCGGCTGCTCGAGCGCGGCGACGAGGTCGTCGCGGTCGACAATCTCCTCACCGGCCGCCGGGAGAACGTCGCGCGTCTGGGGAAGGACCCGCGCTTCACGCTGCTCGAGCACGACATCTGCCGCCCGATCCCGGTCAGCGGGCGCGCCGCGGTGGTCTTCAATCTCGCCTCGCCCGCGTCGCCGATCGATTACATGAAGCTGCCGCTGCAGACCCTGGAAGTCGGGTCGAGCGGGACCCGCAACGCCCTCGATCTCGCCCGCGCCGCCGGCGCCGTCCTGCTGCACGCGAGCACCTCCGAGGTCTACGGAGATCCGCTGCAGCACCCGCAGCGCGAGGACTACTTCGGCAACGTCAACCCGGTGGGCCCGCGCGCCTGCTACGACGAGGCGAAGCGCTTCTCCGAGGCGCTGGTCAGCTCGTACGCCCGGGTCCACGGCGTTCCCGTCCGCCTGGCGCGCATCTTCAACACCTACGGGCCGCGGATGCGCGCCGACGACGGCCGGGTGGTGCCGACCTTCATCGTGCAGGCGCTGCGCGGCGAGGACTTCACCGTCTTCGGCGACGGCACCCAGACCCGCAGCTTCTGCTACGTGGACGACCTGGTCTCGGGGCTCCTCGCGCTGGTGGAGAAGGGCGACGCGCACCCGGTGAATCTCGGCAACCCTCTGGAGATGACCCTGATCCAGTTCGCCGAGATCATCAAGAGGGTGGCGGGCCGCGGCGGCCGGCTCCGCACGGTGCGCCCGCTGCCCGAGAACGATCCCAGGCAGCGGCAGCCCGACATCACCCGGGCGCGCAAGCTCCTCGGCTGGGAGCCGAAGGTGCCGCTCGAAGCGGGGCTGAAGCCCACCATCGAGTATTTCCGGCAGCACCTCGGCCTCTGAAAAGCCCGCGCACGATCACTTCCCCGCGACGGGCCCGGGCGCCTCCCTGGCTGCTTTGCCCGGCATTGTGCGTCACGGCCTCGCATGTTATCCCCCGCGCTCCCGGAAAGGCAGAATGGCCGAGCAGAACCAGCACCTGCGCAACTTCTCCATCATCGCGCACATCGATCACGGCAA
>Ga0070741_10012108_pt1 | contig 15698 bp, 13 predicted proteins | sample Coa_R1_4_FD_66440 | JGI IMG/M metagenome (GOLD analysis project Ga0070741, IMG submission 66440) | Surface soil microbial communities from Centralia Pennsylvania, which are recovering from an underground coalmine fire - Coalmine... | ecosystem: Environmental > Terrestrial > Soil > Unclassified ...
CTCGATGTCGGCTCATCACATCCTGGGGCTGTAGCCGGTCCCAAGGGTATGGCTGTTCGCCATTTAAAGTGGTACGCGAGCTGGGTTCAGAACGTCGTGAGACAGTTCGGTCCCTATCTGCGGTGGGCGTTGGAGATTTGAGAGGATCTGTCCTTAGTACGAGAGGACCGGGATGGACGAACCTCTGGTGTTCCGGTTGTCATGCCAATGGCATTGCCGGGTAGCCAAGTTCGGACGGGATAAACGCTGAAAGCATCTAAGCGTGAAACCCACCTCGAGATGAGATCTCCCCGGGAGCTCGACTCCCCTAAAGGGCCGTGGTAGACCACCACGTTGATAGGCTCCATGTGTAAGCGCCGTAAGGCGTTGAGCTAAGGAGTACTAATTGCCCGTGAGGCTTGACCATATAACACCCAAGACGCCGGGGGTGTTTGGTCGAAGCCACGCAACTAAAATCCTAAACCTTACTTCTAACTTTCTGAATTTTTGTCGGCGCGAAATTTTTATTTTGCGACGACATACACGGTTTGCCTGGCGGCTATAGCGAGTGGGAACCACCCGATCCCATTCCGAACTCGGAAGTGAAAACGCTCAGCGCCGATGATATTGTGGGGCTTCCCCATGAGAAAGTAGGACACTGCCAGGCTTTGAATGAGAAGCCCCCGGTTTAACCGCCGGGGGCTTTTTATTTCTGATGGGGAAGCCCGCTTACTACTTTGTGGGGCTACATGAGAAAGGTCGCTCCGCACATTCCATGTGCTCCCGCGACATTGGTACGTCCCTGTACGGCATAGGACACTGCCAGGCTTTGAATGTGAGCCCCCGGTCTAACCGCCGGGGGCTTTTTATTTGTGCGGGAACCTCGAGCGCTGTTCGAAAACCCGCGAGGCGGTCAGCGCATCTTTTTGCCTAGAGGAACCGGTCCACTCGGACCCGATCCAGCGCCTCGGCGGGTATCTCGTTTTTAGCCGGTATCCCTCGCTCGGCGACACGAGTGGCGTCGACGATCGCGCCGGCTTCCCCCAGCCATCGGCGGAAGCTTTGTACCTTGTCGATAATCCGCACGTCCTTGTCCCACCACGTGCGCGTTACCATCGCCCACAACACCTCACGTTCGTTGTAGACGTCGACGTCTTCGTCCACGACCACGACGAATTTTAAGTTAGGCACCTCGATGAAGGCCTGCATGCCGGCCTTCGTCACGTCATTCTCAAACTCCTTTTTGAGCGAGATATAGCAGGACACGCGGCCGCAACCCGACGGGGGCAGGTGCACGGCACAAACGCCAGGTACATTTTTTTTAATGGCGTTGTAGATACTCCCCTCCTTTGGAATGCCGCCAAGTGTCCAATGTTCGGCATGGCCCGGGAAAATTCCCTGCGCGATCGCGTCGTGGCGGTACGTGACGGCGGTGACTTCGATAACCGGCTTCAATCCCTGCGGTTGATAGTAGCCAAGTATTTCACCGAATGGATTCTGGCTTTCTCTGACGTTAGGGGGAATTTCCCCCTCAATAATTATTTCGGCGTCGGCAGGAACCAGAAACGCGTCGCCCCAAGTTTCGGATGCAGTCAAACGTAATGGCTCGCCAAGGAACGCGGCCGCGGTGGCATAATCGGAGTTCCCGTATGGCGTCAAACAACAGGTAGAGAGATTAAAAGCAGGATGATGTCCCAAGACGATAATAACGGGAGCACGGCGCTGCAGCGCTTCATACTCGCCGATCAACACACCCAAATGATGGTGCGCATGCGCCGAAATGCTCAGGCGCTTTTGATTTTTAACCAAGTTTTTTGTAAATGTTAAATCGTAAAAGTCATGGTGCGGCGATTTCATGCCGCACACCATCGTAAGATATGGGCCCACGTCCTGCTTGTGCTGCATTCCAACGGGAAGCATATGCAGATCGGCTCGTTCGCCGCGGAGGACATGCTGTTTGCATGGAGCCTCTTTCGCAGGGATAACGATCGTTTCCCCGAGTTTTTGCTCGCGCAATGCAAACTCTTTTGTCAGTTCAATCCGGTCGAGCGTCGGCGGCAGATCCAAAGCCAGGGCGCACATCGCTCGGGTGACGAACAGGTTGTATAACAGCGGGAATCGCGAGCGTTCTCCTCGCAGGTTTTTTACATTCTCGAAAAGAACGCTCTTGTGGATATTGCGTCGATCGAGATGCTCTAAAAACGCCGCTGTCTCGAATTCGTTTGGGTCGATCGCGTCTGACACCCGTAGCAACTGCTCCGGATGTTTGCGCGCCAACGAACCCAAAAAACTATGCAGATCTTTTGCCACGGTTACCGCCTCCGAATAGCAGAATCGTCCACTAGCGAGCAGTCAACGGTCCGACCTGACGACAATGGAATTTCCACCAACGCTCCATTTGCGACTTGGAAAATATCTTGTCGCGTTTCCGTTTAATCTCCTCACCCGACGTCGCTTCAAACTCGCCCATCCTGCCGGCTAAAAGTTGCGCCTGTGCCGCGCGCTCGAGGAAAAAGGCGGTCGCCACCGCTTCCATTATGTTGCCGCCCACGGCGACGATGCCGTGGTTTCGCAAGAACATCGCTCTATGGTTCCCTAAGTAAAGCGCGACCGCTTCCCCGAGTTCCCTCGTGTCGATCAGGTCGCTGGTTTTATCGAAGCAGCGTATGTCGGGGTCGCAAAACAAAACGCCTTCATGAGTTACCGGAAGCAAACGCTGTCCGGTAGCCGAAAATGCTATCGAATGAACCGGGTGGGCGTGCACCACCGCAGTCACGTCCGCGCGCGCCCGGAAGATTTCCGCATGTAGCGGAAACTCCATGTGTCTGGGGCTAGTACCCGTCAATATTTTTCCGTCAAAGGTGAGTCGGATCATGTTTCCCGGCATGACGTCTTCGAAACCGAACGTGGCCGGCTTCATCCAAAACGCATCGTCTCCCGGCTGGCGCATCGAGATATGTCCCCATATCGCATCCGCCATCCCGAGGTTCACCAAGATCCGACAGGCGTAAGCGATTTGTTCGGGTATGTCTTGGGGGTATACAAACGATTCGTCACGCTGGAAATATTCGAAATTCGCCATCGCATCAGATGCCGCAGTACGTGGTTTCCTCAATGACTTGGCGCAGCAACGGCTAGCCGAGCCGTTCATCACTTCCCGCTGCGGTTTGGCTTGCCTTTCGTTTTTTCTCATGGTAAGTTTTATGAATGAATGATCATTCATTTTAGTACGGTTGTAACCGCAGGGGAAGACAGAAATGCGACTAGACGGCAAGACAGCGGTGGTTACCGGCGCCGCGTCGGGGATCGGGCGGGCGACGGCGGAAGCGTTCGCCGCGGCTGGCGCCCACGTGCTGCTCGCGGATATTGCCGAAGAAGGCGGCCGCGCGGCCGCCGAGGCGCTGCGCGCCCAAGGCCAGAAGGCCGATTTCATCCGCATGGACGTGACCGATCTCGATTCGGTCGACACCTTCAGGCGCGAGGCTTACGCCCGCTGCCAACACGTCGACATCGTGGCGAACGTGGCGGGATGGGGGAAGATTCAGCCCTTCGTCGAGAACACCCCCGACTTCTGGCGCAAGGTCGTTGATCTCAACCTGATGGGGCCGGTGGCGGTCAGCCGCGCCTTTCTCGACCGCATGATAGAGCGTAAAGCGGGCAAGATAATTACGGTATCGAGCGACGCCGGGCGCGTGGGTAGCCTGGGAGAGTCGGTGTACTCGGCCGCAAAGGGCGGAGCGATTGCCTTCACCAAGGGCTTGGCGCGCGAAGTCGCGCGCTACCACATCAACGTCAATTGCGTTTGTCCCGGCCCGACGGACACGCCGCTGCTCGCGGCGACGCCGCCGAAGTTTCAGGAAGCGTTCGTGCGGGCAACGCCGATGCAGCGCCTGGCGAAGCCGTCGGAAGTGGCGGACGCGGTTTTATTTTTCGCGAGCCGGCGATCGGACTTCATTACCGGTCAAGTATTGAGTGTGAGCGGCGGCCTGACCATGGCCGGTTGATCGTACCAATCGCGAACAAGCAGGAGCATCACATGTACAAGTTGAAAGCGGCGGATTGGCGGCCGGAACATTTCAAGTGGGAGGTGGCCGACCGGGTGGCGACGATTACGCTGAATCGGCCCGAACGCAAGAACCCGTTGACCTTCGAGAGCTACGCCGAGCTGCGCGATACGTTCCATCGATTGCCGTACGCCGAGGATGTGCGCGCGGTCATCATCACCGGAGAAGGCGGCAATTTCTGCTCGGGCGGTGATGTCCATGAAATCATCGGCCCGCTGGTTAAGATGGATATGGACGGCTTGATCACGTTCACCCGCATGACGGGTAACCTGGTAAAGGAAATGCGTACCTGTCCGCAGCCAATAATTGCGGCGGTGGACGGTGTCAGCGCGGGTGCCGGGGCGATCATTCCGATGGCATGCGACCTGAGGTACGCGACTGCGCAAACCAAAACGGCATTTCTGTTTGTGCGTGTCGGTCTGGGCGGTTGCGATATGGGCGCATGCGCCATTCTGCCGCGCATCATCGGGCACGGTCGCGCTGCCGAACTGCTGTATACCGGACGCGTCATGACGGCCGAGGAAGGCCATGCCTGGGGATATTTCAATGAGATCGTGGCGACCGACCGCTTGCTCGAAAGGGCGCACGCCATGGCGCATGAATTGGCCAATGGGCCGGCGTTCGCGCATTTCACCACCAAGAAGTGTTTGCACCAGGAGTGGAACCTGAGCATCGAGCAGGCGCTCGAGACCGAGGCGGAAGCCCAGGCGATCTGTATGCGGACACGGGACTTCGAGCGCGCCTACCATGCGTTCGTGGATAAAACGAAGCCGCGCTTCGAGGGCAACTGACGGAGACGCTCTACCGGAAGGAGTGGAGGAAATTGCTTTTGCGTTCCAGTGTTGTCGATATACTTGATGCACGGTTAACCGGAGCGAGCGAATGAAGTCGCCAGGACATGTCGAGAGCGTGGTCACCGATGCCAAGTTGGTGGAACAGCGGCGCGGGCAGATCCTCAAAGCGGCCGTCAAACTGTTTTCGGAAAAAGGTTACTACATCACCACCGTTCAGCAGATCGCCGCGAAGGCGGGAGTCAGCACCGGACTGATCTACCAATATTTCGGGGACAAAGACGACGTGCTCTTTTTGGCCCTCAACCGGGTACTCGAGACGTACGAAAGGGAGATCCCGCGTCGCCTCGAGGGCATCGAGCATCCGGTCGATCAGTTGTGCACGGGCCTATGGGCATATTGCTCGATCGTCGATGGGATGCGCGAAGAAACGGTGCTCGCCTATCGTTCGACCAAGTCACTGCGCGCGGATCGCAGGAATCTGATCAAGGAGAAGGAGACCAAAACCAACAGATTGTTGGGAGAGTGCCTGCATGCCTGTATCGAGCAGGGCCACATGAACCCGGTGAATGAGTATCTGCTGGTTTACCAATACGTCACCTTTTGCCATGCCTGGGCGCTCAAGGGTTGGGCGTTTCGCGGCAAGTTCACCCTCAGCGACTATGTCTCCGAGGGCATCGCGCTTCTTGTTGAACCGTTTCTCACGGCGAAGGGCCGCACGGCGCTTGACAGCTTGCGGCGGCGCACCAACGGTTTTTCCGCCGAGCGCTGGCCGAAGCAACAGCCGGCGCGGCCGCGCGCTCGGAATAACTAATAATCGTCCGTATTCGAGGGACTATCTCTTGATTTCTGGCGACAAAATGAATGAACGCCCAGTCGCTTCTCCCATCCGCCGGACGGTGACCGCTCGCCCGCTTGCGCTGGCCATCGAAGGTGGCGTCGCGATCGCGACGCTACAGCGGCCGCCGGTTAACGCCGTCAACGAGGAGTGGCTGACGTGCCTGGAACAGGCTTTGGACAGCGTCGAGCGGGCGGAAGAGGTGCGCGTGCTCTGGATTCGGAGCAGCGAACCGAATTTTTGCGCGGGCGCGGATCTCGACTTCTTACGCGCGCATTTCGCGACGGCGGAGGGACGGAAAAAAGTGATCGATTTTACTCGCCGGTTGCAGGCGGCGTACGCGCGCTTGGAGTCGATGGACGTCGTCACGCTCGCGGAAATCGGCGGGGCGGCGCTCGGCGGCGGCCTCGAGCTCGCATTGGCGTGCGACCTGCGAGTGGTAGCCGAAGGCGCAACACTCGGTTTGCCCGAGGCGCGGCTTGGGCTGTTGCCGGCGGGCGGCGGTACACAACGTCTAACGCGGATCGTGGGAGAAGCGACGTCGCGCCGCTTGATTCTGGGCGCGGAAGTCATCAACGGAGTTGAAGCAGTGGCGCTCGGTTTGGCGCACTGGGTGGTGCCCGCTGCACGGCTCGAGTCATTCGTGCGCGATACCGTGCAGCGGATTGGGAAGCTTCCCAAAACCGCGCTGATCGCGTGCAAGCATTGTATCGCGGCGGCGCTCGATGACAGCTACAACGGATTCGAAGAGGAGCTGCTCAATTCCGCCGCCTTGCTGGCTCTGCCCGAAACGCAAGAGCTGGTGCGCGAGTTCTTGGAAAAACGAACTGCGCCCAAGCGAGCCGCCCCGGTTTTACGCAGAGACAGGGGCATGATGGAAGGGGTGCAGTTGAGTGCGAATCGGCTCGCGCTCGAAAAGGAGCGCGGCATTTGGACAGACCGTGTGATAACCGAGTACTTCGACCGCTGGGTGGTGGAGAAACCGAACGCGGTCGCGGTCATCGCCTTCCGCGCTGAAGAGGCAACGACGACGCGGCTTACCTGGCGCGAGCTGGCCGATGCGGTTGGCTGCATTGCCGAAGGGCTTGCGGCGCGCGGCGTCGTAAAGGGCGACGTCGTTTCTTTTCAGTTGCCAAACTGGTGGGAATTCGTCGCGATCCATCTCGCCTGCGTGCGTCTCGGCGCGGTCAGCAACCCGCTCATGCCGATTTTCCGCCAGCATGAAATGTCTTTCATGGTGAAGCACGCCGAACCGAAAGTGCTTATCGCGCCCGCGCGGTTCAGAGGTTTCGACCACGGCGCCCTCGCGCTCCAATTGAAGCGCGAATCCGCTTCGTTGGCGGAGGTGTTCTTGGTCGGCGGCAAGGGCGAACATTCCTTCGAGAGCGAGTTTCTCGTCGGCGCGCGCAACCGGCGGAGCGAGAGCGGTACTCCGCTCGGTCCCAACGATGTGATGCAGCTCCTGTACACCTCCGGCACCACGGGCGAGCCGAAGGGCGTGCTGCATACCTCCAACACGTTGATCGGCACGGTCAGGCAATTCATCGAGCGCATGCAGTTGAGCGCGCAGGACGTGGTGTTTATGCCCTCGCCGATGGCTCATCAGGCCGGGTTTTCCTATGGCCTCACCTTGTCCATTCTGCTCGGGGCGCCCTTGGTGCTCATGGATATCTGGAATCCGGCCCGCGCGGTTGAACTAATGCAGACGCATCGGGTGACGTACACTTTTGCGGCGACGCCGTTTCTGAGCGATCTGGTTAATTTCCCCGGCATCGAGCAGCGCGAGCTGCGCGCGTTTCGCCTATTCGTGACGTCGGGTGCCGCCGTCCCGCCGGTATTGGTACGGCAGGCGCAAGAGAAATTGCACGCCAGCGTCGTCGCGGCCTGGGGCATGACCGAATGCTGCGCGGCGACCACCACGTTTCCGTCCGGCTACAAGGTGCTCGAGTCGGACGGATGCGCGCTTCCCGGTCTGGAAGTGCGCATTTTCGATGAACACGGCAACGAGGCGCCGCGCGGGCAGGAAGGAATTTTGAAGTTTCGCGGTGCGGCGTTGTTCGTCGGTTATCTCAAGCGACCGCAGCTTTACTCGGTGGACGAACAAGGATGGTTCGACACCGGCGATATCGCGCGCATGGATGAAGACGGGTACATCCGGATATGCGGGCGGGCCAAGGACATCATCATACGCGGCGGCGAAAACGTTCCGGTGGTGGAAATCGAGAACGCCATGTACCGGATGCCGGAAATCGCCGAAGTCGCCATCGTCGCGATGCCCGATCCGCGCATGGGTGAGCGCGCTTGTGCCTTCGTCCGGCTGCGGCAAGGAAAGCGCATTACCCTGGAAGGGGTGCAAAAATTTCTCGCCGCCGAGGGATTCAGCCGCCACTTTTGGCCCGAGCACGTCGAGGTGATCGAACAGATGCCGCGCAATCCGACCGGCAAGGTACAAAAGTTCGTGTTGCGCGAGGCGGCGAAGCAGCTGGTCGGTGACCCGCGAGAGCTCGCGGCGACGTCACCAACGACGGGAGCTTAACTGTCGAAGTGAAGGCGGGGGCTCAAGGATTCTTGTTCGATGGAACGCGTTTCAGCAGTTCCCGTCCGATGATGAGTTTCTGCACTTCCGTCGCTCCCTCGTAGATGCGCAAGGCGCGGATCTCGCGATACAGGCGCTCGACCGCCATGCCGGACTTCACCCCGAGGCCGCCGAACATTTGCAGCGCTTTGTCGATTACCTGCTGAGCGGTTTCGGTTGCCACCATCTTGGCCATCGCCACCTCGCGCGTTGCCGGCAGGCCCAGGCAATCGCGCGTCCAGGCGGCGCGGTAGGTCAGCAACGCGCTGGCGTCGATATCGGTCGCCATATCGGCCAGGGTGGCTTGCGTGAGCTGAAAATCGGCCAAGGTTCGACCGAACATGCGCCGCGAGGCGGCGCGCGCGATCGCTTCGTCCAACGCGTGACGCGCAAAGCCGAGGGCGGCCGCGGCCACGCTGGTGCGGAAGATATCCAAGGTCTGCATCGCCAGCTTAAAGCCGCCGCCGGCTTGGCCTAATAAATTACCCGCCGCGACGCGACAGTCGGTGAACCGCAGCGTCGCAAGAGGATGCGGCGCGATGGCCGCAATGCGCTCGATAACTTCCAGACCGGGAGTGTCGGCATCCACGACAAACGCGGACAGGCCGCCGCTTCCCGGCGCTTCGCCGGTACGCGCGAACACGCAATAAAAATCGGCGATGCCGCCGTTGGAAATCCAGGTCTTCACGCCGCTCAACACGTAGTCCGCGCCGTCGCGCCGCGCCGTGGTGGCGATGGCGCCCACGTCGGAACCGGCGTCCGGCTCCGAGAGGGCAAAAGCCGCGGTAAGCTGGCCGGCGCTGACTTGCGGCAGGTACTTGCGTTTTACGGCTTCCGAGCCGGCGAGGGAAATCGCGCCGCTGCCGAGGCCCTGCATGGCGAATGCAAAATCGGCTAACGCGGAATGACGCGCGAGGGTTTCCCGCAGCAAGCAGAGCGAACGAACATCGATGGCCTCGTGTCGACCGCCGTAGGCGCGCCCGACGGTGTAACGCAGCCAGCCGGCTTGGCCCAGAGCGGACACCAGTGCCTTGCAGTGCCCGTCGACATCCGCGAGGTCATGTTTCTGTACGAGGTGGGTTTGCGCCCACGATTCGACGTTCTCCGCCAACTTACGGTGGGCGTCGTCGAAAAACGGCCACGCCAGGTAATTGGCGTCAGCCATGGGGCGACTTTTTGGCAGCGTGTTTCACGGGGCTGCACACAGCATCACTATATGAATGGCCATTCATTAACACGGCGCCTGGGAAACCGCAAGCAGTCGTCTAGCCGTAAACTACGCCGGCCGCGCCGCCTTCGGCCCGCGGTGCGCAGGGCGGCGCAACGGACTGTGCGATCGGAATCGTGCCCGGAAATTGTGTTTTTCGTCTGTTCGACGCTGACCGGTAGAACGCCGCCGATTGTCCGGTGACCAGTGGCTTGGTCCTTACTTCCCGGTGATGGTGCGAATGCGTTACATCGGCACTTCGTCGGTTAGACAAATGCGCAGGATATTGCGTGTATAATCTTTTGATCTTTCGCCGACCTGTGCAGTCTGACTTGCCAGACGCCGTAAAGCGGCTATTTTTGAAATGACCCATTCCGAAGAACTGCTCACTCCCTTATCCGCACACGTGATTGGTCCGCTGCCTTCCTGTCCGGCGACTACCATTGCGGATTCCACGCATCGTCGGCTGCGGCTGCTCAGCTTTAACATTCAGGCGGGCATCAGCAGCAGCAAATATCGGCATTATCTGACCCATAGCTGGAAGCACGTGCTGCCGTGCGCCGAGCGCCTCGATACGCTCGATCGTATCGCCGCGCTTGCCGCCGACTACGACTTGGTCGGGTTGCAAGAATCGGATGCCGGCAGTCTGCGCAGCGCGTTCATCAATCAAACGGAATATCTCGCCGACCGGGCCGGCTTTCCCTATTGGTACGACCAGACCAATCGCAATCTCGGCCATTTCGGACAACACAGCCTGGGGCTGCTCAGCCGTTTCCGCCCGAGCGAAACGACCGAGGTGCGCTTGCCCGGCATGATCCCGGGCCGGGGCGCGTTGTGCATGCGTTTCGGCAGCGGCGAGCAGTCGTTGCTCCTCTTGATCGTGCATCTCGCGCTCGGACGCCGCGCGCGCGAGCGCCAGCTCGGAAGCCTTGCCGAGCTGATTGCGAGCCAGCGTCACGTTATTCTGATGGGCGATCTCAATTGCCGTTCCGAAAGCAAGGAACTGCAGTGGCTGTTGCGGCGCACCGACTTAAGCGAGCCGATCCACGGTCTTTACACGTTCCCGAGTTGGCGCCCGCGCCGCAATATCGATCACATTCTCGTGTCCGCCTCGATTCAGGTCGACAGTGTGCGCGTGCTCAATCATGCCATTTCCGATCACCTGCCCATCGCCATGGACGTCACCTTGCCGGTGCATACCGCCCTTACCGGCCGGTCCGCGGCAACGGATGAGCGCGCGGTCTCCGGCTTCTAGTCGTCCCTCCGTCTTTCGAGTTTTGCGTGATGTTGTCGGTTGAGCTTCCGTTCGCCACGGCGGCTGGAGTCCAATGATCGCCTTGCTGCAACGCGTAAGTCGGGCCTCCGTGGCGGTGTCGGGAGAAGTGGTGGGCGCGATCGCGTCCGGTTTGGTCGTCTTCGTCGGCGTCGAGCGCGGCGATGACGAAACGAAAGCCGAACGTCTCGCTTCCCGCGTGCTCACCTATCGGGTCTTCCCCGACACGGACGGAAGAATGAACTTGAGCGTTCAGGAGATAGGCGGCGCGCTGTTATTGGTGCCCCAGTTCACGCTTGCCGCCGACACCGCAAGGGGCACGCGGCCGAGCTTTACGCCGGCGGCCGCGCCCGAGGTCGCCTCGCGGTTGTTCGATTATTTTTGCGGCGTCGTTCGACGCGAACACCCGCGCGTCGCCACCGGTGTATTCGGCGCCGAGATGCAGGTGACGCTCACTAATGACGGTCCCGTCACGTTCTGGTTGACGTCTTGATCGGCCGATCCTGGCAGCGGCCGCGTCATATCGGCGGCGCGGTTTCTTACGCCCGCGCTGACGGGAAAGCTATTACCTCATCAATCGAAGCGGCGCCGGCGGCAAGCATTACCAGCCGGTCGAATCCCAGGGCCACGCCGCTGCAATCGGGTAACCCGTGGGCGAGCGCGGCGAGCAGGCGTTCGTCGCGCGGTACCGGCGGTAAATCGAGTTGCGCACGAGCATTCTTATCGGCCTCGAATCTCCGGTACTGTTCGGGCGCGTCGGCAAGCTCATGAAAGCCGTTCGCGAGCTCGACTCCGTCGATGTACAGCTCGAAGCGTTCGGCAATCGCCGGATTGTCCGCGCGCAGGCGGGCGAGGGCGGCCGCGGCGGCGGGATAGTCGTAGAGAAAGGTGAGCCGATTGACGCCGAGGTGCGGTTCGACGAAGTGCGTGAGCAGCAGGTCGCGCCAGCCGTCGAGATCGTCCGGCGCCAGGCCCGAGGCCGTGACACCGCGCGTTTGCGCGCACGCGCGGAACTCGGCGGCGCTCGCCCGGTGGGGGTCGATCCGAGCGTGGCGTAGAAACGCGTCGCGATAGCTGAGTTTCTCGACTTCATCCAGCGCCCTGAACCCGGTCAACGCTTCGGTGACCAGCGCGGCGACTTCGTCCATTAACCGATGATGATCGAAGCCGACGCGGTACCATTCGATCATGGTGAATTCCGGGTTGTGCCGTCGCCCGCTCTCGCCGCCGCGAAACACTTTGCAGATTTGATAGATCGATCCGCTGCCGGCCGCGAGCAGCCGCTTCATGGCGAACTCGGGCGAGGTGTGCAGGAATCCACGCAGACGATCGTCGCCCGGCGCGAGCGAGCGGGCGGCGAGGCTGTGCAGGTGCGGGTCGGTGGCGCCGGCCTGCGAAAGAATCGGCGTGTCGACCTCGAGCACGTCGCGTTTCGCAAAAAACTCGCGCACGCGCGCAATGAGTTGCGCGCGCAGCTTGAGCGTGGCGAAGGAAGCGGTGGGGCGCCAGTCGTTGTCAGAGTCCGGCGCCATGCGAGGTCGCAAGAGTAGGAAACTAGGCCCGGGAAATGTATTCGCCCGTGCGCGTGTTCACCTTGATGCGCTCGCCTTGTTGCACGAAGAGCGGCACGCGCACGACGGCGCCGGTTTCGAGCTTCGCGGGCTTACCGCCGCCGCCGCTGGTATCGCCGCGCACGCCGGGATCGGTCTCGACGATGGTCAGCAACACGGTATGCGGGGGTTCCACCGCCAGCGGCGATCCGTTCCACAGCGTCACGATGCAGGTGTCCTGTTCTTTGAGCCACTTGGCGTTGTCGCCGACCGCGGTGCTGTCGGCCTGGACTTGCTCGTAGTTTTCCGGCTGCATGAAATGCCAGAACTGGCCGTCGTTGTAGAGGTACTGCATTTCGACGTCCACGACATCGGCCGCTTCAATCGTGTCGCCCGATTTGAACGTGCGCTCGATGACGCGGCCGGTTTTCAAATTGCGTATCTTCACCCGATTGAACGCCTGGCCTTTGCCGGGCTTCACGAATTCGTTTTCCACGATCGACGCCGGGTCTCCGTCCAGCATCACTTTGAGGCCGGCACGGAACTCGTTGGTACTGTAAGTCGCCATAAAACACCTTCAACCAAAAATGGAGATTCTCAACCACTCCTCATTCTCGCCGGGGTGCACGAGAACCACGTGCACCCGTTCGCCGGCACGAACACACGTTAAGTGTGTTCGTGAACACTCCGGCTCACCTCCCCTTGGGGGAGAAGGCAAGGGGAGAGGGGTGTTGTCGAAGCAGCTATCCCCTCTCCCTCATTCCTCTCGCGGAATGAGAGGAAGGGCGAGGTCGCTTACGACCATCCATGGTCTTTCGCGACACTTGTGCATCCTGCGCATCGCCGAGCGCGCTATGATACCGACCGAAATGAAGAATCTCACGCACTTCCCCTCTCCCTTCGCGGGAGAGGACAAGGGAAGAGGAGGAGCGGCGTCTCCCGGGACCGAAATCACCGCCCCGGCGCGCTGGCAACATGAACTGGCGCAGGCGATTTCCGACCCGGCGGAATTGATCCGCCTCTTGAACCTCGATCCTGCTCTCATCGAACCCGCCCGCGCGGTCGCGCGGCAGTTCAGTCTGCGGGTGCCGCGCGGTTACGTCGCGCGCATGCGGCCCGGCGATCCGCATGACCCCTTGTTACGCCAGGTGTTGCCGCTCGCCGCCGAAGGCCTGACCGTCCTCGGGTTCGGACACGACCCGGTCGGCGACCGCGCTGCCGCCGTTGCGCCGGGCGTGCTGCATAAGTACCGCGGGCGCGTCTTATTAACGACGACGGGCGCGTGCGCCGTCCATTGCCGCTACTGTTTTCGCCGCCACTTTCCGTATGCGGATGAAAACCCCACCGCCGACGGCTGGCGCGCCGCGCTCGCGTACGTCGCCGAGGACTCGTCCATCCGGGAAGTCATTTTGAGCGGCGGCGATCCGCTCGCGCTTTCCGACGCGCGCTTGGCGGGTCTGGTCGAGCCGCTCGCGGAATTGCCCCACGTGCAGCGCGTGCGTTTGCATACGCGCCTGCCGGTCGTACTGCCCTCGCGCGTGACGGAGGCGCTGTGCCGGCTGCTGGCGGACACGCGGCTTCAATCGGTCGTCGTGGTTCACGTCAATCATCCGAACGAGATCGACAGCGCCGTCATCGACGCCATGCGCCGGCTGCGTGATGCCGGGGCGATACTGCTGAATCAGTCGGTGCTGCTGGAAGGCGTCAACGACGATGCCGACGTTTTGTGCGCGCTCAGCGAGACGCTGTTCGCCGCCGGCGTCCTGCCGTACTACGTGCATCTGCTCGACAGGGTGCAGGGAGCCGCGCACTTCGACGTCGAGGAGCAGGTAGCGATGCGCTTGTGGGAAGAGCTGCGCTTGCGGTTGCCCGGCTACCTCGTGCCGCGCCTGGTGCGAGAAGCGCCGGGCGCGCCGGCGAAGACCATGCTCCGCTGAAAAGGACGCTTAGAAGCGAAGCTCGGCGCCGGCGTTGATCGACCACGATTTCCACTCCACTTCGTTGAGGCGGGTCACGCCGGTCGTGCCGTCGCTGAAGTACGTCTGATCGGTACCCGGGTCGGTTTTCCACGTTAGATAGTCGATGCTGAACGTGCCCCGCCATTTCGCGCCGATAGGGGCGTAGGCGCCGAACGCGAAAACGTTGCCTTTGCCGTCCGCCCGATGCTCGAAACTCTTGGGATGCGCGAAGTTGTTGCGCAGATTCCAATCGGCTTGCGCGTAGTAGTCTGCATTGAAGTGGTACTCGTGACGAAAGAAGGCGCGCGTGTCCGGCGCCAACTGCCACTCCAATTCGATGCCGAGCCAACGGCTCGACCAACCGGTTTGATACGTGCTATTCAGTCCCGAGAAGGATCCCAGATCAGGAACGGTTTGCCGGCCGTTTGTAATGCGCAGGTTCTGGGCGTGACGCGAAACGCCGAGCAGCGGCGTTAGGTAGAATGGACCGTCGCCGACGGTGAAGCGATAACCGGCCGCGGCCGACGCGTCCCACACATCGTCTCCGTTGGTGTCGTTGTTCGAGCGCGAAAACTCGAACGTGCGATCGTCGCCCCCATAGTCGGAATCCTGATTGCGCCCGTTGTAGATCAAGCCGTATCCCGCGGAGGCGCGCGCGTGCCAACCGGGCGCCGTCGTTTGCCAGCCGAGACGGAGTTGGACGATGTGCACGTCTTCCCATGTCAGCTCGGAAAGAATGTTGGGCGTCGCGTTACCGCTCGCATCGGCGGCGATGTTCCAGCGCAGGGCGTCATTGCGAAAACCGGCATCGACGTCGAAGCGCTGTTCAACGGCGGAAGCGTTCGTGACAGCGATCGCAAGAAAAAGGCCTAAGCCAAGCACCCATTGCCGCCGCACGCGTCCTCCCTGGTTTGCTTTCCCGGTCCTTCTATACACTAGCAAGTTCACGCCCGCGCGTCAGAAGCGCCGGTGAGGCCGTTTGCACAAGAGGAGGTTTGCATGATTATTAAGGTAGGAGATCGTCTTCCGGCGTCGACACTTTATGAACTTACCGATAACGGCCTGCAGCGACGTTCCGTCCCGGACCTTACCCACGGTCGACGCGTGGCGATTATCGGTTTGCCCGGGGCTTTCACGCCCACGTGCTCGACACGTCACGTTCCGAGTTTCCTGGAGCGCTACCCCGAGCTCAAGGACCGCGGCATCGATGAAATTCTCTGCGTGTCCGTCAACGATGCTTGGGTGATGAGAGAGTGGGGCAAGGCGCTCGGTGCCGGCGGCAAGATCCGCATGCTGGCCGACGGCAACGCCGAATTCACCAAAGCGCTCGGGCTCGTCAGCGACCGTTCCGATCAGGGCATGGGCCTGCGCTCGCGACGCTACTCCCTGTACGTCGATGACGGCGTGGTGAAGGCGGTCAATCTGGAGGAGCCGGGGAAGTACGAAGTGAGCGACGCCGGGAC
>Ga0070741_10012109_pt1 | contig 15698 bp, 13 predicted proteins | sample Coa_R1_4_FD_66440 | JGI IMG/M metagenome (GOLD analysis project Ga0070741, IMG submission 66440) | Surface soil microbial communities from Centralia Pennsylvania, which are recovering from an underground coalmine fire - Coalmine... | ecosystem: Environmental > Terrestrial > Soil > Unclassified ...
GGCGGCACGGGAATTGTAATCGGCTTGCGCGCGAGCCATTGAATTGCGCGCGGAATAATTGTTTGCACCGCCGCGCAGCGCATTGACGGCGGATTCGTGTCGCCCTTCCAAACGTGGCCGTAAGTCGCAACATAAACACGGCCTTTGCCGTAAGTCGTCGTCCATTCAACCGGCCAGAGCAATCCCTGTCCCGGCTTCGAATCGCGCGCGTAGGCGAGCACGGTGACATTTTCCGCCGGGCCGCGCGCGTAAAAATAAACTTCCATGTCCGGCGAAAGCCATTGGCGCGGCATGCCGGCGTGAATCGGGTCGTCGCCAAGCCGCGTGACGAGCACGTCGCCGCGTTTGCCGTGACTGGTCGCGAGGCCTTCACCGGGCGGAATGCGCACAAGCGAGCCGTCGTCGTTCACGCGAATCGCCGTGCCGAAATCCGCCTTGCGCCAGCAAAGGCCGACGATTTGCTCATAGTTCGTCCAGCCGACGAACGCGTTTTCCGCTGAATGAAAAATGTAAACGCCGCCGCCGTTGCGCACGAAATCGGCGAAATCTTTTTTTACCGGCTCCGGCCACGAAATATGATTGCCATAATCATTGCAATTCTGGATGACCACGTCGTAATCAGAAAATTTCGGACGCCAATTTGCCAAATCAGTTTCATTTGTCGGCGCGGTGCTGACGGAAACGTCGAATAATTTTGTCGGCGCAAGAATTCCCCGGATTAATTCTGTTGTTTGATGCCAGTCGTGATTGCTGAACCCATCCACGATGAGCACAGAAATTTTTTTTGGAGAATCAGCGAAAGAATTGAACGCAAAGAACATCGCCGACACGACGACGGCAAATTTTGCGAAATGAAATGTTTTGGGCATGATTCGACAAATCTTGTCTGGAAGCGCCGCCGTCTGCAAATCTGGAATTTTAGCGGCTCAACGGATTTGTCCTGAACTGGACGATTTTCGGTGGCCGGCGGTTACGGTGGAGAGAGCCCACAGCAGCGGCGTGAGTCGTTCCCCACCCATTAGAAAACGAGTCCGCTCACGCACGCTACTGCCAACCCGCTGTGATTTTCCATGTTCTTCCGCGCGCGCCAATCTTTTTGTGAAAGAAAAATGGTTTATACATTGTATAGACAATCGGCGCTTTTTATCTTGCTTCCATCGCCACGGTTCTCTTTGATTTTGAAGGATTAACCTGAAAAATCAGCAAACGGCGTGATACCTCGAAAAACAAAACATTTTGAAAGAGCCTCGGCTCTGCATGCTTCGACGCGAGCGGCGTCCGCGCGCAAATCCCCGGCCAAATCCGCTGCGGCAAAAACCGCCGCGCACAAACATTCTGCATCCGGACCACCCGCCATTCGAATCGCGTTGGTGGACGATGACTTGAGCATTCACATTGCCATGCGGCAAATTTTCAAGACGTGGGCGACTGAATGGAAGTTGGACACGTATTCCAACGCGCTACAGGCGCTTGAACGCATGGCGGAATCGCCGCCCAACGCCGTGCTTATGGACGTTTCCATGCCGGAAATCACCGGCATCGAATGCACGCGCAAAGTCAAAAAAATGATGCCGGATTTGCCGGTCATCATGTTCACCGCGCGCGCGGACACGGAAACATTTATTGCGTCCATCATTGCCGGTGCCACGGGTTATCTCGTAAAACCGACCGCGTCACTGGAAATTATCGCGGCGGTAAAAAAGGCGCTGGAAGGATTGCCAGCGCTCTGCCCGGAAACGGAAAAAACCATCATCAAATGGCTGCAAAGTTTTGGCGAAAATGTTTCCGAATGGGGATTGACCGCGCGCGAGCAGGAAATTTTAATCCATCTTTGCCGCAACCATTCGGATAAAGAAATCGGGAAAATTCTTAAAATTTCCTCCGGCACCGTGCACATGCACTTGCACAGCGTTTATAAAAAATTGGGCGTGCGCGATAGAAACGAAGCCAAAAAGAAATTTATTGGCTTGCTCTAAATCTTACGGCGAAATCTTCACCAGCTCGGCGCTGTGCGGCGCGACTTCCATGGAGAATTCGTCTTTGAATTTGCCCAAATCTTTTTGCCGCCACAAATCGCGCACGTTTTGTTCGCCGGAAATGCCGAGGTCGGACCATTTCACGACGACGCGCTGCGGGTCTTTGCCGTTCAAATTGAAAAGGCCGACGGCTTTGGAGCTGTCTTCCATTTTTTTGGCGTAAACTTTTGTATCGCCTTCATTCGCAACCATCGTTGCCTGGTCGCCGAGCGAATCCTGACTGACGGAAATGACTTCGTCGTTTTCCAAAAGATTTTTGGTGAACGCATCCATCTGGCCTATATCGTTGGCGAGCAGGAGCGGCGCATCGAGCAGGCACCAGAGGGTCATGTGGGTGTATTCTTCGTTCGCGGTGAGGCCGGGCTGGCCCTTTTCGCGCGTGGCGAATTCGAGCATGTCGGGGTCGTTCCAATGGCCGGGCGAAGAATATTTGCGCCATTTGTCCTGTCCGAAGCCTTTGGTGCTCATGGAAGTCCAACTGGCTTTGATATCGCCGGTCGTGCGCCAACTGTTTGCCAGCGGTGTAACTGATGGCGCGTTGGTGGGATTTAAACTGTTCGACAAGCTGAAGACGATATCGCGTCCGCAATTACGCAAGGCATCGGCCATTTCTTTTGTTTCCGGCGCTTGGATTGGATTCCAATCGTATTTTAAATAATCCACGCCCCATGCGCCCCATTGGTTGGCGTCGTTGGTGTAAAAATGATACGGCGCGATGTCAAACGGCAAAATGTGTTTGTTGGTGGGTTTTTTTCCGCCGGTCCACGGTGTCCATTTGCCATCAGAATTTTCCGAGCTGCCGCCGGGAAATCCGGCGTAAGAAGTTTCCCACGGCGTCGAATAAATTCCAAACTTCAAACCGAGCGCGTGGATTTGATCGCACAATTTCCCGATGTCGGGAAATTTGTCGTTGCCTTGCAAACCGTGAAATTTTCCACCGCGCCCGCCCTGCCATGTGTCGTCAATGTTCACGTAAGTCCAGCCGTGGTCAATCAAGCCGGAATCGTGCATCGCTTGCGCATTTTGCAGCACGAGGTCTTGCGTAATCTTTCCGGCGTAATGATTCCAACTGTTCCAACCCATCGCCGGCGTCAGGTCAATTGTCTCGCCGACGACAATTTTGAATTTCTTGTCCGCTGTGCCGAGGGAATTTTTTGCGTGAAGCGTTACAACGTAAGGCGCAGATTTCGTTTCGCTTATTAGTTGCGGTGCCGTGCCGGTAATATTTCCGGTCGTGGCGTCCAATTGCAATCCCGGCGGCAAATTATCCGCGGAAAAAGTCATCGGCCGGTCGCCGGTCGCGGGAATGTGATAAAGAAACGGGTGTTGCGGACGAACGCCGAAAATTCCCGGCCCGTTGATGCGCGGCGTGTGCGCGGGAGCGGGCGTGCGGATTTCCGCATGGGCAAATGTGGCGTCAACGGCTGCGCGTGCGGCGGTGTTGGTCTCGGTCGTTTGCGCGGGGGCGGAGTTGGTCGTCATGCTCGCCGCGTTGGTTTCGTCCGCAGCGGAAACGGATTTAACCATGGCAAAAACGGCAGCCGTAAAAAGAATTGTGAATCGAAAAACGGATTTCATTTGGATAGTCTGTAAAATTTGTTTTCGCAAGCAAGAGGAACTTCCCCCTTGCGAAAAAGAAATCCTGTCATCTTCTTGCCCGTTGCGACGGTGGAACCATTTGTTCTCCCTGCATTTTCAAACTTGAATACAAGGCGCTATCGCCGCTCGTCCTCGGTTTGTTCATGGTGTCAATGCGTTGAATCATTTTCGCCCGATTAGTGCAGTAACGCATGGCGGTTTGGTCGGTGATTAAATCGTCCTGGTAAGCTTTCGCGAGCGATTGTTCAAAACTGTGCCAGCCGTAGGGCGTGCCGGCTTCGAGAATGTCGTCAATGCGGCGACCTTCGTTTTCCCCGAGCGTGATGGCTTCGCGGGTGCGCAAATTGTTGCCCATCATTTCAGTGACGAGCAGGCGCGTGCCGTCTATAGCCGGCACCAGCCGTTGGCTGATGATGAAACGCATCGCCGCCGCGAGCCGCTCGCGCACTTGTAATTCTTCCTCTTCGTGGAACATGCTTAAAATGCGGTTGATGGACACCGCCGCGCCGGTTGTATGCAGCGTCGTGAAAACCAAGTGGCCCGTCTCGCCGGCGTTAAGCACGATTTCCATCGTCTCGCGGTCGCGGATTTCGCCGACAAAAACAATTTTCGGCGCCTGCCGCAGCGCCGCGCGCATGCCACCTTCAAAATTGTAAAAATCCAAACCCAATTCCCGCTGGCTAAAAGTCGATTTGATGGGCGTGAATAAAAATTCAATCGGGTCTTCCAACGTGACGATGTGTATGTCTTCGGTTTTATTGATTTCATTCAACATCGCCGCCATCGTCGTTGTCTTGCCCTGCCCGGTGCCGCCGGTGATGAAAATGATGCCGTGCCGCTCTTTGATTATTTCGTTGAATATGGGCGCTAATCTTAGCGAGGCGAAGGTGGGAATCAACGGCTTCAAATGGCGCATCACCATCGCATGATGTCCGTTTTGAAAATAGACGTTGACGCGAAACCGGCAAATATCTTTAAGCGTGTAGCCGCAATCGCATGAGCCGCGATTTTTCAAATCCTGTAGAAGCCGCGGGTTGTTGTTAATAATGGCTTTGGCAAAATCCTCGATGCGCTCGCTGGTGAGCAGTGAATTCGATTCATCCGCGAACGGCACAAGTTTTCCTTGAATCTCAATTTGCAGCGGCCTGCCCGCGACGAAAAGCAAATCGGAAATTCCTTCCGCAGATTTAATCATGCGCTCCAGTAATTGGTCGAATTCTGATTTATTCATGGTGCAAATATTTGGATTTTTCGGATGACGGCACCCGCACAAAAGACGTTACCAAGCGCCGGCACGTTACGCAATCTATCAGCTGGCGGCGTTTGGGAAACTTATTTTATTGTTTCAACCAGAGCAACGGTTGTGTAATCGCCATGTTGCGGCGAATTTCCAAATCGCTCGGGTCGGAATTCAATTTCTTCCACAACGCCAGATATTTTTCATCCCCAAATTCCGCGTAGGCAAAAATCAAACATGGCTCGCGCGCCGGCCAATCGTCCCAATGCATCACGTCTTTCGGGCGACCGTCCGCGAGCCATTTATTTTTGTCTGCCAAATACGGATAAATGAAATCCACGGAATCTTTCGGCGTCCGGCCGTCGGCCAATTTAATGTTCCAAAAATCTTCGTTCGTCGTCGAAAGCAGAACGCAAAGCGTCGCCAAATTGTCCGCTTGAAAAATGGAATATCCGTAAGGTTTTGTCCGCTTCAATTCGCGCGGGAAACTGCCGTTGTTCGTCATTTGATTCGGGAAAAGTGTTTCCTTGAATTTTTGCTGCGACAATTCAAACACTTTTTGATTGCCGGTAAATTTTGCAAAGCTCGCGAGCTGCACGAAGCACGCAATGCTGTGATTGTTCGGATTGTTCATTTCCTTGATGCCATTCGTCGAACTCAAAATCCAATCGGTGTAATCGCCGAACCACTTTTTCAAACCCGCGTCCACGGATTTATCGAATGCCGGGGATTTTTCGAGGAACGGAATCGCGACGGCCAATTCCGCCAAATGCAGCGTGTCAATGATGCCGTAAGGCTCGCCCGTTGCCGAACCCAACACCGCCTGCGCATATTGCAGATTTGGATTCATCTTCGTTTTGTCGTCGAGGAAAAAGACACGGAGCAATTCATTCGCCTTGCGGACGTATTTGTCGTCACCGGTAATCACATAAGCGGCCGCGAGTGCGGCGACGGCATCTTTCATATTGCGCATCGCGAGCCGGTGATAGGTGAAAACATTTGGATTGGATTCGCCATCGCGGCCAACGAATGGCAACCCGTTTTTGTTCGTCGGATTCGGCCATGCATAATCCGCTTGCGAAAAGAAATCGTGCGGACCGCCCGCGCTATTTGTCGCAATTTCATCTGTGACAGCCGGCGGCTTCAATTCCAGCGCTTCATTTGCCAATCGTAAAATGCGGTCATGGTCAATTTGTGCGACGATGGCGGCGATGTTGGAAACTGTTTGGGCGCGAATCGATGAAATAAAAACTACAAACAGGAAAATTAAAACAAAGCGCGCGGTCATGCGGCGAGTATGCCAGCTTCTAGCCCGAAATCAAAATCATGTTTGCGTATTGAACCGTGTCGCCCGTGCGAATCAAGCCGATGGCATGCGGCACGCGTTTTTTGAATTCCACGTGAGGTTCGTATGTAACAGGAATTTTGCCAAAACCTTTTTCAAATGCGGCAAGCGTGGCGGCTGAATTATTTTTTTTGAATTCCTCGGCCATGTAAGCCTGATTGTAACTGCCGCCGGCTTTGATTGCGGCGAGCACTTGCAAAACAGTCGGCACGCCGTCCACGAGCGAAATGTCCACGTTTTCAATCATCGGCCAAAACGGAAAGCCGCGGTCGGCAATGACCAGCGCATTCGTGTGACGCACGCGCGCGAGGAGCGAAAGAATTTGCGGATTGAGAATGCCGGTTTCGAGCATATTGCGAAATTTAATGCGTCAGACAGCCGATTTTTGCAAAGGCCAAAATGTAAATGACCAGCGATGCGATGAACATCCACGGGCTGCCATGAATGAGCAAAATAATTCCCCAGCTCAAAAAAAACCCGATAAGCAGATAAATAAAAATCGCCAGAGCAAATTTCATGGCATTGATTTAATCATTTTTGGCAATGAAAGCAAGCGTGCGGTCAAACCTGTTTTGTCAAAACAACGCCAAGCTTGAGAAGTTTTTGCGCGTCCGCTTCAGATTTTGCTTCCGCGTAAATCCTCAGAATCGGTTCCGTTCCCGAACCGCGCAACATCAGCCACGAAGAATCTTCCGCGATGAATTTTACGCCGTCGAAAGTTTTTACATCGGCAAGCGGCGACTTCAATAATTTGTCCGGCGGATTTTTGGCGAGAAATTCCATGAGCGCACCGCGTTTCTCCAGCGGAAAATGCGTGTCAATTCTCCCATAGCGATGCGGACCAAATTGCTTTTCCAATTTCGCGAGAATTTTGTTTACGGAAATTTTTTCCGTCGCGAGCAGTTCCAAAAGCATCAAGCCCGCGGCAATGCCATCGCGCTCGGGAATGTGGCCGGGAAAACCGATGCCGCCGCTTTCTTCCGCGCCGAGCAACACGCCGCCTTTGAGCATCTCCGCGCAAATATATTTGAAACCGACGCCCGTTTCTACGAGCGGCAAATTGTAAGCCGCGCACATTTTATCCACCATCGAAGTCGTCGTCAGTGCTTTCACTACGCGCCCGGTTTGTTTCCGGTTGGCGATAAAATGATGCAGCAACAGGCAAATGATTTGGTGCGTCGTCAAATAATTGCCGCGACCGTCCATGCCGCCAACGCGGTCGGCGTCGCCGTCGGTGACGAGGCAAATGTCATGTGGATGTGTGCGAAGAAATTTTTGGCTGCGCGCGTAATTTTGGACAATCGGTTCGGGATTGATGCCGCCAAACAAAACGTCATGCTTCGTATTGAGCGTCGTGACTTTGCAAGTCGTGCCTTTCAAAATTTGTTCGAAACAACCCGCGCCAACGCCAAACAACGCTTCATGCGCAAATTTCAATTTTGATTTCGCAATCAATTTGAAATCCACGAGCTTTTTCAACGCGGCATAATGCGCGGGGCGAACGTCTTGAACTGCAATTTTGGGTTTTGAGTTTTGAGTTTTGAATTGCGGCGGATTTTTGCCGAGAAAACTTTCGATGGCTTTGCATTCGTCGGAATTGGTCGAGCCGCCGTAATAGGATTTTAATTTGAAGCCGTTGAAAATCGGCGGATTGTGGCTGGCGGTAATCATCACGCCGCCAACGGCGTTCAGATTTTTTACGGCAAAGGAAACCGACGGCGTTGGTGTCGGCTCCGGTGTGAGAACGACTTGGAAATCATTTCCTGCAAAAACCTCTGCTGTCGTTTGTGCAAATTTGTCGGAAAAAAATCTACGGTCGAGGCCGACAACGACTTTCAATTCGCGACCGAAAATTTTCGAACCTTGCCGTAAAGTTTCTGACTTCCAAAAGTCCGCCGTTGCCTGCGCCACGCGCGCGACATTTTCAAAAGTAAAATCTTCCGCGATGACCGCGCGCCAGCCGTCGGTTCCAAATTTAATTTGTGCCACGCGCCAAGCTAAAAAATGCCGCGCAAAAAATCAATCCGGCACAATATAAGATTGTTTCAAAGCGGTGGGCGAGGTTTGCGTTCCAAAATCCATCGGCTTGCGCGACCACCAGACGCCGTTCGCCCAAAGAATTTTGTCTTCAACGATTTCCGCGCGTTGTTTCCATTTTGAAGAAAAGATAAATCCATTCGATGTCAAAACAATCCGGCTGCCATCCTGATTTTCGTTGTTGATGGCAAACAACGTGTTGCCGGCGGCGGCAATCCAGCAAGGCTGATTGATGTCACCGTCGTGATACCATTTGCCAATCAACGCCTTTTCTTTTTCAGTCGTCCGATTTGCCGGGGATTTCCACAACGCCATTATTCATCGTCCAATCCACGCAATCGTTCCAACAACCTTTATTGGTGTCGTTCCAGCCAGTCGTCCAAATATCAACGCAACTTTCCTGACCGCCGCCGTTGTCCGGTTGACCCGGCCCCCAATTGGAATAATCCATTTTCTCGCCGAGCATCGAAATAAAGCGTCCGTTCTGTGCTTCGCGATGAAAGCCGAGCCACAGATTTCGGTTCGTTCCGCCGAAGTCGCCGAATTTGGAAAACACCCACTCTTGCTCCGCTCCATTTCTGATAATCGCCAACGTTCCGCCCAAAGTTTCTGCTTCCGCTTCCGACGCCGTCCAATTGTTTGGCGCGAGCAAATAATAATCATGGCCGTTCGCCGGATTTGTGAATGGCCCGGCGATAATTTCCGCGCGCATTTGAAATGCGGCGGCAATCAAAATAGTCGCGCCATAAATTGCGAAAGTTGTTTTCATAATTGAATAATTGGAGATGCTGTTAATTAAATTGATTTGTGAAGGGACATTTCGTTCAACGAATTTAACCATAAAGTGAAAATGAAGATGTCAGGGCGGCGTAAAATTTTTGTAAGAAACTTGTCAGGGACTATTTTCGGAGCAAAAACAATCCGACGATGGCAAACATGATTCCCAAAATCCGTGAAACCGAAGGCGTTTCCTTGAAAAAGAAAATTCCCGCCAGCGCCATCATTGCCGCGCCGCCGGCCAAAATCATCGGCACGGCGGAAAGCGGCCCGCCTTTTTGGAACAACAGAAAAAACACAATCGTGCCCACGCCGACGCAAATGCCGGTCAAAACGGAATAATAAATTCCCGGCACACTGGAAGTTTGATTCCATTGCCCGCCGAATTTCAACCACGCCAGATAAATCAAGATCGTCAACGCCGCCGAGCCTTCGACGACAAATCCGCCGAGGCCGTCGCTAATTTTTTCGGACGCCAACTTTGTAAAAATTTGGTGCGCGCCATACAAAACGGCGGCGACCACGGCATACCAGAACCAATTGCTCATAGATTTATTTTGGCTGGAATTCATTCAAACTTTTAAATCCGCGAGCGCGGGGTCGTTGGCGTGAAGAATTTTCCGCATCTTTGTCACGGCGGCTTTCAAACTGCGCGCGCCGAACAAACTGGTTCCGGCAACAAATGTGTCCGCCCCTGCCCTTGCGCATTCGGCAGCCGTTTCGTTATTGATGCCGCCGTCCACTTCGATTTGGTAGCGCAATCCTTTTTCCCGCCGCCACGCTTCAGCCTGCTGAACTTTCGGCAGACATTCATGGATAAATGTTTGTCCGCCAAATCCGGGATTTACGGTCATCACGAGCAACAAATCAATTTTTTCCAGGAAAGGTTCGACGGCGGAAATATTTGTCGGGGGGTTGACCGCGAGCCCAACCTTTTTGCCGAGTTGCTTGATTTTCCAGATGAGCGGTTCGACCTGTTCACCGAGTTCGACATGAATAATCATTTCATCCGCGCCGGCTTTTGCGAACGGCTCGAGCAAAATTTCCGGCTTGCTGCACATCAAATGCACGTCGAAAAAAAGTTTTGTGTGCGGGCGGATGAATTTTACGAACGCCGGGCCGAAGGAAATGTTCGGCACAAAATGGCCGTCCATAATGTCGAGATGCAGCCAATCCGCGCCGGATTTATCCACGCGCCGCGCTTCTTTGGCCGCGTGACTGAAATCGGACGACAAAAATGAAGGTGCAATTATCATTGTTTTAATTTTAAGTTGGCCGCGGGAAACTTAAAACTAAAAATTCAAAATTGAAATTCATTTGGATTTGCGGTCAAGGCAGCGGCGCACAGCCAGCGCAAGTGTTTGCGGATGATACGGTTTTTGCAAAAAGTTGACGTCGGCTTCCAATTTAAAATCTTTGCCGACGATGTCCGCGCTGTAACCGCTGGTGAAAATCACTTTCAATTCAGGCCGCTCGCGCCACAATTTTTCCGCAAGCTCGCGGCCGTTGAACGAGCCGGGCATGACCAAATCGGTCAACAACAAATGCACTTCTTTGCCGTCCTGATTCCATACTTGTATCGCTTCGTCACCGGTGCCGGCTTGAAAAACTTTGTAACCTTGCTTTTGCAAAACGCGCGCAACCAATTCGCGGACGGGCTTTTCGTCTTCAACCAGCAAAATTCCTTCCGTGCCGCCTTTGACGATGATTTGTGTCGTCGGCTTTTCCGCATCGGGAATTGCGTCGCCGACGCGCGGCATGTAAATGCGAAACGTCGTGCCTTTGCCAACCGCGCTTTCGACTTCAACCCAGCCTTGATGTTGTTTCACAATTCCGTAGACGGTCGCGAGACCGAGGCCGGTGCCTTTGCCAACTTCTTTCGTTGTGAAAAACGGCTCGAAAATGCGCGTGAGATTTTCCGGCGGAATGCCGCAGCCGGTGTCGGTCTTGCTCACGCAAACGAATTGGCCGTTGCGCGCTTCGGCGTGACGCTGCACGTGTTCCTGATTTACGTCCACAATGGAAATGCGCACGGACAATTTTCCGCCGCGCGGCATGGCGTCGCGCGCATTGACGGCGAGATTTAACAAAACCTGTTCCATCATGCCCGCATCGGCCTCGACCATCGCGGGCGATTGCGAGTAATTCAATTGCAACATCACGTCTTCGCCAAGCAATCGTCCGAGCATTTCCGTCATGTTGCCGACAAGTTTGTTCATATCCAAACGCTTCGGCTGAATCAATTGGCGGCGGCTGAATGTAAGCAATTGCCGTGTCAATCCGGCGGCGCGTTCGGCGGCTTGCGTAATTTGTTGCGCGGAACGCGCGGCGGCATCGTCCAAATCCGACATCGCCAGCAGCGACGCGTGACCGTGAATGACGGTGAGAATATTGTTAAAATCGTGCGCGACGCCACCGGCGAGTTGACCGATGGCTTCCATTTTTTGCGACTGGCGCAATTGTTCTTCGAGGCGGCGATGCGCCGTCATGTCGCGAAACAAACTCAACATCAGCAGCGGACGGCCTTGCAATTCGATAAATGAATCGGTGATTTCCAGTGCAACAATTCGCCCGTCGTGCAATGTGCGTTGCTGGTTTATTTTGCGTTGCGGCTTTTTTTTCTCAAAGTAGTCGTGCAAATCCCGAAGCATTTCATCCCAATTTTCCGACGTGCTATAAACTACTGTGAACGGCTTGCCTTCGAGTTGTGCCGCTTCGATGCCAACCAGTTTGCAATACGCTTCGTTGGCGGCGACGATAGTGCCGTTTTCATCGGCCAATCTCATGCCGTCCACGGAATTTTCCCAAACCGACCGGAACAATGCCTCCGAACTGCTCAATGCTGCTGCCGACGAGCGGCGCTCGGTAATATCGCGCACATGGAGCAGCAGCGCCGGTTTGCCCGCGTATTCAATTCTGCCCGCGCGAACTTCCACGGGAATCGTGCGCCCGTTGATGGTTAAACTTTCGCCTTCAATCCAGGATAATTTCCCGGAAGCCAATTTTTGAAATTCGCCGGCGGCGTTTTCGCGTTCATGCGGTGGAATTAAATCGTAAATCGCATTTTTGCCAATCAACTGGTCGCGCGTCATGCCGTGCAGCACACACGCCGTGAAATTGGCATCAAGCACCGTGCCGTCCAAATCTTCGACAAAAATCGCGTCGGGAGAATTTTCAAACAAATCGCGGAACCGCTGCTGGCTTTCGCGCAAGGCCTGCTCGGCACGAACGCGTTCGAGCGCGCCGCCGCATTGGTCGGCCAGCGTTTGCAACATTTCCAAATCTCTTTCCGAATAAGAGCCGGGCTTGTGATTTTGAATCAGCAACAGGCCGATGACCTTGTCGCCCTTCGTAATCGGCGCAAGCATCGTGGCTGCGGCGTATTCGCCCGATTCCTTCGCAGTCAACAGCTCAGCGCCTTTTTCAACCACGCGCCGGATGAGCGCGTTGGCGGTTTTCGGTTGCGGCGAAGGCGGAATTTCCGTTCGCTGGCCTTCGACTGTTGTGACGTTCAAAAGCGAATGCACCTGGTCGCGCTCGGCGTCATACAAATCCAGCGCAAAATCGCTCCAGCGGAAAAGCGAATCCGCCGCGTCGCAAATAATCATCGCTGCTTCCGCCGCCGTAGTGGCCGCGCTCAAGCGATGGCTTAATTTTGAAAATACTGCGTTGCGATGTTCTGCTTGCCGTCGCTCCGTCACGTCCACCGCCATGGTCAGCGCCGCAAAATGTCCGCGGAACGCCATCGGCGACCAAATCACCTCCGCGTCAATGAAACTTCCGTCTTTACAGACGTGCCGCCAAATCAAACCGCGTCCGGCATCTTCTGGAACGGAAATTTTACGGTGATTATTTTTTTCCGGCTGGCGTAAATCGCCAATGACCATTTTCAAAAATTCTTCTCGCGAATAGCCGTAAGTTTGAATCGCCGCTTCATTGACTTCGAGAAACGCCTGCGATTCCAAATCGAAAACCCACATCGGGTTCGGGTTGCTGTGAAAGAGCAGTCGATATTGCCGCTCGCTGTCGCGCATTTCTTCCTGCGCACGCCAGCGGTCGGTCACGTCGCGGCAACTGGCGACGACGCCGGCAATTTCCGGTTCGTCCAAACGATTTTGCGCGTTCGCTTCATGGTGATGCCATGTGCCGTCCTTGTGCAGAAAACGGTATTCCACTTTGGCCGATTTGCGCGGCGTCTCCAAAAGCGTCGCAAATATTTTTTGCACCCTTTCCACGTCGTCAGCGTGAATGAATTCGAAAGCGCTTTGACCGAGCATTTCCGCCGGCTTGTAGCCAATCATGTTTTCGACCGACGGCGTAATGTAAGTGTAGTTGCCCTCGCGGTTCAAAATCGCGACCACGTCCAGCGAATTTTCCGTGAGTGCGCGGAAATATTTTTCGCGGCGCGCCAATTCCAATTCCGCCTCGCGCAATTTCGCGTGTTCTTCCGCTTCGCGCACGGCGCGACGCACTGCCGAGGGCAGGCGTTCCGGTTTTTGCTTGAGCACGTAATCCGTCGCGCCCGCGCGCAAACTTTCAATCGCCGCCTGCTCGCCAATGGTGCCGGAAACCAAAATGAACGGAACGTGCGGACATTTATTTTGCGCAATGGTCAGCGCTTCGAGGCCGGTGAATCGCGGCAAATGATAATCGGAAATGATGACGTCGTATTGGCACTCGTTCAAAAATTTTTCAAAAGAGGCCCTGTCGTCGGCGCGGGTGAATTCCGCGTTCAAGCCGTCTTGCGCGAAGAGTGATTTGACCAACTCGGCAAAATCCGGTTCGTCTTCCAAATGTAGGATGCGCAACGGTTTATTCATTGGTCGGCCATTCCCGACTGAATTCTCATAACAAAACTAACAATTCGGCGGAAAGTAAAGGAAGAAGCTGCCGTTTGAGCGTTGACATTTCGTGCAATTCGTCTAAATTCGCCGCCCTTTTGCAAATTTAATTATGCCGAACACGAAATCAGCCGAACGCCGGATGCGCAACAGCGCCCGCAAACAATTGCACAATCGCAGCATCGTCTCGAACCTGCGCAAGCTCGAAAAGAATTTCCGCGCCGCCATTACCGGTGGCAAAAAAGACGACGCCGCCAAATTATTGCCCGGCGTTTTTTCTGCGTTCGATAAAGCCGTCAAATCCGGTGTCGTTCCCCGCCCGACCGCCAATCGCAAAAAATCGCGCTTGAGCGCCGCGCTGAAATAATTTTGTTCGGTGGGGCGAGACTCCGTCGAGCCCTGACTTTTATTTCTTCGGAAACAATTCCGATTTCAGCAATCCCCATTTTGCCAATCGGAATTTTGTTCCGACGGACAAACAGCCGATTCCGTATTTGCAACTGCGCCGGAAATTAATCGAAGACGCTTCCTTGAAATATTTCGTCGGGCAACTGACTTCGCCAATCGTAAATCCGTGCCAGAAAATTTGCGCCAGCATTTGATTGTCGAAAACGAAGTCGTCGGAATTTTTTGACAAGTCGAGCGTTTCCAAAACGTTCCGCGAGAACGCGCGATAGCCCGTGTGATATTCCGAAAGTTTTGCACCGAGCAAAATATTTTCCGCCGCCGTCAAAAAACGATTCGCCACATATTTCCAGACCGGCATTCCGCCTTTCAACGAATAGCCGCCAAGAATTCGACTCGCCAAAACGCATGGATGCAAATCGTTCGCGATGATGGACGCCATCGCCGGAATCAACTTCGGCGTGTATTGATAATCCGGATGCACCATGATGACAATGTCCGCGCCCGCATTGAGCGCGAGTTTGTAACATGTCTTCTGATTTCCGCCGTAGCCTTTGTTGATTTCGTGAACATGAACTTTCACGCCGAGCAATTGCGACGCGACTTGCACGGTGTTGTCGCGACTGCGGTCGTCCACAAGAATGATTTCATCCACGATGCCCTGCTGCATGACTTCGTCCACCGTTTGCGTGACGGTTTTTTCCGCGTTGTAAGCGGGCATGACGACGACAATTTTTTTTCCGAGATACATTTACGCCTGAAATTTTTCAAATTGTGCCGAAGAATTCACTTCGCTTGAAGCAAAAAGCATCACGAGCGTCAGAAAACCATCTTGCCCGCGAGCGAAAATTGACTTACGCTCTTCTGTCTGTGGAGCAATCCAAATCAAACGAAATCGCGCAAGGCGCTTGCGCCGGCTCGGAAGTTTGCCCGTTGAGCCGCGTGCCCGTCGGCGCGACGGTCTGCATCCGCTCACTTGCGCCTGAAGCGCGGGAAAAATTGCGCGCACTCGGTTTGGCTGAAAAGCAGGAAATTAAAATTTTGAGCGGCGGCAAAAATTTCGTCTGCGAAGTCTGCGACGCTAAATTAGACTTAAATGCGGAACTTGCCGAAGCCATTCTCGTCGAACCACTCGCCCTGCCCGTCCGGCAATTGAAAAATTTAATTGGCAATTCGGTGGGGCGAGCGTCCTCGCGAGCCGAAACCGAAAAATCAGGGCTCGACGGAGTCTCGCCCCACCAAAAAAGTTTTGCGCGAACAGTGTTTCGAATTTTCCTGATTTTGGGCGCAGCCATTGTCGCCGGAATTTTGATTTGGCAGGGCATCACCGCCAAAGGCAATCCAAATCCGACCGCGCCGAACATGAGTCCGGCTTCGGCGGCGTTCGACATCGCGGTTCTCGTTTTTCGAGAAGGCCTCGA
>Ga0070741_10012110_pt1 | contig 15697 bp, 15 predicted proteins | sample Coa_R1_4_FD_66440 | JGI IMG/M metagenome (GOLD analysis project Ga0070741, IMG submission 66440) | Surface soil microbial communities from Centralia Pennsylvania, which are recovering from an underground coalmine fire - Coalmine... | ecosystem: Environmental > Terrestrial > Soil > Unclassified ...
ACGAGGAATACAGAACCGCGCGGCGGGCGCGTGGTGGTCATGATATCGGTCCCTTGCCCATCCGATTCACGTTGGCAAATATGGCTGTCAGGTGCAATGGCCACAATAGCAAGCGGCGGCCATCCATTGGCGCGCCCAGCAAATGATCGCCTCGTGCCATAACGCCCGGGTTGGGCTGGGGTTCCCGCGCCCGGAACAAGGCAAAGCGCGAAGACTCGCTTAAAACGGGTGCAAATGACCAGGCCGGTCGGCGGATCAGCGTCCCGGCGGAATTGGACGACCAAGAGATGCCTCCTCCGGAGAAAATGATGTTTCAGCTGACCCTGCGGCGACGCGGGATCAGCGATCAGTCGGTGCTGCGTGCCATGGAGGACGTGCCGCGGGAGGTCTTCGTCGAGGAGGGCGACCGGCGGGACGCCTATCGCGACAGTGCGCTCGGCATTGCCTGTGGGCAGACCATCAGCCAGCCCTTTGTCGTGGCCTACATGACCGAGCAGCTCCAGTTGCAGAAGAGCCACCGGGTGCTCGAGATCGGCACCGGCTCGGGCTATCAGGCGGCGGTTCTGGCTCAGCTCGCCGGTCAGGTGGTGACGGTCGAACGCTTCCGCGCTCTGGCCGACACCGCGCGCAAACGGCTGCAAAAACTGCACTGCAGCAATATCGAGGTCATCCTCGCCGATGGCCTTAATCTTCCGGCCGAGCTCGGTTCGTTTGATCGCATCATGGTGACAGCGGCGATGGTGGATATCCCGCAAGCTCTGCTCGATCGGCTGGCGCCGGACGGCGTCCTGATAGCGCCGGTCGGACCGCATCATGGGGTGCAGACGCTCTTCCGTGTCGTCAGGACGGCGAGCGGCTTTGACCGCAAGGAGCTCGTCGATGTGCGTTTTGTCCCGGCACTTCCGGGAATTGCGCGGGAGCTTTGAAGCAAGGGATGAGCTATCCGCAAATTCCCGGATTGGCTTGTCCGCCAACGCCTTATTGGCGGGCTTAAGCGGTTGTTTACTCGCGGCGTGTTTACTCAAAATCGACGTTTGTAGCGTGCGAGTGAGTAACCATGTCTGGTGTCGCCGAGTTCTCTGGCTCGCGCCGGGTGCCGCAATTTGCGGCGCTGGCGCTGATCGCGTTCGGGGTGGCCGGCTGCAGCGCCGACATGACGTCGCGCTTCCAGCAAAGCTCTATCGCCAATCCGTTCGGCTACCAGGGCGAAGCCACCGGCTCGGTGCCCGCGGCCGCGCCGCAGGCCGACCAGCGTGAGCTGCCGCAATATTCCCGATCGCACTCGCAAGTTCAGTCATCTGCATTGCCGCCGCCCGCCGTTGCCGCGCCGAAAACCACGGCCGCGAGCCAGGGCGTGTCTGGAGGCGGGCGCGGGATTGCGTCCTACGCGCCGCCGGCGAAGCCGAAGCTCGAGACCACCGGCACCGTGGCGCCACGTTCGATCGCGGCTGCACATCCGCAGGGCGGCACGACCATCATTGTCGGCACCAGCGACACGCTGGAGGTGCTGGCACGGCGCTATCACGTGACGGCAGCCGCGATCCTCGCCGCAAACGGCTACAAGGGACCGCGCACGCTGTCGCCCGGCCAGCAGTTGATCATCCCGAACGCGAGCACGGTCGCGGCTCCCGTTGCCGCCGCCCCGGCGACGAAGCCTGTCGCGACTGCCGTCAGTGTGCACGTCGTCAATCATGGCGACACGCTCGCCGGCATTGCTCGCCGCAACCATGTTTCGGTCAACGAACTCGCCAGGGCCAACAATCTCGATGTCAACGCGCCGCTGAAGCAGGGTGCGCGGCTGACCGTGCCCGCGGCCAAGAGCGCCGAAGCCGCTCCCCTCGCTGCGCAGCCGACCGCCGCCGCCCAGCCGATTCCGACCACGACCGTCGGCGGCCCCAGGCTTGCGGCTGCCACGCCCCTCCAGAGCGCGCGCTATGCACAGGCCAATCCGGCGCCCGAGCCGGCGGAGGCCGCGCCTGCTCCGAGGCCAGCCGAAACCACCAGCGCATTGCCGACCTTCCGCTGGCCGGTGCGCGGCAAGGTCATCGCCGGCTATGGCGCCAAGACCAACGGCAAGTCCAATGACGGCATCAATGTCGCGGTGCCCGAGGGCACGCCGGTCAAGGCTGCCGAGGACGGCGTAGTTGCTTATTCCGGCAACGAGCTCAAAGGTTACGGCAATCTCATCCTGGTTCGGCATGCCAACGGCTACGTCACCGCATATGCCCATGCGAGTGAGCTCTTGGTGAAGCGCGGGGACACCATCAAGCGTGGCCAGGTGATTGCCAAATCGGGTCAGTCGGGGGAAGTGGGGTCGCCGCAACTCCACTTCGAAATCCGCAAGGGATCTCAGCCCGTCGACCCGCTTCAATTCCTCAACGGGGCGTAGGGACTGTCGTTGCCCGGCTTGACCGGGCAACCCAGTATTCCAGAGACGTCAGTCGTAAAATCGACAAGCCGCGGCGTACTGGATTCCCCGCCTGCGCGGGGAATGACATCGCAAGCTGGGCAACAGCGCCGTCTACTTCCCGCTTAGCCTCACGCCGAGCCGCCCAGCCAGCTCCTGCGTGAATTGCCAGGCGACGCGCCCCGAGCGCGAGCCGCGGGTGGTCGACCATTCCAGGGCTTCGCGCTCGAGCTCCTCGTCGCCAAGCTTGATGCCATAGTGGCCGCAATAGCCGCGGACCATGGCGAGATACTCGTCCTGGCTGCAGCGGTGGAAGCCGAGCCACAGGCCGAACCGGTCCGACAGCGAGACCTTCTCCTCGACCGCCTCGCCCGGATTGATCGCGGTCGAGCGCTCGTTCTCGATCATGTCGCGCGCCAGCAGGTGCCGGCGGTTGGACGTGGCGTAGAGGATGACGTTTTCGGGCCGGCCTTCGATGCCGCCCTCCAGCACCGCCTTCAGCGACTTGTAGGAGGCATCGTTGCCGTCGAAGGAGAGGTCGTCGCAGAACACGATGAAGCGATAGTCGGCGGAGCGCAATAGCTCCATCAACTCGGGCAGGCTTTCGATGTCCTCGCGATGGATCTCGATCAATTTCAGCCTGTCGGCAGGCTTGCGGCCATGATTGATACTCGCATGGGTCGCCTTCACCAGCGACGACTTGCCCATGCCGCGCGCGCCCCAGAGCAAGGCATTGTTGGCGGGCAGATCGTTGGCGAAGCGCTCGGTGTTCTCGATCAGGATGTCGCGCATCCGGTCGATGCCTTTCAACAGATCGATCTCGACGCGGCTGACCCGCGGCACCTCGGTGAGCCGTCCGTCGGGATGCCAGACAAAGGCATCGGCATTGCCGAACGACTCAGCGCGGAAGCCCGCACCGGCGCCGGCGGCGAGATGTGCCGCAATGGTCTCCAACGCCGAGGCGATGCGCTCGGCGGCCTCGCCATTGGGACCGCTTGTGGGGCGTTTTGCCGCGACTTTCTGCGCGCGCCGCGCGGCTGCCCTGGCGGGGTGTTTGGCGGCGGTTTTACCGGGCTTTTTCGACATGCCTCAAGTTCCTGACCGCGCAGCCTTATCGGGCCTTGGGCAGTCCCGCAAGTGAGCCAAAACAAGGCGCCGGGCAGCGTTGCAATTGGGGGGATGCCAGCTATATTCCGCGCGAATTCCCGAACCGGTCGCGCCAGTGAGAGCGCCATGGCCGGCTCTTTCCCGTCTCACGAGGATTGCCCTGATGTGGATTACCCCTGCCTATGCCCAGGCTGCGGCCGGCGGCGACACCAACAGCATGCTGATGTCGCTTCTGCCGTTCGCGCTGATCTTCGTGATCATGTACTTCCTGATCCTGCGTCCGCAGCAGAAGAAGGTCAAAGATCACGCCGAGCTGGTCAAGAACATCCGCCGCGGCGACACGGTGGTCACCTCGGGCGGGCTGGTCGGCAAGGTCACCAAGGTCGTCGACGACGACCAGATCGAGTTCGAGATCTCCGACGGCGTTCGCGTCCGCCAGATGCGGCAGATGATTTCCGGCGTCCGCGCCAAGGGCGAGCCGGCCAAGGAAGTCACCAAGGACGACACGCCCGCGAGCTGATCCTTTCGCGCGGCTTGGGACGAGCCGCGATTTCTCACGCTGACGAGTCAATCCGATGCAGTACCTCACCCGGTGGAAGCCGACGCTCGGCATTATCCTGACCGCACTGATCGTGTGTCTTTGCGCCGTGCCGAACTTCTTTCCGGAAGCGACGGTGAAGGGTTGGCCGCTGTGGGCACAACGGCGAATGGTGCTCGGCCTCGACCTGCAGGGCGGTTCGTATCTGCTGCTCGAGGTCGATTCCAAGGACGTGAAGCGGACCCGGCTCAACCAGGTGCGCGAGGACGTACAACGCACGCTGCGAACCGCGCGGATCCAGTACACCGACCTTGCAGTGAAGGGCGATGCGGTCGAGGTGCGCATCAGAAACAATGCCGATCAGCCGAATGCGCTGACGAAGCTGCGCGATCTGTCGCAGCCGATCGGCGGGCTGCTCGGCGGCACGTCGCAGCGCGATCTCGATGTGACCGACGCCGGCGGCGGCCTGATCCGGCTCAGCATATCCGAGGCGGCGATGACCGATCGCCTCCGCAAGACCATCGAGCAGTCGATCCAGATCGTCGAGCGCCGCGTCAACGAGCTCGGCACCGTCGAGCCGCTGATCCAGCGCCAGGGCAATGATCGCATCCTGGTGCAGGTGCCGGGCCTGCAGGACCCGACGGAACTCAAGCGCATCCTCGGCAAGACGGCCAAGATGGAATTCCGCATGGTCGACACCTCGGTGCCGCCGGATCAGGCGCGCGGCAGCCTGCCGCCCGACGACGAGCTGTTGATGAGCACGTCCAAGCCACCGGTGCCCTATGTCATCAAGAAGCAGGTGCTGGTCTCCGGCGGCGACCTCACCGATGCACAGACCGGCTTCGATCAACGCTCCGGCGAGCCCGTGGTCAATTTCAAGTTCAATACCGCCGGCTCGCGCAAGTTCGCGCAAGCGACCACCGAAAATGTCGGCCAGCCCTTCGCCATCGTGCTCGACAATGAGGTGATCTCCGCGCCCGTCATCCGCGAACCGATTACGGGCGGGCAGGGGCAGATTTCCGGCAATTTCACGGTTCAGTCGGCCAATGACCTCGCGATCCTCTTGCGCGCCGGCGCGCTGCCCGCACCGCTGACGGTGGTGGAGGAACGCACGGTCGGCCCGGGCCTCGGCCAGGACTCGATCGAGAAGGGCGAGCTTGCGGCTTACGTCGGCGCCATCATGGTCGTCGTCTTCATGCTGGTGACCTACCGGCTGTTCGGCGTGTTCGCCAACATTGCGGTGGCCATCAACGTCGCCATGATCTTCGGCGTGCTGTCGCTGCTCAATGCCACGCTGACCTTGCCGGGCATCGCAGGCGTCGTGCTCACCGTCGGCATCGCGGTCGATTCCAACGTGCTGATCTACGAGCGCATCCGCGAGGAATTGCGCAACGGACGCAACCCGATTTCGGCGATCGACGCCGGCTTCACGCGCGCGCTCGCCACCATCCTCGATTCCAACATCACGACCTTCATCGCCGCCGCCGTGTTGTTCTATATCGGCACCGGACCGGTCCGCGGCTTCGCCGTGACGCTCGGCATCGGCATTCTCACCACTGTCTTCACCGCCTTCACCCTGACTCGTCTGATCGTGGCCTGGTGGATCTGGTGGAAGCGGCCGCAAAGCGTGCCGATCTGATGCGAGGCCAAAAGTGACCCATTACGTTCTCATTGGCCTCGGCATCGTTATCGTCGCTCTGACCGTCGTCAGCGCGATGGGAATTCTGCCGTCGCTGCGCATCGTTCCCGATAACACCCATTTCGACTTCACCCAGTTCCGCCGCATCTCGTTTCCAATCTCGGCGCTGGCCTCGATTGTCGCAATCACGCTGTTCTTCACCCACGGGCTGAACTTCGGCATCGACTTCAAGGGCGGCACGTTGCTGGAGGTGCGCGCCAAATCCGGCGCAGCCGACCTCGCCTCGATGCGCGCGACACTGAACGCGCTCGGACTTGGCGACGTCCAGTTGCAGCAGTTCGGCGGACCCGAGGAAGTGTTGATCCGCGTGGCCGAGCAGCCCGGCGGCGACCAGGCACAGCAGGAGGCGGTCGGCAAGGTCCGCGGCGCGCTCGGCGACAGCGTCGACTATCGCCGCGTCGAAGTCGTGGGTCCGCGGGTCTCAGGCGAGTTGCTGGCGTACGGCATGCTCGGCCTGATGCTCGCGATCGTCGCGATCCTGATCTATCTCTGGTTCCGTTTCGAATGGCAGTTCGCGCTCGGCGCCATGATCGCCAACGTGCACGACATCGTGCTGACCATCGGCTTCATGTCGATCTCCCAGGTCGATTTCGACCTCACCAGCATTGCGGCGCTGCTCACGATTCTCGGCTACTCCCTCAACGACACCGTCGTCATTTATGACCGCATCCGGGAGATGCTGCGGCGTTACAAGAAAATGCCGATGCCGCAGCTGTTGAACGAATCGATCAACTCGACGCTGTCGCGCTCGATCATCACCCACGTCACGGTGACGCTGGCGTTGCTGGCGCTGCTGTTGTTCGGCGGCCAGGCCATTCACAGCTTCACCGCGGTCATGATGTTCGGCGTGGTGCTGGTCGGAACCTACACCTCGATCTTCATCGCAGCCCCGATCCTGATCTATCTCGGCGTCGGCATGACGCGCGCTGACGCCCCAGATACACCGCCGAAGAAGTAACGATGGCGATTTCCTCGGACGAGCCGCATCTTCCGAGGTCGGCTCCGATCGATGCCTATGGCAAAGGCGGCTTTGCCTTCGCCGGCATGTCGCACCGCGGCTCGCTGCTGTGCCTCCCCGATGCGATCTGGGCGTGGGAGGTGACACGGCCGGAGCAGATCGACAGATACTCGCTGGCGCGAGTCTTTGCCGCCGCCAACAGTATCGACACGCTGATCGTCGGGACCGGCACCGAGGTCTGGCTCGCGCCGGCGGATCTGCGTACCGCGCTGCGCGCTCTGCATGTGACGTTGGACACGATGCAGACGGGGCCGGCGATCCGCACCTACAACATCATGATGGGTGAGCGGCGCCGAGTCGCGGCCGCACTGGTGGCCGTGCCATGAGCGTCAAGGACGCGCCGGACTTTTGCGCGGACCTCGTGCGCAACCACGACTTCGTCCGCTACGCATCGACGCTGTTCGTGCCGGTGGAGCTGCGCCGTCCGCTGCTCGCGCTCTATGCCTTCAATGCCGAAGTGAGCCGGGTGCGCGAGCAGGTCAGCCAGCCCTTGCCCGGCGAGGTCCGCCTGCAATGGTGGACCGACATGCTGTTGGGCGCGGGCCATGGCGGCGTCGAGGGCAATCCCGTCGCCTCCGAGCTGTTGCGGGCGATCCGGACCTTTCACCTGCCGCTCGACCGGCTGGCGCGCCTCGTGGAGGAGCATCAGTTCGATCTCTACAACGATCCGATGCCGACGCTGTCGGCGCTCGAAGGTTACGCCAACGACACCGCGTCGGGCCTGTTCACGCTGGCAGGGCGCGTCGCCGGGCTGCCGTCCGCCGAGCTGGATCATCTCGCGCGCCACGCCGGTCTGGCTTACGGCTTCGTGCAGGCGATCAACGCGATGCCGCGCGACGCCGCGCGGCGGCAATTGTTCGTGCCGCTGCAACTGCTGGAAAAGCATGGCAGCGGCATGGAGCAGGTGTTCGCGGGCAAGCAGACGCCGCAGGCGCGCGCTGCGATCGACGAGGTGATCGCGGCGGCGCGGCAGCATCTCGACGCGGCGCTGGCGCTGCTCGCGGAGACACCGCCCGAGATGCGTCCGATCTTCCTGCCGCTGGCGATCGTGAGAGCCGATCTGACCCGACTGTCACGGGCCGACAACGATCCCTTCGTGCCGCATTTTCGATCGCGGTTTTCGACCCTTTGGGTGACCTGGCGGGCGTCGCGGTCGGCACTCTTCAAGGCAAGCCAGAGGAACCGTTAAGCCTTTCGGCAGGCTGGACGTTTCCATTGCCGGAGCGCTAGGATTCCCAGAAGGCTCCGTCAGCCGGGAAAAGAATCAGATTCGACCTTCGTCTATCTCGCGAAGGCGAGGCCGACAAAACCAGCGGCCGCGTCGGTTCTGACCCCTCGGCGATCCTGAAGGATGACACGAAATTTGCTGCATCGGCGCCCGCGGCGAGTTAAGGGTGGAAAGGGCGCAACACCAAAAACAGCAGACCCAAAGGGGGAAACATGAATCGTAGAACGGTGATCGGCTGGGCAACGGCCGCAGTGGCATTCGGGCTCGTGTCGGCCGCGAGCGCCGAGGGGCCGCCGATCAAGATCGGCATGTCGATGCCGCAGACCGGCGGACTTGCCGGCGGCGGCAAGCCGTCGCTGCTCGGTATCGAAATCTGGCGCGACGACGTCAACGCCAAGGGCGGGCTACTGGGCCGCAAGGTCGAACTCGTGGTCTATGACGACAAGTCGAGTGCTTCGGAGACGCCGGCGCTCTACGCCAAGCTGATCGACGTCGACAAGGTCGACCTCTTGTTCGCGCCCTACGCCACGGTGCCGACCGCGCCGATCCTGCCGCTGGTGAAGCAGCGCGGGCTGCTGCTGATTGGCAACTTCTCGTTCCAGGTGAACAGCAAGGTTCACCACGACATGTGGTTCAACAACGCGCCGTGGGGACCGGCCGACAGCTGGGCGACCGGCTTTTTGACGCTTGGCCAGAAGGCCGGCGGCAAAACCGTCGCGTTGCTCTCGGCTGACCAGGAGTTTGCACAGAACCTCGTGAAGACCGCGCGCGACGTCGCCAAGAGGCTCAACATCAACGTGGTCTATGACCAATCCTATCCGCCGAGCACGACGGAATTCTCCAGCATCGTTCGCGCGGTCAGCGCGGCCAAGCCGGACATCGTCTTTGTCGCGTCCTATCCGCCCGACTCCGCCGGCATCCTTCGCGCCGTCAACGAGGTCGGCATCGGCGACAACGTCAAGATCTTCGGGGGCGCGATGGTGGGCCTGCAATTCGGGGCCGTCATGGAGAATCTGGGATCGCTGCTCAACGGTGTGGTGAACTACAACACCTGGCTGCCCGAACCCAGCATGTATTTCGACGGCACCAAGGAGTATTTCGAGAAATACACCAAGCGTGCGATCGAGGCGAAGGTCGATCCGCTCGGCTATTATATCTCGCCCTACGGTTACGCCATGGGACAGCTGATCGAGCAGGCGGTGAATGCGACCAAATCGTTCGATCAGAAGGCAATCGCGAAATACCTGCATGAGAACACCATGAAGACGATCGTCGGTCCGATCTCCTATGCGGAAGATGGCGAGTGGAAGCAGAGCGCGACGCTGGAGGCGCAATTCCGCGGCGTGAAGGACAAGAACATGGACCAGTTCCGCAAACAGGGTACGCAGGTGATCCTGTTCCCGGACAACCTGAAGACAGGCGATCTGGTCGCTCCGTTCGAGGCCAATCGCAAGTAACCGATCGCGCTTGCGGGACCAGTGCCGCCAATTTGAGATCCCTGCAGCGCAAGCTGCAACGACGATCAGGGACTTCAAATCGAAAGCGGCACTGGCATTACAAGTTTGCTTGTGCCCGTATCTTTCCGAGGTTCGCGAAAGGTGCGTGCAGCGGGGGCTCGCGAACTTCGGAAAGCGGGCACAAGGAGACCAGGGTGTTCTCGATCGACTTGCTGCGTGACGCAGTGGTGCTCGGCGTGCTGCTCGGCTGCTTCTACGCAGCCGTCAGCGTCGGGCTGTCGATCTCCTTCGGCCTGCTCGACGTCCCGCAGGTGGCGCATCCCGCCTTCCTGGTGCTGGCGTCCTACGGCGTCTATCTGCTCAACGACAGCTATGACATCGATCCGCTGGTCGCGGGCGCGATCATCACACCGCTGTTCTTCCTGCTCGGCTTCGTCGCCTACCGGCTCTATTACGAGACGTTCGAGAAACGCGGCAGCGACGCCGGCGTGCGCGGCATCGCCTTCTTCTTCGGGATCGCCTTCATCATCGAGGTGCTGATCATCCTGCAGTTCGGCGTCGACCAGCGGTCGGTCACCGCGCCCTATATCGGCAAGGCCTGGCGGATCGGCGACATGCGGATTCCGATCCGCCAGCTCGTCGCCTTCGCGGTTGCGCTGGCATTGACGGTGTCGCTGGTCGCCTATCTCTCCAGGACCTTCATGGGGCGCGCGATCCGCGCGGTGGCGCAGGACGAGGAGGGGCTGCGCCTGATGGGCGCCAATCCCGTCCGCATCAAGCAATTCGCCTTCGGCATCGCCACCGCGGTCCTCGGCATCGCCGGCGCGCTTCTCATCATCGTCGCACCGGTCGAACCGACCATCGATCGCCTCTATATCGGACGAACTTTCTGCGTCGTGGTCATGGCCGGGCTCGGCAGCATCACCGGCACGCTGATCGCCTCCATTATTCTCGGCGTCGCCGAGACCATCGTGCTGACGATGTTCGGCGCGTCCTGGGCGCCCGCGATCTCGTTTGCGCTGCTGCTTGGTGTGCTTGCAGTCAGGCCGCAAGGCCTGTTCGGCAGGTGAGCCATGGATCGCAATTCGATCGCCTACTGGTCGGGCGCCGTGCTGTTCCTCGTCGCCGTCCTGCTGACGACGGGGTTGATCGGCAACGAATATCCGTTTTTTGCGGGTTATGTGATCCTGCAATTCATTGTGCTCGCGGTCGCCTGGAGCATCCTCGGCGGCTACGCCGGCTACGTCAATTTCGGCACCAACGCGTTCTTCGGCGTCGGCGTCTATACCGCCGTGTTTCTGGCCAAGGCGTTCGAGGCGCCGCTCGTCGTGCAGATCGCGACCGCCGCCGCCGTCGGCAGCCTGCTCGGTCTCGGGATCGGGCTGTTGACCCTGCGCATGCAGGGCATCTTCTTCTCGATCGCGACCATTGCGCTTGCGATCATCATCGAGACCACGATCACCAACTGGCGTTATGTCGGCGGCGCAGCCGGCATCCAGCTGTCGCGGCCGCCGGTGATGCAGCCGTTCGACAGCTACGTGAAGATGCTGTTCTTCGTGCAGGCGCTGCTGGTCGTGGTGGCGGTGTCGACCGCGCGCGCCATCCTCAATTCCCGGATCGGCCGCGGCCTGCATGCGCTCCGGGACGACGAGCTTGCGGCGGAGTGCTCTGGCGTGCCGACCTTGCGGCTGAAGCTGCTTGCCTGCGTGATCTCGGGCGCGCTGATGTCGGCGGCCGGCGCGCCGGCCGCGATGTACCTGCAGTTCGCCAACCCCGACTCCGCCTTCAACCTGAATTATTCCGTGTCGGTCCTGGCGATGGCGCTGATCGGCGGCACTGCGCACTGGATCGGTCCGGTGCTCGGCGCGATCCTTCTCGGCGTCACCCAGCAGCTTCTCACCGTCACCATTTCCTCCGAAATCAACGTGCTGGTGCTCGGCGTCATGCTGGTGCTGTTCGTGGTCGGCGCGCCCAACGGGATCATCGGCTTCTTTCGTCGCCGGGGGAAGCACGCATGAATGCCGCCTCCGATGGCCCGCTGCTACGGATCGACACGCTGACCAAGACATTCGGCGGCTTTGTCGCGCTCGACAACATCAATGTGGAGATCCGCAAGGGCGAGCGCTTCGGCCTGATCGGACCGAACGGATCGGGCAAGACCACGCTGGTCAATTGCATCAGCGGCGCGCTGCGTCCGAACAAGGGCGCGGTGCTGTTCGGCGGCGAGGACATCACGCAATTGCCTCCGAACCTGCGCTCGCACCGGGGCATTGCCCGCAGCTTCCAGATTCCCCGACCGTTCAAGAGCATGACCGTGCTCGAAAACCTGATGGTGGCGCTCGACTTTGCCGCTCATCGCGATCTTTTCGAGACCGCGGCCCATCGCCGCGACGAAGCGATGTCGATCCTGAAAAAGATCGGGCTTGCGGCCAAGGCCAATGTCGCGACCGCGGCGCTCACCCAGGTGGAGCTGCGCAAGACCGAGCTTGCGCGCGCGATGGTGACGGGGCCAAAACTCCTGATCTCGGACGAGGCGATGGCGGGGTTGTCGACGTCGGAGGTCGACGAGGTGCTCGATCTGCTGATCAACCTCTGCGGCGACAACATCGCCATCATCATGATCGAGCACATCATGCAGGCGGTGATGCGCTTCTCCGAGCGCGTGATGTGCCTCGATGCCGGCCGGATCATCGCGATCGGCGCGCCCGCCGAAGTGATGGCGAACGCGCGGGTGCAGGAGGCTTATCTTGGCACTTAGCCTCATCGTTGAGGACCTCGATGCGGGTTACGGCGCGGTGCGGGCGCTGCGCGGCGTCTCGCTCGATGTCGAGGCCGGCGAGACCGTGGCGCTGCTTGGCACCAACGGCAACGGCAAAAGCACGCTGATGAAGTGCGTCATGGGGCTGGTTCGCCCGGCGCGCGGCCGCGTGGTCCTGACGGTCGACGGCGTCAGACACGACCTGACGAAGCTGTCGCCGGAAAAGATCGTCGACCTGGGCGTGGCGCTGGTGCCGGAAGGCCGGCGATTGTTCCCCAAGCTGACGGTGGTCGAAAACCTGATGCTGGGTGCATTCCGCAAGGCCGCGCGCAGCGCCATAGAACATAACCTGGCAAGCGCCTTCACGACCTTTCCAGTCCTGAAAGAGCGTCGCAACCAGCTCGCCGGCACCATGTCGGGCGGCCAGCAGCAGATGCTGGCAATCGCGCGCGCGCTGATGTCCTCGCCGCGGCTGCTCCTGGTCGATGAACCGTCGGTCGGACTGTCGCCGCTCCTGGTCTCGCAGGTAATCACCAAGATCGCCGAGCTCAAGCAGAGCTTTGGACTCACCGTGCTGATGGCGGAGCAGAACTTCAACCAGGCGATCCGCATCGCCGACCGCGGTTACATCATCGTTCACGGCGAGATCGCGGTCGCGGCCGGCTCGGTCGACGAGCTCAAGGCCAACGACATCGTCAAGCGGCTGTATCTGGGCGGATTGGCGTAGGCGGCCTCAGCGCGCCGGCAAATTCATATCGCTGCTCTCGAAATTGAAGCGGTCGCGCAGGTTCTTGCGCTGCTCGAGAATGTCCTTGAGAAATGCGCGGTCGGTCTCGCTCGCCATCATCGGCTCAAGCAGGTCGAGCTGGTTCATCGCCACCAGTTGAAGGATTTCGGTGCGCGGCCGGCCCATGGCGTCGCGCGGCAACGCGTGGACCACCTGGATGTGCTCAGGCGGCTTCGGCCCCTTGGCGGCTGAAAGCTCGCTGTGGAGCTGCTTTTCGAGTGCGGTCTTGTCGGCCTCGACGAACGCATAAAGCCCGACGCCGACCCGCCGGTCGGCGAAGGCCACGATCGCGGCGTCGCGTACCTCTGGATTCCGGCGAATGAGATCGGCAAGCACTGGCGCGTCATTGACCAGCCTGCGCCCGCCGCCTTCGCGGTCGGTGAAATTGAAGAGGCCGCGGGTGATGGCCTGATAGAGCTTCTTGCCGGTCACGAGCCAGACACTCGCGACGGCGGATTTGCGCGCGAGGATCTTGCGCTCCTTCGGGGTCAGCGCCTGCGGCACATAGCTGCGCTTGTGCTTGAGCATGTGCCTGATGTCTTCGTAGGCCGCGATCCGGAACAGCCGGCTGCGGCGCATGAAGCAGGCGGCGAGCTGGAAGTCGGTCAGATAAGCCGCGCCGTCGGCGCCGCGCAGCCAGTTCTGCTCCTTGGCAAGGTCGTTGTGGCAGATGCCGGCCCGGTGCAGCCGGTGTAGCGCCTTCCGCGCCGATTGGAAGTAGGCGGTGTCGCCGTAGGGTTTGGCAAGATGCAGCGCGACACCGTCGATGAAGCCGCGCACCAGCGCTCTTCGGCCGGCCCACAGTAATTCGGGGCCGACTTGCAGGCTCCTGGCGAGCGCCAGCGCTTTGCGCTCCCGCGCGAAGAGATGCCGGGCCAAGGGGTAGGACCACCAGGGCACCTCGTCGAGGCGCCGCAACACCGCGTCGACTTCGCCTCCATCACCGCGAAACCGGCCGCGTTCGACGCTCGAGAGCACGTCGCGCTTGAGCAGCACGCCTTCGGTCCAGCGCGCCGACAGGGTCTCGGCGTCATCCTTGGGCAGGCTCATGGCTTCACGCTGCCGCCGGGACGCGGAGGTGATCTGCGATCCAGCGATCAAGATCGGCCAATGCGCGGGCGCTGATCGCCTGCTTCTTGGCGACCGTCCTCTCGTTGCCGCGCAGGCGCGTGCCGTCGGGCTTTTTGGTCGGCGCGCTCGCGAGCGGCGGGAACAGACCGAAATTGATGTTCATCGGCTGGAATGAGCGCGTGCCGGGCTCGATGGTCTCGATATGGCCGCCGGTGATGTGGCCCAGCAGCGAGCCCAGCGCAGTGGTTGGCGGCGGGGACGCCAATTCCGCGCAGCGCGCATTTGTGGCTGCATACAGGCCCGCGATCAATCCGATGCTCGCGGACTCCACATAACCCTCGCAGCCCGTCATCTGCCCGGCAAAACGCAGCCGCGGCGCCGCGCGCAGGCGAAGCTGTGCGTCGAGCAGTTTCGGCGAGTTCAGGAAGGTGTTGCGATGCAGGCCGCCGAAGCGGGCGAACTCGGCTTTCTCGAGTCCGGGGATGCTGCGGAAGATACGCTGCTGCGCGCCGTATTTCAGTTTAGTCTGGAATCCGACCATGTTGTAGAGCGTGCCGAGCTTGTTGTCCTGGCGCAGCTGCACGATCGCGTAGGGCTTCACTGTGGGATGGTGCGGATTGGTGAGCCCGACCGGCTTCATCGGTCCGTGGCGCAGCGTCTCGCGACCGCGCTCGGCCATCACCTCGATCGGGAGACAGCCGTCGAAATAAGGCGTGTTGGTCTCCCACTCCTTGAATTCGGTCTTCTCGCCTGCGAGCAGCGCGTCAACGAAGCCGTCGTATTGCTCCTTCGTCATGGGGCAATTGAGATAGTCCGCGCCTGTGCCGCCCGGGCCCGCCTTGTCGTAGCGCGACTGGAACCAGGCGACCGACATGTCGAGGGTTTCCTTGTGCACGATCGGTGCGATCGCATCGAAAAAGGCGAGCGCCGTCTCGTCGGTCAGCTCGCGGATCGCGTTTGCCAGCGGCGCCGAAGTGAGGGGGCCGGTGGCAACGATGACGTTGTCCCAATCCGCGGGCGGCAGGCCGGCGATCTCGGCGCGGTCGATCTCGATCCGCGGATGTGTCTCGATCGCGCGGGTCACGGCAGCCGAAAAGCCCTCGCGGTCGACGGCCAGCGCACCGCCTGCCGGCACCTGATTGGCGTCGGCCGCGCGCATGATCAGCGAGCCGAGCCGCCGCATTTCGGCGTGCAGCAGCCCCACCGCATTGTTGGCCGCGTCGTCGGAGCGGAAGGAATTGGAGCAGACCAACTCGGCGAGGCCAGCGGTCACGTGCGCCTCGGTCATCCGCACCGGACGCATCTCATGCAGCACGACCTGGCAGCCGGCCTCGGCCGCCTGCCAGGCAGCCTCCGACCCGGCGAGTCCGGCACCGATGACGTGGATCAGGTTTGAGTAAGGGGTGGTCATGGGGCGCAGGGTTAGCGCCTTTTTGCGCGATCCGCAGCCCAGAAACGACAACGCCCGCTTCGAGAGCGGGCGCTATCCGTAGTCAGTCGAACTGAACAGTTTAGCCGTTGTAGGTGCCGGCTGCTACGCGCGGGATATCCGAGCGATCGAGGCCGATATCGGCCAGCTCGCGATCGCTAAGCTGGGTCAGCTCGTTGACATTGCGCTGATAGTCCC
>Ga0070741_10012111_pt1 | contig 15696 bp, 16 predicted proteins | sample Coa_R1_4_FD_66440 | JGI IMG/M metagenome (GOLD analysis project Ga0070741, IMG submission 66440) | Surface soil microbial communities from Centralia Pennsylvania, which are recovering from an underground coalmine fire - Coalmine... | ecosystem: Environmental > Terrestrial > Soil > Unclassified ...
GACTGGTATAGGTCAATGTAGTCCGTCTGCAGGCGCTTAAGTGAATCCTCTACCGCCTGTAAAATATAGCGCTTTGATAGCCCCTTCTTATTCGGGCCCATTTCCATTCCGACCTTGGTGGCGATAATGACCCTCTTCCGGTTCCCGCTCCGTTTGAGCCACTTACCAATTATTGCCTCGGATTCTCCGCCCCTGTTGCCCGGAGCCCACCTGGAGTAGACATCCGCAGTATCAATGAGGTTAAACCCGGATGCCACAAAGGCGTCCAGTAGCTTAAATGACATTGACTCGTCCACAGTCCATCCAAAGACATTGCCTCCAAACGCCAGTGGAGACACCTCCAATCCAGAATTTCCAAGCTTACGTCTTTTCATCCCTTTTATCCCCCGACTCTCCAATCTGACCGTTCGCTCGCAGCGTTATCAGTGTAATCTCCGGAGCCACCCCCAGGCGCACCGGAACCCCGATAGTTCCAAGCCCCCGATTCACGTAAAGGAACGACCGCGATGTGCCACCACTCATTGGCAGGGCGTATAGACCGGCAATGAATCTCGTGATAAACCGCGCCGGACTCACTCTGTGATCCAGGATCTCCACACGCACCTGCCCGCCATGCGTGTGACCTGCCAGGCTCAGTTCAATGCCCAATTCAGCCGCCCGATAAAAGCTGTTTGGATTGTGCGATAACAGGATGTTTGGCACATCGCGCCGCACGAGTGGTTCAATCGCCGTCAGCATTGGCGGAAGCCCGCTTTCAAACAGGTGCTCCCTCTGGTAGTCAACACCGATGAGATTGATCTCCCCGCCGCGCCACCGCAGAGGCGCGCTCTCCTGGCGCAGCAACCGCATGCCGTATTTCCGGAAAAGCTCCTGAGTCTTCTCCTCGGCATCTGCGTAAATCTCATGGTTGCCATTGCATCCCCAGACGCCCAGAGGCGCCTTTAGCCGACTCAACTCGGCCACGCACGCCTCCAGCGGGTCATGTTCATCCGTTATGAAATCGCCGGTTACAAACGCGACATGCGCCCCGAGTTTATTGGCCATATCCACCGCGCGCCGAACCTCGTTACGGGGCATGAAGTCCCCGATATGAATATCGCTGAGCTGCACAATTTTAAAGCCGTCCAGCACATCAGGCAGGCTCGCAACGGGAATATCAACACGACGCACCGTGTATTGGAACCGCTCCTTTGCATAGCCGTACAAGGCTGCGACCAGCGGAATCGCACCGGCAATGGAAGCGGCGTAACGGAAGAACGATCGCCGCGCCAGGTCTACAGGCGCGCCGGACGCTTTCCTTCTCGATTGAAAAATCGTCACCCAGACCCACTCCAATGCATGGACCAGCTTCACCAACAGGAAGGCAAAAAACGAAGGGAGCAACCAGAGATGCGCCGCCGTAACCACCCAGAGCCAAGGCCCTTGATGCGGAATGAAGTGCCCGAAAATCCGGTCCGCCAGCACTACAATCAGCCCTGCTGCTGCTATCCCCAGCAGAATACGGAGGAAAAGGTTCCACCTCGGCGAACGGACCCGCTGAATGGCCCGCCACCCGGCGCGAAACCAGAAGACCTGAGCCGGGAGCAGCAGTCCGAGCACCGTAACGAGGAATAACACCTGAAATGCACTCAATCCAAACCTGGATTCCAATTGATCAACTCCTCATACCAAATATATTTTTCTTACTGTGCATAACGAAGGCTGTCATTGCGAGGAGCCCTTTACTTCATTCAGTGTAAACTCCGCGACGAATCAATATCTCATTGAGATTGATTTGCTAGCGCTCGCAATAACATTATATACCAATGCACCATTAGTTCATAAAATTGGTATTACAACATCATCTTTATAATAGGTAACCCTCTTTTTCTCGGTTTCAACTACTGATTGAAACTGGTTGCCCTTAAAGGCTATTTTAATTCGGCGGGTTTTAACCCTATGGCAGTGCTAAGCAACATTCCCTCTCCACTCATGCTGAGGGCGCAAAACGCCCAAGCAGAGCCTTGAGCCGAGGATTCAAATGCAGTTCTTCACTTTCCCGATCGAATAGCCTGCGTGGATTAGAGTCTGTCTTCAGAACATAACGAATGTATGAGAGTCGCATTAGCCACAGTGCATGGCTGATGCCATCCTCACTGTGGACACGAAGGGTAACCCAGCCTGAATTAGGAACCCAGCGGTGCTCCTCAGCAAGGCCCTTTGCCAAGAGCTCATCGCGAAATGAGCGAGGGAAGGGAATATCAACCTCTCCGCTATTGTGTATGTGCCCGACTTCCGCACTTCCGAAGCGGAATTCCCTGCCGCCAAAGCGGTGCGGATGGACAGATATATGTGGCCATGAGGAAACTTCGTCTTCAATCCTCTTCAAATACTCCATCATTTTTTCACCTCTCTATTATCAATAGGCATCAGAATCACTTATCTATACAGATGTAAATCCACATAAGGGGGAGGCAAATTACTCTTTTCATCCGTAGAGAAGTAATCCGAGAGCTTATCCCTTAGAAAGAGCCTCGCCCTGTGAATCCTGGACTTAACAGCACTTACAGAAATGCCCAATGCCTTAGCCGTCTCATAGTCCGTAAGCCCCTCCACGTCTCTGAGATGAAAAACAGCCCTGTATGACACCGGGAGCTTGTCCACTGCCCTTTCTATTATTTCCGTCACTTCTCTGTTGAGGAGCACCTCATCGGGTCTACTGCTCCAGTCCCTTATCTCAACTCCCCTAAGTGTCCCATCCTCATTATAGGAAACGTAGTTCTCAAGGCTTACCTCACTCTTCTTCTTTTTTTCAGTTCTGATGTGCATAAAACTCGCATTTGCCGCAACCCTGTAGAGCCAGGTTGAGAATTTAGACTCCTCGTGAAATGTACCGAGCTTTTCTACAAGCGTGATAAACACCTCTTGTAAAACATCCTCCGCATCACTGGGGTTATGTGTAATCCTCAGCGCAGTCCTGTAGACCTTTTCTCCATACCTATTTACAAGTTCATTAAAGGCCTCTTCATTGTGAGTTTCAACAAAACTTTTAACCAGTTTCTCATCGGATAACCCTCTATGATTTAATGCTTCATTGCCGCCGGGGTATTCCCTCAACCCAGGTACAGCGGCTGCTCTATTTCCTATTGAGTGAAAAAGCTGTGATTCCCCGACTAACTTATGCATTGTAACCTCCTTCGTTAAGTTCAAATCTGTATCATTCACCGTCTGACTATTCAGCGCTGAACATTTAGGATAAAAATTTTTAGTTCAGTCGTTATTAAATTTCCTCAACAACTGATCTAAGAGTTCTATTTCCTCTTGTTTGAAAGATTTGAGTAACTCCTTCGCCGCCGCTGTAAGCGCCTGAACCCCAATCTCATAGCGACGCCGACCCTCATCCGTTATTGTAGCGAGTATGCTGCGGCGGTCTTCGGGGTCGTCTCTACGCTCAACAAGGCCATCCGCTTCGAGGCGGTCAACCAATTGAGTGACATTGGATTTAACGCACGCGAGCTGCCCGGCAAGGCGGGTAAGCGGCATAGGCCCATCGGCCTTTATTAGCCGGTCAAGAACCGCACCCTTGGAAAGGGATAGACCCGTGCCTTCCAGCGCAGACTCAAGCCGCGCCTCTATAATGGCTGCCGTGTGCTTGATTTTCCACAGCAAAAGCAGATTCCCTTCGCCCTCTTTATCATATTCTTTATCACAACTTTCGTTCATGGCTGAATTATATTCAACTGAACTAATATTGTCAAGCCCTGAAAGAATACCGGGTTTTTTCGCGAGAATTGACATAGGTGTTTCACAAAACCAGAATTATGAATACCCGATAGGTACTTTCCTATTACTACATTATTCGGGCATGACAACGAAGAGAATGTCATTGCCACACATATTTAGTGGGAGTCCATTTTTGAAGCTGCCGTTCCTGCTAAATATTAACCCCGACCTAATCGGGGACATCCACACGGTTGTCATACTCGAACGTAGTAATCGGGTATCCATAAATGCTGGATTCCCGCTTTCGCAGGAATGACAACCCTACTATTGGCAAACTCAAGTGCAATCCGCTATAGAGCCTCAAAGCTACTCAAAGAAGTAATAAAACCCTTACAAAAAAGCTTCGGACTGGCTAGACCCATTTCCTCAAAGCTGCGCGTGTTAAGACCGTGATATTTTATGCAGCTTACCCATACTATCTACAGCAATTATACAGCTAGAAAGGCTTCCTTGTTTTCCACATACCTATATTAGCAGGTACGCGTCTAAATTGAATAGTATGCGTTGTTGTATCAATATCGACTGCCCACTGTTTACTTTCAATACAATTAGCACAAGAAATACCAATAAGTCCATGGTATAGAGAAGACGGCTTGAGCCTCTGAAAAAAATATGGTTCAGTAAAGTTTCCCTTAGTACACCTTATATAAGACATTTGAAATACTTCTATATCTTCTCCTATTTTTCCATCCAACTGAAACCGTCCAGACATCCAAGGTGAAACACCATCTCTATCGCCAACATTCTTAATACTAACCATATAAATACCACCTAATCCCTTTGTCACAGTTCCTTCAGATGTTGGTGCTTCTATAAACTCAGCATCTAATTCCAAATTAGGTGTTTTTGATTCCTCAAAAACATAATAAGTAGAAAAGACACTAAGGACGAGAGCTAATACAGATAGAGGCGTATTCACAAAATCAGATATCTTTTTACCTCCATCCTTAGTAAAAATAATAAAAAGATAGACGGTGGCTAATATGATTATTGTGAGAAATGCAAGCGGTTTAAAATATTCATGAACTGGCACGTACGAAGTCTATATAACTATACATATCAGAGTCAAATTAAGGTTAATTACGAGCCGGACATGCCACGTCGTGAAGTAATATCTATAAAACTAACAGAGGAAATCAACACGTGGTCTGCAATGTGGCTAATATCACGTCTCCGTATATTCTGGCCCGCCGCCGCCTTCGGGAGGGGTTAGGCGACCCCCCTTTGATGTGATAGCGCCGCAATGGATGCAGTTGGTGGGATTGACTTCGAGGTGCTTGTGCCCGTCCTTATCAACGAGTTCATAGACCTGAGCGGGACACATATTGACCCATGTTTCAGCGATGATCTCAGGGACATCTGTTCTCACTCTCAGGTGGCTTGGCTGATTGTCACGTGTCCTGTTGCCGGCAGCGTAGACGCTTGTGAGCTTATCGAATATGTATTTGTTATCGGGCTTAGGATATGTTTTATTCCCCTTGAACATCTCGTGTTCGCTGTCCCTATGCACATGGAATCTCCATCCGGGGAATGCGCCGTTTGTCACAGTCATAAGCCCCGCAAGCATTGTGCCGGGCATGAAACCGTACTGGAATGCCTGGCGCATGTTTCTGACCTTGTAGAGGTCATTCCATATAAAGCTCTCCTTTATGGCTATGCCGTATCCAGCTAGAGCGCCATGAGCCTGCGGGTCTCGCTTTGATTTCAGGACATCAAATATTGTCTCAGCCGCCAGGATTCCAGACCACATGGCGTAATGAATGCCCTTGAGTGCCGGAACATTCACGAAACCCGCGCAGTCCCCAATCATCAGAGCGCCGGGGACATGAAAACGCTCAGGGAGTGAATAAAACCCGCCTTCCGGAATCGTCTTTGCTCCCCAGCCCCGGTCCGCGCGCCTCCCGCCATCGAGAATCTTTTTAAGCAGGGGATGCTCTTTTAATTCCTGAAGGAGGTCATGGACAGAGAGTGAGGCGTCTGTGTAGTCAAGCCCCACGACAAGGCCAAGGGATACCTTATCCCCTCCCATAGGGTATATAAAGCTCCCGCCGAATTCGTTGTATTTCTTCCCCGCACGTAGAGGCCATCCCATCGTGTGTATGACACGGTCGAGGGGCTTTGGAACCTCCCATATCTCCTTTACGCCCAGGGCATGAACCTGCGGATTGGGTCTCTTTATCTCAAAGTGCTCGATCAGTGCCTGCATCAGATGCCCCTGTGTCCCCTCTCCAAGGACTGTGACCTTTGCAGAAATATCAGAGCCGGGCTGAAAGCTCCCCATCGGGTTGCCGTCTCTATCCAATCCCTTGTCGCCCGTTCGGACGCCCTTTACAACGCCGCCCTCCACTATGAGCTTCATGCCGGCAGTCTCATTTAGGATTAATACTCCAAGACCCTCAGCCTTTTCAGCGAGCCATGCCCCCATCTTGCTTATGGAGGCGACATAGTTTCCATGGTTTTGCATGGTCGGGGGAGTCACGGGGAATGGAAGCGCACCGCGCGATGTCAGGAAATATACCGTTTCCTTCATCACGGGACCGAAGAATGGAAATTCACTCTCTTTAAGTTCGGGAAAGAGTTTACGGAATGCGACGGGATTCACCACAGCCCCTGAGAGGAGATGCGCTCCGGGGTACTTCCCTTTTTCAATTATCGCAATGGGAATCTCACCCAGGGATGCCATTAGTTCCGGCTCCTCACCGAGGAGTTGAGCCAGACGAATAGCACCCGCGAGGCTTGCGGGTCCTGCACCGACGAATAAAATGCCAACATCAATCCGGTCCTCCGGCTTATCCGTAAAATCCGTTATAAACTCGTCATGCGCCACAAACGGCTTATAATCCGCCGGTATGCTTGTCTTTGCCATGTTTGCCTCCATTTCTTTAGAAGATCAGGACAGCTTGACACTAATAATAAATAAATAAAAATATAGAATCAAGGAAATTGGTGAATTTCGGGGAGGGTTTTATTACAGACTACTTGCTCATTCTATTTTTAATGTTGACAACCCTCCTAAGCTCCTCTTCCAATCCATCCGCATTTCCGGCTTTTATAAAGTCCTCTATTTTTTCTAAAGCCCTTTTAAACTCCCGAATGGCTTCCAGTGTATTTTCCCGATTTGCAAGGAATATATCGCTCCACATATCAGGGGAGCTTGCGCCTATCCTTGTGTAATCCCTGAGTCCCCCACCCGCAAAGTCGAGTATGTTATCGGGCTGCCTTACTGAGGCCACGGCGTTTATTAGGGCATAGGCAACGACATGGGGGAGGTGGCTTACAAAACCAAACACACGGTCATGGGTCCCGGCGTCCATTGTGAAGACATGGGCGCCCACGGCCTCCCAGATACTTTTAACCCCGCCCAGGGCCTCGGAATCGGTTTTCGATGTAGGGGTTAGAATGCACCTCTTACCCTGAAAGAGACCGAAATCCGCCGCCCATACGCCTGAGCGCTCGGTTCCCGCTATCGGATGGCCACCAACAAAATGGAGGTGGGAAGGAAGAGAGCGCTCAACCTCTTCAACTATTTTTCCTTTTACGCTTCCGACATCAGTGATTATAGTTCCATCAGAGGCAATAGAGGAAACAGATTTTACAATCCCCGGTATTAGTCCTACATGGGTGGCAATTACAACGACCTGTGAGCGATCAACCCCTTTCTCAATCTCCTTGGAGCCACCGTCAATTATCCCCTCTTGAATGGCATAATCTATAGCCCTCTCATCCAAATCAACCCCGACAACCTGCCGCACACAACCCGATTTCTTTAAACCCCAGGCAAGTGACCCGCCTATAAGACCAAGACCGATTATGGTAATTTTAGAGAGGTTCATTGGACGCTAAGACCCTCTCAAAGCACTCGCGTATTTTGGGATGAGATTTATGAATTGAAAAAGGGGGCTAATTTCCCTCTCTCCAATAAGTACTCTAACTGACATGTCGAGGATAGTTTACAAGACCGAGGGGCTAATTCAAAATTTCTCCAAAACCTTCCTTATAGCCCTGATGAATCTCTCGTTTTCCTCAGGCAATCCAACCGTCACGCGTATATGGGTTTTAAGCCCGTAGTTAATAACTGGTCTCACTATCACCCCCTCTCTTAGAAGGGCGCTATATATAGGGATAGGATCGGTGCCCAAATCCACGAGAATAAAGTTAGCAAAGGATGAGGTGAATGGAAGATTGATCTTCTTGATTTCCTGAATCAGGTATTTAAGCCCTGCCCTGTTTACATCCTTAGACCTCCTCACATGCTCCGCGTCATCAAGCGCGGCAATGGCCGCTACCTGGGCAAGCGAATTTACATTAAACGGCTCTCTTACCCGGCTCATGTATGAGATGATTTCTTCAGAGGACACGCCAAATCCGAGCCTCAACCCCGCAAGCCCGTATATTTTCGAGAATGTCCTAACCGTAATGATTGATTTTCCGAGGCTCTGATAGTTGAGGGAATTCGGATATTCAGGGTCGTCCACATAGTCAAAGTAGGCCTCATCTATAACGACAATTATGTCATCGGGAACCCTTTCAAGGAACCATTCAACTTCGCCCCTTTTCACCATGGTTCCTGTAGGGTTATTGGGGTTTGCGATGAATACGGCTTTAGTCTTAGGGGTTATCCGCTTAAACATATCCCTTAGATCATGAGTAAGCTCAGGCATGGGAGATATTATCGCCTTTGCACCGACGGCCTGTGTGACGATTGGAAAAACTATAAAAGCAAACTCCCCTATCACGGCCTCATCTCCGGGCTTCATAAATGTCCTTGCGACAATCTCTATGACCTCGTTTGAACCATTTCCAAAGATCAGGCTCTCCGGTTTTACGCCGAGCCTTTGGGCGAGTTTATTCCTTAGATAAAACGCATCCCCGTCTGGATAACGATTTACATTGCCGAGGGCTTTAGCCACGGCATCTACGGCAAGCGGAGACGGGCCAAGAGGGTTCTCGTTTGATGCGATCTTTATCGCATCCTGAATACCGAGTTCGCGCTCAAGCTCTTCAACCGGCTTTCCCGGAATATATGGAATCAGGTTCTTTACATATTCATTCGGCTGTATCAACGGAATCCTCCAGAAGAAATTAAGGTAATCGCAAATTATACCATTTAAAATGGCGCTCCATGCCCCTACACTAATTTCCTCGCGCTTACAGGGATTAAAATGGTGCCTGTGTGGTAATGAGCAACCAGGGGCTTAATTCTTCGAAGGCAATGGTTTCCGTTTATTATCCTTCATAGCCTTTAGGTAGGCGATAATATTTTTTATAGTCGTTTCCCGGTCTTTCAAATACGGATTTAATGCTGGCATGGTCGTGTTGTATCTTATGCTTGCCGGTTTATCTATCCATCTCGCGAGCCAAGGTTCTTTAAAGTACTCGGTCACACTGACCGGATAGTTCAGTTCCACTGATTTTCCACCGCCTTCGCCATTAATTGTGTGACATGTCATGCAGTGTTTGCGAAACGCCAAAAAGCCGCTTTTTACCGCTACTGAACTATTATTTGGCGGAGACATATTAGGAAAACGGTCAGAAAAACTGATAAGGTCTATTGTAGTAACCTGATATGGCCAACCCTCGCCACCCTCGGCTTTAAGCTCAGGGTAATTGAGATTATCCCAAACCAGATAGAAAGGCCCAAGCCTTACAGGTTCATTATTTTGGAGCTTGTTTATAAGGGTAAATTCCTCCTTGTCGGCGCGTCCGTAGACCAAATAAGCGGTATATTCTTTAAACCTCGCAGATGGTATGGACGGCTGATAGCCGTCTGAGCATGTGAATAGTATCTCTTCAGCCCTTCTCCATTTTTCCCCATACACCTCTGTGAAAAGGGCGTTGGCAGGGAATCCCACGTACTCCCGATTTTCCGATTCATGCGGCTCAAAAACCATGACTGTTTTAGCCGGAATTAGCTTTTCAATCTGCTCCAGGGACAGGGTTTTTACCACCTTGCCATGATCCTTAAAAATTAGCTCTTCGGATTGTGCTATACCCGTTAGCACAAAGAAGAGAGTCAAAAGAGCCATAGAGATTCGAGAGAAGGGATTAGGTTTCAGCATTGAATGATTCTAGTTTTTAATTCCTTTGAGCATAAGCGTACCGCATAAAGCACACCTTGCAAGACTCTGTTTTCGTTTAGATTACTATGTGAGACAACAGGGTGCAGGGAGATTATGAATGCTAAATGTTATTGATTCCTTCTGGCATGAATAGTGTCTTTTATAGCATTTTATAGGATGCCAACGGGTATATAAAGGGCTGGAGATTTTTCTTTTATGCAAACGAAGGTAACGAGCCCATACACATTCACTGTCTAAAGGCCGAGAAGGAATGTAAATATTGGCTAGATACAGTAGGTTTTGATCTTGAGAGTTTTAACATGAACAACAGAGATAAGAGACAAGAAGATTATTTTTGAAAACTTTGAATACATAGAGAAGGAGTGGAATCGTTTTCAGAAGGAGCGTAAAAAATGAAAAAATACCATGACATCCAAGAACTAAAATTTATTGGAGATAAATTACAAATAAAAATTGATGGCAAGACCCATACCTTTCAGTTATGTGAGATATCCGAGAAATTGAAAGAGGCATCAAGAATCGAAAGAGAGAGATATGAAATCCCTCCTTCAGGGTATGGAATCCACTGGCCATTAATAGACGAAGACATATCAATCGATGGGTTATTAGGCATCAGACATAGTCCTTCAAAAAGGAGAAAAGTATCTTAGAGAGACTAGAATAGCTCTATCTTCCACCTAGGCACGAATCGCTGTAGGCTCAACGCTAATTTCTTTCTCAACGATGATGGTATTCATAGACTATTTTAAGACACAATTTTCAATTCATACTAACCGTTCTTTCCCATTGGATATGAACCCAAAACCTTCAGGAAAACGCAGTTTTCTTTGACTCTGGAAAGGACATTTTTTACTTTTTCATCATCAGTGTGTCCCTCAAAATCCACAAAGAACGCATACTCCCAGGACCTTTCCCTAGACGGTCTCGACTCGATTTTTGTGAGGTTTATATTGAACTCGGCAAACGGCAAAAGGGCATTCTGAAGCGCACCCGGCTCGTGCTTGAGTGAAAAAACAATGGATGTCTTGTCCGCTCCCGTAGGGCGGCAATGCTCCCGTCCAATTACCCAGAACCTCGTTGTGTTTTCAGGGCTGTCCTCTATATGCCTCTCTACGATTTTTAATCTGTAGATCGAAGCCGCGAGCTCTCCCGCTACGGCGGCAATCCTTTTATCGCGAGAGGCAAGTGAGGCAGCCTTTGCCGTGCTTGGCGTTTCACGAATCTCTACGTGTTTTAGGTAATCACTTATCCATCTCCTAGATTGTCCAAGGGGCTGAGGGTGAGAGGCAACGATCTCAATGTCCTCTATATTTCCGGTTTTTGAGAGAAGAAAGAGGCTGATCCTTTGAAAGAGTTCGGAAGAGACCCGAAGGTCCGATTTTAAAAACGCATCAAGCACGCTCCCCACGGAGCCCTCTATAGAATTTTCAACTGGCACAACGCCAAATGAAGCCCTTCCCTTTTTAATCTCATCGAAAACATCCTCAACGCCCTTCACAGGCACAAGCTCAGCCGAGCTTCCGAATTCGCGAAATGCCACCTGATGAGAGAACGTGCCCTCCGGTCCAAGATACGCTACCCTGATTTGCTTTTGAAGAGAGCGGCACCCTGAGATTATCTCCCGGAAAATGGAGAGAACTGAATCCGTAGAGAGCGGACCGGGATTTGTTCTTTTGATATTTCTCTCAATCTCTCTTTCCCTTGCGGGGTCGTAGATGCTAAAAGAGTTTTTCCGCTTTAGTTTGCTGATTTCAATCGCAATCTTTCCGCGCTCGTTTAAGAGTTCAAGTATCTTTCTATCAATCTCGTCAATTCTCCTTCTCCGATTTTCTAAATCTTCCGAAGAGCCCATTTATCCTGCCGAGGGATGAAATTTGGAGAGAATAATAGCTATACGAGAAATGTATGTCAATTATGAATTTAGGAATAGTATCTAATTAGCCACGAATCCGCACGAACGCATTTTTAAATTGTTTTATTTGTGGGCATTCGTGGTTATATTTTAATTTACTACGTTCCCCTTTTCTCCTTCTCCGCGCCGCCTACAGTGGGAGCCTTTTCGAGAACGGATTTCTTTACAAATATCGGAGCGCCCATACGAGACGCAAGGGCAAGGGCGTCGCTTGGGCGCGCATCAATTTTTGAGACCATTCCGTTCACGGAGATCTCCACCTGAGCGTAGAAAACCTGATCGCGAAGGTCAACTATTATTATTCTCTCTACCTTCGCCTTCATGGTTCTTATGATTGCCGCAACTAGATCATAAGTGAACGGACGAGGGGTTACATCTCCTGAAAGTCCCAGGCCAATTGCCCTTGCCTCACAAAGACCTATCCAGATTGGAAGCACCTTCTCCTGTTTTTTGTCTGAGAGAATTACAACGGGGCTTTGGGCATCCTGATCAAATCCTACCCCTTTGATTATCATCTCCTCTTCTTCGGGTTCGGGCTTATTCTGCTTCTCTTCGGATCTGCCGGAAAGAGAGAACGGAATAACTAAAAGAACAAACAATATCTTTAATATATTCCTTCTCATCTCTAACTCCTCCTCGGTTTAGGATAGCACAAAGAGGGGAAAGGCTTCAAGATGTATAATATATACCCATAATAAACCAAAAGGAGGTCAGATAAGATGAAGAGGATTTTTACGTTCATGGCTGCATTTGCTTTCACAGCCGTTTTGCTCTTTGGTATAGGGCCAAATGCAAAAGCCCAGGAATCTGCAGAGACCATAGTAGGTGAAGTTACTTCCATTGATCAGGGAAAGATCATAATAAGGGAGGACTCTACTCAAGAGGAGTATGAATTCAGCGCTTCTCCAAGCAAATTAAGAGACGTGCAAACGGGATACAGGGTAGAGGCCAAGACCGCCAACGGAAATGTCTTATCCTTAACCGTGTTAGGCATGCCTACTCAGGCTCAGGCGGCACCCTCTCAGAGATTTAAGGTGATTAAACAGGAAGGTCACACCATAAACCTGAAAGTAGAGGGCACAGAAGAGATGTCCGCCCCCGCCAAGACTAATGAGGGAGCCATTACTGCTATTCCAAATCTCTCGGGAACCGTAATAGGTCAGGTTAGTTCAGTTGATCAGGGAACAATCACAATAAAAGAAGATACCTCACAAACTGAATACGAACTCAGGGCCTCTCCAGATAAACTAAAGGACGTGGGCCCGGGGTACAGGGTGGAGGCTAAAGCGGTCAATGGAAGGGTTTTATCGCTAACCATACTGGGTATGCCTATGCAGGCTCAGCCTGAGCCTTCCCAGAAATTTGAGGGTGTAGTGAAATAAACCGCCAGAGTAGAGACACGCTGTGGCGTGTCTCTACTCACATATATATGGATTGCACATAGCCGGCAAGGAGATTGCGATGTTCTTACAGATTATGAGAGTGCTTATTATAGTCTCGGTTATCGGTGTATCTACACAAATAGAGGCCGAGGACTGGGTTATTCGCGACATCTATGGTGGCACAACTCCCCTTCTGATACAACCGAAGAAACCTATAAACCTGAAATTCGAGAAAGAATCCAACGGAATAGAGTATAAAGAAAAGGAAAAAACCCTAAGGGAAGACCTCGATGAATTTATCAAGGAAAACTTATTTACATATACAATGTTGTGGTCGGCAAGAGGGCTTTATGATCCAGAAAATGTCCGGACGGTTTTTACGCCTTCTTCTCTTCCCAAATGGTTACATAATATAACCGAATGGCAGAATTGTAACCAGGCTAAGTTTGAGCATCACCGTTGTTCTCCTGCGAGCAAGCCCTTTTGGACTTTTCCGCTTTGGGATGGCGATGCTATTCACACAAATTTAGTACAGCACCCTATCTTTGGGTCAGGGACTTATCTTTACTATAGACAAATGGAGTATGATAGAGCCGCCTCAAGCCTCGCTTCTTTTGAGCTTAGTGCACTCTATGAGTACACAGTTGAGGGTTGGATGCAGTCACCATCAATCACCGATTTAATTGTTACACCGAGCCTAGGAGTTCTTTTAGGTACAACTCTTGAAGAAACTTCAAACCTGTTAGCAAAGAGCGATAGCCAGTTTATTAGGGCACTTAGCTATGTAGCTAATCCAGCAAAGATCGTTATTCGAGATGGCCAACTTTCCTGGTCGACTGTTCTAAGCAGAACTATTACATTTCAGTTTAGCTGGTAAGTAGCAGGACTTTTACCTAGCTCCTATAGTCTCTTTCACTAGTCTAGGACTGCCGAATGTCCCTACGATTTTACCCCTGAGGCTTCCGTCGCTCTCAGGCGACAAGAAGGCACTGAGGAAACTGAGCTTCCCTTTGTTTCCTCCCCCGGTTCGAATCCTCAGATCAAGGTCTATAACCCCCTGCCTTGAAATCTCCCAAAGAAGCGGCATAGTCCCAAAGAGCCTCAGGTCAATATCATTCCCCTTGAATCTCAATTCCTCGACCTTCGTCACCCCATTCTCTATGTGGCTCTTGAAATCAGACTCTAACCTGCCAAAGTCGGGAAGCGGCAAGCCCTGTATGAGTCTCACGTTTTTAACCGACAGGTCCTTTGCCTCAAGAACGACATGCCCCTTGGGTTGAGGGTCAAACTCAATTGAAAAATCCCCCCTTATAACTCCCTGAATCGAGGAATTTACATCTCCCAAGGCAATAGAGATTGTCGGTATGCCCTTTAAGTTTATTCCCTCTAGGGTCCCGTTTGCCTTAATCAGTTGCCCCGTCTTGGAGTTGTAGACGAGTTCCCCTTTTGCATTTCCCCCATAAAGATGGGCCCTGAAAGGAAGCGCAATTTTTTTTAAAAGGAGATAAAACAACGAAGGACTCACATTGAGATCATCAATGCTTAGGTAGAGCGCCTTAGTCCTGTAGAGCTTCACGTCGTGAAACTTAAGGGTAAATATCGGATATATGCTCAAACCCTTTACGTCTATATCAAATGGGGTTCTCGTTTGTACCTCATATATGATCCTCTGCCTAAAACTCTCGGAGGGAAGAGAAAGGTAGAGAAAGACAAGGAACGCCAGTATAAAGAAAAGCATATAACAGGCTGGAACAAAATACCTCGATTCTGTCACACTTTTATCAACGGTTAAGTACTTCATATTCCTACCTTCCGCAGGAGGGATTTTTAGAAAGCCTCTTCCTGTCCCAATTTGATTGATATGACGTATGCATATCCAGTACCAACTAGAGCACCTGATTGAACTTAAAGGTTGATACGCGAAATGAAACGTCCATCAAATCCGGGTCATTAAACCTCGTCTGAGGACGCAATTTCGATACCTTGACGAAAGTGGGCATTGTCTGAAACCTGTAGAGAACATCCACCATTCTATCGAGAGAAATCTTTTTAATATCAACGTCCACGCTTGTCTCCTCATACAGGTCTCCGGACGAAGGGGCCCTAGACTTTATAGAAAAGTTCGACCTGTCAATTCGTGCATCTATAAGGGTTTTCTCAACTACAGAGATTAGAGACTCATCCCCGGTTCTTACAGTGGTTGTGAGTTCCTCTATTCTACGCTTTGACTGTACATACTCAGCGCGAAGAGACTCAATCCGCTTGAGGTCAGACCGAAGGGCGTTGGCCCTTTTCTCAAGCCTCGCACTCCCCGAGGAAAAAAACTGAAAAACCACATAGAGGACTAGAATAAAAAAGCCGATTCCCCCAAAAATCACAGCCCTCCTATCCCTATCCGAAACCATAGCGCGGTCGAACCTCTCACGGGATTGATTCAAGAGGGCTTTTAATCTATCAATAAAGTCGTTTGTGTTCATTTGAGTACCAGAGCCATCTGAAATTTCACAGTGTTATTTACGCCCGTCTCCGTTGATTCGCGTATGACCTGTTTAAACGCCCC
>Ga0070741_10012112_pt1 | contig 15695 bp, 15 predicted proteins | sample Coa_R1_4_FD_66440 | JGI IMG/M metagenome (GOLD analysis project Ga0070741, IMG submission 66440) | Surface soil microbial communities from Centralia Pennsylvania, which are recovering from an underground coalmine fire - Coalmine... | ecosystem: Environmental > Terrestrial > Soil > Unclassified ...
CATTCGCGGACCGTGGGCCTGACGCTCTAAAGGAGGAGGCGCTGGATGCGCTCAAAAATCGGCCCGATGAAACAACGGTCGCGGCGGTAGTCGACACATATTCCGATGTCGGAGCCACAGATGCGTTAATCGGTTCGGCGCTGTCCGGTGCGGCAAATCTACCACAGGAAAAACGTCAGCTTTTGACATACGCGCTCAACTTGCTGACATGTGAGTATGGTCGCGCGTGTGGCCCCAATTCGTCTGCGGTAGCGGTGTATTGCGTGAGCCTCGGCGCGTGCGAACCGGGAGCCGATCTGCAATCGCTTTACGCCGACGTTCTTTTGTCTAGGACTGAATTCGAAAACGTGCAGTCCGTACTAGCGATGCTTCGCGCATCACGATCAACGCATTAGGAATTTGCTGTTTTCGCCAGGAGGCAGCTTAGGGCCTAGCGGCGCAAGCTGCCGCTCATACCGTCTCCACTCCCCAATCGTCCTCGCATGAATCGGCTCGCGCACCTGAGCGCTGCTCAGCGTGTCGGTGGCGCTCGTGTTGCGCGTGAGGTCTGTCGTGCCGTGTTCGATGGGTAGGCCGCAGTGTGAAAGGATGCGCGCGGCGGCGGCCTCGGGTTCGGCAACGAGGTCGTTGTAGCGCACGTCGAGCACGCGTCCGGGCAGCGCGGTGTGCCAGTGATCCATGAGCCGGCGATAGTTGCGGTAATGCGCGGCGAGCGCGTCGAGGTCGTAGCTGTAGGCGTAGGAATCGCCGAACAGCGCCTTGTAGTTCGAAAAACAGACGTCCATCGGATCGCGCACCATGTGCAGGATCGGCGCCTGCGGCAGCGCGCGATGGATCATGCCGACGAGCATGTAGTTCGGCGGCAGTTTGTCGACGAAAAACCGCTTGCCGTTCGCGCGCCATTGGGTCTGCGCGAGATAGCGGCGGCCGAGTTCGGCGTAGTCGATGTCATGCAAGCGCTCGAGCACGGCTTCATCGACGATCTCGTTGCCGTGGCGATCGGCCGCCCAGCGCAGCTGGCGCGGAAAATCGCTGCGCTCGCCGGTCGAGGTCACCTGCGAGTGGTTGTCGAGGATGCGGTCGAGCAGCGTCGTGCCGCTGCGCGGCAGGCCGACGACGAAGATCGGCATCGGACCCTCGACCGCTGCGCCGGCTCGGTCGAGGAACTCGCGTGGCGTGCGCTCGATGAGCGCGTCGAACAGGCGGCGCTCGCGCTCGATGTCGTGGCGCTGACGTCCGTACATGACCGCGTTGCCGCGCGCGAGTGCGTCGAACGCCTCGTCGTAGCGGCCGAGATCCTCGAGCACCTTGAATTGCGCGAACTCGAAGGCGCCGTGATCTTCGCTGCCGCGTTCGACGCGTTCGAGTTGCCGCCGTATGTAGTCGAGATGGTTCGATTCCGGCGTCTGCTTGCGCATGCGTGCGAGCGTCAGCGAGGCGCGGCCGTACGTGGGCCCGAGCTTGAGGCAGGCTTCGAGCTCGCGCTGCGCTTCCTCGATGCGGCCGTTGAATTGGAGCTGCAAGCTGCGGAAATACAGAAAATCCGCATCGCCGTAGCCGCGCGCCTTCGCGCGATCCATGAGCGCGAGCGCGGTCCGGTGGTCGCCGAGCGTCTGGTAGGCATGCGCGAGCGCGGTGAGCTGGCGCGGGTCGGCGACCAACCGTGCGTCGAAGCGTTCCAGACATTCGCGCGCGGCGACGGTTTCGCCCACACGCAGCAGGCAATGCGCGCAGGTGATGACGGGCTCGGCATCGGCCGGCAGCATGCGCGAGGCGATCGCCGCTTGCCGCGCGGCCTCGCGCACGCGTCCCTCGCTGAGCACCACGCTTGCCAGCAGCATGCGCGCGGAATTGTGCATCGGATTGCGCTGTACCAGCGATTCGAGCGTGATCTTGGCCGCCGTGATCTGGTTCTCGGCGATGTAGCGCTGCGCGCGCAGCCACAGGCGATCGCTGGCGGCCTCGGGGACGGAGCTCATGGTTGTTGCAATAGCGAAATGTCGGCGACGAGCAGGAACATGCGCCGCAATTGACCGAGCAGGGCGAGCCGGTTCTGCCGCTTTGCCGCGTCGTCGACCATGACCATGACGCCGTCGAAATAGCGGTCGACCGCCGGACGCAATTCGGCGAGTTGGCGCAGCGCCTCGGTGTAGCGCCGCTCGGCCGCAAGCGGCGCGACGAGTGCGGCGACGCGCTCGATCGCGGCGTACAAGTCGGCTTCGGCGCCGAGATCGAGCAGGGTCGCATCGACCTTGCCGCCGGCCGCTCCGGCCTGGCGCAGAATGTTGCCGATGCGCTTGTTCGCCGCCGCGAGCGCCGCGGCGTCCGGCAGCGTCACGAATTCGGCGACGGCGCGCAGGCGGCGGTCGAAGTCGACGAGCGTCTCGGTCTCGACGGCGCGGACGGCGTCGAATTGATCGCTGGTGGTGCCGCGCTCGGCGTAGTAGCCGCGCAGGCGCTCGAACACGAAATCGATGAGCTCCCTGACGAGCGCGCCTTTTCTTTGCGCCGCGTCGGCGCCGTGGGCCGGTTTCTTCGTGCCCTTCGCCGGAGCCGGGGCGATATCGGGAAGGAGCTCGACGGCTTCGCGCAGCAGCGCCTCGAAGTCGAGTTCGAGCTCGCCTTCGATCAGCGTGCGCGCGAGTCCGAGCGCTGCGCGGCGCAGCGCAAACGGGTCCTTGTTGCCGGAGGGCTTCATGCCGACCGCGAAGATGCCGGCCAGCGTGTCGAGGCGCTCGGCGACCGCGAGCACCTGCGCGATCTTGCCGCGCGCGATGTCGTCGCCTGCATAGCGCGGTCGGTAGAACGCATCGAGCGCCTCGGCGACCTCGCCGTGCTCGCCGTGCGCGCTCGCGTAGTAGCGGCCCATGACGCCTTGCAGCTCCGGGAATTCGCCGACCATGCGCGTCATGAGATCGCATTTGCTCAAGGCCGCCGCGCGCGTGGCGAGCGCGGCATCGATGCCGAGCCGGTTTGCGATCACGCGCGTGAGCTCCGCCACGCGCACGCACTTGTCCCAGACGCTGCCGAGCTGCTGCTGGTAGGTCACCGACTTGAGCGCTTCCTGGTGCTCGGCCAGCGGCGTCTTCAGATCTTCCTCGTAGAAGAACTTCGCATCGGCGAAACGCGGGCGGATCACGCGTTCGTAGCCTTTGCGGATCTCGGCGGGGTCGCGCGATTCGATATTGGCGACGCCGATAAAATGCTCGCTGAGCTTGCCGTCGGCGGCGAACACGGGCACGAATTTCTGGTTCGTCTCCATCGTTTGGATCAGCGCTTCCTGCGGCACGCGCAGGAAATCACGCTCGAACGCGCAGGCGATCGCGACGGGCCACTCGGTGAGATTCGCGATCTCGTCGCAGAGCGCATCGCGCAAGCGCGGCGTGCCGGCGCCTTGTCCGACGCGTGCGACTTCTTCGCGGATGCGCGCACGCCGCTCCGCCGCGTCGACGAGCACGTTCGCCGCGCGCAGCGCTTCGACGTAACTGTCCGCGTCGGCGATGTGCACCGGCTGCGGGTGGTGGAAGCGATGGCCGCGCGACGCACGTCCGCTGCGGACGCCGAAGATTTCCGCGTCGACGACCTGGTCGCCGTGCAGGATCACGAGCCAATGCACGGGACGCACGAAAGCGAAATCGTGATCGCCCCAGCGCATCGGTTTGGGAATCGGCAACGCTTTCAGCGCTTCGCCGACGATGTCCTGCATCAGCGCGGCAAGCGGTTTGCCCTGCTGCTGCGCGCGATGCACGAACCATGCGCCTTTGTCGGTCTCGAGCTTTTCGAGCGCGTCCACGGCGACGCCGCACGATGCGGCGAAGCCGAGCAGCGCCTTCGTCGGCTGGCCGCTTGCATCGAGGCCCGCGCTGACGGCCGGGCCGCGCCGTTCGGTCGATTGGTCCGGCTGGTTCGCGGCGACCGCTGGCACGAGCACTGCGAGGCGCCGCGGCGAATTATACATTTTAGCATTTGCCGCATCGCAGTCGACGCCGCGCTTGCGCAGCCCTTCGGCGACGCCCGACGCAAAAGCGCTCGCAAGTTCGTCGAGAGCCTTCGGCGGCAGCTCCTCGCAGCCGATCTCGACGAGCAGAGGCTTCGTCTCGCTCATGACCAGCCCTCCGCAGTACGGGTGGCGGTCTGGCGCTTCAACACCGGGAACCCCAATTTTTCGCGCTGCGCGTAATAGGCCTCGGCGACGAGCTTGGCCAGCGTGCGCACGCGCAGGATGTAGCGCTGGCGCTCGGTGACGCTGATCGCGCGGCGCGCATCGAGCAGGTTGAAACTGTGCGAGGCCTTGCACACCTGATCGTAGGCCGGCAACGGCAGGCCGAGCTCGACGAGCTTCTTCGCCTCGCCTTCGCAGACGTCGAACCAGTGGAAAAGCTCGGCGACGTTCGCGTGCTGGAAGTTGTAGGTGCTCTGCTCGACTTCGTTCTGGTGGAACACGTCGCCGTAGGTCACGGTGCCGTGCGGCGCTTCGGTCCAGACGAGATCGTAGACGTTGTCGACGTTCTGCAGGTACATCGTCAGGCGCTCGAGTCCGTACGTGATTTCGCCCGTGACGGGTTTGCACTCGAGACCGCCGGCCTGCTGGAAATAGGTGAACTGCGTCACTTCCATGCCGTTCAGCCACACCTCCCACCCGAGACCCCAGGCGCCGAGCGTCGGCGATTCCCAGTTGTCCTCGACAAAGCGCAGATCGTGCACGAGCGGATCGATGCCGAGCGCCACTAGCGAGCCGATGTAGCGCTCGAGGATGTCGTCGGGATTGGGCTTCATGACGACTTGGTATTGGTAATAGTGCTGCAGGCGGTTCGGATTTTCGCCATAGCGCCCATCCGTCGGCCGCCGCGAGGGCTGCACGTAGGCCGCCGCCCAGGGCTCGGGACCGAGCGCGCGCAGGAAAGTGGCCGGATGGAACGTACCCGCCCCGACTTCGGTGTCGAGCGGCTGGATCAATGCACAGCCCTGCTCCGCCCAATAGCGGTTGAGGGTCTGGATCACGTCCTGAAACGTCGGACCTCGTTGCGGATTCATGGCTTCCGAATGGGTGGCGGCGAGCCGGCAGCAAGCCGCAGCCGGCGATCGGGTTGAAAAGATCACATCATGGCGTGAAAAGCGCGCTAGTATAGCCTTTAGTGCCGGAATCCAAAGCTCAGACGCGCATGGCCACCGCTCCGCAACGCCCGATTACCGCTGTGCCGAAGGCTGCCGCTCCGGCGACTCCGGCGGCCGAACACGCCGCGCTCGGTCTGCATCGCAAGCTCGATCTCGACACCGTGCTTGCCGTGCTGCTCCAAGACGGCCTGATCAACGAGCCCGACATGCTCAAGACGCGCGCCGACGGCCGCAGCGCGCGCGGCAAGATGGAGCTGCATCCGATCGCGCTGATCGCGAACCAGAAGCTCACGAATCCGCTCGATGGCAAGCCGCTGAGCCTCGAGGTGCTCACGCAATGGCTGGCGGGACACGCCAAGCTGCCGTACCTCAAGATCGATCCGATGAAAATCGACGCGGCGGCCGTGACCCAGGTCATCTCGCATGCGTACGCGCAGCGCTATCGCATCTTGCCCGTGGCGGTGAGCCCGTTGCAGGTCGTCATCGCCACGTCCGAGCCTTACGACACGCGCTGGATCGCCGATCTCGGCCACATCCTGCGTCGCGACATCCAGCGCGTGGTCGTCAATCCGGTCGACCTCAACCGCTATCTGCAAGAGTTCTACGGCGTCCAGCGCTCGATCCAGAAAGCCAAGGACGCCAAGGCCGGCGGCGACGATCCAAGCCGCGCGATCCTCAATTTCGAGCAGCTATTGGAGCTAGGCAAGTCGGGCGACATCGGCGCCGACGACCGGCACGTCGTGCATATCGTCGATTGGTTGCTGCAGTACGCGTTCGATCAACGCGCTTCGGACATCCATCTCGAGCCGCGGCGCGATTCGAGCCCGATCCGCTTCCGCATCGACGGCGTCATGCACAAGGTCTTCGAGCTGCCGACGCCGGTCATGACGGCCGTGACGGCGCGCGTGAAGATCCTGGGCCGCATGGATTTGGCCGAGAAGCGCCGTCCGCAGGACGGCCGCATCAAGACACGCTCAGGCGAAGGCCGCGAGGTGGAGCTGCGCCTCTCGACGATGCCGACGGCTTTCGGCGAGAAGGTCGTGATGCGCATCTTCGATCCCGACATCGTCGTCAAGGAGTTCCGCCAGCTCGGCTTCTCGACCGACGAGGAAATGATCTGGCGCAGTCTCGTCGAGCGGCCGCACGGCATCGTGCTCGTGACGGGCCCGACCGGTTCGGGCAAGACGACGACGCTCTATTCGACGCTCAAGCACCTCGCCACGCCGGACATCAACGTCTGCACGGTCGAAGACCCGATCGAAATGGTCTCGCCCGAGTTCAACCAGATGCAGGTGCAGCCGTCGATCGATCTCGATTTCGCGTCGGGCGTGCGCACGCTGCTGCGCCAGGACCCCGACATCATCATGATCGGCGAGATCCGCGACCTCGAAACCGCGCAGATGGCCGTGCAGGCCGCGCTGACGGGCCATCTCGTGCTGTCGACGCTGCACACGAACGACGCGCCGACCGCGATCACGCGCCTGCTCGATCTCGGCGCGCCGCATTATCTGATCCAATCGACGCTGACCGGCGTCGTCGCGCAGCGGCTCGTGCGTACGCTGTGCCCGCATTGCAAGGTCGAGACGCCGCTCGACGTGCGCGCTTGGGACGCGCTCGGCCACCGGTGGCGGCTGCCGCCGCCCAAGCATGCGTACGGCCCGAAAGGATGCCTGGAATGCCGCAACACCGGATTCCTGGGACGCACGGGCATCTACGAAATGATGCGCATTTCGCAGCATTTGCGGCAAATGATACAACCGCCCGTGGACCTCGTGAAACTCACCGAAGCGGCCCTCGCGGAAGGCATGCGGCCGCTGCGCGTGAGCGCCGCGGCGCAGGTCGCACGCGGCGTTACGACGATAGCCGAAGTGGTCGGAGTATTGCCGCCCGTCGACGAACTATGAAGTTGCTGATCGTGCAGACCGGCGCGACCCTGCCGGCGCTGCTCAGGAGACACGGGGATTTTCCGGAGTGGTTCCGGCGCGGTCTGCGCGTGAAGCCGGAGCACGTCGACATCGTGCGCGTCGACGCGCACGAGGCGCTGCCCGATGCCAGGCGCTTCCAAGCGGCCGTGGTCACGGGCTCGGGCGCGATGGTCAGCGAGCGCCTGGACTGGAGCGAGCGCACGGCGGCATGGCTCGCCGATGCGGCGCGAGCGGGCTTGCCCCTGCTCGGCGTCTGCTACGGACATCAGCTGCTCGCGCATGCCTTCGGCGGACACGTCGACTACAACCCGCGCGGCCGCGAAATCGGCACGGTGGACATCCATTGCCTGCCTGCGGTGGCCGAGGACGAGCTCATGCGCGGATCGCCGCCGCGTTTCCGCGCACACGCGACGCATTTGCAAAGCGTGCTGCGGCCGCCGGCCGGCGCGGCCGTGCTCGCGCGCTCGGCGCTCGACGACTGCCAGGCGATCCGTTTCGCGCCGCGCGTCTGGGGACTGCAATTCCATCCGGAATTCACGGTCGAGCACATGCGCGGCTACCTGCACGAGCGCAGCGAGCGCGTCGATGCGGAAGGTCTCGACGCCAAGGCGCTCACGCAGGCCGTGGGCGCCGCGCCGCACGCGCGCAGTCTGCTGCGGCGCTTCGTGCGCATCGCCGCGGAGCGTTGACGGCATCCGCGACTTTGCCGCGCGGGATTTGCCGCGCAGTGTGGAAAATTCCACAAAACAAAAACGGCCCGAAGGCCGTTTCTGTCGTCGATGCCGGTCGCGCAACCGGCCGCGTGAATCCGGGTGGAAACTTACTTCTTCGCCTTGCGTGCGCCGCCGGCCTTTACCGAAGCGAGGTAGTTGTTGATGGCTTCGTTCGTGACGTCGTAGAGCGGGCGGCCCGAAACGGCGGCCGCGGCCTTCAGGCTGTCGCGGACGCGCTTGGACACGCGCAGGCTCGCATCACGGGTGTCTTCGTTCGTCTTTGCCATGGGGGACTCCTGACCTTGGGTGAGTTGCAAAAATGCGCCAATTGCACAAAGCAGTTTATGCCAGAATGTAGCAAAAGACAAATTGCAGCGAAGTACCCTCGCCCGCGCGGGGCGAGTCTCAAGCCGACGAAGCGCGGGCCTGCGCGGCCTCTTGGCGGCGTACGAACAGGCGCACCGCGAGCACGCCGATCTCGTACAGGAGGCACATCGGGATGGCGAGCATGATCATCGACAGCGCGTCCGGCGGCGCCACGACGGCGGCGACGACGAACGCGCCGAAGATCACATAGGGACGCTGTTTCGAGAGCTGCGCCGGCGTCACCCAGCCGAGCAGCGCGAGGATGAACACCCCCACCGGCACCTCGAAGCACAGGCCGAAGGCGAAGAACATCGTCAGCACGAAGTCGAGGTATTTGCCGATATCGGTCGTCATCGACACGCCTTCGGGCGTCGTGCCGAGCAGGAACGCGAACACCTTGGGCAGGACGACGAAGTAGGCGAACGCGCAGCCGAGATAGAACATCGCCACGCTCGAGGCGAGGAGCGGCAGCGCGAGCCGCTTCTCGTGACGATAAAGGCCGGGCGCCACGAAGCGCCACAATTGGTACAGGACGACCGGCATGGCGAGGAACAGTGCAACGAAGAACGCGAGCTTGACCGGCGTCAGGAACGGCGAAGCCACCTCGATGGCGACCATCTTGGCGTCCTTCGGCATGCGTTCGAGCAGCGGCTCCGAGACGATGTGGTAGAGCTTGTTCGCGAACGGCAACAGCGCGACGAGCACGAGCAGCACGGCCGCAACGGCCCGCAGCAGGCGTTCGCGCAGCTCGACCAAGTGCGAGATGAACGACTGCTCCTCGCCGCCTTGCTCGTCGCGTTCAGGTTCGCTCATGACCGAGAGGCGGGGTGCTTGAGGAGTCGCGGTTTTGCGCGGGTGCCGCCGCGGGCTGCGTACCCTGCACGGCGTTGTTGAGGTCGGCCGTCGGATCGGCGGCGGCGACGGTTTCCTTCATCTGGCGCTTGAGGTCCTCGGCCGCGAGCTCGCGTTCGATCTCGGCCTGCACGCTTTGCCAGCTCTGCCGCGCTTTGCGCAACAGCGCGCCGGCCGTGCGCGCGACGCGTGGCAGCCGCTCGGGGCCGAGCACCAGCAAACCGACGACCGCGATCAGGCCGATCTCGCCCATGCCGACATCGAACATGGCGCTTCCTTACGGCGTGTTTTCGCGCTTGTTCTCGTTCGGCGCGGGCTGCTGTGCGGCGGGATCGGCCTTGAGCTGCGGTGTCTCGGTGCTTTCGTCGCCGCCTTGCAGGCCCTTGCGGAAGCTCTTGACCGCGGAGCCGAGGTCTTCGCCGACGTTGCGCAGCTTCTTCGTGCCGAAGATCAATGCTGCGACGAGCAGCACGATCAGCCAATGCCAAATGCTCCAACTACCCATAACCTTCTCCAGAGTTCGATGCGAGGCGCACGGGAGCGCTCGTTAATGCGCAGTGTACTCCTCCAGGCGGTCGCGGAAGTCGACCACCGCATCGGGTACGTTGCTGACACCGCCGGCAAAGATGCGGCGCGGCGTCACGCCCTCGCCATAAACGGCCTGATTGGCGTCGTTGTCGATCGCAAGCACGGAGCCGTCGAGCGATACGCCGGCGAAGAGGCCGCGCGAGCGCGAATAGGAGTAAATCTCCGCCTTCAGCTGCGCATCCGTGGCGGCCTGGGCGTTGCGGCCCACGGGACCGGCCGCGACCGACGCGTCGGCGCCGAGCGTGAACTTGCCGTGCACGATCGAATCGACGCCGCGCTGCGTGCGGAACACGAGCACGACGTCGGTCGACTGCACGCCGGCCTGGAAGCCGATGCTGCCGCCGGTCATGCTGACGAAGCTCGGGTTGCTCCAGGTGCCGTCGGCGGTCTTGATCGATACCATGCCGACGCCGTGGCGGCCGCCGATCACGAAACCGGCCTTGATCACGTCCGGGATCACGGCTACGGCCGTGGCGTGGTCGAGCAGGTCGGCGGGTATGCGCTTGTCGGGCGCCATCATGATTTCCTTGAGCACGCGCACCGCATTGTTGGCGCGTTCGACTTCCTGTTCGCCGGCGCGCGCAGGCGCAGCGGCAACGAGCAGCAGCGAAAACAGGGCGAAGAACATAGTCTGCCAGCGTTGCATGGGCATTTCCTTGTGGCCGAGTGAAAAACGAAGCGGCGGCGAAGCCGCCGGCGCGATGAAGAACGCGCAGTCAGTGCATTGGATGACGTCGACGCAGGCGAGTTCCCGCGACGAGCATGACGAGACCGATCAGAAGCGCGAGGCCGCGGCCCGATACGGCCGGCGTCGCGTCGGTCGGTCGGCGGAGTACGCAGGCAGGCGGCGAAATCGCAAAGCCGCGCAGATTGCCGAAGTAGTTCGTTTCGAGATCTTGCGGCACGCTGATGCCGCCGTGGTTGGTCAGCGTGCCTTTGGCGGTATCCAGGTTGGCCAGATCGCTCTGCTGCGGAAAATTCGTCGTATTCGGCGGGATGTAGCCGAGGATCGCCCAGAGCTTGCCGGTCGCGTCGAACGCCGGGCTCGTGGTCGTGATGTAGTTCGTCGTGCCGTACGCGCCGATCGCGGTGACGTGCGCCGAGCCCGGGTCGACCGTGTACAACTGGTTGTTGCCCTGGCTGCCGGCGGCGTAGATCGTCTCGCCGCTCGACGCGAGCCCGGTGACCTTCACGCCCATGTTGCCGATCAGCGTCGTCGCACCCGTGCTGGGGTCGACCTGCCAGAAGTTGCCGTCGCCGGCGGACAGCCACAAGCTGCCGTCGCAGGTGAACGTCATGCCGAAGTCGAGCTGGGCGCTCGGATTGCTCTCGCCGGCCAGGTTCAGCGGCCCCACCAGCGAGGCGGCGCCATTCGCAGGATTGATGCGCACGAGAACCTTGAGCGCATCCGAGACGGCATAGAGGTTGCCGTCCGGGCTCATGCTCAAGCCTTCGACGTTCGCGACGCGCTGTTGTCCGAAATAGCCGGCGGCGCCGAGCTCCGTTGCCTTGCGCGTGGTCAAGTTCACGCTCACGAGCGTGTCGAAGGATTCGCTATAGCCGACGAGGTCGGCCGCGAACACTCCGCCCGAGAAGAGAGCGAACACGAGCGCTGCATGTTGCGCGCGCAGGGACATGGTGGAACTCTCGTTGTATTCTAGTTTTTGGTAATCGTCTGCCGCACGGGCGAAGTGCGGCATTTCGAGTGTAGCATTTGACTTATACAAAACAAAGCCTTAGCTGCGAAATGCTACACTTCACGCGCAAACGGCCGAAAATCCCTACATCTCGGGCTCGGCGCGCCTGCCGACACTAGGGATAGTGGTCTACCCGCGGAGCCTTGCCCATGCCCATCGACAACGTGGCTCGACCGTCGCGGACGGCCGGTGCCACTGCGATCCTGCTGCTCAACCTCGGCACGCCCACGGCGCCCACTCCGGCCGCGGTGCGGCGCTACCTCGCCGAATTCCTGAGCGACCCCCGCGTCATCGACTATCCGCGCTGGCTGTGGCTGCCGATCCTCCATGGCGTCATCCTGCGCGTGCGCCCGCGGCGCTCCGCACGCGCCTACGCGAAGATCTGGACGCCACAGGGCTCTCCGCTTCTCGTCTACACGCGTGCACTCGCCAAGGCGCTCGGCGAGGCCTACGCCCGCGACGGCATCGAGGTCGCGTATGCGATGCGCTACGGCGAGCCCGCGACGGCTTCGGTCGTCGCCGAGCTCTGCGCACGCGGGGTGCGCCGCCTGCTCGTATTGCCGCTGTATCCGCAGTATTCGGCCACTTCGACCGCCACGGCGCTCGACGAGGTGTTCGCCGCCCTGCGTGCGGAGCGAGCGGTGCCCGAGATCCGCACGATCGGCGATTACCATGCCGCCCCGGCCTACATCGAGGCGCTCGCCGTCAGCGTCGAGGAGTACCGCCGCGCGCACGGCACAGCGCAACACCTGCTGCTTTCGTTCCATGGGATCCCTGAACGTTACGCCCGCAACGGCGATCCCTACCCCGCGCAATGCAAGGAGACGGCACGGCTTTTGGGCGCGCGCCTCGGCCTCGGCGAGAGCGCGATGAGCTTCGCGTTCCAATCGCGTGTGGGCCGCGAACCATGGATTCAGCCGTACACGGACGAGCGGCTCGTCGAGCTCGCCGCGAACGGCGTGCGGAACGTGCAGGTGCTGTGCCCAGGTTTCGCCGTGGATTGTCTCGAGACGTTGGAGGAGATCGCCATGCAGAACGCCGAGCGGTTCCTGGCCGCCGGCGGGGAACGTTTCGACTACATCCCCGCGCTCAATGCCGGCGCCGCCCACGTGCGCATGTTGCGCACGGTCGCCGACGCGCAGCTGCGCGGTTGGAGCCCCGCGTGAGCGCGCGCGAAATCGAGATCGCGCTGCCGCACCTGACGCTCGCCGCGCGCGAGTGGGGCGATCCGGCCAATCCTCCTCTGCTCGCATTGCACGGCTGGCTCGACAACGCGGCGAGTTTCGATGCGCTCGCTCCGTTCCTTTGCGAACATTTCCACATTGTGGCACTGGACTTCGCGGGCCACGGCCGTTCCGCCTGGCGTCCTGCGGGCACCTGGTATCACTACGTCGATTACCTCGACGACGTGCTCGGCGCCGCGGATGCGCTCGGGTGGAACCGGTTCAGCCTGCTAGGCCATTCCTTGGGCGGCACGGTCGCTAGCGTGTTCGCGGCCGTCCGGCCAGAGCGCGTGGAACGCCTCGCGCTCATCGAAGCGCTCGGCCCGCTATCGGGCGAGCCGGCGCAAGCGCTCGCGCAGCTCGCCCGGGCGCTCGACCAGCGCGCCGAATTCGCCGGCAAGACCCTGCGCGTATTCCCCGACGTGGCGGCGGCAGTCGCGGCGCGGCGTCAGGCCAACGGTCTTTCGCCAACCGCAGCCGAAGCGCTCGTCGAGCGCGGCATCAAGCTCGTCGCGGGCGGCTACAGCTGGTCGAGCGACCCGCGCCTGACGCTCGCCTCGCCGCTGCGCTACACCGAGGAACAGGTGCTCGCACTCGTCTCGGGCATCCGTGCGCCGACGCTGCTCGTGCTGGCCGAGCCCGCGCCTCCATATCTGCCGCGAGCGATCGTCGATGCGCGCGCGGCGAAGGTGGCCGACATCCGCGTCGCGCGGATTGCGGGCAGCCATCATCTGCACCTTGAGGACCCGCAGCCCGTCGCCGCGGAATTGCGCGATTTCTTCGCGCCGCTCAGCCGTCGATGAGGCGGGACAGCTCCGCTTTGAGGGCGAAGCCGCTGACCTTGAGCCAATCGCGCTGTTCGTCCCACTCGGGATAGAGCGATTCGACGAGCGCCCAAAAGCGCGGCGAATGGTCGCGGATGCGCAGATGGCAGAGCTCGTGGACGACGACGTAGCGCAGCGCGTCGAGCGGGGCGAGCGCGAGCGCGAGATCGAGCGTGACGCGATCGCGCGTGTCGAGGCTGCCCCAGAGGCTCTTGAGCGGCTTGACGCGGATCGCCGTCGGCGCACGGCCGAGGTCGGCCGTATACCGCGCGAGATAGCGCGAGACGTCGCGGCGGATTTGCGCCTGCAGGTACGAGCGCAACAAGGAGCGCGCGGCCGGCAACGTGCGATTGTTGTGCGGCTTGGGCAGCGACAGCACGAGGCGCTCGCCTTCGAGTTCCACGCGCGGGTAGGCGCCGTCGCGCCATTGCAGCCGCGTGGTCTCGCCGCGCAGCGGAATCAGTGTCGGCGAGCCCGGTTTGAGCGGCGGCGGTCCGCCATGTTCGAACTTGAGCTCGTCGAGTTTGCGTTCGAGCCAGTCGGCGTGCTTGCGCAGGAACGCGAACACCTGCGCCGGATGCGTGCCTTGCGGATACGAGACGCGTGCTCCACCCGAGGTCACCGTCAGGCGCAAACGACGCGCGCGCGGGTGGGCGCTGCGCAGCACCTTGATCGTTTCGCCGTCGGGCGTGGCCAATTCGAGGTAGTTGTTGTCGCCGGTGTTCATCGTCGCTCGTCCGACCCTGCGCTCAAGCGCTCTTCTTGTCCTTCGGCCGGGGCAAGCCGAACCATGCTTCGAAGTTTTCGAGCAAGCGCTCCAACTCCAGCGTCATGAGCGCGAACCGCGCATCGAGCTCCGCGATCGCCGACTCGGTTTCCCCTTCGCCAAGTTCGTCCTGCACGACGTCGAGGAAACGGAGCTTGCGCACGATAAGGTCTTCACCGAGCGTAAAGCCGATCCGATCGTCGAAAACCAGTCCGAGCTGAAACACCTGCTTACCCGACTTTAGATGCTCGCGCACCTCGTCGGTTTCAAGGTCCTGGCGCCGGCAGCGCACGGTCGCGCCCGTTTCCGCGGGGTCGCGCAATTCGCATTCGTCGCCCAAAACCAGACCTTTCGGTAGCTTGCCATGGATCAACCAGTCCGTCATCAGCGCCCTCGGCGATTCTTCCGCCGCCAACGGCACGGCCGGGAAGCTGCCCATGGCTTCGCGCAGCTCGCCGACGCTTTCCTCCGCCGCCTTGCGGCTGGCGGTGTCGAGTACCAACCAGCCGCCGTTCGCTGCCAAATAAGCACACGTTCGCGACAATTTCGTGAACGCCCGTGGCAGCAAATCCGTCAGCACGTCCTCTTTGAGCCGTTTGCGTTCTTTGGAACCGACACGACGGCCCTCTTTTTCGGCAATCTTCTTCAAACGTGCGGCAAGTTCGTCGTTCACCACCGAACTCGGCAGCAGGCGGTCTTCGCGGCCCACGGTCAGCAGCGCGTAGTCGCCGACGCGGTGCACGAGGGCCTCCTCGTCACGCCCGTACGGCGAAACGAAGCCGTGTGTCGAAAATTCCAGCGGTCCGCACGGATTCAGACGCTTCTGCTCCAGATGAGTTTCCAGGCGCTTCAATGACTTGGCGGAGCTTTCGGCAAAACGGAACAGGGTGAGATTACGAAACCACATGATGTCGGAGGCACGTCGCAAAAGATGAGAGGCTGCGGCAAGGCCGCAGAACAAGGAAGAACGCCGGGATCAGTGCTCGGGACCGTCGCCGAGCAGCCAATCTGTCACGCCGGGTTGCGGCGCAAGCGAGCGCCGGCCGAGCCCGGCGAAGTCGAAGAGCTCCCGGTCGGCAAGTTGCGACGGTGCGACGGCCGTGAGTGCGCGGAACACGTTTTCGCTGCGTCCCGGATGCCGCCGCTCCCACTCGCCGAGCATCTGCTTGATCGCCTTGCGTTGCAAGGTCTCCTGCGATCCGCAGAGATTGCACGGCATGATCGGAAAACCCTGCTGCGCTGCGTAGTCGGCGATGTCCGCTTCGCGACAATACGCGAGTGGGCGTATGACGATGTGCTTGCCGTCGTCCGAACGCAATTTCGGCGGCATCGCCTTGAGCGTCGAGTGATAGAACATGTTGAGGAACAGCGTCTCGACGATGTCGTCGCGGTGATGTCCGAGCGCGATCTTCGTATAGCCGTGCCGCTCGGCGTGGCTGTAGAGCGAGCCGCGGCGCAGGCGAGAACACAACCCGCACATGGTCTTGCCTTCGGGCACGACGCGTTTGACCACGCTGTAGGTATCCTGTTCGAGGATCTCGAACGGCATGCCGATGGATTCGAGATAACGCGGCAGCACGTCGGCGTCGTAACCCGGCTGCTTCTGGTCGAGGTGCACGGCGACGA
>Ga0070741_10012113_pt1 | contig 15694 bp, 18 predicted proteins | sample Coa_R1_4_FD_66440 | JGI IMG/M metagenome (GOLD analysis project Ga0070741, IMG submission 66440) | Surface soil microbial communities from Centralia Pennsylvania, which are recovering from an underground coalmine fire - Coalmine... | ecosystem: Environmental > Terrestrial > Soil > Unclassified ...
ATCGGCAGCAGCGTCACATAGGGCGTCGTCACGCCGAAGGCCCGGGCCGTGAAAATGTGGCCGAACTCGTGCAGCAGCACGCAGAGAAACAGCAGCACCATGAAGGCGAGCGCGTTCCAGGCCGCGGCGGCGCCGCTTGCGGCGTAGCTGGCGGCGAAAATCCAGGCGAGAAACAGCAGGAACGTCAGATGGACGCGCACAACCGTGCCGGCCACCCTGCCGATGTTCAATGACCAGGACATGGAAGCCTCGTATGGTCGGGACCGCTGCAGCCAAGGTAATATCGGCGCGAACCGATTGCGAGGGTGGGGCGTTGTCCCGGCCGAGAGGGTCCCGTCATGGCGCAGAAATTGACCGCGGAAGCCCGCAAAGCAGCGCTGGCCAGGCTCGGCCGGTGGTCGGAGGTGTCCGGCCGCGACGCCATCACGCGCAAGTTCGTGTTCAAGGATTTCAACGAGGCCTTCGGCTTCATGACGCGGGCGGCGCTGGCGGCCGAGAAAATGGACCACCATCCCGAGTGGTTCAACGTCTACAAGACGGTTGAAGTCACGCTGTCGACGCACGATGCCGGCGGCGTCACCGAGCTCGACGTAAAATTGGCGGAAATCATGGACGGGCTGGCGCGCGGCTGACCGGACTTGCCAAGGTCAGCGGCGCCGACCATGTAAAGCCGATGATCTACGGCGCATCGCCTCGCGAGGACGGAGACAGCGCGCTGCAAAGCAGCTTCTGGCGCAAGCTCGGCCGCGTCTTCGCGCAAATCCCCTTCGCCGAGGACCTGCTCACCGTCTACTACTGCGCCTTCGACCGCGATACGCCGCGCCACGTCAAGGTGACGCTGTTCGGCGCGCTCGCCTATTTCGTGCTGCCGACCGACGCCATTCCCGACATGCTGCCGGTGCTCGGCTTCACCGATGACGCGGCGGTGCTCGCCGCCGCCATCAAGCTCATGATCGACCACATCACCCCGGCGCACCGGACCGCGGCCAGGATCAAGCTGACCGAATTGCAGGCGCAGCGTTAGGGCCGCAGGATCACCTTGCCCATCACCTGCCGCGCGGCGATCGACTTCAGCGCCGCCTTCGCTTCGCTGAGCGGGTAGATCTTGTGGATGTGCGACGACAGCTTGCCGGCGACGCACCAGTCGATGAGCTGACGGGTGTTGGCGCGATGGCCTTCGAGGTCGCGGTCGATGAAGGCGCCCCAGAACACGCCGAGCACGTCGCAGCCCTTGAGCAGCACCAGGTTGAGCGGCAGCTTCGGGATGTCGCCGGCGGCGAAGCCGACGACCAGGAAGCGGCCCTGCCAGGCGATCGAGCGCAGCGCCGGCTCGGTGTAGCGGCCGCCGACCGGGTCATAGATGACGTCGGCGCCGCGCCCGTCGGTCAGGCGCCGCAGCGCCTCCTTGAGATCGTCGCTGGCATAATTGATGCCGAGATCGGCGCCGTGCTCGCGCGCGAAGGCGAGTTTCTCGTCGGACGAGGCGCAGGCAATGACGCGCGCCCCCATGATCTTGCCGATTTCGACCGCCGCCAGGCCGACGCCGCCGGAGGCGCCGAGAACGGCGAGCGATTCACCGGCCTTGAGCCGGGCGCGGTCCTTGAGCGCGTGCAGCGTGGTGCCGTAGGTGATGCACAGGCCGGCGGCGCGGTCGAAATCGAGCGCGTCGGGCAGCTTGATGAGCTTCTCGACCGCCACCGCGACGCGCTCGCGCGCCGCGCCATAGGTTATGTAGCCGAGCACGCGGTCGCCCGGCGCGAAGGCGGTCACCCCGGGTCCGACGCTTTCGACGGTGCCGGCGAACTCGGCGGCCGGAGAAAACGGCGGCGCCGGCTTGAACTGGTATTTGCCGGCGATGATCAGCGTGTCGAAGAAATTGAGGGCGGCGGCGTGGACCTTCACCACCGCCTCGCCGGCGGCGGCCTTCGGTTCGGCGATATCGGCAAGGTCGAGGTCGTCGGGCGTGCCGTAGCGGGTGCAGAGCAGGGCTTTCATGGCCTTAATGCTTCCAGGAACCGTTGAGTTATCTATACCGGCGGCCCGGCTGGCACCAAACCATCGGCCCGGCTATCTTGCCGCCTTCACCTTGCCGATTTTCGTTCGTAATGGGCTAGTATCCACCCGTTTTCCGAAGCCTGACCGGTAGGGCCCGATGACCATGACCTTTTTGCTCCGCAGTGCGCTCGTTGCCGCCGCCGCCGCTTTGGCGACGGCCGCCGCCGCCCAGCCGAAGCCGACCGACCAGGCGACGCTGCTCGGCCAGTTCGGCGACTGGGGCGCCTACAAGGCCAGTCCGAACGGCAAGGTCGTCTGCTTTGCGCTGTCCAAGCCGACCTCGGCGGTGACCGAGCCGGCCGGCCGGCCGCGCGACGCCTCCTACGCTTTTGTCTCGACGCGCCCGGCCGAGAAGGTGAAGAACGAGGTTTCCGTCATCGTCGGCTATCCGCAGAAGCCCGGCATCGACGCCACTGCCACCGTCGGCTCTGCCAGCTACGTGATGTACACCCAGAACGACGGCGCCTGGGTCAAGAACGCGGCCGAAGAGGCGCAGATGGTCGAGGCCATGAAGAAAGGCGCCGATCTCGTGATCAAGAGCGAGTCGGCGCGCGGCACCAAGACCACCGACACCTACTCGCTCAAGGGCATCGCCGAGGCGCTCGACAAGGTCGCCGCCGAGTGCAAGTGACCCGAAGGGTCATCACCGGGCCGCCACACTCAAGTCGGCTATAGCCGACTTGAGCATTTTAAGCCTGATCTCGGGTAAACCCGAGATCAGGTGGCGAGACCCGGTGATCCCGCTTAGATAGACTGTACCTTCCTAAGCGAGATTGCCGGGTCAAGCCCGGCAATGACAAAGGCTAACGGATGTCATTGCAGCTACAAGAGACTTCCTTCGTCGAGAAGACGCCGCTCGAGCATTATGTGGCGCCGGCCAAGCCGTCGCTGATCGGCCTGTCGCGCGCCGAGCTCGCCGAGGCGCTGGGCGCGCTCGGCGTGCCGCCGGGCCAGCGCAAGATGCGCGTGCAGCAGCTCTGGCACTGGATCTATTTCCGCGGCTTCACCTCCTTCGACGCCATGAGCAGCCTGTCGAAGGAGCTGCGCGGCGAGCTCGCCGCCCGCTACACGCTCGATCGGCCCGAGGTGGTGGCCGAGCAGGTCTCGGTCGACGGCACCCGCAAATGGCTGCTGCGGCTGCCGGGCGAGGTTCAAGGCGAGCGTCCGCACGAGGTCGAGTGCGTCTACATCCCGGACATCGACCGCGGCACCTTGTGCGTCTCGAGCCAGGTCGGCTGCACGCTCAACTGCACCTTCTGCCACACCGGCACGCAGCGGCTGGTGCGCAACCTCACCGCCGGTGAAATCGTCGGCCAGGTGATGGCGGCGCGCGACCGGCTGGGCGACTGGCCGGACTCTTCTCTTATCCCTCCCCTGAAAGGGGAGGGTCGGATCGCCGAAGGCGATCCGGGGAGGGGTCAAGAAGCGGCCCCCGCCCGGACGGCTTCGCCGTCCGACCTCCCCCTTTCAGGGGGAGGTAAAGAAAGAAAAATCACCAATATCGTCATGATGGGCATGGGCGAGCCGCTGTACAATTTCGAGGCGGTGCGCGACGCCATCCTGATCATGGCCGACGGCGAGGGCATCGGCATTTCCAAGCGCCGCATCACGCTGTCGACCTCCGGCGTGGTGCCGATGATCGAGCGCGCCGGCCGCGAGATCGGCTGCATGCTGGCGGTGTCGCTGCACGCGGTGCGCGACGATTTGCGCAACGCGCTGGTGCCGCTCAACCGCAAATACCCGATCGCCGAACTGCTGAAAGCCTGCCGCAACTATCCCGGCGTCTCCAACGCCAAGCGCATCACCTTCGAATATGTGATGCTCAAGGGCGTCAACGATTCGATCGAGGAGGCCAAGGCCCTGGTGCGGCTCCTGAAAGGCATTCCGGCCAAGATCAACCTCATCCCGTTCAACCCCTGGCCGGGCAGCCGATACGAATGCTCGGACTGGGAGAGAATCGAGAACTTCTCCCAGGTCGTGTTCGACGCCGGCTATGCTTCGCCGGTGCGCACGCCGCGCGGACGCGATATTCTGGCCGCCTGCGGCCAGCTCAAGAGCGCGACCGAGAAGCTCTCGGCGCGCGAGCGCATGGCGCTGCGGGCGATGGCCATGACCGACGAATGACGGGCTGATCGATGGTGGGGCGCATTTTCGTCGTTCTGTTTGCTCTGATCGTGTCGATGCTGGTCGCCGGCATCGTGCTCGCCATCGGCATCGTCGCGCCGGAGTGGCCGTGGCTCGATTCCGATCCGGTCGAGCGCGTGAGGTTTTTCATGGTTTCGTTTTTCGCCACGAGCTTCGTCGGCGCGTCCGCCTTCGTGCCGGCGCTGCTCCTGATCGTGGTCGCCGAAATCATGCGGCTGAGGAGCCTGCTCTACTACGCGGCGGCCGGCGCCGTGGTCGGGCTGACCTCCTATCTCGGCTCCGACGTCGAACTGCGGCTGGAAAACACCACCGACGTGACGCCGGTGTTTCATCCGCTGCAGCTTGCCGCGGCGGCGGGCATCGTCGCCGGGCTTGCCTATTGGCTGCTCGCCGGCCGCAATGCCGGCCGCTGGCGCGAGCCGGCGCCGTCCGCCTAGCTCAAGACGTGAGGTGAGACGTTACCTCTCCCCGCCGCGCCGGGAGAGGGAGAGCGCCCAGTCGAGCGCCGCCTCCAGCCGGTCGTTGCCCCAGAACAGTTCGCCGTCGGCGGTGACGAAGCTCGGCGCGCCGAAAATGCCGAGGCGCTGCGCTTCCTCGGTCTGCGCCCGCAAGGCATTTTTTATGGCGTCGCTCTGCGCCTGCTTGAGCGCCGCTTCGGTGTCCTGTCCGAGCGCGGCGAGGACGCCGGCCACCGTTGCCGGCTCGCCGATGTCGCGGCCGTCGCCGAATTGGGCGCGGTAGATGCCGCGGCAGAACTCCTCGCCCCAGCCTTGCGCCAAGCCGGCGAGCGCGACGCGCGCCGCGGTGAGGCCGTTCTGCGGAAATGACGGCGGCTGCGTAAAGGGCAGGCCGAGCGCGCCGCAGACGCGCTCGAGATCGCGCCACATGTAGCGCCCCTTCACCGGATAGATGTTGAACGGCGAATTGTCCCAGCCCTGGGCGCGGAAAATCGGGCCGAGCAAGAACGGCCGCCAGCGCAGGTCGACGCCGCGCGCCTCGGCCAGCGGCGCAATGCGCATGGCCGCCGGATAGGAATAGGTCGAGGCGAATTCGAACCAGAAGTCGAGCCTTGGCCGGTCGGGCATTTACGAACTATAGCGGCTTTGTCCGCCGCCGCCTTTCCATTTTCACGGGCCTCGGTTAGACCCACCGCGCATGCGCAAGGGCCGCGAATGAACCGTACCGGGCTGATCGTCGCGCTTGGCATCGGCTGCGTCGCCGGCCTGGCGTTCGGGCTCTATCCGCAGCTCGACCTGGCGGTGGCGCGCTACTTTCACGGCTATGTCGACTCCGGCGTCAATTATTTCGCCCTGCGCATCTACCGGCCGCTGATGTACGCGCGCACCGCCGGGGTCTGGATCAGCACCATCCTGGTCGCGCCGGCGGTGGCGGCGCTGGTCGGCAAGCTTCTGTTCCCGAACCGCAGGATGTTGGTGTCCGGCCGCGCCATCGTCTTCCTTATTGCAACGCTGGTGCTGGCGCCGGGCTTGATGGTCAACGTCGTGCTCAAGGACCACTGGGGCCGGCCGCGGCCGATCGACGTCACCGAATTCGGCGGCGCGCAGCATTTCGTGCCGTGGTGGAGCACGCGCGGCGACTGCCCGAACAACTGCTCGTTCGTGTCCGGCGACGTGTCCGGCGCGGTCTGGACCGTGGCGCCGGCGGCGCTGGCGCCGCCGCAATGGCGCGTGCTCGCCTACGGCGCGGCGCTCGCGTTCGGCGCCGGCATGGCCGCGATCCGCGTCATGGCCGGTGCGCATTTCGTCAGCGACGTGATTTTCGCCGGCGTCTTCACGTTTCTGGTGATCTGGATCGTGTACGGCCTGGTCTACCGCTGGCCGCGGACGCGCTTGAGCGACGAGGCGATCGAGGCCGCGATCGAGCGCGCCGGACTTGCCTGCCGCGGCGCATTGGCGTGGCTCGGCTATCGCGCCGCGCATGAAATCGCCGGCCCGGAGGCCGGCGATGAGGAAGACGATAAAGTGAAAAAGCGCGAGCGCGGCTGGTGGTGATCAGCGCGCCGCCCGGCGCTCGGCGTTGCCGCGCGCCGCGGGTTTCGGCTGCGCCGGCGCCTCCGCCTTGGTGTCGCGGCTGCCGCCGAGCTTGTCGGCAAACAGCGCGATGGTCTTGGCGTAGACCTCCGCCGCGTTCCACTCCTTGATGGCGGCGAAGTTCGGCTCGCCCGGGCCCCAGCCCTGGCCGCGCTGCCAGCCGTGGCTCTTGAGGTAGTTGGCGGTGGAGGCGAGCACGTCCGGCGCGCTGCGGATCAGGTTGGGCTTGCCGCGGCCGTCGAAGCTCACGGCATATTTGGCGTAGGAGCTCGGCAGGAACTGGGTCTGGCCGATCTCGCCCGCCCAGTCGCCGCGCATGTCGGCGGACGCCAGGTCGCCGCGGTCGACGATGCGCAGCGCGTCGGTCAGCTCGGCCTGGAACTTGTCGGTGCGGCGGCAGTCATAGGCGAGCGTCGCCACCGAGCGCACCACGTTGAGCTTGCCCTGGTTGACGCCGTAGTCGGTCTCCAGTCCCCAGATCGCCACCAGCACCGCGCCGGGCACGCCGTATTTGTCCTCGATGCGCTTGAGCTGCGGGCCGTATTGCTGCATCAGCCTCGCCCCCTTGACCAGGCGGTCGCGCGAGATCATGCGGCCGGAGAACTGCTCGAAGCTCTGCTTGAACACGCCCTGGCGGCGGTCGGCGGCGAGCACGCTCTGGTCGAGGGTGACGCCGTCGAGCGCGGCGAGCCCGCGCGGCGAAATGCCCTTCTGCGCGGCCTCTTTCTTGAACTCGGCGATGAAGGCGGCAAAGCCGCCTTGCGGATTGCATTGAGCCGCCAAAGCCGGCGCGCTGCTCATGAGCAGGCCGCCGGCAAAGGCGGCGCAGATCGCGGCGTTAACTTTTGACATCGGCGCTGTCCCCCGAATGAAAAGCTTTGCCCGCAGCGTTATCGCAACGTCCTGTCGTGAAACAGCGCGATTGGCGGACGCGGTTAATGCGCGCGGCCCGTGCACTTTGCGGCGTTTACCTTTCGCCCTATAGTCCGGCGCGATTTTTGAAGGCAATCCCGATGGCCGGCCGCAATACCAGGAAAGACGTCAAGAAAGTCGTGCTCGCCTATTCCGGCGGCCTCGACACCTCGATCATTTTGAAATGGCTGCAGCAGACCTACGGCGCGGAGGTCGTCACCTTCACCGCCGATCTCGGCCAGGGTGAGGAACTCGAACCGGCGCGCAAGAAGGCCGAGCTGCTCGGCATCAAGCCGGGCAACATCTTCATCGAGGACCTGCGCGAGGAATTCGTGCGCGACTACGTGTTCCCGATGTTCCGGGCGAACGCGCTGTACGAAGGGCAGTATCTGCTCGGCACCTCGATCGCGCGGCCGCTGATCGCCAAGAAGCAGATCGAGATCGCCGAAAAGGTCGGCGCCGATGCCGTGGCGCACGGCGCCACCGGCAAGGGCAACGACCAGGTGCGCTTCGAGCTCACTTATTACGCGCTCAAGCCCGACGTCACCGTGATCGCGCCGTGGCGCGAATGGGATTTGACCTCGCGCACCAGGCTGATCGAGTTCGCCGAGAAGCACCAGATCCCTACGCCCAAGGACAAGCGCGGCGAGGCGCCGTTCTCGGTCGATGCCAACCTGTTGCACACCTCCTCGGAAGGCAAGGTGCTGGAGGACCCAGGGCAGGAGGTGCCCGACTACGTCTTTTCGCGCACCGTCGACCCGGAGAAGGCGCCGGACAAGCCGACCGTGATTGCGGTCGATTTCGAACGCGGCGATCCGGTGGCGATCGACGGCAAGACACTGTCGCCGGCCGCGCTGCTCAAGCAGCTCAACGATCTCGGCCGCGCCAACGGCATCGGCCGGCTCGACCTCGTCGAGAACCGGTTTGTCGGCATGAAATCGCGCGGCATGTACGAGACGCCGGGCGGCACCATCCTGCTCGCCGCCCACCGCGGCATCGAATCGATCACGCTCGACCGCGGCGCCGCGCACCTCAAAGACGAGCTGATGCCGAAATACGCCGAGCTCGTCTATTACGGCTTCTGGTTCTCGCCGGAGCGCGAGATGCTGCAGGCGGCGATCGACAAGAGCCAGCGATTCGTCACCGGCCGCGTGCGCCTCAAGCTCTACAAGGGCAATGTCACGGTCATCGGCCGCGACAGCAAGTATTCGCTGTACGATCAGGACCTCGTCACCTTCGAGGAGGGCGCGGTGGCCTACGATCACCGCGACGCCGAAGGCTTCATCAAGCTCAACGCGCTGCGGCTGCGCACCCTGGCGCAGCGGCGCAGGAAGCTGAAGCTCGATTGACGGGTGCCGGCATGAGCGCGCGCACGGCAAGCCTGCTCCTGTTGTCCGCCCTGGCCGCGGCGGCGGCCGGCTGCTCGCCGGACAAGGTGCCGACGGTCGACTCGAATACCGCGCCGACCAGCCGCTACAAGGACGAGATCATCGATGCCCTGAAGAAGAACGTGTTCGAGAAAAACGACACGCTCACGGTGAGCAACGCGATGATCTCCGATCCGGCGCTGCAGCCGGTTGGCGGCGAGCAGCACTATGCGGTCTGCGTGCGCTACACCGCGCACGGCACGGTCTACAATATAACGGGCAGCGCCGAGCGCATCGGCTATTTCTTCGCCGGCCATCTCAACCAGCTGATCGAGGCGAGCGAGGGCCAATGCGCCAAGGCCGTCTATAAGCCGTTTCCCGAATTGAACCAGGTCTGCCTCGGCAAAGGCTGCAAATAGCCGCACCAGCCGCTCCGGCCGCACCTATCGCACCTGCCGTTACCGGCCGCACCTGCCGCTCTAGTAATTGCTGTCGGCGGCGGCCGGCTCCTCCGGAAATTTCAAGTCCGGCACCAGCGGCAGATGGCGTCGCTTCTTGTCAGCGATCTCGGCGGCGACCTCGCGCATCTGCACGAAGCGCACGGGTGTGGTGGGATGGGTTCGGGCGAAGCGGATCGAGTCCGGGTGCATGATGCCGACCTCGCGCCAGAATTCTTCCGCGCCATCGATATCGTAGCCGGCACGGACGGCGTAGTAGGCGCCGACGTAATCGGCCTCGCGCTCGAACTGCACGCTGTAGGCCATGAGGCCGGCAAGGCCGAGATGGCGCGCGAACGTGCCGTCGGTATAAATGCCGCCGACGGCGAACCCGCCGTCGATCGCCAGACCCCCGGCCATGGCCATGAACATGTTGAGGCGCCGCTTGTCGAGATGCCCGAGATTGGCGTGCGCCAATTCGTGGCCGATGACGAGGGCAAGCTGGGCGTCGGTGTGCGCCGCGCGCACGATGCCGGAATTGATGTCGATCCTGTCGTCGAACGTCGCGGCGTCGACGGAGTCGGCCGGGACGTAGTTGATAGGCATGGCGCAAGCCATGACCGGCGTCATCATCACCGCCTGCTCGGCGCCGTCGCGCTTGAGTGCGACTCGCACCGGCTGCTCGCCGCGCGAGCGCAGATAGCCGGCGACGAATCCGGCGGTGTTGGTCGCCGGCACCGGGTCCTCGTCGAGAAACTGGATCTGGTCGCCGGGCTTGATGCCGGCATAGGCGGCCGGCGAGTTTTCGACCACCGAGATCACGGTCGGGTGGGTCCAGCTCAGGTTGAGCGCTTCGTTGGCGTAGGAGCGGTACTTGCGCGGCAGGCTCTGCACCGTGCCGACGAACATGCCGGCTTGCGCGCCGACATTCTTGCAGAATTCGCGGTTGGCGATGCGCAGCCGAAAGGCGACGCGGTCGACGCGCGCCAGCTGCGTGTAGAAGTCGCGCATTTCCGCGATCTGCTGGGTGCGGTGTTCGGCCTCGACCGCGGCGGCAGGCAAATCGGGGAGCTTGGACACCGGAATGGCGCAGCCGGCGCACAGCAACGCGCCCGCAATCACGGCCGGCCAGCAACGCCACGCCACGCCACAACCCCCCTACAGCCCTAGATTGCAGGGCTTTGTGGGGCGGATCAAGCCGGGCTTTGGCCCGTCATCCGGGCGATCAGGCCGTGGATGTCGCCGAGCACGTAGAGGTCGCGCACCTTGCCGTCCTCGAAGGTGAAGATCGGCATGCCGGCCCACCACACGTGACGGCCGCTCGGCGACGCGCCGGCCGAATGACACGCATTAAAGCTGCCGGTCGACCATCGCCTTCTTCAGCGTGGCGATTTCCTTGGCCGGGTTGAGGCCCTTCGGGCAGGCCTTCGAGCAGTTCAGGATGGTGTGGCAGCGGTACAGCCGGAACGGGTCCTCGAGATTGTCGAGGCGCTGGCCGGTCGCTTCATCGCGGCTGTCCTGCACCCAGCGATTGGCCTGCAGCAGCGCCGCCGGCCCGAGATAGCGGTCCGAATTCCACCAGTAGCTCGGGCACGACGTCGAGCAGCAGGCGCACAGGATGCACTCGTACATGCCGTCGAGCTTGGCGCGATCTTCGTAGCTCTGCTTCCATTCTTTTTCGGGCGCCGGCGTCGTGGTGTGCAGCCAAGGCTCGATCGAGGCGTACTGCGCGTAGAAGTTCGTCAGGTCCGGCACCAGGTCCTTGACCACGGGCTGGTGGGGCAGCGGATAGATGCGCACCGGCGCCTTGGTCTCGTCGATCGCCCGCGTGCAGGCGAGCGTGTTGACGCCGTCGATGTTCATGGCGCAGGAGCCGCACACACCCTCGCGGCAGGAGCGGCGGAAGGTCAGCGTCGGGTCGACGTTGTTCTTGATCCAGATCAGCGCGTCCAGGATCATCGGGCCGCAATCGTCGCGGTCGACGCTGTAGGTGTCGACGCGCGGGTTCTGCCCGTCCTCCGGGTTCCAGCGATAGACGCGGAATTCCGTGACGTGCGTGGCGTGCGCGGTGCGCGGCCAGGTCTTGCCTTCGGTGAGCTTGGAGTTCTTCGGCAGCGTGAATTCGACCATGGTTTGTCCGTTTCTCTCCACTGTCATGGCCGAGCTTGTCCCGGCCATCTCGCTTAGGAAGGCACTGTGCTCTCCTAAGCGGGGTCACCGGGACATAGGCGTTTCGAACGGCCATGCCCGGTGACGACAAGATCATCAATACACCCTCGCCTTCGGCTCGACGTAAGCGACGTCGTTGGTCAGCGTGTAGGCGTGCACGGGGCGGTAGTCGATCGTGACCCGGCCCTTGTCGTCCATCCAAGCCAGCGTGTGTTTCATCCAGTTCTTGTCGTCGCGCTGGGGGTAATCCTCGCGCGCGTGGGCGCCGCGGCTCTCGGTGCGGTTTCTCGCCGAGTCCATGGTGACGACCGCCTGCGCGATCAGGTTGTCGAGCTCCAGCGTTTCGATGAGGTCCGAATTCCAGATCAGCGAGCGGTCGGTGATGCGCACGTCGGCCATGCCGTCATGAACCTCGTGGATGCGCTTGGAGCCCTGATCGAGCACCTCGCCGGTGCGGAACACCGCGCAATCTTCCTGCATCACCTTCTGCATCTTCAGCCGAAGCTGCGCGGTCGGCGTGCCGCCGGAGGCGTGGCGCAGCCGGTCGAGCCGCGCCAGCGCGCGATCGGCGGAATCCTTCGGCAGCTCCGCCTGCTTCTCGCCGGGCGTCAGCAGCTCGGCGCAGCGGTGCGCGGCGGCGCGGCCGAACACCACGAGGTCGATCAGCGAATTGGAGCCGAGGCGGTTGGCGCCGTGCACCGACACGCAGGCGGCCTCGCCCAGCGCCATCAGGCCGGGGATGACGCTGTCGTCCTGGCCGTTCTTCTTGGTCAGGGCCTCGCCGTGATAGTTGGTGGCGATGCCGCCCATGTTGTAATGCACCGTCGGCAGCACCGGGATCGGCTCGCGGGAAATGTCGACATTGGCGAAGATCCGCGCCAGCTCCGCGATGCCGGGGAGGCGCTCGTGCAGCACCTTGGGGTCGAGATGGTCGAGGTGCAGGAACAGATGGTCCTTGTTCTTGCCGACACCGCGGCCCTCGCGCATTTCGATGGTCATGGCGCGCGAGACCACGTCGCGTGAGGCCAGGTCCTTGGCTGAGGGCGCGTAGCGCTCCATGAAGCGCTCGCCTTCGGAATTGACCAGATAGCCGCCCTCGCCGCGCGCGCCTTCGGTGATCAGGCAGCCGGCCGGATAGATGCCGGTCGGATGGAACTGCACGAATTCCATGTCCTGCAAAGGCAGGCCGGCGCGCAACACCATGGCGTTGCCGTCGCCGGTGCAGATGTGCGCCGAGGTGCAGGAGAAATAGGCCCGGCCATAGCCGCCGGTGGCGACGATGACCATGTTGGCGCTGAAGCGATGGATGCTGCCGTCGTCGAGATTGAGCGCGACCACGCCGCGGCAGCGGCCGTCATCGTCCATGATCAGGTCGATGGCGAAATATTCGATGAAGAACTCGGCCGAATGGCGCAGCGCCTGTCCGTACATGGTGTGCAACATGGCATGGCCGGTGCGGTCGGCGGCGGCGCAGGTGCGCTGCGCGGTGCCCTTGCCATAGTGCGTGGTCATGCCGCCGAAGGGGCGCTGATAGATCTTGCCGTCCTCTTCGCGGCGCGAGAACGGCAGACCCCAGTGTTCGAGCTCGTAGACCGCAGCCGGCGCGTTGCGGCAGAGATATTCGATGGCGTCCTGGTCGCCCAGCCAGTCCGAGCCCTTGACGGTATCGTACATGTGCCAGCGCCAGTCATCCTCGCCCATGTTGCCGAGGGCTGCGGCGATGCCGCCTTGCGCCGACACCGTGTGCGAGCGCGTCGGAAACACCTTGCTGATGCAGGCGGTGCGCAGGCCGGCCTCGCTGCAACCGACCACGGCGCGCAAGCCCGATCCGCCGGCGCCGATCACGACGACGTCGTAGCTGTGGTCCTCGATCGCGTAGGCGCGGCCGTTGACCTTGGGTGCGGCTTGTCCGTTGCCGGCCATGATTAGACCCCGAATGACAATTTGAGGATGGCGTAGCAGCAGGCGAGCGCCGTCACGATGACATAGAAGGTGTTGGCCATCAGGCTCAACAGCTTCCATTTCTCGTCGTGCACGTAATCGAGGATGATCTCCTGCATGCCGATCCACATGTGATAGGCGCTGTTGATGACGAACAGCAGCATGATGATGGCGACCAGCGGCGATGCGAGCACCTGCACGACCGTGGCATGGCTGCGCCCGACCAGCGCCACGACGATGACGAGGAGCGCAATGGTCAGCGGAATGCCGGCAATCGACGTGACGCGCTGATGCCAGAAATGCGCGGTGCCGGAATGCGCCGCTCCGAGCCCGCGCACCCGCCGCATTGGCGTGCGCAGATGCTGTGGCGTGGTCATCGCGGGCCTCCGAGGGAGAGATAGCCGATGACCCAGACAACGAGGGTCAGCGTGATCGAGCCGATGAGGGTTGCCAGCGTCAGCCATTCGCGCTCGGGCGGGGCGAGGCCGTGCAGCGTGTCCCAGATCAGATGGCGGATGCCGCCGAGCATGTGATGCAGCAGCGCCCAGGTGTAGCCGAACAGCACGAGCTTGCCGATCAGCGTGCCCATGAACCATTCGACGTTGGCATAGGCGTTGGGGCCGGCCGCCGCCGCGATCAGCCACCAGGCCAGCAGCAAGATGCCAAAGTACAGCGCCGCGCCGGTGATGCGATGCACGATCGACATCATCATCGTCAGCATCGGCCGATAGATCTGGAGATGCGGGGAAACCGGCCGGGCCCGCGCCGCTCCCGCCTCGAGTTCAGCCATCGTCAGTCTCCAACTCGTCCGCCGTGGACAGGCGTGGCAAAACCAGTTACTTTAATAAACACGAAGCTTGGCCTCCCGTTTCGGCAGGCGCAATCCCTGTTTTGCGTAGCCTGCCTTCGCAAAATAAGAAGGCTGTCCAAGGTTCAACGATGCGCTTCGACTTTACCGACCTCACGCTATTCCGCCATGTCGTCGAGGCGGGCAGCATCACGCACGGCGCCGAGCGCTCGAATTTGGCGCTGGCGGCAGCCTCGACCCGCATCCGCAAGATGGAACTGGCGTTCGGTGCCGAGCTTCTGGTGCGCGGCCGCCAGGGGGTGACGCCGACGCAGGCCGGCCGGACCTTGCTGCAGCACGCCCGCACCATCCTCGCGCAAAGCGAGCGGCTGCAGGAGGACCTCACGCCCTACGCGCGCGGGCTGGCCGGCCAGGTCAAGGTGCTGTCCAACACCAACGCGCTCACCGAATTCCTGCCAGAGACGCTGAGCTCGTTCCTCACCGCCTATCCCGACATCAGCGTCGACATCGAGGAACGCCTGTCCGACGAGATCGTCGGGCTGATCGCGGAAGGCAATGCCGATATCGGCATCGTCGCAGGTACCGTCGATTACGGCGGCCTGCACACCTTTCCGTTCCGCAGCGACCGCTTCGTGTTGGTGGTGCCGCGCGACCACGAGCTCGCCGGCCGCAAGTCCATCGGCTTTGCCGAGGTGCTCGACTACGACATGGTCGGGCTCGACCGCGCCAGCGCCATCCAGCGCTTCCTCGCCGACAAGGCGAGCCGCATCGGCCGGCCCATCCGCCTGCGCGTACAGCTGCGCTCGTTCGACGCCATCTGCCGACTGGTCGAATGCCATGTCGGCGTCGGCATCGTGCCGGAGACGACCGTGCAGCGCACCGAGCGCAACATGGCGGTCACCTCGGTGCGGCTGTCGGACTCCTGGGCGCTGCGCGAGCTGACCATCTGCGTGCGCGACGAGAACGCCTTGCCGCCTTATGCGCGGCAGCTGGTCGACCATTTGCGCGCCAGCGCCTAATCGAACATCCTTATTGTCATCACCGGGCCGCCGCGAAGCGGCGAGTCCCGGTGATCCCGGTTGGCAATGCAGTGCGCTCCTAAGCGAGACGGCCCGCCCGGCCATGACAGGAAAGCCGAAGCGCCTAGCGCGGCATCAGCACCCAGTAGTCCAGGTCGAGGATCACCGCAGCGTCGTAGTCCTCGCCGGTCTTGGATGGAAATTCCGTACAAGGTTTGTCCTTGGTCGCGATCGTGCGCAGCCGCAGCGCGCCGACGTCGCTGCGGCCGGGTAGGTCGGCGCAAGCGAGCACCTGCGACCAGGCAAAAACCGTGAGGCCGGCAAACAGCGGCGCCACATGGCGCCCGCCATTGATGGCGGCGACATGGAAGGCGTTGCCCAGCCCGTTGAACGACAGCGCCCGCGCCAGCGACATCGCGTGCCCGCCATAGATCAGCCGCTTGCCGAAGCGCCCCTGGCTCGCGGTGAAGTGGTCGAAATGGATGCGCGCGGTGTTCTGGTAAAGCCGCGTCGCCATCATGTGTTCGGCGTCCTCGACGGTGACGCCCGCGACATGGTCGATCTTGTCGCCGGGCTTGTAGTCGCCGAAGCGATGCGCGCTGCCGGCCAGCACATTGTCATAGGCCGCGGTATCGATCCTGGGGCAGGCGCTGCCGAGCCGCGCAGGCTCCACGGCCTTGGGCAATTGCGGCACGGTTTCTGGCGGCGCCGGCGCGGCTTCATCGCGCTTGGCCACCATCACCCAGCGTACGTAATCAAGCACGCAGTCACCGGTCTCGTCGAAGCCGCG